>Ga0114946_10002144_pt1 | contig 13540 bp, 9 predicted proteins | sample WalLakDeSediment_FD_88676 | JGI IMG/M metagenome (GOLD analysis project Ga0114946, IMG submission 88676) | Lake sediment microbial communities from Walker lake, Nevada to study Microbial Dark Matter (Phase II) - Walker Lake 11/02/13 Deep Sediment | ecosystem: Environmental > Aquatic > Freshwater...
ACCAGGCCGGCCCAAATGAACACACAAGCCCATACCGCAGCAGATACCGGGTCGTTGCGATACTTTTCTTCCCAGCTCTTCTCGTCTCGCTTTTCGGCTTCTTTCTCATCAAACTTTTCGTCGGCCATGGTTTCCTCCTTCGTCAGAAAATATTATACTCCCAAGCCGGTTAGAAATAAACTCTTTTAGGGCCTCCATGAATTTGTCTGGGCATTCTTCTTGCGGAACGTGTCCACAATTCTCAATGACCGCCAGGTCCGCGTTGGGAAGCTCGCTTGCCAGGCGGATGCTTTCCTCCGTTGGCACAATTCGGTCGTCATCGCCGGTGATGATCAGGCTTCGCACCTGTAGCTGCGCCAGCTCTTCTGCTAGGTTTGATTCTTGGCTGGCCAGGGTTAGCTCCCACAATGCTTGGTCCCAGTTTTCTACCTGGAGTGGTCTTTCATATCCTGCCCGAATCTCAGGTGTGATCTGGCTGGGATCGTGCCAGGCCAGGTCAACCAGGCCCTCTGCAGACCCAAACACCCGCCGGACAAATAATGGGCCCAGGCGGCATATTTGGGGTGCGCTCAATAGCGGCCGGATCCAGGCCGGCGCACCGCCTCCGGTGTAAACGGCAGGAGCAACCAGGACAAGCGCTTCTACCCGCTCAGGGAACCTCAACGCTGCCTGCAAAGCGACCGTACCACCAGCCGAGTTGCCCACCAAAATGGCTTTTTCGATGCCAAAGTGATCCAATAGTCCCATCAGAAGTCCCAAGCTTTCTTCCGGGCTATAGGGATTGGAGTCCTGCCATTCCAGTGGACGTTCGGTAAGACCAAAACCAGGCCGGTCGTAAGAGAGCACGGTCCCGCTTTGAGCCAGGTCTGGCACGATTTCCCTCCAGGTAAAGGTGCTTGCCCCAAAACCGTGGAGCAATAAAAAGAAGGGTTCTCCCTGGCCTGCTATTTCATAATGAACTTGCAGCCCGTTGATCTCGACAAAACGGCTTTGTGACCAGGCCAGTTCTTGTGGAGAGAGGGCGCCTTCGATGGGGGGCACGGGCACCAGGAATGGTCCCACCAGGACCAATAATAGCAAGATAGCCAAAAAGATCAGGATATACGGTCGAACTCGTTTCATACTTGTCTGGTCAGGCCGCGCTGGTTTGCAGGGGCGGGTATATTTTCAAGTGTGTAATCCTGGGAGGCCAGCACAGCACCGGCGACTCGCAGGCCGCCAAGCGCGGCCGCGGCCGTAGACTGCCCGGGGAAAATACTGTCGCCCACCATCCACAGGCCCATGCCCAGGCGCGGTCCTTTTGTGGTCAGCAATCCGGTTTGGGGGAAGCCTCCCACCCAACCTCCTGCCCGGCGTGTAAAGCGCTGGAAAGTGACCGGGGTCCCGGGCAAAGTCAAAGCGGCGGCAGCACGTACCTCTGGTAACATCCTTTCGGCGGCTGATAGCAGGCGTTCGGTATAGGCCGATTTCATGGCTTCATACGCTGGCCGGTCATGCTCGTAAAGCTGCCACCATTGATTTAATTCTGTATGCGTGCTTAAAGTAATCCCGCGGTGGCCTTGTGGGGCGCGGTTCTTATCCCAACTGGGAGTCAGTGACAGAAACACGCTGTTGCCCTCTGCCAGCGGCCTGCCTTTGATAACCTGGTGGTGTAAGGCCAAACCAGCCGGGACAGCGTTCTCATCGATCCCCAGATAAAGCATGAAAGCTCCCCAGCCCTGGTTGGGCCTGAGCGGCAGGTTGCGTAAACGCCTGGGTGCTGCTGTACCTAGCAAAGGGGCGATATTCCATTCTGGCAGGTTAGCGATCACAATATCTGCCGGGAAGGAAGTGCCTTTCTTTGTTTCGACAGCCACAGGCCGGCCGCGCTGCATAACGATGCGGGTGGCTTCATGGCGGTAAAGCACCTGCCCCCCGTTTTTTACGAGCGCTTCTGCCAGCATCGTGGAGATGGTACCCATCCCGCCCTGTAAGTGGACAACTCCACGACGTGGTAGGTCTAGAGCAGCTGCTCCATATAGTGCATTGGCGTTCTCTGATGTTGTTTGGGCAGAGATCAGCAATTGGGCGTCGATGAATAAACGTAAGGCCTCTGGCATGCCTTTCAGATGAGCAGAGACTGGGCGAAATGCGTCCGCAACCAGGCGAGGTATGGTCAATGCCCGCGCGGTTCCTCCCGATGCCAGCCAGCTCAAACCGTGGCGGAATAGGTTGGCGCTTTCCAACCAGGTCTGGGGAGGCCAGGCTGGGGTGCGTAAGGCTAATTCCCACAGCGCATCAGCAGTGCTTTCCTGCCAGCGCCAGAACCCCAATCCTTGCGCCCCAAAAGCAGCCCGGTATTCAGGCCAGCGTGTTTCATCGGTCCAGCGAGCAATTTGCATCTCGCCGGGCAGGTGCACCAGCATAGCCGGGTTGGCTGGGGTAGCTGGCCAGGCGCCGAGGCCGGTTGCATCTGCCAGCAAATCCATTGGACCGCCTGGATAAAAACCACCGGCCAACGTGGCGCCCGCGTCAAAGCGATAGCCCTGGTGGTAGAAAGTTCCTGCACATCCGCCGGGGTAAATATGGGCTTCTAAAACAGTAACATCCAGGCCTGTTCGAGCCAGGGCTGCGCCAGCTGCCAGACCTCCTACCCCTGCTCCAATCACTACAACTCGGTATGGATCTTTCACTGTTACTTGCTCCCCCTTAACAGTTGGCGGGTTTTCCACCCCCGGTAAGAAAACATGGCTGGCAAGCTCAGCCAAATCCCCAGGCCAATTGGCGACCACAGGGGGTGCAGGCGTAGCTTGGCTTCTACATCATCTCGGATCTCGGTAGTGAGGGGATCGATGGGATGGAAGGAGTGGCGGTGAACCCACTCTTTGAATGGTCCGCGTAACTGGCGGTCTGTGAATCCTTGTGGTGATACCTGTTCGATGGTAGCCTTCCAGCGGATGGGCAATGGGCCCATCCAGATGGTGAATTCCATCTCGTCCCCTTCGCCCAACTCGTTGGGAGCCCGGTGGAGACGGACAATTGCCGGCGGTGGGGTGATCGCTCCCATGCTCCTGGCCTGGCGGTGGAAGGCGGCAACATGGGAGAGGGATGCTTTGACCTTGAAGCTGTGTCGAAATCTCATGGCATTATCCTGTTAGGGTATGGATAAGAAATTGAAATAACCGGGTTGCTTGGATTACTGGATGTCTGGACGCCTCCCAGGGCTTTTAGCAGCTCCAGGGTTGCCTCAATGATGATCTGTTGCTGCTCAAGATGGCTGATGGTTGCGGGGAGATCGCCGGCCTGGTCGCCATACCAACCGAATTGGGCATGGTTGCCGCCCTCGATGGTTATCCAGCGGGTGTCTGCCGGCAACAAAGCCCTTGATTCTTCTAGCGCTCCTGCAGCCATGACCCCATCGCGGGTCCCGTATATCGAAATGGCCTCGATATCATATTCAGATAAATTATCGCTGGAAGCAGGGTAAGATGCCATCAACGCCAGACCCTGTACTAAGCCTGGATTGCGATAAACAAAACGGGCTGCCATAGCCCCACCTAACGAATGCCCTCCAATTACCCAGTTGCTTATAGACGGATAGGCCTCGAGCACATCTTGCCCGCGCTCCGACCCAAAAATGGCCAGATTCAGCGGCATTGGTACGATTACCGCCAAGTAGCCCTCTTGCGCGAGTGCGCGTGCCATGGGGGCATAAGCGCGCGCATCTACCCGGCCTCCAGGATAGTAAACCAACCCGGCTTTAGGCGTGGAGGCAGCTGGGCGAAAAACCAGCCAGGCGCCTTCCTCCACGATGACCAATGGGTCGGAAAGCAGGGCAGCCTGGGCTTCTGCCATGGGCTCATTGGTCGCATTAGCCCAGGCCATAAACCCGGCTACTCCTAATAAAACCAATATAAAGAATACCGGCAGTATGAACCTACGAACCCGCATGATCTTAGTTTTTCTCCGCTAATGACCTTTTCTAATTCTTGTTTTGTTGATACCGGTTTAGCGCCTCGCTGATGATGGATCCTTGCTCACCGAGGTGTTCTTGGATAGCTTTTCGGTATGTTTCTAAATAGTGGGTTAGGGCTTCCATTGGCATGCCGTGGTTTTGTAGCAGTCCTTCCACCCAATGAATGGAGGTATCCAGAGTTGTTGTATCTCCCAGGGCGAGTGCAGCAATCAAATGGTCATGGAAAACGCGTTTGGCCTGTTCCATGGTTCCGTTTGGCAGGTTGTACTGGCCCATTGCAACAGATACATATGCCTCGATCAAGGGTTGTTTTTGGCTGTAATTTTCCAAAGCGCGTTGAAATTGCTGTGTAATTTGTTCGTAGCTAATTTTAGTAACTGGAGATCGTCCGATCTGCTCGATCCTACCCGGCACGTTAGAAACCTCGTTGCCCAGGTAATGACCAGGGATTTTCGTGACCAATTCTGGCAATTGGTTGAAGATTACCCCGCCAAAAGCCAGGGGTGTCCCCAGATCTTGCAGTAACAAGGCCATATTCCGCAAACTGGCGGCTGCCGGTAGCGTTTGAGCCAGGCTCACCACCAGATTGGGCGAGGTGGCGTGCAGGGTGGCTTCCATTTTTTCCAGGGGTACATTTGCACCCAGGTAGATCACTTCCCATCCCTGACGTTTGAGCAGGAAAGTACTTAGCAGCAGGGCAAACTCATGGTTTTCTCCAGGGGGACAGGCGGACAGAATGCGCCCGGAGCGCGAGGCTGGCGGAGCAGCTGCCACCAGCGCGTGCAGGCGCCGCGTTGCTAATGATGATGCAAAATGTTCTTGTTGAACGGTGGCTTGCCCTTCGTACCACTGCTGTCCGATCTCAGCAACCCCCTTTTGCAGGATTTCAACAACCACCGTTTCAGGTATAGCGACTGCAAACGCTTGGGAGAGGACTTGTTCGGCAACTTTTTCGTTGAAGTCTTTACAAGCCGATATCCATCTGCGGCGCAGCTCTTCAAGATTGCTCACCTCAATTGGGGTTAGCGCCTCCGCCTGGGTTTCTGCTAACGGGTCTTGCCCGCTCTCTTCCAAATTGCGCCACATCTCTACGGCGCGGCTGATACTCAGACCTTCTTCCTGGCGTTCTACCAGCCATTTGAGCATGCGAATGTCCCTTTTTGAGTATAGGCGGTGACCACCGGCAGTACGTTGGGGTTTCACAACACCATAGCGCCTTTCCCAGGCTCGCAGAGTCTCCGGGCTCAAGCCGGTTTCTTTCGTGACAGCGCGTAAGTTATAGGTTGGTAGGTTTTCAGACATGGCAGTAAAGCCTTCCTTCTTTTTATAATAAATCTCGGTAACTGCTCGGACAAAAGCCTGTGCAGGACTCACATATGTTATATAGATTTTAACACAAAGTATAAGAATTGTCCATGTTATGCCCGCCTTATTCTTGACAATATTTGTACAAAGGGTAAACCGCCCAGGAGAAATCCTGGGCGGTTCGGATGGTGTACTTGGGTTTCCCTGCAATATCAGGGTAAGCGGGTTTCTTCTAATTTACCCTGGTGATGCGACCTTCTCCTCCGAATGGATAAGCGCTAGTCTGGATCAACCCACCCAGCCCAATCTCGATGTAATTGCGCAGCGCCTGCTGGTAGGTGACTCCCAGGGTTGTAAAGGGCGCTCCCTGGTAGGGATACTGGTCTCCCCCGCGGGCCAGGAAGTCGATCGTGGCGATTGTCAGGGACGGACCAGGCACTACCATTCCTGAACTGACGATGACTGTGCCGTCATCCAGGATCACCTCTTGGACGCGAGCTCCATCTTGGATGAGATTTCCCAATGGATCGAGTAATCTCGGCGTACCGGCTGCATCGTATACAAAGCTGAAACCCGAAATTTGCGCAAAGCGCCCGTCTATATTTTCGACTCGAGAGACAGCGTTTTCCAGGATTTCTTTGAATTGTTCACGAGAGATATTCTCTACAATGCTGACAAAATTGGCAAAGGGCACCATGTTTTCGGTATCCAGGACCGTCACTGGGCCAGCCGCAATGATGGTGTCGTTGCGGATACCGCCGCCATTTTGTAAGCCTACATCAGGGACGGGGATTCCGAAACCAGGGGCTAGTTGGGTGGCCTGCCACAGCAGGGCATCGGCGATGAGATTACCTTCATTGGTTTCCTGTGTGCGCACAAACGAGCGCCTGCCATCCAGGTCGACCTCGCTAATGCCCACGACTGTGTTGGCTCTCTCTTCTAACGCCTCCAGCAAAGGCTCCACTACCCGCATCTGCAATTCGGGATCGGGCTGGACGGCGTCTGGTTGGTCACCCCCCGCTACACGCACCGGTCCACTGGTATCATGGACCATCAGCAGGTTGCCCTGCCGGTCAAAGCCAGCCACAAGCTGCCCCACATAGCCATAACCCCCAGCGGTGGTTACCACGGGCACAAATTTCCCATCCGCGCTGGTAGCCATGATCGGATAAGGTCCAAGTGCTGTATCTCCGGGAACCAGCAAATCACCCGGGTTGGCCAGCACCTCGTCGCCGCCGCCAGCCACCATAATGTCAACTCCCCGTAACATGGGCGCTAGATCCAGGTCTTCCGCAACGCTTTGCAGGTGGCTGATCAAGATGATCTTGTTGATACCCATAGCTTCCAGCCGGTCGACCTCTGCCTGTACGGCCGCGGCCACGTCCGCCATTACGCTGACGTTACGGGGGCTAGATATGAAAGGAAGCATAGGTGTGATTGCGCCAATGATGCCGAACTGTTCGCCGCGTTCTTTGACCACAACGCTTTTGGCAATCCGGCCTTGATCGACCAGTTCTTGCAGGCGCGGCTCTTGAGAGAAGTCCAGGTTGGCGCTCAAATAGGCCGGTCGGGTGACCTCATAACCGGCAATAAAATCTGCCAGTACATCCGGGCCAAAGTCGAAATCATGGTTACCGATAGCCACAGCGTTGTAGCCGATCAGATCCATGGCGATTGTGTCATAAAACGGGATGCCTTTTTCCAGGCTGCTATTGAACTCAGCTCCAGCCAGGAAATTGTCTCCGGAGGAAAGCATCAGCGCAACTCGCTTGGCGCCGCGCTGGTCTACCAAGGGTGCTCCGGTGGTTGCCTCCCAGCGCAATTCATCGACGACCGTCTTGAAGCGGGCGACACCTCCGAAATCCTCCCTTCCACTGCCCAGGTTGATGAGCCTGGATTCTCCGTCATTGTTATGTAGCAATGTAAGCCATACATCGACCTTAGGAGGCCCTGCGGCCTCGCCGGTTTGCACATCGAAGCCGGCCACCAGCATGGGAGCAGCAATGATTACGATCGATAGGATGGTCAGGATCTTGGTTACTTTTCGGTTCATTTTTTCCTCCTGTGAAATTCTTGTTGTATGTGGTCTATCATCTGGTTGGAGTGATGAGTATCAATATTAAGCTCTCAGCATTTAAATACTTGTTTGCAGGTCCCCTCCTTTGTAATTGAGTAATATGATCAATATTATCTATTTTACCAGATAACGGCGGTAGCTACCCACTTAACTGTGTTGGGTCTGATAACGGCAACCTTATTAAAAAAATGGTATATTTGTATAGGGGAAAGCGATTATCGGGATAATTGTTGTATATAGGATCATTGGCGATGCAGAAGGAAACTACTCTCGCCAGATGAAACCATGGAGGATAAATGGACCCTTATAATTTCGACCAGGCCGAATTTGCCGATAATCCCGAGCCGCGCTGTCCGGTGGTGTTAGTCCTCGACACTTCTGGTTCAATGAAGGGTGAACCGATCCTTCAATTGAACACTGCCTTGCGTGATTTTAGCGCTGCTCTGAAGAATGACCGGCTGGCATCCTTGCGGGTGGAGTTGGCAATCATTACCTTTGGTAAGGGCGTGCGGGCAATTGATGTGCGCAGTGGTTTACCGGATGAAACGGATGACATTGAATCCAGCGCCATGCTGGTCCGTCCGCAAACTGTAGAGATCGATTTTGATGCCGGAAAAGCCTTTGCAACGGTGGACCAGTTTCGCTCGCCGGTGCTGGATGCTCAGGGGGATACGCCGATGGGTGAAGCCATGCGCCGGGCATTGGAATTGATCCAGGATCGCAAAGAGATCTATAAGCAAAACGGCCTGGATTATTTTCGCCCGTGGATTTTCCTGATTACCGATGGGCGACCTACCGACCGGGGGTGGGAGCTGGCGGCGGAACAGGTCAAACAAGCAGAGGAGCGCAAGGGGGTGGTCTTCTATGCGGTGGGTGTCGATAAAGCAGACCTAAGGGTTCTCAACCGTTTCTCTTCTGCCCGCCCGCCCCTGCGGCTGAAAGGGCTTGCTTTTGGCGATCTCTTTCAATGGCTTTCCAAGAGTCTCTCGGTCATCGCGCACTCTCGCCCGGGTGAGCAAGCCCCGCTGCCGCCGGTGGGCTGGGGCGAGATCGACACATCTCACTCCTGATGTCCCTGGTTTCTTCTTCTCCGGCGCAGAACAATCTGCAGTCTTCTGACCGCACTCAGGTTGGGAGGTGCACCTGGCGTGTGGTAGGCGCCGCTGTGACAGGCGTCTCTCACCAGCGTCTTGGCTTGCCATGCCAGGATTTTCAGGCTCACCGGATTTTAACAGTTGGAGCAGGGCAGGCCTTATTGATTGCCCTGGCTGATGGCGCGGGATCGGCCGAGCATGCTGATCTGGGGGCTCGCCATGCGGTTGTTTCGGTTTTAGATGCACTGGAAGACAGTCTCACGTCACGGGAAAGTGCTCCGTTGGACTTCGAGAGGATTGTGCGGGAGGCGTTTGAATCTGCCCAACAAGCCCTATCTGCTCTGGCTGAGCGGGAAGATCTGGCTGTGCGCTCGTTAGCCACCACCTTGACCTGCGCCATTTCCGCTGATGGTTTCTTCACGGTGGGCCAGATAGGTGATGGAAGTGTGGTGGTGAACACCGGACAGGATGAGCTCTTGGCGGTTACCCTACCCCAGCGCGGAGAATATGCCAATGAGACCTTTTTCCTGGTTCAGGAGGATGCCTTGGAGCATCTGCAGGTCCAAGTGCTGCACCAACCGGTCCAAGCGTTGGCGGTGTTGAGCGATGGCTTGGTGCGCTTGGCGCTGCAATTGCCCGCCAACCAACCGCATGGACCGTTTTTCAAGCCCCTGTTTTCTTTTGCAGCGACCAGTGTTGATGCAGTTGCTGCCCAACAGCAGCTAGAAGCCTTTCTTGATTCAGAAAGGGTCAGTGAGCGTACAGACGATGATAAATCTATCGTCCTGGCCGTTTGTGGCGACTTGGCGCCAGATGAGGCGAGCGGAGAGATAAAAGGCGGATGAAGCTTTACGATTCGCAGCAGAAGCCTCTGCGGCTGGGGAGTATCATCGGTCAAGGGGGCGAAGCCTGTGTCTATCAGGTGGAGGGCCGTTCGGACACACTGGCAAAGATCTTTCAGCCTGCCCCGCGGTCCAATTATGAGGCCAAGCTGGGTTGGATGATCGGCCATCCGCCGGAAAATCCAACCCGTTCGCTCAGCCATCCCTCCCTGGCCTGGCCGTCTGAGATGCTGTACGACCCCCACCAGCGTCTGGCAGGGTACCTGATGCCCTTTATCCGCCAGGCAGTCCCGGCTTTGGAAGTGTTCAACCCGCGCCGGCGGGCTGCGGTGTTGCCCGAGTTTGATCTGCGCTACCTGTACCGCGTGGCTCGCAACCTGTCGGCTGCAGTGGCAGCCCTGCACCGTAGCGGCTACGTCGTCGGGGACCTGAACGAGAGCAATGTCCTGGTCAATCCCTCTGCCCTGGTGACTTTGATCGATACCGATTCCTTCCAGGTCCAGGAACGCCAAAATGGTCGTTTTACCATTCACTATTGCCCGGTTGGAAAGCTGGAATATACGCCTGCTGAGCTGATTGGAAAGCCCCTGAAAGGAGTTACCCGCTTGCCTGAGCACGATAGTTATGCCCTGGCTGTGCTGGTTTTTCAGCTACTGATGGGTGGAAGCCACCCCTTCAGGGCACAGTGGCTTGGCAGCGGGGAGCCACCCCCTTTGGAAAAACGAGTTCAGATGGGGCTTTTTCCCTATATGGTTTCACGTCCGGGTCCTGTACGGCCTCCCAATAATGCCCCGACCCTCAACCGTCTACCGCCTCTGATTGCCGGTTTGTTCAAAGCCTGTTTTATCGATGGGCATCACGATCCTGTCTGCCGGCCGAGCTCTTTGGATTGGCGCAATGCCCTCACCGAAGCGGAGAAAGATTTGTTGCAATGCCCGTATGGGCACTACTTTTCCGGTCACTTGCGAACCTGCCCGTTTTGCCCGCCACCCCGTTCCAAAGCGAAGCCCGTTCGCCGCTCGAAGCCTGGCTCTGCCAGACCACTGCCCTTAACAAACCGGGCAGAAAAACAGCCGCCTGCTGTTTCAAGCCCTCCCCAGGCAGCGCCTGCCCCACTTCAAACCAGTTCAAAGGTCTCTAATCCTGTTCAACCGGCAGGTAACCCTTCCCCAACTGTGCTGTTGTCCCAGTTGCTGAGATGGGCGTTCCCCTCCGGCGCGTTATCCAGGCTCCCTACCTTATCCGGAACGGCTGCGCCGCCGGTTTCCATTTCCCGGCCTGTCCCAAGCCGGCCTGCCCGCACGGTGGCTGTGCCGGTCCGGCAACCGGGTTGGGTGAACACCTGGCTGCGCCCGCGCCTGTCAAAGAGCTTTTTGGTGGGTGCTTCAACGGGCGCTTTGCTGGGGGTTTTGCCCGGCGCTGTATTGGGGCTCAGTGGATGGTCTTTCAATTGGGTCTCTACCTGGGTATTGCTGTGGGTGGTCGGAGGGGTGAGCGCAGCGGCCTGGCGCGGCTGGCTGCCGGGCAACCGCCTGGCTAAGATGGTCACCCGCTATATTGGCTGGGAGCGCTTATGGAGGATTGCCGGCACAGGCATCGGCGCCCTGCTGGGTACCCTGCTGGGAATGATCTTCTGGTGGGCCATCTTCCCGATCTTCTTGGGGATGTTCGCTGGCGCGAGGCTGGGGGTGCAGGTTGGGCGCAAGATCTGGCTGGTGGGCATCCCGTACGGATGGGAGCGAATTGGCGCGTTGACAAGCGTGCTGACCATGGCGGCCTTGGGCGGTTTGCTGGTCTATTTTCTCTCTGCCAGCAGGGTGGGCGCCTTTGCCTACCAACCGGTTATGGAGTTGGGCAACTGGCTGGCGGCCCAAGAGGCGCACCCGTTATTCATGGGTACTATAACTGGAGCGTTGGGGGGAGCGCTGGGCGGCGCTGTGGCCGGCTTTGCCTCGGATCTGGCTGCCAGGCTGGCGGGGCTGCTCGATTGAGCTATCGATTTTTAAAAAGAACCAGATGCCAAGATCTGGTCTCTTCAAGGGGGCAATTATGCAAATATGGGCCCGGTAGGGTTCGAACCTACGACCAAACGGTTATGAGCCGTCCGCTCTGCCGCTGAGCTACGGGCCCGCCTCGAGTTAATTTTACTCCAAATCAAGCGGCCTAAAACGATTAATCCGTGAGATTTATCTCATTTGGTCAATTTCCGGATTAACTTTAGAAGGGGAAAAACAACGGCACAAACAGCATGACCAGGATGAAGACCACCAGTGTCAGCGGGATGCCGACTTTGAAATAATCGCTGTAGCGATAGCCGCCAGGCCCGAAGACCAGCACGTTGGCGGGGTGAGAGACCGGGCTATGAAAGCCGGTCGAGGCGGCCACGGCGACAGCCATCAGGAACGGGTAGGGGGACACACCCAGGTCTTGGGAGGTGCTTAAGGCGATGGGCGCCAGCAGCACCACTGTGGCTACAGAAGGCATGGCCTGGGTGGCAATTGAGGTGATAAGGAATAAGCCTGCCAGCAGGCCAAATGCTCCGTAAACCCCCACGAAAGCCACCACCTGGTCGGCAATTATGCGAGCAGCCCCGGTTTGCTCCAGTGCCAGGCCCAAGGGCAGGGTGCCGGCGATCAGGAAAACCGCACGCCAGTCGATGGCCCGGTATGCCTCTTCCATGGTCAGGCAGCGACTTAAGATCATCAAGCCGGCTCCAACTACTGCCATAATGGAAATGGGCAGCCAGCCAAACAGCACCGGCAGCAGGACCAATCCCAGGATCGAGACAGATATGGGGGCTTTCTGCAGGTCTGGCGCTACCTGGGCTTCTTCGTAGAGCACCAGGAAATCCGGCTCTCGCGCCAGCCTCTTCATATGGTCCCGGTGTCCGTACAGTAGCAATCCATCCCCCAAACGGAGAGGGATATTTCCTAGATTAGACCGGTAGGCCCGGCCTTCTCTCCATATGGCTACCACACTCAGCCTGTACTTTTCCCGAAAGCCGATCTGTCGTAATGTCTGGTCGAACAGGCTAGAATGGGGCGAGAGGACCGCCTCAGCCAGGCCGACCTGCTCCGTCTCCAACTCTTGGACATCAGCAGTCAGTTTCCGTTCAATTTCGAGTTTTTGTAGCTTGCCGATCGCTTGTAAATCTTCCTTATCCCCCTCGACCAGGAGGAAATCATCTGCTTGAAGCTTCTCCGTTGCAGGCGGCGCGATCAAGGTGCTGCCATCCCGGTAAATGCTGATCACCGTCAGTCCGATGGCGTCGCCCAGGTGGCTCTCTGCCAGGGACTTGCCAGCCAGGGGTGAATCTGCGGGGATGCGGATGGCTAGCAGGCTCTCGTGCAGGCTTGAGATCTCCGCGCTCTCGATCTTCGAGAGCAGAAAATCATTGTTATCTTGCAAGGCGGCAATCTTGTGGGTTAATCCCTGAACCAGCAAGACGTCACTTGGACGGAGCTGAATGTCCTGAAGATTTTTACGGATGGCCGAACCCTTTCGGTAGATCGCCAGGACATTGACCCCAAACCGGCGGCGGAAATCGCTTTGCTTTAAGGTTTGTCCGATCAAGGGGGATTTAGAGGATAAGCCGACTTTGCCCATCTCAATCTCGGCCCCTAACAGACCATTTGATTCATTCACGCTCGTTTCTAATTGCAGCTCTCCAAAGCGGGCCAACTCGTCGAGACGATCCGGCCTGCCGACCACTACCAGCCGGTCGCCTGGTTGCAGGTCGATGTTAGGATCTGGCGATAAGATTGTGCGGCCGTTGCGCAAAATGCCGATTACATTGAAACCTAACGTTGCTCCTAATCGGCTGGAGGCCAGCGTCTTTCCTGCTAAAAAGGATTCGTCTGGTACTCGCACGGTAAAGAGACGTTCTCCCAGGTCGTAGATGTTGCCCCAGTCGGCCTTTTTTGGATCCGCAAACTCCGCTGAAGGATCTCGAACCGGTAAGAGACGCCGGCCCAGCAGGACCATAAACAAGGTGCAGCCCAGCAGGATAGTTACACCCGTGGGGGTAAAATCAAATAACTGGAAGGAAGCCAGGCCATGACCGCTGAGGGCGTTGGCGACCAGCAGGTTGGCAGGCGTGCCGATCAAGGTGGTCAAGCCGCCGAGCAGGCTGCCAAACGCCAGTGGCATCAATAACCTGGAGGGGGGGTGCCCGGTGCGCCGGCCCACATCCATTACCACCGGCAATAACAGAACTGCTACACCGATATTGTTCATGATGCCCGATAGCAGGCCAGCCGTGATCATG
>Ga0114946_10002145_pt1 | contig 13540 bp, 14 predicted proteins | sample WalLakDeSediment_FD_88676 | JGI IMG/M metagenome (GOLD analysis project Ga0114946, IMG submission 88676) | Lake sediment microbial communities from Walker lake, Nevada to study Microbial Dark Matter (Phase II) - Walker Lake 11/02/13 Deep Sediment | ecosystem: Environmental > Aquatic >...
AGCGCCCTGATTCTGCTCAACACCAGTCCCCTGACCACCAATATCAAGGCCATGCGGGCCCTGGGGCTGCCCTGGATCATGGTGGACCTGGCCCTGCTGGTCCTGCGCTACCTCCAGGTGGTCGGCCAGGACTACCGCCAGATGGGGACCGCCATGCGGGCCCGAGGCTTCCGCGGGGACAGATTGGGTCCCCGCCAGCTCCAAACCCTCGCCTGGCTGACCGGCAGCCTGCTGGTGCGGAGCTACGAGCGCTCCGACTGGATCTATCGGGCCATGCGCCTGCGGGGCTACGGCCAGAATGTTGAGCAGCCCCACGACTTCCGGGCGAGACGGCTCGACTTCCTAATGCTGGGACTTATCCTGGCCCTTTCCTTGTTAATTACCGGCCTCAGCCTGCCGTTAAACCTCAGCAGTTAAACCAATGACCGCCTTGCTGGAAATCAACGATCTTTGCTTCACCTACCCCGGAACCTCCGAAGCCCGCCCGCAGCAAGGTTTCATCCAGGATCTCAACCTGCGAATCCAGGCCGGCGAGCGGGTGGGCTTGATCGGTCCCAACGGGGCCGGCAAAACCACCCTCTTTCTGCTGGCCTGCGGGATCCTCAAGCCCGGCCGGGGCCAAATCAGCTTCCAGGGCCGCCAACTGGCCGCCAACAGCTTCAACCCGCAAATCGCCCTGGTTTTCCAGAAATCCGACGACCAGCTCTTCTGTCCTTCGGTGTGGGAAGATGTGGCCTTCGGCCCTCAGAACCTGGGCCTGGACGCCAGGGAAGTAAACCGCCGGGTGGAGCAGGCCCTGCGGGCGGTGGGAGCCGAGAACCTGGCCCAGCGGCCGGTCCACCATCTTTCCGAGGGGGAGAAGCGAATCGTGGCCATCGCCGGGGTTCTGGCCATGCGGCCGGCCCTGGTCATCTACGATGAACCCAGCGCCGGGCTTGATATCCGCACCCGGCGCCGGCTGATTTCCTTACTGGGGCAAGGACGGGAAAGCCTGCTGATCGCCTCCCACGACCTGGAAATGGTCCTGGAAGTCTGCGAGCGGGTGGTGCTGATGGATGGCGGCCGCATCGTCGCCGACGGCCGGCCGGCCGAGATCATGGCCGATGAAAAGCTGATGCAGACCCATGGCCAGGAAAAGCCCCATTCGCTGATCCCCCACCATAATCCCCACCACCGGGCCCCGAAGGGGGACCGCTAGCGAGCGGCGGCCAGGTGGGCCAGGGCCGCCAGGCAGGAGTCTACCTCCTCCCGGCTGTTGAACCAACTCAGGGAAAGGCGTAGAGTGCCTTCGGGGAAGGTGCCGAGGCTGCGATGGGCGGCGGGCGCGCAGTGGAGACCGGCCCGGGCCATAATCCCGAACTCTCGCTCCAGGCGCAGAGCCAGCTCGGAAACCGCGCAGCCGGCCAGGCGCAGGGAAACCACCGGGCAGCGGGGCAGCTCCCGGGGCGGCCCGTAAAGGGTGATGCCGCTGGTCGCGGCCAGGCCCGCCAGCAGGCGGTCGGTCAGGTCCTGTTCGTGCCGGGCAATGGCCGCCAGGCCGACCCGGTTGATAAAGCGGATCCCGGCGGCCAGGGCGGCGATCCCCAGAGTGTTGGGGGTGCCGGCCTCGTAGCAGTCCGGGGCGAAATCGGGCTGGTTTTCCTGCTCGGAATTGCTGCCGGTTCCCCCCATGCGCAGGGGCCGGAGGGGCAGGTCCGCCGCCATCACGAAGCCGCCGCTGCCGGTGGGGCCGAAAAGCCCTTTGTGGCCGGTAAAGGCCAGCAAATCAATGCCCGCCTCATCCACGGCCAGGGGCAGATGGCCGGCGGACTGGGCCGCATCCACCAGCAGCCGGGCCTGGCCTTTGCGGGCGGCGATTTCGGCCAGGGGAGCGATGGTCCCGCAGACGTTGGAAGCATGATTGATGATGATCAGGCGGGTGTTGGGCCGCCGCAGCCGGTCAATGGCGGCGGGGTCGATTTCGCCGCCGGCCGAAACGGGCAGCAGGGAAATGGTGATCTCGCCCCGGCTTTCAAGATAGCGCAGGGGCCGCATGACCGAGTTGTGTTCCAGGCCGGTGGTGATCACGTGATCACCGGAACCCAGCAGGCCGAAAATCCCCAGATTGAGGGCCTCGGTGACATTGGCGGTGAAAATGACCCGGGAAGAATCGGCACAGCCGAAGAACTCGGCCAGCAATTCCCGGGCGGCGAAAATCTCCCGGCCGGCCGCCAGGGAATAGCGGTGGGCCGCCCGGCCCGGGCTCAAGGCGATCTCCCGGGGCAGCCGGCTTAAGACCTCCAGCACCTCCGGCGGCTTGGGAAAGGAGGTGGCAGCGTTATCGAAATAGATGGTTTTTTCCAATTCAGCCCTTCATAACCGGCCGGCAATCAACCCAAGACCGCCAAGACCCGCAAAAGTTCAGCAACCATAAAACACCAACAGACCGGAATCTTCCCCAAAACGTAAACCTCCAGCAGTGCCGCAGGTTGCGGCAAGCAGACCGGCGCCGCGTACCCCGTGTACGCAAGTCGGCCTGATCGCCGCAAGATGCGGCACTGCTGGAGGTTTACGGGCGGATAACGGTTTGGGCCTCAGCCATCCCTTTCATGATTTCATACATATTGGTCACCTCACCCACCCGCAGTTTTTCCTGAAGGCCGAAAAAATCCAGGCAGGTGCCGCAGGAGTAAACCCTGCTCCCCCGGCGGACCAGTTCCCGCAAAGGCTCCAGCAACCCCTCATCCGGTTCAGCGCCGGCGGTGATCCGCACCCCGGCATTGTAGAAATAAAGGGCGCCGGGCAGCGGATCCAGGGCCGGCAGAGTCTTGATAAAGGCCCGCATCAGCACCCGGCCCAGCTCTTCATCGCCCCGCCCCATGGTGTCGGCGGCAATTACGGCGACAACCCCGCCGCCGGCGGGATAACAGAGATATTCTTCCGGCGCGGCGGCTTCCGCCCTAACCCGGGAACCGGCGCTGTCCCCGGCGGCGGGGGCTTGCTCAATGGTCAGGCGGAAAACTCCGTCCTCCTCCCGCTCATCAACCGCCAAGCCCTGGCTGCGGGCAAAACGGGCCACGTTGCTGCGGGCGGCCTCGTTGTCGACCAGCACTTGCAGCCGGCCCCCGGCCATGGCGTCCAAGGCCTCCTTGGTTTGAATCACCGGCTGGGGACAAAGCAGCCCCCGGCAGTCCAACTCCCGCGCTTCAGGATCCCCGGCCATTTGGATACCTCCAAGTTAACGCCGGACCGCTTGCGGCCGCGGCTGACATAGTTACAAAAATCAGGGGGACCTGACTCATCCGCCCCGGGCTGATGGCGGCCAAACAATGCCGGCCCCCGGTCAATTCTCACCCAGCATGGCAAAACCATCGATGTTGGCCAGCATGAAATCCACCACCGCTTCGAGCCCCATTTGCGAGGAATCGACGATCACCGCATCGTCGGCCGGCCGCAGGGGGGCCAAGGCCCGCTGGGAATCATCCTGGTCCCGCCGGATGATCTGGGCCAGAATCTCCTGGTAATCGGGCTCGTCGCCCCGTTGCCGCAACTGCTCGCAGCGCCGCCGGGACCGTTCTTCCGGGCTGGCGTCGAGATAAAACTTGTGCTGGGCGCCGGGAAAGACCACCGTCCCCATATCCCGGCCCTCGGCCACCAAACCGCCCTGGGCGGCCATCAGCCGCTGCAACTCGGTGAGTCGGCGCCGAACCTGGGGATAGGCGGAAATCCGCGAGGCCTCCAGTCCCATCTTCGGGGTGCGAATGGCGGCGGAAACATCCTCGCCGTTGAGCCGCACCCGCACATCCTCATCGCCCTCGGCCGGACTGAGCTCGATCTCCAGCTGATCCAGGGCCGCCTCCAGGGCCTCGGCATCTTCGGGATCGATGCCCGCCCGGCGGACATGCAGCCCCACCGCCCGGTACATGGCCCCGGTATCGAGATAGGTGTAGCCCAGGCGGGCGGCCAGCAGCCGGCTGATCGTACTCTTGCCCGCTCCCGAGGGTCCGTCGATGGTGACCACGGCTTTCTTTTCAGCGGCCATAACCAAGCTCCTTCAGGCTTTGCTCCAGACTGCGGAGGAAACGGTCGTTTTCCCCCGGTTTGCCGGGGGTGATCCGGATATAACCGGGGTAACCGTAGGCGTTCATCGGCCGGACGATGACCCCCTGGCGCAACAGGTGCTCGTAGAGGGCTCGGCCGTCGCCGCCGATATCGATGAGGAAAAAATTGGCCTGGCTGGCAAATGCCCGGCAGCCCAGTTCGGTCACCGCCGCCGCCAGTCGGGCTTTCTCCCGGGCGGTGGTTTCCAGGGTAAGGCGGTAGTGCTCATCGTCCTCCAGGGCGGCCAGGGCCCCGACCTGGGCGGGAATGCTGACATTGAAGGGCTGGCGGACCCGGTGGAGATAATCCGCCAGTTCTTCCCGCATCAGGCCGTAACCCACCCTGAGCCCGGCCAGCCCGTAAGCCTTGGAAAAGGTGCGCAGGGCCACCACCGGCACCGGTCCGTCCAGGTAACGGCGGGCATCCAGGCGCAGCTTGGGATCGACGAAATCGACGTAGGCCTCGTCAAGCACCACGATGACCCCCTCCGGCACCCGGCCCAGGAAATCCTCGAACTCGGCGGGGCTGAACACCGTGCCGGTGGGATTGTTGGGGTTATCGAGAAAAATCATCCGGGTACGCTCACTGACCGCCGCCAGGATGGCGGCCAGATCATGCCGCATGTCCTTGAGCGGCACCACCCGGTTGACCCCGCCCTGGGCCTGGACCACGTTCTGATAAACCAGGAAAGTGGGATGCGAGGTAACCACCTCTTCCCCGCTGGCCAGGAAGGCGGCGGCCAAAAGCCCGATGAGTTCATTGGAGCCGTTGCCGAAAACCAGGCGTTGAGGAGGCACCGCCAGCCGCTGGGCCAGCGCCCGGGCCAGGTAGTAGCAACTGCCGTCGGGATAGCGATGGAGGCCGGCCAGGCAGGCGGTAATGGCGGCCAGCGCCTTGGGGGACGGCCCCAGGGCGTTTTCATTGGAGGCCAGCTTGATCGAGCCGCTGATCCCGTACTCCCGTTCCAGCTCCTCGATGGGCTTGCCCGGCGGATAAGGAATCAGGCCGGCGATATGGGGGGCTACCTTGATGGGCATAAAAAATCCTGTTTGGCAGGGAGAAACCCTCCCTGGATTATGGGCGCAACCACCAGTAATGCCGGGGCCGGGGAGCCGGGGGGCAAAAACCGGCCGCTTCCCGCCTCACAAAACCGGGCGCCGTTGAGTCAATCCCAGCCGTTTTTCCAGGTCGGCGGCCACCCGCAGGATCTGATCCTCGCGGTAGTGGGCGGCCTGGAGCTGCAGGCCGATGGGCAGCCCGGCGTCACTGAAGCCGCAGGGCAGCGACATCCCCGGCAAGCCGGCCAGGTTGGTGGGGATGGTGAGAATGTCGGTGAGATACATGCTCAGGGGGTCGCTCTTGGCCCCCAGGCGCCAGGCGGGGGTGGGAGTCACCGGGGAGACGATGACATCGCACTCCGTAAAGGCCCGCCGGTAATCTTCGATGATCAGGGAACGGACCTGCGAGGCCTTGCGGTAATAGGCGTCGTAATAGCCCGAGGAGAGGGCATAGGTGCCGATGATAATCCGCCGTTTGACCTCGGGGCCGAACCCCTGCGACCGGCTGCGGCGGTACATGGCGGCCAGCTCGTCCGCCGCCGGATCCCGGTGGCCGAAACGGACCCCGTCGTAGCGGGCCAGGTTGGAGCTGGCCTCGGCCGGGGCGATCACGTAATAGGCGGCCACCCCGTATTCGGTGCGGGGCAGGCTGATCTCGCGCAGTTCGGCCCCGGCCGCTTCCAGCTGGCGGATGGCCGCCTCCACCGTCCGCTGGACATCGGGATCCAGCCCGACCTCGAAATATTCCCGGGGCAGGCCCAGGCGCAGGCCGGCCAAACCCTGGTCCAGGGCGGCGGTAAAATCCGGCACCGGCTCCCGGACCGAAGTGGAATCCCGGGGATCGTGGCCGCAAATGGCATTGAGCAGCAGAGCGGCGTCGCGGACATCCTTGGTGATCGGCCCCACCTGGTCCAGGGAGGAAGCAAAGGCCAACAGTCCGTAACGGGACACCCGGCCATAGGTGGGCTTGAAGCCCACCACCCCGCAATTGGAGGCGGGCTGGCGGATGGAACCGCCGGTATCGGTGCCCAGGGCGGCCACGCACTGATCGGCGGCCACCGCCGCCGCCGAGCCGCCGCTGGATCCGCCGCAGATATAAACGAGATTCCAGGGATTGCGCGGCACCGCGAAGGGCGAATTTTCATTGGCCGAGCCCATGGCGAATTCGTCCATGGTGGTCTTGCCGACGATCACCGCTCCGGCCTGCCGCAGTTTCGCCACCACGGTGGCGTCATAGGGCGGAATGAAGTCCGCCAGGATTTTCGAGCCCCCGGTGGTGCGCAAACCCTTGGTGCAGAGGACATCCTTAACGGCGATCGGCACTCCGCACAGGGGCGGCGCCTCGCCCGCCGCCAGGCGCCGGTCAGCCTCGGCGGCAGCGGCCAGGGCGCCTTCCCGGTCCAAGGTGATGTAGGCGTTAACCTGCTCACCGGTGGCCGCGATCCGGTCCAGCACCGCCCCGGTGGCCTCGCGGGAAGAAATTTGGCCGGCGGCCAGGGCCTCGGCCAGGCGAGCGATGGTCAGACAATTGACATCCATCTCAAATCACCCTGGGAACCACGAAGGCTTCACTGGTGGCCCGGGGCGCGTTGGCCAGGGCTTCCTCCCGGGGCAGGGACGGCTGCACCTCGTCCTCCCGGAAGGCGTTGACCTCGGCCAGGGCGTTGCTCAGGGGCTCCACTCCGGTGGTATCCAGTTCGCTCAATTTATCGACATACTGCAAAATGTTGCTTAACTCGGCAGCCAGGCCCTCGACTTCCTCCGGCTCCAGTTCCAGCCGGGCCAGCCGGGCCACTTCCGCCACTTTTTCCGGTCCGATGCGCATAAAATATCCTTAAAATATCACTTTTATGGTTCTTTCTTGTCGCCGGTAAGGCCGACCGAAGCCGGGCGCCGCTGCAGGACCGCCGCCGGGCCCGGGTCCGACTCGGCTTAACCAAGCAAAACAACTAAGCAAAACAACCAAAAAGCCAGATCATCCAGGAATTGTCCAGTATTTTTTTGCCGCTTCCCGGGCGTATTCCAGGGCCCGCAGGGGGCCCGCGGCCCCCTGGAGGCGAGTGCGGCTTTTTTTCGGCAGCAGCCGGTCGCCGGCCATTTCCCCCAGGCAGGCCAGCACCCCCCGCTCCATGATGGTCAGGTCGTAGCCGCCCTCCAGGACCATGACCAGCCGCCCGCCGCAGAGCCCGGCGGCCAGCTCGACCAGCACCCCGGTCATGTAGGCGTATCCTTCCTCGGTGACCATCATGGTGCCCAGGGGATCGCCGCCGTAGGTGTCGAAGCCGGCGGAAACCAAGATCAGTTCAGGCCGGTACTGTTCGGCCAGGGGAGTGAGCAGTTCGTTGAAAATCCGGGCAAAGGCCGCGTCATCCTGGCCGCCCTGGAGCGGCACATTGATGGTATAGCCCTCGCCCCGCCCCCGGCCGGTTTCGCTGAGGGCTCCGGTGCCGGGAAAATAGGGATACTGGTGGGTGGAAAAAAAGAGAACCTGGTCGGTATCGTAAAAGGCCTGCTGGGTGCCGTTGCCGTGATGAAGGTCCCAGTCGACGATCAGAATCCTTTCCAGGCAGAGATTCTGCAAGGCATGGCGGGCCGCCACGGCGATATTGTTGAAAAGGCAAAAGCCCCGGGTCCGGTCATGTTCGGCGTGATGACCCGGGGGCCGAACCAGGGCGAAGGCGTTGGCGGCTTCGCCGACCGCAACCAGGTCGACGGCCTTCACCGCCGCCCCGGCGGCCAGGCAGGCAGCTTCGTAGGAGCGGGATGAAGTATAGGTGTCGGGATCGAGGCACTCAAAGGGACTGCCGGCGGTGGCCGCCACCCGGGCGATATGTGCCCGGCTGTGGTTCAGGGCCAGGGTGTCCTCTTCGACCGGAAGGAAATCGGGAAACAGAAAACGGCGCCGCTGTTCGGGGCGGGCCAGTTCCCGGTAGAGCCCGACCAGGCGCTGGGGGACTTCGACATGGCCTGGGCCCGGATCATGGGCCAGAAAAACCTCGCTCTGCAGCACCGCCGTTCTGCTTTTCATCCCCGGCCCGTCCCTTTTTTAGCCCTTGAGCTTTTCATATTCAATATCGGCCGGCAGACCGGGCTGGCGGGCCATGGCCACCGCCAGTTGATCGCAGCGTTCGTTCAGGGGGTTGCCGGCATGGCCCCGCACCCAGTGAAAATTGACCGTCAGTTCATCCACCAGGTCCAGCAGCCGGCCCCAGAGATCGGGGTTGAGGGCGGGCTGGCGGTCGGTCTTGACCCAGCCCCGGCGGCGCCAGCCGCGGGCCCAGCCTTTGCTGATGCCGTTGACCACGTAGCTGGAATCGGAATAAAGCCAGACCGGCCGGTCGCGGTGCTCCAGCTCGCTCAGGGCGACAATGCAGGCCATCAATTCCATCCGGTTGTTGGTGGTAAGCCGGAACCCGCCGGCCAGTTCCCGGCACTGGCCGTTGTAGAGCTGGACGACCCCGTAGCCGCCGGGTCCGGGATTGCCCAGCGCCCCGCCATCGGTGTATATGGTGACCACCCCGGCGGGAGCCGGAGCCGGCTCGGGCGGCGGACAATGCGGCGCCCGGCCGCCGGCGGCGGTTTTGGCCGGCCGGCCGGCAACCCTGGCGCCCGGCTCGGCCAGCCAGGCCCGGGCTTCTTCCCGGTCGGCAAAGCCCTTGTAGCGGGCGCCGGCAAAACCGTCAACCTGGGCTTTGGCCTGGGGCCAGTTGTCGTAAATTCCCGGCACCCGGCCCGCAGCTACCGCGTAAAATTTCTTTTTGGTCGTCATCTCTATCCTTACAGGGGGTGGCCCGGACAGCAAAAGTCCAGCACCACCGCAGGTTTTTGCGCCGGCCCGACCATTACAGAGTTTCCTGCCGGGCCGGGACAACATCCGGCAAACCTGCGGTGATGCTGGACATAAGCCGGCTCGGCCCCCGCTCGGGCCGCCGCCGGGTCAAGCTTCCATTCGTTCAGGAGCGGGTCGCGTTCAGATTCTGCTTAAATTACCAGCCGGATAATCAGCGCCCGTAACGGCCGCCCCGCCCCGGCGGACCCTCCCCTTCGGGACCTCGGCCGCGGCCCGGAGGAGTTTCCCGGCCCAATCCCTTGCCGGGAGGATCATCCCGGCGCAGACCGCGGCCGGGTTCGGCCGGAACTGCTTCGGGCAGGTCCATGTGCCGCTCCCGGGCCCGTTGCAGCATGCGCTCGTGATGCTCGCTGCGGATTCGCTGCCGTTCCTCTTCGGTTTCAGCGGCCCGGAGGCGGTTGCGGTATTCCATCCGTTCTCCGTAAGTCATGATCTGGCTGCCGAAGATCTGCTCCTCCAAGCCGGCCTCCTGGGCGGCGGCCGGCCGCTCACCGACCACCAGGCCGGCCAGCAGCAGCACGGCGCTCAACATCAAGGTTAAAAACCAGCTGCTCTTCTTCATAACTGTCCTCCCTTGTTGTTCTTTGCCGGGCTCACGGCGGCGGCGGACCAGAGTTCGCCCCGGGTCGCGGAGATCAGCTGCCGGCCGGCAAAAGCCGACGCCGGCTTCCTATCTCAAAATATCGCGCCGCCCCGACAGTGTCAAGCGAGGCTCAAAATCCCCCTGCCAACCCCGGGACCGCGGGCCGCCGGAACGCGCCCCCGCAAACCTCCGCTAGCGGGACGCTCAGCCAGAAGCCGCCAACCTCGGTCGGCCATTTGCCGATTGTTAATGGATAATGCCTGGGCTATGCTCAGCAAGGCCGGCGCCGGCCAGGGCAGTTGCCCGGCCAGTCTAGGGGAGACAGCCTGCCGCCGCAGGGCCAACTCCTCAAAAAAAGGGGCGCTTTGCCCGCAGCACCAGGGATCTTGCTATGTTGACCAAATACTTTCTGGCCTGGTTCGGCATGATGCTGTTGGCCATTCTCAATGGCGTCCTGCGGGATTTGCTCTATAAACCCCAATTGGGTGAACTGGCCGCCCACCAGATCTCCACCCTTCTCCTGCTGCTGCTCCTGGCGGCCTACTTCTGGCTGCTGACTTCCCGGTGGCGGCTCAAAACCTCTCGCCAGGCCTGGCTGATCGGCCTGGTTTGGCTGGTTATGACCCTGGCCTTCGAGGTCGGGCTGGGCCGTCTCAGCGCGGAAAGTTCCTGGGCTGCGATCCTGGCCGACTACAACATTCTGGCCGGCCGGATCTGGATCCTGATCCCTTTCTGGACCCTGGTGGGACCCTATGTTTTCTTCCGGCTCAGATCGACGCCCTGAGCCGGACCGGTGAAGTCAGGGGGCGCCGGGACCTGGTTCGCCGGTCGCCGGCTTGCGCATCAGGGCCACGTCCTTGGCGGGAATCTCGCAGCTCCAGCCGCGCTGGGCCGCCAGCAGCCGCAGGGTGGCTGCGCGATAAAAAAAGACATGGGTGGGATCCTGGCGATAGTGCCAGGCGGCAAAACGGGCGTCGTCGGTCTGGAAACAGGTCATCACCGCCAGCCAGCCGCCGGGCCGCAGCAGTTGGCCCAAAAGATCGAACTCGGCAGCGGGCCGATGAAAGTGTTCGATTGCTTCCGTGCAGGTGATGAAGTCGTAGGTTTGCTCCAGCGGGGCGGGATCAGGGCAAAAAAAGGGGTCGTAGAGCGCCGTCGGGTGGCCCGCTTCGGCCAGCATCGCCGCCAGGGCCGGGCCGGGACCGCAGCCGTAATCGAGCCCCCGCGCCCCCGGGGCCAGCCGGATCAGCAGGGGCTCGGCCAGCCGGGCCAGAAAACGGCGGTAAGCGGGATCGGCGGGATCATTCTCATGCTGCAGGTAGTGGCGATACTCCGCCGCCGCCGCCGGGCGCTGGCCGGGCTCGAGCAAGGTCGCGGCGCAGGTCGGGCAGCGCCGGTAGTCGCGGCCGCCGACGCTCAAAAAGGGCCGCGGTCCTCCTGCGCGGCAGACCGGGCACAACCCCGGCGGCTCGTCGACCAGGGCGGTTCGGGAGTCCTGCCCCGGCCGAGGATGGCGGGTCGGGGCCACGCTCCCGGCCCCGGTGCGGCGCTTATCAGGCAATGGTCTGTTTCTCCTCTCGCTGGGCAAGGCAGTTCCGGCATGGTCGCGCCGCCCACCTTAACCAAGGAGCCGGCCCCTTGTCCACCCATTCCCGTTTTATCATCCTGCTTGCCGTTGAGTTCCGCGCAGCCAACTGCTATCCTGGAAACAAGGTTTTAATTTTTTAGCCAAAGGAGGAGAGACATGAACGTGAAAAGAACCATCGTGTTGGCTGGAGCCCTTGGCGGCCTGTTGCTGGCGCCCTTGCTCTTCACCGGTATCGGCACCGCCATGGAAAAGCCCGACACGGAACTTTTTCCTTACGCCCCCTCCCTGCTGCGCTACCAGGAAAGCGGGGCCTCCTTCACCCCGCCGCAAGTCTGCGCCGGCTGCCACCCCATCCAGTATGAAGAGTGGACCGCCTCCATGCACGCCCTGTCCTGGCACGATCCGGTTTACCAGGGCGAACTGGTAAAAGCCCTGGAGGCGGTGGGCCCGGAGGTCGCCAAACAGTGCATCGGCTGCCACACCCCAGCCGGGCTGGTGACCGGCGAGGTCACGGGGGCGGGAATCAGCGGCCTCAGCGACATGGCCCTGGCCGGAGTCTCCTGCGATATCTGCCATTCGGTCAGCGGCCACAGCGGCTGGGAAACCCCCTACCGGCAACCGGAAAACGCTTCCCTGATTTTGTCCCCAGGCCGGGACGGCGAGACCGGTCCGGTCCGGACCAAACACGTGCCCTATAAGCCCAATACCGGCTGCGGGGCCGGCTTTCACGAGTGCATCGAGCAACCCCTGCTCAAAACCGCCGAACTTTGCGCCAACTGCCACCAGGTTCACCACTACCGGACCCATACCCCGCTGGAAGCCACCTACCGGGAATGGAAGGACGGACCTTACCAGGTCAAGGGCATCCACTGCCAGGATTGTCACATGGTGGACAGCGAAACCTTTTTGCGCTCGGCCGATACCTTCCAGAAGCCCCAACGGGGTGAGTACCGCCACTATTTCAATGGGGCCAACTTCCTGGTTTACGCCCTGGTGGAACAGGCCGCGCTGAAAAAAGGCGACCAGAAACTGGCCGCCAACGCCCGCAGCAAATTCGAAATGGCCGTTCACCGGCTCCAGGCCGCCGCCGACCTGGAAATCATCCCGCTTTACCGGGATGAACAACTGGCCGAACTGCGGGTCCGGGTGAAAAATATCCGGGCCGGCCACAACCTGCCCACCTCCCTGACCAATATCCGCCAGGTCTGGCTGGAGCTTACGGTCAAGGACGCCCAGGGCAACGTGGTCATGACCACCGGCACGGTGGACGAAAAGGGCGATCTGCCGGCCAACGCCCGCAAATTCAACTCCGAGGGGATGGGCGAGGGCTTTCATTTCGCCCTCGATCCCTGGGAGGTGATCGCCTTTTCCCGACACGATACGATCCCGCCGCGGGGCTACCGCGATGTCTATTACGGGGTGACCGCAGGCCAGGCGGCAGGCCCCCTGACCGCCGAGGCGACCCTGCGCTACCGCCAGGCCGACCAGAAGGTGGCCCACGCCCTGCTGGCGGCGGTGCCCGAGGATATGGACCTGGCCGAGATCTACGGCCTGACCGAGATGCCGGACCTGCCGGTGGTGGACATGGTCAGCCGGAGCGTCACCGTGGCGGCCAAAGAGTAGACCCGCCGGCCGGCGGGAACAGCCCCATACCGTAAAAATCGGGCTCCGGGATCGGGTCGATCCGGTTCCGGAGCCCTGATCAAACTCAGGGAGGAACCAGCAATGGCTGAAATCACCGCGGGAGGCAAACCCGTCCACACCAGCGGCGAGCTGCCGGCAATCGGCAGTCCCGCCCCGGATTTTCTGCTGACCAAAAACGACCTCAGCGATGTCAGCCTCAAGGACTTCGCCGGCCAGAGAATCGTGCTCAACATCTTTCTCAGCGTGGACACCGGCACCTGCGCCACCAGCGTCCGCCGCTTCAACGCCGAGATCGATAAGATCGCCAACGCCGTCTGCCTCTGCGTTTCCCGCGATCTGCCCTTCGCCCAGGCCCGCTTCTGCGGGGCCGAGGGTCTCGACCGGGTCATTTCCGTTTCCGAGCTGCGCAACCTGGATTTCGGCGAGCGTTACGGGGTAAGGATCAACGACGGCCCCCTGGCCGGGTTGCTGGCCCGGGCGGTGGTGGTCATCGACGAAAAGGGGAAGGTGATTTACCGCCAACTGGTGCCGGAAATCCAGGACGAGCCGGATTACGAAGCCGCCCTGGCGATCCTCCGCTAAACGCGGCCTTTGCGCCGGGCAAAAAAGAGGGCGGTGCCGATAAAGCCCCAGATCACGGCCAGGGCCATGATCCAGCGCTGACCGGTCCCAGGGGCCCCGGTTGCGACCGCAACCTCCGCCCCCGGTTCGGTCGCGGCAAGATCAATATGGGTCAT
>Ga0114946_10002146_pt1 | contig 13537 bp, 12 predicted proteins | sample WalLakDeSediment_FD_88676 | JGI IMG/M metagenome (GOLD analysis project Ga0114946, IMG submission 88676) | Lake sediment microbial communities from Walker lake, Nevada to study Microbial Dark Matter (Phase II) - Walker Lake 11/02/13 Deep Sediment | ecosystem: Environmental > Aquatic >...
AGAGGTGTTGGGTAAGCTTGGGGAACGAGAGGAAGAACTTGCCCGGGCGCGGGCCACACTCGCGGAGCGGGAAGAAGAGCGTGACGATCTGCAGGATCGAGTTGATTCTCGCGAGACGGAGCTAAGTGATGCGCAGAGTCAATTGGCTTCCAGAGAGACCGAGCTAAGTGATGTGCAAGGCCAACTGGCAGATCGGGCGAGGGAACTGAGCCAAACCCAGAGCGAGCTGTCCGAGCAGGGCGAGAAGCTGGGTGGCGTGAAGAGCGAGCTGGCGGCGAAAGAGGAGGCGTTGGAAGAGGTGTTGGGCAAGCTTGGGGAACGAGAGGAAGAATTGGAACGTGTGAGAATAGCGTTCTCGACTTTGGAGGAGAAAACGATCAACCTGTCTCGAGAGAGAAAAGCGCTTCAGGAGCGCTTGGATGAGCTGGAAGATCAACGGGATTTCGTGGATAAGGCTGTTCTGGAATTGACCGAAGCCCAAAAGGATGTGGCGCTGGCCAGAGAAGAAGTCAAGAGCATTATGAGGGAAATGGAAGCGTCGATTCAAATGCAAAAGGAGCTGGACAGCAGGTTGAAGACCTTCTTGAATCCTCTGCCAGCCAGCATGGAATCGATTTCCAACAAAGTGGAATCAGGAAAGATCGAGGAAGCAAGAGAGGAAGCGTTGCGTTTGTTGGGAGAAGATCCAACGAATTTGGAATATCAAAAAATGGTGATTCGATTGAACCAACTATTGGTTGTATGGACTAAGGAGTAAAAGGGGGGAAGGATTGGCAAGTTGCCCAAGATGCGGATCCACAGTGTTGAACAATTTGGGACAAGGCCGGTTTTCCTGCCAGGAATGTGGCGCAAGGCTTAGAACCAATGCCGAGGAGAAATCCGGCACATGTCCTGTCTGCGGTGAAACGCATAAACGGCAAACCTTTACTTGTCCTTCATGCGGATTAACAGATCTTTGCATCGAACATATGACGGCAGCAGGTGTCTGCGGCAATTGCGTTTGTCCATGGTGCGAGGGCACGGGCAACGTGAAATGCGCTTTCTGTCATAACGGGAGTTGTCCTTCCTGTCATGGAAACGGGACTGTGACCTGTGGCGAGTGCGATGGCAAAGGCAAGGGTTGGCCCTTTGGTTTTCGTGAATGTAAGGAATGCGAGGGACAGGGCGTGGAGAAATGCACTTCCAGGTTGTGTAAAGATGGTCGATGTACCGTGTGTGCCGGCAAGGGATACAAACCCTGTGGATCGTGTCAAGGGTCTGGGATAAAGACGAAATAGCCATTCGCGTTTCCTGAAAATGAAGGGAAGAAGGTATGGTCACTCATTCGGAAATATTCATTCGATTTGCCATGGAGAGTGGCTGTCTGAGATTCGGGGAATTCAAGTTGAAGAGCGGTCGAATCGCGCCTTATTTCTTCAACCTAGGTAGGGTCTACTCTGGAAGAGATATGTTTCGAATGGGAACATATTACGCCCGCGCGATTCTCAACCGGATAGGCGAAGAATTCGACCTGGTCTTTGGTCCGGCGTACAAGGGCATTCCTTTGGCGACCTCCATTACCATTGCGCTTTGGTCCGAGTTTCTCCTCCAGAAAGCCGCTTCTTTTGACAGGAAGGAAGACAAAACTTATGGAGAAGGAGGAAGTTTTCTGGGTAGAATTCCCGAGGAAGGGGACCGGATTGTCTTGGTGGATGATGTCATTACCACAGGCGGCACTAAAGATGACGTTGTGAAAAAGTTGCGTTCCGTAGGATCCGTGGAGATTCTCGGTTTGGTGGTGGGATTGGACCGACAGGAAAAAGATGAAACCGGTCAGAGTGCCTTGCAGTCCTTCAGCGAGAGGCACGGCGTTCCAGTGATCGCTCTGGCCAATGTGGGCCATATCCTGGCTCTCTTGAAGAAATCCCCCGAGAAGGCGGAGTCGCTTCGAGCCATGCAAAGATACATCGAAGAATACGGTGTTGTATGAATCAAATCGACCTCACCAAAATCGTATCCTTCTTCCACCCCTGGTCCTCCTTGTTCGGATAGTTGAGATTGAAGTGCAATCCTCGGCTCTCTTTCCTTTCAATCGCGGAACGAATGATGAGCTCTGCCACGGTGGCCAGGTTTCGGAGTTCCAGCAGATCTGAGGTGATCGTGAAGTCCCAGTAATACCGGTGGATCTCTTCTTGAATGGTTCTTATCCGTCTCAAGGCTCTAGCCAACCTCTTGTCCGTTCGGACAATTCCCACATAGTCCCACATGAACCGTCGGATTTCGTCCCAATTGTGGGTAATGACCACGGCTTCATCACTGTCTGTGGCGATTCCGGTTTCCCAGAAGGGGATTTCTCCGGGCTGGGGGAACTCGTGAAGATTCGAGGTGGACAGAGCTACGCGATGAGCCATGACTACGGCCTCCAAAAGGGAGTTGCTGGCCAAACGATTGGCGCCATGGAGTCCTGTGTGCGCTGTTTCTCCACAGGCATAGAGGCCGTGAATTCCCGTCCAGCCCGAGGGATCGGTCAGAACCCCGCCACAACAATAATGGGCCGCGGGCACCACGGGTACTGGCTCTGATGTAAGGTCATATCCGTACTGTTGGCAGGTTTTTGTCAGGTTGGGGAAACGATCGCGAACCGTGGATCCGTCTCTGTGGGAGATGTCCAGCAATACATGTTCATCTCCATGGACTTTCATCTCGTTGTCAATGGCTCTGGCCACGATGTCTCTGGGGGCCAGTTCTTGCAAAGGATGATAAAGTTCCATGAAAGGTGTGCCATCCTTCCGAAGAAGCTTGGCTCCTTCCCCTCGCAGCGCTTCGGAGAGAAGGAACGACTTGGCCTTGGGATGGTAAAGACAGGTGGGATGAAATTGAATGAATTCCATGTTCGCTATGCGCGCGTAAGCTCGCCAGGCCATGGCGATTCCGTCCCCCGACGCGATGTCCGGATTGCTGGTGTAGAGATATACCTTGCCCACGCCTCCGGTGGCCAGAAGTGTTGCCCTGGCCGAGAAGGCCTTGACTACAAGGCGTGTGCGATCGAAAGCATAAGCTCCCATGCAGCGATCTTCTTCATCGATGTAGCCCAGCCTTCGCAGGGTAATGAGATCTATCGCGATATGATCCTCGAAGATGTGGATGTTGGGATGCTTTTCTGCGTGGGAGAGAAGCGCTTGCTCTATCCGCTGCCCGGTCAGATCCCCGGCGTGAAGAACGCGACGCTTTGAATGGCCTCCCTCCAGGCCCAGATCATAACCATCCTCATCGTGCATGGCTGAATGCCGAGTGAATTCGAGCCCCCAATTGATCAATTCCCGAATTCGATCAGGTCCCTCTCGCACAATTTCTCTCACCACGTCCTCTTTACATAATCCTGCTCCGGCGGCGAGGGTGTCGGTGACATGGTCTTCGATGCTGTCCGTCTCGTCCCAAACACAGGCGATACCGCCCTGTGCGTAGTTGGTATTCGATTCCGCACGGTCCTTCTTGGTGATCATGGCCACACTGCCATGCCGGGATGCCTTCAAGGCAAAAGAGAGTCCGGCAATTCCGCTGCCAATGACGAGATAATCGAACTGTAAGGTTTCCATGTTTTATCCTTGGAATTCTTTCGAATGAAACCAACACGTGGTGAATCATCTACTACCTCGAGGCGGAAATCAACCTTGAGACTTCTATCGCGACACCTGAAGATCCTGCGTAAACTTTCAAGGAACCCGATCTGGACCGGGGTTTCATGAGGGCGAGGGGTATATGCACCCCTTGTAAGGCCAGCTTGGCCTATAATGATGCTCGGAAGGAGGAACGATCATGATTAAGCTCAGCGTCAATGTCAACAAGGTGGCAACCCTTCGTAACGCGCGTGGGGAAGACGTGCCCAATGTCCTGGAAGCTGCTTTGACATGTATCGAGGCTGGAGCGCATGGAATCACGGTGCATCCAAGGGCGGACGAGAGACATATCAAGCGTAAGGATGTGTACGAGATCCACGATGCGATTGCTGTGGAGTTCAACATCGAAGGGGACGCGCGTCCTGATTTGATCGATCTGGTGCTGGATGTGAAGCCTACCCAATGTACCCTGGTGCCTGTTCGACCCGGGGAAGTGACGAGCGATCATGGATGGGACTTTGTTCAGGATAGGGCGGTATTGTCCGCAGCCATCCAGAGGCTGAAAGGCGCGGGAGTTCGAGTCAGTGTATTTTCGGGAACCAACGTGGAAGACATGGATCGGGCCAAGGAGGTCGGGGCAGATCGCGTGGAATTCTATACAGCGCCTTTCGCTTGGGCGAAAAAAGGAGTGGAAAGAGACGGCGAGTTCGAAAAGCTTCGAAGAGCCTCTGAACGGGCGATCGAGGTGGGGCTCGGCGTCAATGCGGGACACGATCTGAATTTGGACAACCTGGAGCAGATGAGCCAACTTCCCGGTCTTTTGGAGGTTTCCATCGGTCATTGCCTGATTTCCCACGCGCTATATGTGGGTTTGAAGAGAGCAGTCCAGGATTATCTGCGAGCTTTGGGACACTGAAACGATGGCCTATATTCGTGCCAAGAGAAGGGATCGAGTGTTGGATGTGGGGTCCGGACATTTCCCCCATTCCACCGCGGATGTTCTCGTGGATCGCTACCTGGAAGATGTACTGGACCACAGAAGCCACAAACCCATGGTCAAGGATCGTGCGGTCGTGTGCGCGGATATCGCCGCGTTGCCTTTCAAGGAGGGCGTGTTCGACTACGTGGTTTGCAACCAAGTCCTGGAGCATGTGGAGGATCCAGCGATGGCGCTGAGGGAACTGGCCCGGGTGGGAAAGAAAGGCTTTTTGGCGGTTCCCTCCGAATTGCAGGAGTTTATCTGTCCCACAGAGGCACACCGTTGGGTGTTCGCTCTACGCAAAACCACGCTTCTGATCAAGCCCAAAAGTGAACGGCACGCGTGGGGACGTTCCATGTTCGGCGGGGTCTTTCACGTTCTGTATCGCCAAACGGATTTCAGACGTTTGGCCTACAAACGTCCTCAGCTTTTCGCTGTTAGATTGGAGTGGGAGGGTTCGATAGAGTTTGAGTTGTTTTCTCCTGATTCTTCCTTTTTCGATTATAACGATGAGAAGGGAATCGTCTGGGATTTGGTTCAGCCCACTCCCGCAGATACATGGGTCGAGTCGGTCAAGCGCTGGTTTCAGATCTATCTGGACCTGGACAACATGTATCGTCTCACGCGTCTTCGGTCCCGAGTGCGGCGTCTTTTCAAACGAAGATAGTGTCCTACCGCAGGATTCTGAACAAGAGAAGTATACTGGTCCTACATGAAGATCACGCTTATCTCACCCAGCCCTCATATTCCGACGATGATTGGCCACGGCGTGAGGATTCTCTCCTCTTGCCTGAAGCGGGAGGGATGGAACGTGGAGATCTTGTTCCTTCCCAGGAACGTGGGCGATCTCTATGGGGAGAAGGTGATCGAGGATGTGATCGATTTGTGCAAAGATGCGAATTTGATCGGCATTTCTCTCATGACCGACGATCTGTGTGCCGTAGCGCCCTTGACTCGGAAACTAAGTCAAAATCTGAGGGTCCCCATCGTGTGGGGGGGTGTCCATCCCACGATTTGCCCCGAGCAGTGCATGGAACACGTGGATATGATCTGCGTGGGCGAGGGGGAAGAAACGCTGGTTGAGTTGGTGAGGCGCATGGAACGAGGATCGGATCCGCAGGATATAGAAGGAATATGGTTCAAGGTCGAGGGTAAGATCAAAAGGAATCCCCTACGTCCCTTGCTTCAGGATCTGGACGCGTTGCCTTTTCCTGATTACGATTCTCGTACCCAATACGCGTTGGTCGATGGCGCCATGGAGCAGGTGTCCGAGGCCTTGCTTCGAAGAACCGTGGGACAATACTATTTGACGCTGACCAGCCGCGGGTGTCCTTTCCGATGTGCCTATTGCTGGAATCATACGATCCATCGGATGCATCCCAATGAACAGATCATCCGAAAACGAAGCATGACCAACGTGGTCCAAGAACTCGAAGCAGCCAAACAACGCTTCCCGTTCGTCCGAATGATCTGTATCGATGATGACGCTTTTTTCCTGAGAGACACGGAGGAGATACGGGAATTCTCGGAGAAGTACAGGGCCAGGGTGAGATTGCCGCTCTGGGTCACCGGTTCAACGCCCTTGACGATTGAAAGAGAGAAGTTGGAACTTTTGACAAGGTCCGGTTTGGCCTCGGTGAGGATGGGTATCCAGAGCGCGAGCCCCAGAACCTTGTCCTTGTTCGGCAGGCAGTATTCCGGGGAACAGATCCTATCAGCGGCGGAGTTGATCGAAGAGTTTCGCTCGAGCATTCGCGAACCCCAATATGATGTCATCCTGGACAATCCATGGGAGACCGAGGAGGATATCGTCGTTACGTTGCGGCTTTTGTCCCATTTGCCTGTTCCCTACCGGCTTTTCCTCTTTCCCTTGAGGCTGTATCCAGGGACGGATCTGTATGAAGGAGCGCTAAAGGAGGGATGGTTGTCCCCTGGCGAGCGGGAATTCCTACGACCGCATCATCATCGGCTGAAGAATACCTATTGGAATCGGCTCTTCCTTTTGATGGATCGACGAGCCAGCCAGGGCAAGCGAATCTCTCCCAGAATGATGAAGTGGTTGACCCATGGTTTCCTGCGAAGAATCGGGCTGAGCCAAGCCGTGTATCGACGCGTCGAGGCCGGGCATGGAGAGAGTCTGCGGGAGGCTTTGTGGGATTTGATTCGCAGACCCTTCGCAACCATGAAAGAGAAAGAAGGCCCTGCATTCCTCCTGCCCCCTCACATGGAGTAGCTTCAGGTCACACGGAAGATTTACCTATAATACGCCGTCCCCTTTGTCGGACAGATTTCTCTGGAGGGTTCTGGCAATTCGTTCCCAACGCCCCCGGCGAAGATCGCACCACCCTTCCCCAACCAAATGCCTGATTCGCGCCCAACCTTCCCCCCGAACGCTCCACAGAAGAAACAGGTAGAACAACTGGCTGACTTTGATTTTCCTTCCCAGAAAGTTGGTCAACAGATGCATGGCGAAAGGGCCGATCTTCGAGCCTTTTCGGGTATATTCGTAAGCCAGAAGAAAGACCCTGTTCACGTAGATGTCTCTGAATCGATGGTGGGTTGTTAACCAGACCTCGTTGGGATGGCTGGACATAACCCCTTCCCTTTGAGCCTTTTCGTACAGATCCGTTCCTGGATAGAAATGCAGGGGAAACAACCTGAGTTCATGAGGAACCGGAAGACGGGAAGCCAGTCGAAGGGATTGAACGACGTCCTTTTCGGTTTCCCAGGGATTGTCGATGATGAAGTCATACTGCACCTCAGGGATGGAAGTTTTGAAGGCATTGATCATCTTCGCCGCTTGGAGGACTTGCTTGTTGGAGAAGGTCCTCTTGTAGAGTCGCTTGATGCGATCGCTCCCGGTTTGTATGCCCATCCTCATGGATCTCATCCCGGCCCCGGCCAAGGCGGCGAGTTTTTCCGGGCGGACCATGGTGGGGCCCGCCCCGGCGATCCAAAGAGGGACGTTTACGTCCTTCCTGTATCTTTCAGAGAATTCCTCGATTTCCTTCAAGTCGCGAAGAAAGAAGGCGTCGTCGTCCAGACAGATCTTCTCCGTGAAAGGGAAACGCCGTACGAGCGAAACCAATTCGGAGAGGAGATTGTCTACGCTTCGTTTTCGAATGGGTTTCTTGTTGGGGAACATGCGGCGATAGGTGTGGTTGAAACAATAGGTGCATTGGAAGGGACATCCCCTGGAGGAAAGGGTGAAGTAGCAGCGTCCGATGTTTTCCCGCAGAAGATCTTCCGTGATCCTTTGGATGTTGCCTTCCCAAAGTACGAAGTGGTTTTCCGGACCCGGATCCTGGAAAGGAACCAGATCCAGGTTTTCGATCAGAGGCTGAAGTTCATTCTCGATGATCTTCCCGTCCCGTTTCATCCATATGGAACGCACCTGAGTGATGTCTTCTCCCCGTTGCATCTTGTCCGCCAGTTCTATCAGGGGCACTTCACCCTCTCCGATGCAAACCATGTCTGCGTGGTGGAGGCATTCCCTGGGACGAACCGTGGGGTGGACTCCGCCCCAAAGGATCGGAACCGAAAGGCCCTTCTTGAGATGGCTTGTAATCTCCATCGCGTTGGCAAGATCATCGGTTAGCAAGGAGATCCCTATCAGGTCCGAGGTGGAACAGATATCGGCCACCTGCTGCAAGACCTTCACGTCGAAGGAATCGCCCATCTTCTTGGGCAGAAAGATCAGCCGCGCTTCGTGGCCTCCCTGTTTCAAACAAGCGGCCAGAATTTTGGGTCCGATCCCGACGAGGGCCGGAATATCGTATTGAACGAGATCTTCAGTGGGAGCGATGAGGGTGATGAGCATAGAGTAGATATTCTATTCGAAACAGCGTCACCTTCGAAACGCGATGAGATCCATGGGCAAAGCAAAGGCATCTCACGGGTTGGCTTTCCTGTGTCTCTTTCAGAGGGGCAGCAGCGGTTCAATCCTGGTATAATTGGATTCCCATGAACCGAATCGGGTCCTATACCATTCTGCAAAAGCTTGCCGAGGGGGGTATGGGCGCGGTATACATCGGGATTCAGGAAACCTTGGGACGCAAGGTGGCCATCAAGGTCTTGCCCGCGTATCTCAAGGAATTCGAGGAATTTGTGGAACGGTTCGAGCGGGAGGCCAAGATCGTGGCTCAGCTCAATCATCCGAATATTATCCAGATGATCGATCGCGGGCAGTGGGAGGGGAATTACTACTTCGTCATGGAATTCGTGGACGGAAAGTCCTTGGCGGACCTGATCAAACAGAAAAAGACTCTTGCATGGTCGGAAGCGGTCAAAATCCTGTGTCAGGTATGCGAAGGATTGCAATGCGCTCATGAACGGAAGGTTGTCCATCGGGACATCAAACCGGGCAATATCATGTTGGATGAGCACGGAACGGCCAAATTGACCGATTTTGGAATCTCTTGCATGAAGGATGGACAGACGCGAATCACGCGCACCATGGCTTCCATGGGAACCCCGGACTATATGGCCCCGGAGCAATTGACGGATGTGAAGACGGCGGATGGCAGGGCGGACATCTATTCACTGGGGATCGTGCTGCACGAGTTGATCACCGGCAAGACACCCAAGGGCGTCTTTGATCCCCCGAGTGTTGCGGTGCCTGGAACACCCAAGAGCATAGATCGGATCCTGCAGCGTTGCATCCAGCAAAATCGCGAAGACCGATATCAGACCGTGGAGGAGCTTCATCGAGCCTTGAAGAGATCCCTTCAAGGTCCTTCCTTTCGAAAGCCCCTTCTCGGAGTGGCGGCGATGTTGTTTGGGCTTGTGGCTTTGGCTGCTGGATGGTCCCTGAGATCGAGAGAAGATGTGGCCATCCCTCGGGTCTCTTCACCACAACTTCCCGACGCGATCGAGGCGCCAAGGACCGAGCCGATGGTTCGTCCCACATTGCCCGTTTCATCCCCCACACCAACGAAGACGCCCGAGACGTCCACGCCTGTTTCTGATTCGCCGGTTCCATCATCCCCGGCGAGGAGGACGCCCGAGACGTCCACGCCTGTCTCGGACAGGGACTACTTGCATCCCAAGATTCTGCAGGCGGAAAACGAAATTCTATGCCTTCAGGGGGGGAGTTTGTCCAAGGCCACGACTCTGATTGAAGAGGCTATGAAGGATGACCTTTCCCCCAGGGACAGAGCCGAGGCCCACTTCCTGCTGGGAGAGATCGCCGCGGATAGGCCTGATCCGAACACAGCCTACAAGGAATACGACGCGTGTATTCAAGCGGATCCGAAAGGGGAACGGGTCTGCCTGGCCAGAATGAAGAAAGGGTTGATCCAAATTGCGATGGCCAACAAGTTCGACGAGGGATTGGAAACACTTCGGGATTTGTTTGAGGAATGTGATCTGTCTCAAGCAGAGATCGTTCCTTTCTTGATGCAGGAGGCAAAGAACCGGTTGCCTTCTTCCTCCATGGAGGCTTTATCCTCGGGGATACGGGGACAAGTCCAAGGTTTGACGCGTGGCGTAGGCAAGGTCGTTGGGGGTGTGGTCAAACCCGATCGGTCCCAAGAGATCGAAAGGGCTTGCGCTCTGTTGCGTTTCGTGGCGGACTATTGCAGACAAGCGGCCGAGAGGGAAGAGGCCCTGTTCGACCTGGGAAGGGCGCATTATCTTCTTCGACAGACCGACAAGAGCCTCCAGGCCTCTTTGGAGTTGTTGTCTGATTATCCTGGAACGGACTATCCTGTGGAGTTGGAGATGGGCTCGATCTATGAGGAGCTGAGGGAGAAAGACAAAGCCATGGAGTCCTATCGGTCTTTTCTTCGCAGAAAGCCCGATTCACCCCATGCCGAAAGAGCCAGGAAAGGAATCGAGAATCTCCAGCAGAACTGACAGGGGGGTGAAATCTCGCATGCGGAGAGTCGGATCGCTGCTCCTTCTGTTTCTTCTCATGATGGCCGCTTCGGTCATGGCGTTGACTCCGGTCTTGCTTCTCTATTTCCTGGCTCAAAAGGCCATGGTGAAGGGGATCGTTTTGAGCGGGATGAAGGGATAGCGCAGGCTTCAATCGACCGGGACCGACGAGAAGAGGTGAGAGGGTTTCAGGATCAGTATCTTCATATTCTCTTCCTCTTGGGGCAAGGATTCCCAGGTGCCTGGAAGCATATAAGTGGCCCAGGCAGGACGATTCAGGATGGTGACCCATTCCTCGGTCCAGCCAATACATCCCTGGGTATGAAGATCGGTCAAAACGATGGCATCCAGGTCCAGAAATTCGATCAAGTCTTTTACTTCACCCGGACGTCGGGTAAGCCAGCAGGCCTGGTAGTTGCCGTACCATGCCAAAGGCCAGGGAATGTCCGTGAGGATGGTGGCTCCTGGAGGTAGATGCTGGCTGACCCAGCGGGTCGCCTGGCGGTAGGGATCGGTTTGTCTGGCCCAGCGGGCAGTTTCTCTCTGGGATGCGGAGGGAATCCAGGGCCAGGTGAGGAACAGACTTCCCAACAGGATGGCCATCCCCATGCATCGTCCAGGAAGCAGGCGGACAAGAGTCCCTGCCGTCACCCCGGCCAGAGCACAGATCAAGGGCAGAAGAAAGGACCCGTATCTCAAGGAAGGATGTCCCACGAGGATTGAAGTTCCCAGATGAACCGTAAACAGAATGGCCAAAGCGAGAAGCCACGCGTTTTGCCTCCTGGCCAGAAGGAAAATACCTGCGAGGCCAGCCAGCCAGATGCGGGCGCTGGTTACTTTGGGCAAGAGACGTACCGCTTGGATCAGGGATGTCCAGGCTGACGTCAAATCCGGAATCAGCGGCGGAGGTTCTGGAAGCGTGAGGGAGCACCACAAGGCATAGCCCTGAGGCACTCCAGGGGACAGTAAAGGGGTGTAGCGATACACCGGGGATGTGAAGTGACCGGTCGCAATGATATTCCTGAGAAGCAGAGGCACGAGTGGCAGAGACAATCCGAGCAGGGTCCATAGCAGAAAGGATCCTTTCTTTCGAGGGGATTCCCGCGTCAGAATCAGTCTGGGCAGAAGAAGCGCAGGCAGGAAGAACGCTGCGGAAAAACGGAAGGTGGATGCCAGTCCCAAGAAGAATCCTGCGACGATCCATGCCGTGACTTGGGGAAGGTGACCCGTTGGAGCCCATTGGAAAAAGAGCAGAGAGAGAAGGATCAAGGTGGCGTAGGGGATTTCCACGGAGACATTCGTGGCATACAGAAGCGCCAAGGGAGACGAAGCATAGAGAATACCGGCAAGGATCCCGACAATTCGATCCCTTGTCAAGAGATGGGCAAAGAGCGCCGTGCTGGCCGCGCAAATCGCGTGGAGCAGTCCCAGCGGGAGAAGAAGAACGGAACGGTTTTCTCCGAACAAGGCCATGAAGCTTCCGAGCAAAAGAGGCAAGCCGGGGCCCCTAGCCAGCTCAGGATGGGGCAACCCGGGGGTGAATCTCTGCTCCAGAGGTCTGCTCACCGACGAGACAAACCCTTTTCCTTCGGAGATATTTCGTGCCAGTTGAGCCAGATCCATTTGATCCGAAGGATCCCAGACCGCAAATCCTGTATCGAAGAAGAGAAGATGCGAAAGCCACAGAGAAAGGGCCAGGCCCGCCGGAATCAGCCACAGGACGTCAATCGTCCGATGAGGCATGGTCGACCTTCTTTTCGAGGAATCCCGTACCGCTATGTTGGGCAATCCTGTTCTTGATGGCGACTCGCTCGTTGTTGATGTTGCGTATCGCTATGGCTCGACGACCCACCTCCTCGAGTCCCAGTTTGCCTTCTTTGCCGCTTCGAATGTCTGCTTCCAGGTCCCAGATCCTGCCATTGGTCTCCAGCAAGGCTTGGATCCATTCTTCCTTGATATCAAAACCTCGATCCCTGAACTCCAGCAAGGCGGCCTCGAAGACCGAGAGTTCCTTTGCAAAGGTGTCCCGGTCGATTCTTTGGGATTTGAGCTTGAGAATGGTATATCGATCCACGATCTCAGCCAACGGCATTTCCATGATTCGCTCTCCTTCGTTCTGTCAGAATGCCCACCAGGGATTCGGAAATGCTTACGAATCGTCGCAGCTTACCTGAATCGCATAGATCCACGTCCTTGCTCACCATCAATTTGTCTTCCCTGATACAAAAACGGACATGCCGGGGAGGACCGAGCTTCCAGAGATCCATCAGATGGGAGACGAGGTCCGGGTCGAGGGAATGAGCTTGCTGACCACAGATTCGAAAGAGAGATTCGAAATCATAGTCTTCCATTGTGCCCCCCAGGGCATGTCGCACGGAAGGCATGAGCCGGTCCGCCACGCACTCCAGTTCCTGATGGAATCCTTCAGGAAGATCGATGAGGATTTCCGTCGATACGCCCAAGGGCTCCTTGGGCAGAGCGTACAGACGAAGCTCTGCCGGAAGTCCCGAAATCGTGAAACGTAACGCTCCCCCATCCAGGTAGTCCTGAATCTCACCGTTTCCCCGTTCTTTTCTGATGACTTCCAGAGCTTCCTTTCTTTGTTCCGGTGTACGTTTCCAGCGATAGGAGGACGCGCAGACCAGGACAGCCACAATGATCAAAACGAAGAGAAAAGGCATGCTATGGCCCTATGTCCATACGAGGAAAGAGCTTGAGACGGACCAATTCGCTTCCGTCCTTGTTGTCCAGAATGAACAAGCGGGATCGTGCCAGACAAAAAGCCAGGGTGTCGAGTCGAATCCGTTCTTCCGTGAGGCGTTTTTCTTTGGCATGCTCCTGCGCGAGAAGCAAAAAGCTCTGGGTCGTTCCCTCGGCTTCTTTGATTCGGCGATCCTTGTATCCGTGAGCCTCAGCCAGGATCCGCGCTTCTTGTCCTCGAGCATCGCTAAGGATCAACTTGCTCTCGGAGTCCGCGTCGTGCATGGATCTGACCTTGTCCTCGTAGGCATTGATGACATCACGAAAGGCTTCCTCCACTTGGGTTGGAGGTCTTGTATTCTTGACCTCGACATGATGGATTCGG
>Ga0114946_10002148_pt1 | contig 13535 bp, 7 predicted proteins | sample WalLakDeSediment_FD_88676 | JGI IMG/M metagenome (GOLD analysis project Ga0114946, IMG submission 88676) | Lake sediment microbial communities from Walker lake, Nevada to study Microbial Dark Matter (Phase II) - Walker Lake 11/02/13 Deep Sediment | ecosystem: Environmental > Aquatic > Freshwater...
GGCATCGGGCTCGGGGTCGGGTGCCGCCTCGACGGTGACGGTGGCGGTGCCGATGACGGCGCCGGAGGCATCGGCGCCCAGGTAGGCAGTGACCTCGGCGGTGCCGGCGCTGTCGGCGGTGAAGGCAGCGGTGAAGACCCCGTTGGTGGAGAGGCCGCCCTCGGGATCCAGGAGGCCCAGGGTGGTGGCGAGGAAGACGGCGTCCCCGCTGGTGGCAAGGGCCGCACCCTCCGCATCCCGGAGCTGGACGGTGACGGTAGCGGTGTCGCCGATGGCCAGGGTGTCCGGGGTCACCACGAGCTCGGAGGCGTCGGCATCGGGCTCGGGGTCGGGCTCGGGGTCGGGTGCGACGTGGACCGTGACGGAGGCGGTGCCGATGACATCGCCGGAGGCGTCCGAGCCCAGGTACGCAGTGACCTCGGCGGTGCCGGCGCTGTCGGCAGAGAAGGCAGCGGTGAAGACCCCGTCGGTGGAGAGACCGCCCGAGGGATCGAGGGTGCCCAGGGTGGTGGCGAGGAAGACGGCATCCCCGCTGGTGGCAAGGGCCGCACCCTCCGCATCCCGGAGCTGGACGGTGACGGTGGCGGTATCGCCAATGGCCAGGGTGTCGGGGGTCACCACGAGCTCGGAGGCGTCGGCATCGGGCTCGGGGTCGGGTTCCGGGTCGGGCACGGCGTGGAAGACGATCCGGGCCGTATCGGCCAGCGGCTCTCCCCGGAGCAGGGCGGTGACCGAGGCTGCTTCTTCAGTGGTGGAGGAGGCAAGAATCGCCCGGTACCTTCCGTCTCCGAGGTCCTCGGTGGCGCCCATCGACCCGGCCGAGGCGACGACCTGTACGTCATCCCCCCCGCGGCCCAGGGTGGCCCCACGGGGATCCAGGAGGGTCACGGTCACCGTTGACGTACTCACCCCATCCGCCGGGATGCTGTCCGGGTCGGCGGAGATCGTCGACATGGCCGCCGAAGGCCGCGGAATGACCTGGAGTTCCACGTCCAGGGCCACCGGTGTGTTCGCGGCATCGGGTGAATCCACGAGGACCCGGGCCACCTGCGAACCCAGCGGGAGGACCACATCACGGAAAACCAGTCCCACCGCCGAAGGGGCGGTCGATCCCTCCAGGGCTGCCGTGAACCACCCCTGTGGCGAGCCCGGCGGGAACTCGGTACGTACCGTCATTGCCCCGACCGACCCCCCGCCGGTGTTCTCCACCCCGACCCGGACCGGTGCGGGAGGCGCCGCCCCTTCTTCCCTTGTGAGGAAGACCCGGGCGGGATCGAACGCCAGCCGGGGGGGAGGCTCCCCGAACCGGAATCGGACCTGGACCAGGGCATCCCCACCGGGTGTGTCCGGCGAGGAGATCCGCACCTGGGCATCGTAGACCTCGGCCACAAGCCCCGAGGGATCCACCTGGAGGCGAAGGGAGGTCGGCGCCGTTGCCCCCTCCAGCGCCGCCGTGAGCCATCCTCCGGGTTGGCCCGGGGCATACTGGATGGACGCCGCGAGGGAGCGGATGGTACCTCCGCCTCCGTTGGTCACGCTGACCGTCTGAGGTGCGGGAGCGCTCTGGCCCTCCGACGACGCGAATCCCACGGCCTCCGGAGACACCTGCAGAAGAGGAGGCGCGGCCTGAACCCCGAGCGAAACCTGCACGAAGCGGGGGGACACGCCTGAGCCCTGGGCGCTCACCCGGATCCGCGCCGTGTACGATCCCGCCGCCAGGGCGCCAGGCGTGGCCCGGATCACGAGCGACGTGGGCGCGGTGGTCCCCTGGAACTCGGCGGCGAGCCATCCGCCCGGCTGTCCGGTCCCGTACTCCACCAGGGCGGAGAGGCCGGCAAGCGAATCGCCTCCGCCGTTCGTCACCTGCACCGGTTCGGCGCTCAGCGTGCCACCTCCCTGGGGGCTCGTGAAGCCGATGGCCTCCCGGGAAAGCACGATCTGAGGGCCGGGCTGAACCGTTACCTGCGCCGTCCCGCTCACCCCCTCGGCCGTGGCCACGATCCGGGCCGCGCCCGGGGCCATGCCGCTCACCGCTCCCGAGGGGGTCACGGTGGCGACCCCGGGGTTCTCCGACGACCAGGTGATGCTCCGACCCGAGAGGGGGCGTCCGGCGGCATCCCGGGGTGTTGCCAGGAGCTGGGTCGACCCCTCGGCCACCAGCGTCACGTTGCCCGGGTCCACCGTCACCGAGGCCACGTCCACCACCGACACGGTGACCTCTTCGCACGCCGGTGCCAGCACCAGGAGGGTGGCGAGGAGGAGAAGACGGATGGGGTGGGCCGCCGATGGCGTCACCGCTCGGGTCACCGCTCGGGCTGTCGCACGGGGTTCGGTGCCGGCGCCGGTCATGGGAGGAGCCGGGGCAGAGGGAAGAGGTCGGCGAAGGGAGCACGAGCCAGTGTTTCGGTGGCCAGGGTCGCCGGAGCACTCACGTTGAAGACAACCTCCACCTGCGCGGCGTCGGGGTTGGCCACGGCCGACGTGACCCTGACCGTGGCCCGGTGGCTCCCGACGGGCAGGGTCCGCGCCAGCGCTTCCACCAGGATCTCGGTGGGGGCATCGGTCCCCTGAAGCTGGGCCGTGAGCCATCCGGTGGGACCTCCCGAAGGATAGCGGACCTCCACCTGCAGACCCCCGAGCGTCCCTCCACCCGGGTTGGTCACCTGGATCGACTGGGATGCGGGTTCGAAGGAGCCGGCGGTGGCCGCGAAGGCGACGCTGGCAGGGGAGAGGCCGATGCGGGGATCCGCATCCAGAACCTCCAGCACCACCCGAACTTCCACCGGGCTGTTCCGGGCCTCCGCCGAGGCCACAACGACACGCCCTTCGTACCGACCGGAGGCCAGCCCGTCGGTCCGCGCCCGGATCCGAAGATCCGTGGGGGCCTGCGCGGCCACGAGCGACGCTTCGAGCCAGGAGGGAGGCGCGCCACCGCTCGAGGGAATCACCGATGCGGCAAGGCCGGAGAGGATGCCGCCTCCGGCATTGGTCACGCGGACCCTGCGTTCATCAGGGGGAAGAGTTCCGGTTTGCACCCTCCACTCTACCCGCAAGGAGTCCACGGCGATCCGCGGACCGGGTTGGACGCTGACCGGAGCGCTGCCTTCCACGCCCTCGCTCCGGACCCGCACCAGGGTCTCGCCCGGAGCGATACCGCGGAGGAGCCCCGGAGCCGGGAAGGTAGCCACCTCCGGATTCCCGGTGCTCCACATCACCTCCCGTCCACCCAGCGTCTCTCCCCCGGGACCCCGGAACACCACCGAAAGGGAGATTTCCTCTCCCTCGAGAAGGGTTACGGTGGCCGGGACCACGTCCACGGCGGCCACGGGGACCGCATCCACCACCAGGCTCTCGCAGCCCCCGATGACCCCGGCCAGCCCGATCAGCCCGACCAGCCCGCCCCGAAGCATGGCCGGAGACATCAGAACCGGATCCTCAGGCCGGCCCCCAGGCCGTTCGCTCCCGTCGGCAGGTTCCGGAGTCGTGGCAGCTCCACCTCGACCTGAAGCGCCCAGCCGTCTCCGCTGGCGAGACCGAGCGCAGGCTCGGCGGCGCGCCATCCTGCCCGGCCGTGGGAGGCGGAGATCCGGTCCGGGGACTCCCGGGCCTGGAAGAAGGCATGGATGGCCCCGGCCACCGTGAGGACGCCGGCCACCGCGAGCCCTGGGACCAGGAGCGGGCGCTCCTCCACTCGCTCGGCCACCTGTCCGGCTGGGCACTGGCCGTCCGCGGGCGGCACCAGGCAGCTCACCTCCACCTGGGTGTAGAGGAGGCCGGCGGCCGCGGCACCGCCGGCCCCGGCCAGGATCGCCAGTCCCGTGGCCGGCCGGCCGACATACATGTGCCCCATGCCGGGAAGGATCAGCCCCGTGGCCAGGGCCACACCGGGGCTTCGGAAGGGGCCCGCCGTCGGGGCCAGGGCCTCCAGGCGCCTCGCCACGGCTACGGCTTCGGGGGCTCCCGGTTCCAGCTCCAGGTAGCGCTCCAGGTCGGCACGTCCGGCGCCGGTCCGTCCGGCCTGGAGGTAGGCGATCCCGCGGTTGAAGTGGGCGGCCGGCCAGTCGGGGAGCTCAACGAGGGCGCGGGAAAAGAGCTGGGCGGCCTCGACCGGTGCGCCCCGGTCCAGCGCCTGGACACCCTGCTGGAACGCCACACGGGCGGCCCCTGGGAGGGGATCCGGTTCCGGCGGGGCCAGCACGTCCACGCGGGCCGTCACGTCGGCGGCGTCGGGTCCCTCCGGCTCCAGCGCCAGGTAGCGGCAGAATTCGGTAACGGCCGCCTCCGCCTCTCCCGCCGTCTCCATCAGGCGACCCAGGCGGTAGGCGATCTCTGCGGAGCCGGGGTCCAGCGCTGCCGCGCCCCGAAGCAGCGATCGGGCCCGAACGTCGTCCCCCAGGATGGAGGCCTGGTTTGCCTCCGCCAGGAGGCTTCTTGCGACCTGACGGTCTTCGTCCGGGATGGACCTTGCCACGGCGATGCCGGCCCCCGTGCGTTCGCAGGCTCCGGGCGGAAGCGGAGGTAGCTCCACCCGGGGGACCAGTTCCTGGGCGGCCGTGAGGGTCACCACCAGCAGGCTGGCGGCCAGGCTCAGAACAGCAGGGACGACGAACGAACGGAACAACGCACGGCCTCCCCCGGGAACAAACGCCACGGGATGGATCGGGGGGCGGGGGATGTCGAGACCCGGACCGGCGCCGGCGGCGCATCCCAGTGACGGCATCCATGAAGAACCACCCTGAAAGGTACTCCGGATGCGGGACCCCGGCCACCCGTTGACCCGGCTGGGCGGCCGCGCTGATACGAGAACGCAAGGCTCAGCCAGCCGCGCCCTCCGACCTCAGGCGCGCCCCTTGAGCATTCCGTGCCAGTAGAGCCGCGGGAGCACGTCCTTCTTCAGGATCCACATGGAGTAGCGCTCCTGGGCCGTGTCGAAGGGGAAACTCGGGTCCGGGTTGTTGTCGTAGTCGAACTCGGCCAGCACCAGCTTCCCGTATCCGGTGATCAGGGGGCAGGACGAGTACCCGTGGTAGGTGGCGGGCTGGGTGAGTTCCCGACCCGCCCGCACGGTGAGGAGGTTCTCCACCACCACAGGGGCCTGCTTCCGGATGGCGGCCCCCGTCTTGGCATTGGGGGTGTTCCCGGCGTCGCCGAGGCTGAACACGTTGCCGAACCGGGTGTGGCGCAGTGTGTGCCGATCCACCTCCACCCACCCGGTCTGGGGATCGGCCAGCGGGCTCGTGCGGATCACGTCCACCGGGCCCTGAGGCGGGGAGACGTGGATGAAGTCGAAGGACTCGATCCGCTCGGCGGGCTCCCCGTCGGGACCGGTGTAGCGAATCACCGCTTCCTGCCGGTCCGGACGGAGCGCCACAAGCTCGTGGCCGAAGTGGGTCTGGATCCCGTAGCGGGCCACCACCTCGTTCAGGGTCTTCGCAAAGGCCGGGACCCCGAAAATGATGCTCCCCGGGTGAAAGAAGTGGATCTCGGCCTCGTCCAGGCGCCCGATGCGGCGCAGGTAGTCGGCCACCAGGTACATGATCTTCTGCGGTGCGCCTCCGCACTTGAAGGTGCCTGCAGGATGCGTGAAGAGGGCCTTGATGGGGCCCGGCTTCCGTCCCAGGGCCTGCAGCGCCTCCCAGGTGTACGTCGACGGTTCGTAGGCGTAGTTGGAGCAGATTCCGTGGTGCCCGAGACCCTCCTCCAGCCCGGGAACGGCGTTCCAGTTGATCTGGAGTCCCGGCGAGACGACCAGGTAGTCGTAGGTCAGCGTGCGCCCCCCGGCGGTCACCACGGTGTTCCGCTCGGGATCAAAGCTCGCCGCCGCATCCTGGATCCAGGTGGCGCCCCAGGGAATGAGGTCGGCCATCTTGCGCATGGACTCTTCCCTTGGCACCACGCCTCCCCCCACCAGGGTCCAGAGCGGCTGGTAGTAGTGAACCTCGGCCGGGTCCAGCAGAGTGACCCGGGGGGCGGGTTCGGCCTGAAGGAGGCGGGCAGCCACACTCAGTCCTCCGGCGCCCGCGCCGATGATCAGGATCTCGTGGTGGTCGGTGGACGAAGTCGTGGCGGATGCGGTGGTCATGGGGAACTCGGCGTGGGGGGATCAGGGGGCGCGGGGAGGCGTGGGCGTGAAGGGGGCGGCGCCTCAGGCGCTGGAGCCCGGAATCGTTCCCGGCGCAACGCCCGGGACCGGAAGGGGGCGGACCGGGTCTCGGAGCGCCGGCCGCTCCGAGGGGCCGGGGGCCTCGGCCAGGGAGCCTCCGAAGCGACGTCCCACCTCGATGAGGAACCCGAACGCCCGCTGGATCTCCGGGTCGCGAAGGGCCCGGAGGAGTCCCACGGCCCCGACCCGGGGCACGGTCTGGGAGCGAGTCTGGACCAGGGCATTGGCCGCCGCCGACACGACGCCGATGGCTTCCGGCGCCAGGGCCTGCGAGGCCAGGAGGGTGCGGATGGATTCCACCTCGCGGCGTCCCACCACCGACCCGAACTCAAGGGCGGCCCGGGCGCCCCGGGAGAGGGCGTCGGCGGGATCGATTCCCAGCTCGTGGAGTCGCCCGGTTTCCTCGTCGAAGACGTCGGCGGCCATGGACGCGAGCCCCGGGACCTCGCGGGCAAGATCGAGGGCCATCTCCAGGCTTCGCATTGTCTGGGGCTCGGAGAGTCGCTCCAGGAGGGAAAGGGCCTGGCGGAGGCGCGCGTCCGGGTCCACTCCCCGTTCCTGGAGCTTTCCCATCTCCTCGTCCACCACATCCACGCCCGCGGCCATGACCCCGCCGAGGACCCCCGGAAGGGCGCCGGCCCCCTCCACCAGGGGGCTGTCCAGGAGGGGTGTGAGCCGGTCCAGCTTGCGCTCGATGGCGTCGAGCCGCTCAAGGAGGAGGGCCGTGTCCGTGGAGGAGGTCGGGGCAGAGGTCATGGCGGGACTTGGGGTCGGCGCGAAGTGGAGAGGGCGACGTGGATGGAGCGACAGAGACCAGGGAGCCCCTGGCACTTCGCATCCACTCTCCCCAAGCTGGCAGTCGGTCCATCATGTGTCAACAGGTAGCTACAAGTACGAGCATACACGCAGGAAGCCTGCTGGCGAACTCCCGGCAACCCACCCCTCGAGTCCTGTCAGTGTCGGAAGTGGACGAAGAGCCGTCCGTGGTTCTTCGCGTCCTTTTCCACCCGGTGGTAGAGGGCCCGGATCCGGCCCTGCTGGAGGAACCGGATCACCCGCTTCTTCAACTGCCCGCTCCCCTTGCCGGGGATGATCTCCACCAGGGGGATGCGTCGTTCCACCGCTTCGCGCATGACACGCTCCAGCTCCGCCTCGATCTGCGCCCCCCGGTTGTAGACGTCATGGAGGTCCAGCTTCAGCTTGGCCATGGGCGGGGGGGTCCCGTCAGCGGACTGCGCGTCGTCAGAAGGCGAATCCCACGTTCACGAGGCGCACGGTGGGGATGAACTTCCGATCCACCTCGTCGGGGGACCCGAGGATGCGCTTCAGGCCGACGCCGAGCCCGATGTAAAAGTTGTCGTGGGCCCCCATGAGCCAGCTCCGGTTCACATCGAAGCCGAACCCTACGTAGGTCCCCTCGTCGGCGACGGTCGTGACTCCGGTCATGGCGCCGAATGCCCAGCCGTTCAGGGGGACGCCGGAGGGGTAGAAGCGCCAGAAGACGTCGAAATTCGTGTAGCGGACGTCGTCGAGGGAGATGCTGGAGCCGTTGGCCCCGGCCGTGCTCGAGACCGTGACGATGCGTTCGAACTCGGCGTTGAAGAAGCCCAGGAGGATGCCGAAGGGGTTGGCCGAGATCACCTGGTCGTAGGGATGACGGTCCCGCTCCGGGAGCTGGGCCTCCGCCTCCCCGGGGAACGCGGTGGCCAGGAGGAGGACGGCCGCGACGGTGATCAGGAGGGATCGAAGGGGCGCGAAGTTCATGGGGGTCCGAAGGCTGGGATGCATGGAAAAGGGGCGGAAACCGGGCCGAGTCGGAAGGCCGGAGCGCGGGGGCCTGGAGTCCGAATGCCACGGGACTTCTGCGCCACTACACTAAGGAATGAGCGGCGCCCCGGCCACCGCCTGTCGGCGACGCCGCACCGCTCGGGCCGCGGGCATCGCCACAAGAACCACAAGGCCCACGCCGGCGCCCAGGAGCAGCCCCTCCGAAGGGGTGCCGGCGCCCACTGCGGTGTAGGCCGCCCGGAGCACCCCGGAACTTCCCAGCACCACGGCCACGGCGGTGACCCCGGCCATGAGGGTGTTCGAGAGGGGGCCGTTCAGCGCCGCCTCGCCGAGGAGCCGTCGGTCGTTCACCGCCAGCAGGAGGAAGATGGCGGCAAAGGGGAGGAGGATTCCGTTCAGGGCCTGGGCCAGGATGATGGCCGGAATGGGGCGGACCTCTGCCAGCCCGAAGCCCACGCCCACGAGGAGAATCCCACCCCAGACCATGCGGTAGCGCCAGGCTCCGTCCACCCACCGTCCCCGGCCGTCCTCGAAGAGCCCCCGGGCCGTCACGGCGGCGGCCAGGGGCGCCGTGGTGGCCGAGGAGAACCCTGCCGCGAAGAGCCCCAGCGCCAGGAGCCCGCCGGCCCAGGGCCCGAGGCGAAGCGCGAGGGTCTCGGCCAGGGCCTCGAAGGTGAAGGGGCCCTCCACGGCCGCGCCCACGACCAGCACCCCCATGGAGACGATTCCTCCCAGGATCACGGCCACGGCCAGTCCGAAGCGCATCTCTCCCAGTTCCCGTCCCTCGGCGAGCCCCGACCCGAGAAAGAGGTTGTAGGGAACCACCGTGGTCCCCACCAGCGCCAGCACCAGGAGCCCGGATCCGGGGGGGAGGGAAGGGAGGAGGAGAGATCCGGCCAGCTCGCCGAAGCCCGGGCGAAGGAACCACGCCGTGACCAGGAAGGCCACCCCCATGGCGGCCACCGTCACGCTGAGCACCAGCGCCACCGTCTTCGGCGCACCCAGCCAGAGGAGCGTGCCGGCCATGACCCCGATGACCAGGGTCACAATCCAGCCCGGAAGGTCGGAGCCCAGCCCCACGCCGGCCACGGCGCCGAGGATGTTCCCGGCCTGGTAGGCGGCATTTCCCACCACGATGGCACCCAGCACCAGGAGGAGAACCAGCAGGCTCGCCCGGTGCCCCCGGAACTGCTCCCGGATGGCCTCGGCCAGGTTTCGGCCCGAGGCGATGGTGAGCCGGGCCGCCGCCTCCAGGAGGACCAGGGTGGCCAGCACCGAGAACCCCAGCGCCCACAGAAGCTGGCTTCCATGGGCGGCCCCGGCAGAGGCCGCGGTGGTCACCGTGCCCGGCCCGATGAAGGCCGCCGCCAGGATGGACCAGAAGAGGACCGACAGTACGCGCTTCATGGGGCTTCTCCCGTGGGAGGTCCGAACCCACCGCCGCCGGGGGTCTCGAGGATCAGCCGGTCACCGGGCTCCACCTCACGTCCGTCGATGGAGGCCAGGAACTCCACTTCCCCCGACGCCCGGACGAGTCGCTGGCTTCCCACCGCCCCCGGGTGTCCGCCCCGAAGGCCGTAGGGGGCCTCCACCCGGTGCTGGGTCAGAAGCGAGAGGGAGAGCGGCTGGAGGAAGGAGAGTTCCCGCACCACCCCGTCGCCGCCCGGCCAGCGCCCGGCCCCCCCGGATCCGGTGCGCACCGCGAACCGTTCCACCCGCACCGGAAAGCGGTGCTCCAGGACCTCCACGTCGGTGATCCGGGTGTTGGTCATGTGGACCTGGACGGCGCTGGCGCCGGCGAAGCCCGGCCCGGCTCCCGCCCCCCCGCCGATGGTCTCGTAGTAGGAGATGTGCTGGTCGCCAAAGAGGAGGTTGTTCATGGTTCCCTGGCTTCCCGCCACCCGCTCGAAGGGCTTGAGGAGCGTGTCCACCAGGCGCTGGCTGGTCTCCGTGTTCCCCCCCACCACGGCGGGGCAGGCGGAGGGGTCGGGGCCGAAGGAGGGGTTCAGGATGCCCTCGGGGAGGACAAGGCGCACCGGCGCCATGAGGCCCTCGTTCAGGGGGAGGTCCTCGTCAGCCAGGAGGCGGAGGAGATAGAGAACCGCGCTTCGCACGATGGCCTCGGTGGCGTTCAGGTTTCCGGGGTGCACGGGGCCCGAGCCGGTGAAGTCCACCTCGGCCTCCTCGCCCCGGACCCGGATCTCCACCACGAGGGGGGTCCCGTCGTCCAGGCGCTCCTCCCCCCGGTAGGTGCCGTCGGGGAGCGCACCGAGGACCGTCCGCATCCTGGCCTCGGCCCGGCCCCGGAGGGCGGCCATGTGACCCTGGAGAGCCTCCACCTCCCGGGCGGCCGAGCCCCGACCAGCCTCCCGGGCCAGCTCCCGAAGGAGGGCGGCCCCCCGGTGATTGGCCGCCACCTGCGCCGCCAGGTCCACCAGGTTCTCCTCCACGGCCCGCGACGGATGGGTGCCGGGAGCCCGGTCCCCCAGGAACGCCCGCATCCCGCTCCAGTCCGCCACGCCCCCTCGCACCAGGTACCGGGGCGCGATGACCACGCCCTCCTCGGCCAGGGTTCGGGCGTCGGGCGGCATGGAGCCGGGGCGGGTTCCCCCGATCTCGGCGTGGTGGGCCCGGCTGGCCACGTAGCCCAGGCGTCGAGGGGGGCCCTCGCCCTCGGTGAAGACGGGAGTGACCACGGTCACATCCGGGAGGTGGGAGCCACCGTGTCCCGGATGGTTGGTCACCGCCACGTCCCCTGGGTCCAGTTCCAGCACCGCCGCCACCCGGCGCACACAGAGCCCCATGGCCCCCAGGTGGACCGGGATGTGGGGTGCATTCGCCACCAGCTCTCCGTCCGCATCCAGGAGGGCGCAGGAGAAGTCCAGCCGTTCCCGGATGTTCACCGAAAGCGAGGTGCGCCGGAGCTGTTCGCCCATCTCCTCCACCAGGGCCAGGAAGCGCTGCACGAAGAGCTCCTCCTCCACGGCCCTGACGCGCCCGGGCATGTGTCTGGGCGTGCGTTCGGGGGCGTGTTCGTCGGTGTGTTCATGGGTGCGTTCAGCGGCGCCTTCAGGGGCGCGACCGCCATCGCGACCGTGAGCACCGTCCGGAGTCGGGTCCTGATCCTCCGACCCCTCTTCCCCCTGCATCCTGCGCTCCAGGACCAGCGCGTCGGCCCCGTCCACGCGCGCCCACCATCCCGACGGAACCACGGTGCTCCCGAACCGGTCCAGGATCAGGGCCGGTCCGGCCAGGGCAGCACCAGGGCCGAGGGTCGACCGATCGCAGGCGTCCACGTCCTGCCACCGCGCCTCGAGCCAGCACCGGCGGCGTCCCTCCACCGGGGCGGGGAAGGAGGCCGGGAGGGGAGCCGGATCCGCCGGGGGCACCCGGGCCCCGGCCACCACGCGCAGCGAGGCCACCTCCACCCCCCGCCCCTCGGCCCGGTGGCCGAAGACGGCGGCGTAGCGGGCTTCGAAGGCCTCGCGAAGGCGAGATGCGAGGCCCGGCTCATGCGCCTCCTCGAAGGGAATCTCCAGCGTGGATTCCTGTCCGCGGTAGCGAAGCTGCACCACCCGCTCCCGGAGTTCCACCGCCTGCGGCGATGCGGAGCCGCCTCCATCCTCCACCACCGCCCGGCGCGCCGCCTCCTCCAGCTCGGCGAACCAGCCCCCCAGGCGATCTGCCACCTTGTCCAGTTCGGCCAGCACCTCCCGGTGCCGGAACCGTTCCACCCCCGCTTCCCCGAGACCCACAGCGCTCAGGATTCCGGCGTCCGCAGGCACAAGGACCCGGCGCATCCCGAGGCGGGCCGCCACGGCACAGGCGTGCTGGGGTCCCGCCCCTCCGAAGGCCACCAGCGCATGGTCGGCGGGGTCATAGCCCTTTCGGACCGAGATGCGGCGAATGGCATCGGCCATGCGCTCATCGGCCAGTTCCACGAAGCCCTCCAGCAGAAGCTCCAGGGAGGGCGCCTCGCCCGCCGGATCCAGGGCGGTGAGCGCCGCCCGGACCTCCTCGGCCCGGATCCGGGCCGGGGCCGCCTCCACCGGGATGCCGAAGCGCTCCGGGGCCAGCCGGCCCAGGAGGAGGTTCACGTCCGTCAGCGTGAGCGGTCCACCAGCCCCGTAGCAGGCCGGGCCCGGATGGGCGCCGGCGCTCTCCGGTCCCACCGTCAGCCCCCCGGGCCCCACGGCGCAGATCGATCCCCCGCCGGCGGCCACCGTTTCGATGGCCAGGGCCGGGGCCTGGAGCTCCGCATCCCCGACCCTGTGCGTATCCAGGTAGGTGGGGGTGCCGTCATGACGCGAGACGTCGGTACTCGTGCCTCCCATGTCGAAGGCAATGACCCGACCGAACCCGGAGCGTCGCCCGGCCCGGGCCGCCCCGACCACGCCACCGGCCGGCCCCGAAAGAAGCGTTTCGGACGCCCGGACCCGGTCGCCCCGGACGAGCCCTCCGGCGCTGGTCATGACCAGAAGGCGCCCGGGCGGAAGGGCCCGGTCGATGGCCTCCACGTAGCTTCGGACCACGGGCCCCAGGTAGCCCTCCACCGCGGTGGTCCGGGCCCGCCGGAGGAGGTGGAGGAAGGGCGCCACCTCCGACGAGGTCACCACGTGGGGCACACCCTCCTCCCGGAGGAACCGGGCCAGCGCCTTCTCGTGCACGGGGTTTGCCCAGGCGTGAAGCAGGACGACCGCCACCGACTGGATCCCGGCCTCCAGGAGGCGGGCCACCGGTGCCCGAAGGCGCTCCAGCGTCCCGGGAGCCAGGGGGGTGCGCACCGACCCGTCGGCCAGGACCCGCTCCGGGACCTCCAGCACCTCTTTTGCCAGGGGGAGCGCCTGGTGGATCCGGAGGGCAAACAGGTCGGGGCGCCGCTGGTCCCCGATCCGGAGCACGTCGCCGAAGCCCTCCGTGACCAGGAGGGCCAGGGGTGCCCCCCGGCGCTCCAGCAGGGCGTTCGTTCCCCGCGTCGTGGCGAGGCGAAGTGCCAGGTCGGGAAGGGGAGCTCCGGCGGGCGTTCCGGTGACGAGCCGTGCCGCCAGCAGGGGAGCGGGCTCGGGCGAGCGCACCTCGAAGCCAGCGCCTGCCGGAAACGCCGGGGCTGCCCGGCGGGCCAGGTCCAGCTCCACCGAGAGGTGTGCGGCTCCAGGGTCCCATCCCGTGACGATGCCGGCGGGCGTGGCCTCTCCCTGAAGGTGCAGGCTGAACCCCACCGGAAAGTCGGCGGGCGCATCCCACGACGTCTCCACGGCCAGGACGCGTGCTTCCCGGGGGCTGATTTCGGACCCGGTCCCCTGAGCCGTGCCCCGAATCGTGCCCTGCACCGTGCCCTGCACCGTGCCCCGGAGTGCGCTGCTGGAGAGGACCTTGGGGCGGTGCATCCGCCCCTGGGGGTCCCGCGCCACGCAGTCGGTGAAGGTGCCACCCGTGTCCACCCGGACCTCCCACCGCCCCGGCGCGCCCCCGACTTTCTCCCCCCCCCCCCCCGCCCCCCCCCCCTCCGCCCCCCCCCTTTCCCCGCCCTCCCTCTCCCCCCCCCCCGCCTCCCACCCCCCCCCCCCCCCCCCCCCCCCCCCCC
>Ga0114946_10002149_pt1 | contig 13534 bp, 11 predicted proteins | sample WalLakDeSediment_FD_88676 | JGI IMG/M metagenome (GOLD analysis project Ga0114946, IMG submission 88676) | Lake sediment microbial communities from Walker lake, Nevada to study Microbial Dark Matter (Phase II) - Walker Lake 11/02/13 Deep Sediment | ecosystem: Environmental > Aquatic >...
GCCCGCACCGGCTATCTTCGCGACACCGGGCTCGACCGTGGGCGCTGGTGGAGAGGATCCCGAGATGCGTCACGTGCTGCGCGACCTGACGACCGACACCTTGCTGCGCGTCGTCTTGGGTCTCGAGGCCCGCATCATCGAGGGCGTTGCGAACGACGACGATATCGACACCTACGCGTGGGCGCAGTGGGAGATCGCCGATCGCTTCGCGGCGACGACGGACGACGCCGCCAACGGCTCCGACGGCGGTCGCCGCTGAACGCCAGCTGATCTCGCCACGCCCCCGGACGACACGATGCCCGCCGTGGAACGAAGCGCGACGTTCCACAAAGGACCTCCGTCCTAGAGCGTTGCGCCTCGACTTCTGATAAACTCCTCGGGATGCCCTGTCTTCGCGTCCTGCTGCGTGCGTGCACCCTGTCGTTCATCCTGTTGGCGGGTCACGCCGTGGCGCAGACGGTGACGGTGCAACCCGGCGACAGCCTGTGGTCCATCGCGCGCGCGCACGACACCACCGTGGCCAATCTGATGGCCGCCAACGCGCTCGACGGCGAGCGCCTGAGCATCGGGCAGGTCCTGAAGCTGCCCTCTGCCGTCGTCGCGGCGCCCGCGGCGGCGGCGTTCGAGTCCGGGGTCCCCCTCGTCTACGTCGTGCAGCCGGGCGACAGCCTCTGGTCGATCGCGCGCGCGAACGATACCTCGGCCGCCGCGCTGATGGCGCTGAACGGGCTCGCCAGCGAGACGATCCAGCCCGGCGCCTCGCTCCGCCTGCCGGGCGCCAGGATCGCCACGGCCGCCGCCAGCGCCGCAGAGATGCAGACACCGGCGCCCGCGGCCTCTGCCGCACCCGCGCCGCCCACCCCCGCCGCTGCGCCGTCGACGTACGTCGTCCGCAGCGGCGACTCCTTGTACGACATCGCGCGGAGCCACGACCTGACGGTCGACGCGCTCATCGCCTGGAACGATCTCGACGGTACCCTCATCCGACCGGGTCAGGTCCTGAGCCTGAAGCGCGACGACAGCGTACCGCCCGCCCCGCCGCTCGTCGTGCACGTGCAGCCCGGCGACTCGCTGTGGTCGATCGCCCGCGCGCATGGTTCGACGGTCGACGCTCTCGCGATGGCGAACGGGTTGACCGCGAACTCGACGCTCCGCGTGGGCCTCGCGCTCACCGTCCCGGGGCGCTTCGCGGCGATCGACGCCACGACCGGCGCGCCCGCGACCAGCATCGGTGGCGCCGCTGCCGAGGAGGTCCGGGTCGCACCGGGCGACAACCTGTGGAAGATCGCGCGGCAGCACAACACCACGATCGCGGCGATCATGTCGCTGAACGGCCTGACGAGCGACCGCTTGGCGGTCGGCGACGTCCTCCGGGTGCTTCCGGGGCCCGACCTCGGGGTCGCGAGCGACGTCGTGGGCAGTGCGGCGTTCGTGCCGCAGGGCAGCGACGCCATGGTCTGGCCGCTCGTCGGGCAAATCACCTCGCGCTTCGGCTGGCGCCGCCTCAGCATCGGCGGCAGCAACATGCACAACGGGCTCGACATCGGTGGCCGGACGGGCGACCCCATCCGCTCGGCGACGGCCGGCGTCGTCATCCACTCCGGCTGGCGGAGCGGCTACGGCTACCTCGTCGTCGTGGAGAACGGCGACACCGAGTACTGGTACGGCCACGCCTCGGCACTCCTCGCGGAGGTGGGTGACCACGTCGCCCCCGGCGACCTCATCGCCCGCGTCGGCGCCACCGGCATCGCCACCGGACCGCACCTCCACTTCGAGATCCGCGTCGACGGCTCGCCGATCGACCCGCTGCCCATCCTCGAAGCGCGCGCCAGGCGCTGAGCCCCAGCCCGCCGGCCGCCATGCGCCTCGTCGTCGTCGGTGACATCCACGCGCAGTCCGACAAGCTCTGGCGCATCCTGCGCGAGGCCGACCTAGCCGACGACGTGCACCACCCCACCGACCGCCTCGCCGATCCCGCTCAGGACGTCCGCCTCGTCCTGCTGGGCGACCTGGTGCACGCCAAGAGCCGCGACCGCTACGCCGACCTGACCGAGGTCCGCCGCTACGATGAACACAACCCCCGCCACCTGCGCAAGGCCGAGGCCGCGCAGGAGGCCTTCCTGCGCGAGGTGATGGCGTTCCAGGCCGCGCTGCCCGCGGACCGGATGGTCGTGCTGCTCGGCAACCACGACCACAACGCGATCGACGACGAGCAGGGACCCCTGCGAACGGACGACGTCAGCCACCTGGAATGGAAGGCCGCCTACGGCGGCGAGCTTCCGGCCGACCTACGCGCATGGATTGGCGGCTGGCCGCGCGAGCTCGCGATCGAGGGGCTGCACCTCGCCCACGTGGGCCCGAGGCCCGAGCACAACACCTACGACCACGGCTTCTACCTGGAGAACCGGCGCCGCTGGATCTACGAGGAGACTGACGCGCTCGAGGGCACGCCGTACCGACTGGGCATCTACGGGCACACGCCCGTCCGCGGTGGCGTCAACATCGCCAGCCAGGGGCGCGCGATCCTGCTCGACACCAACGGCCACGGCGAGGAGTACGCCTACCTCGAGGTCGAGATCGCGCCGCAGGGCTACCGCGTCCGCATGCGTGGGCTGTTCTTCGACGAGCTCATCGCGCGCCCGGCGCCCGACGGCGACACGTCCACGGCCCCCTGAGCCCGGGCGCCATCCGGCGCGTCAGCGGGACTCGCCACGCTCGCCGTAGGCGGGCGTGAGCGCAACCCAGGTCTTGAACGGCGCCAGGTCGACCACCTCGCCGCCCTCGCCCACGAAGAACACCCCGAGTGCGTCGCGCAGCTCCCAGCGCCCCGTCAGTGCGCGGCCGTTCGAGTAGAGCGTCGCCGGCCCGCCGCGCAGGGAGACCGACAGCCGCCCCTCAGGGTCGTTGGGGAACGGGCGCGCCTCCACCGAGCCGATGAGCACCGCGTCGACCACGACGGCCTCGCCGGCGGCGTCGACCGCCGCGGTGCCGTCGCGCAGCCAGCGGTACGCGTTCAGCCCCGGCTCGTAACGGAAGCCCGTCACGTAACCCCCGCCGAAGCCCACCACGACCTCGTTCACCTCGTCGGCCTCCGGCGACGGCCGGTAGATCGTCCCGCTGATCGTGCGCCCCCGCGCGAGATCGAGGCGGTTGACGGCGGCGCGCAGGGCGTTACCCGAGCTGTAGAGGTTGTAGGGCGCGCGGCCATCGCCGCGGCTGAACAGGTCGCCGCTCGTGTACGCGTTGAGCGTGCGCGTCGGTCCCGCCGCGATCGCCGCCAGGGCGCCGGGCGAGCCGCCGTCGTGCACCAGCACCGCGTCGAGGCGCTCGGCCAACTCGACGAAGTAGGCCCGCGCGCTGCGGACCGGCCCCACGCGCTCGGGGTCGGTGCGGTCGAACATCAGCATCAGGCGCGTCAGCCCGGCCTCCACGGGCAGCTCGAACACCAGCGACGCCGGTCGAATACCACTGATCGGTACGCCACCGACGTTGTCGACGATCACGGCCAACGGGCGTTCGAGCTGCCGCGCGAACGGCTCGAAGGGCAGCGCCCGCGCACCCGGCGGCAGCTCCTCCGGATCCGGTCCGGCCGCCAGCCCGAGCGCTGGACTGGGATCGTCGAGCGCGCCGTCGGGCTGGCCGGGGTTGGCCGCGTCGCCGCCGGCCGCCAGGTCCTCGTCGCGTCGAGACGGGACCTCGCTCGCCGCGGCGGCCCCGGCCCCGACCTCTGGTGCGGCCGGCGCGGCCGGGCGCGGCGCCACCGTCGCCTGCACCCGCGGCACGGGCACCGTGACGGCGACCGCGACCGCGACCTGCGGCGCCACCCGCACGTCGCGCGCGACCGCCACGTCGGTGCGCACGTCGGGCACGGCCACCGGCCGGGCGGGCGCGGTCGCGACGAGCGGGCTCGGCAGCGGCACGGGCGCCGCGGCCTCCACCTGCACGCCGACGCGCGGCTGGGGCACGGGTTCGGCCGCCTCGACCTGAACGCCGACACGCGGCAAGGGCACCTCGGCGGGGGCCGCGACCGACACCTGTGGCTGCGCGGCGATCGCGCGCGGCTCGGGCAGGAGCGCCGCCACGGCCGGCAGCGGCACGGGCACGCGCTCGGCCAACGGCGTCGGCTCGATCTCGGGCGCGTCGATGGTGGGCAGCGGCGTCGCCGGCGCACTGGCGACGGGCACCTCGGGGGTCGCCGCGGCGGGCATGACCGGTGCCGGCAGCGGCGGTCGCGGCACCTCCACCGTCGCCTCCTCCGGCGCGGTCGGCGCGGCGGCCGGGGCCTCCGGCTGCTGGGTCTGCGGCGCCGGCGCGGGCGCGAAGGGCTCGGGCTCGGGCGTCACCGCGGCGACGGGCTCGCCCACCTGCGTGTCGGCCACCTGCGGCTCGGGGGCATCGGGCGCGACCTCGTCCGCCGCGGGCGCGGGCCGGGCGACCTCGGACGCCTGCGGCGCACCCAGGTCGATCACCAGGAAGGTCGGTGGCGGCTCGTCGGGGACGAACGTGAACGCCCGGATCGCCAGGAAGATGACGATGACGTGGAGCGTGGCGGAGAGCAGCGCGGCCCGACGTCGGTCCGCGTCGGCCCACCACGCGGCTTGGCGCCGTGGGCGAACGGCCGTTCGAGCGCGTGGGCGCACCGCCATGGCCTGAGCCTCGCCCCTCAGCCGCCGGTGGCGATGGCGATGCGCTGGGCGCCGGCGGTCCGGATCCGGTCCATGATCTCCACCACGAAGCCGTGCGGGACGGTCTCGTCGGCCCGCAACACCACGGTCGTCTGGCCGCTGGCCTGCATGGCCTCCTGCAACAGGACGACCAGGTCCGCTGGCGCGACCTCTGCGCCCGCCAGGAAGACGCGCGACTCGCGGGTGATGGTCACCGTCGGCAGGTCGGACGGCTGCGCCTGCGCCGACTGCGCCTGCGGCAGGTCGACCGGGAGGCCCGACTCGAGGGTGATGAACGTCGTCGACACCATGAAGAAGATGATCAGCAGGAAGACGACGTCGACCATGGGCGTCAGGTCGAGCCCAGGGGCGACGGGGATGCGCCGCCGGCGGTAGCCCCGACGACCGGTCACCTCAACGCCCCGGTTCGGGCGGCTCGTCACCGTCGGCGTCCGCGCCGCGGCCGTCAGCACGGGCGCCGCCGTCGGCCACGAAGCGCTCCACGCGGAGCCGACCACCTCGGCCGAGCACCGGCCGCTCTTCGCCGCCGTCGGCCGGCCCGTCTGCGTCGACACCCACCGCCGACGCGTCGTCACCGCCGGCGAAGAGCGACGCCGACCCGCCCGCAGCCGCCGCGGGGACGGCGGCCGGCCCGGCACCGGCCGGCACGACCAGCGGGCTCACGGCCGGCGTCCGCGGGCGGACGGCGCCCGCTCGGCCGGCCTGCGCCGATGCGGCGCCAGCAGCGTCGCCGGCGGGTCCTGCGCCCGCCGGCTCCTTGCGGGCGGCGACCGCCTGCACGACGTTCGCCATGAGCTCCTCGCGGCGGCGATCGATCTCGGTCAGGATCGCGTCGACCCGGCTCGCCAGGTAGTTCTGGCCGATCAGCACGGGGATCGCGACGATCAGGCCAGCCGCGGTCGTCACCAGTGCCTGGCCGATGCCGCCGGCGAGCAGTCCCGGATTGCCGGTCCCGCTGGCACTGATCTCGCCGAAGGCGATGATCATGCCGGTGACGGTCCCCAGCAGGCCGAGCAGTGGCGCGACCTGCGCGATGGTGGCGAGCGGCCGCAGCCCGCGCGTGAGGCTCTGCTCCTCGAGCAGCGAGGCCTCGGCGAACGCGGCCTCCACGGCCTGTCGACCGTACGGCAGCCGCAGCAGCGCCGACTGCAACACGCGGGCGACGGGACCGCCATGCTGCTCGCAGGCCTCGAGCGCCAGATCGAGGTCGCGGTCGCGCACGGCAGCGTTCACCCGCACCATCAGCTCCTCGATGTCGAGCCGCTCGCGCGAGAGCTTGAACAGTCGCACGAAGAACAGGTACACGGCGTACACGGACAGCGCGAAGATGGCGACGAGCACGACGCCACCGCTGATCAGCAGGTCCATGGGGGGCTCCTCACGTGGGCATCAGCGTACGCAGCGGCCGCTTGAGCCGAATGAGAGACGGCGGGAAGTGCAGCATGCCTCACGCGGACCCGGGGGCCGCGTCGACCTCGCGCTCGCGCCACTGGAAGCGCTCGATGGAGCGGGCCCGCCTGCCGTCGAGATCGAGTAGGACGCCGCAGACGGTCGCGGCACCCGCGGCCGGCCGGTAGCGGTGCGGTCGCCGGGTCGTGAAGCGCGCATGGACCTGCTCGAACTGCATGCCGATCGCGCTGTGCTGGACCCCGCTCATGCCGACGTCGGTGATGTAGGCGGTGCCGCCGTGGACGCCCTCGTCGGCCGTCTGCACGTGCGTGTGGGTGCCGATGACCGCGCTCGCGCGCCCCTGCAGGTGAAAACCGAGCGCCTTCTTCTCGCTGGTGGCCTCCGCGTGCGCGTCGATCAGCAGCGCCTGACCCGCCGGGGTCGCCTCGACGATCGCGTCGGCGGCGGCGAACGGGTCCTCCAGCGGGTCCATGAACACCCGCCCCATCACCTGCCCGACCGTCAACCGCTCGCCCGACGCGCTCTGCACCGTGGTGAACCCGAGCCCGGGCGTGCCGACCGGGTAGTTCGCGGGTCGGATGATCCGCGTCGAGGTCTCCAGCGCCTCCACGACGTCCGCCTGGTCCCAGGTGTGGTTGCCGAGCGTGACGACGTCGACGCCCCACGACCACAACTGCTCGACCTGCTTGCGGTTGATGCCGAAGCCGCCCGCCGCGTTCTCACCGTTGGCGACCACCAGGTCGACGTCGGCCCGATGGGTCTCGAGGTAGTGGCGAACCGCGCGCAGGCCCGGTGTGCCGAAGACGTCGCCGATGAACATGACGCGCACGCGCCAGGGTACCGCGCGGTGCTAGCCTGTGGGTCATGTTCGATGCCGTCGATCGCAAGATCCTGACGCGTCTGCGCGAGGAGGGGCGCACGACCCACGCGCAGCTGGCCAAGGAGACGGGCCTCTCGGCGCCCGCGATCGGCGAGCGCGTGCGCAAGCTCGAGCAGGCGGGCGTGATCCGCGGCTACCGGGCGGTCCTCGACCCCGAGGGCGTCGGCCTGGCGATCTGCGCCTTCGTGCACATCGCGCCGCAGCCGCGCAAGCCGGCGCACGACCTCGTCGAGCGCCTGCTGGGACTGCCCGAGGTCGAGGAGCTCCACGCGGTCGCCGGCAACTACGCCTACGTTGCCAAGGTACGCGTCGCCACGCCGGCGGCGTTGGACGCCTTCCTGGACCGGCTGTTCATGCTCGACGGCGTCGAGCGCACCGAGACCGTGATGGTGCTGCGCACCAACGCCGAGCGGCCGATGTTCCTGCCCTTCCTGGCCGAGGACGAGCCGCCGGCGTGAGCGACCCGGATCTCGCCGGCGTCGTCGACCGGACCCTGACGCCGAACGACCTCGACGCCTACCTCAGGCTGCGGGAGACGACCTTCGGCTACCCCGGGCGCACCGACGAGGTGGTCGCCGCCTTCACGGCGCGCCTGCCGCGGACGACTGGCGCCTTCGTCGCCGGCGAGCTGGCCAGCGCGGTCACGCACCACGACTACCGGATCTTCGTCGCGGGATCGACCGTCGCCGCGGGCGGCTTCGGCGCGATCTCGACGGCCCCCGAGCACCGTCGCTCGGGCCACGTGGCGCGGCTCATGCGCGCGGCCCTGGCCGCGGGTCGCGACGCCGGCCACGGCTGGAACCTGCTGTACCCCTTCGACGCCACCTTCTACGCCCGCTACGGCTGGGCGAGCGTCCCGACCGGCGTCCTGCTAGAGCTGACGCCGGAGGGCCTGCCCGCCGGGAGGCCGCACCGCCTGCGGCGCGTGGACGGCCCCGCGTCGGTGCGCCTGGCCGTGCCGCACGCGCGCGCGGCCGCCACCCGCACGTTCGCCGACACCCGCACCCTCGGGCCGTGGGACGCGTGGGAAGGGCTCGACGGCGCCCCCGGCGACCAGTTGCTGCGGTACGCCTCGGACGACGCCTTCGTGGCCCTGCGCCTGCGCTACGTCGATGGCGAGCCGCGCATGGAGGTGATCGACCTCGGTTGGGCCGACGCCGCCGGTCGCGACGCGGTGTGGGGCACCCTCGCCGCCTTCCGCGGCCACGTGGCGCGTGTGCGCGTCCACGTGCCGTGGGACGACCCCGTCGCCCTCGACCGCGTGCGCGGCCACGCCGTGACCGGTCACGCGGGGCTGATGGCCCGCGTCGCAGACGTCGCCCTCGCTCTCGCGACGCTGCGCGCGGTGGCCGACGACGACACGCCGCTCGACCTGCCGCCACTCCACCTGCGGGTGGTCGACCCCTACGCGGCCTGGAACGACGGCGTGTGGCGGCTGGAGCCGGGCCCCACGGGTACGGCCGTCACGCCGTCGCAGGCCACGCCCGACGCGACGCTCGACGTGCGCGGCCTGGCGCTGCTCGTCTCCGGCGCCGGCGCTCCGCTCGACGCCCGCCGCGCCGGCTGGGCCGACGGCTGCGGCCGGGCGCTCGCGACCGTCGCGGCCCTCTCGGGCGGCCGGCGGCCGTACCGTTCGCTCGTCGACGCGTTCTGACCCGCGGGCCGCGGGTCAGGCCGGGCGCAGCGCCTCGCGGAACCAGGCGGGCAGCCGGCCGGCCTGACGCTGCAGGAAGGCGGGTGCGTCGGCGTCGAGCAGGTAGGTGACGGCGTGGTCGTCCTCGCTGCGCACCGCTCGCCCGTAGGCCTGCACGAGCGTGAGGCACGTGCGCCACTCGTACCAGCCCGGCTCCTCCACGCGTCGCGCCGCCACCTGTGGGTCGCCGAGGTAGGGGTACGGCAGCTTGCAGATGACCTGCCAGCGCGCCAGGTCGCCCACGAGGTCGAGCCCCTCAGTCATCGACGGGCTGACCAGCACGGTCGGCTCCGGCCGGGTGAGGTGCGCCTCGAGGGCCGCGTCGCGGCCCGCGGCGTCGCGGTGGGTGACGACCCGGGCGCGCAGCTCCGGCGGCAGGGCGCTCACGACGGCTGCGGCGATGCGGTAGGAGTGCGCGTGCACCACGCCCTTCTCGGCATCGTGGTCGCGGAAGATCTCGGTGACCTCGGCGGTCAGGCGTGGCAGGTCGCGGTCGAGGTGGTGCCGCGTGAGGCGCGCGACGGGCCGCAGCATCAGCGGCCGCCGCTCGGGCGGGAAGGTCGAGGCCACCTGCACGACGGCCGCCTCCTCCGGCGGCACGCCGAGCCCGCGCAGGAACGTGGCGGGGTCGAGCACGGTCGCGGAGAGCAGCAGCGCCCGCTCCGCGTGCCCGAACAGGAGCTCCTCGGCGAAGGGGGCGACGGACACGGGTTTGAAGGTCACCGCGGCGCCGTAGGCGTCGAGGCGGTGCTCGACCACCCACGGCACGCCGTCGTCGCGCGTGTCGCACAGCCAGCCGAGGCGCCTCACGGCGCCGTCGAGCCACTGCCGCTGCCGCAGGGCGTCGAGCTCGAGGTCCGGCGGCAGCCCGCCCGCGTCGAGCTCGAGGTCGAGCTCGCGTGCGCGCGCCGCCAGGCGCGGCCGCGCGTCCTCGGCGAACTCGAAGAGGGCCTCGGTCTCCGGGAAGCCGGGCAGGCGCAGGTCGAGCCCGGCGCGCGCCAGCTGGGCATCGCCGAGCTGCGCCTGCACGAAGCTCATCAGCATCGCCTCGGCGTTGTGTGCCTCGTCGAGGACCAGCAGCTCGCGCGGACCGAAGCCGCCGGCGTAGTTGAGCTCGTGGAGGAAGTACGCGTAGTTCAGCAGGGCGCGCGGCGCCGCGAGCGCCCGGTCCTTCGCCCGGAAGTAGCCGCAGGCGGCGCATTCCGGGTATGTCCGACCGACGAGGCAGGGCGCCGCGGCGGCGTGCGTCGGGGCGACCTCGCAGGGGTAGTTGGCGCGGCCCTTGAGCAGGGCGAGGTCGTCGAAGTCGCGCTGGTACTGGTCCTGCAGGACCTTCTGGGCGGTGAGCAGGTAGGCCGAGCGCGCCTCGCGTGACAGCGCCACCGCGATCCCGCTCTTCCCAGAGCCTGTTGGGGCCTCGACCACCACGACGCGGCGGCCGTCGGCGAAGGCGGCACGCGCGGCGTCGAGCGCCTCGCGCTGGCCGGTACGGTAGCGGGCGTAGGGGAAGCTGGTGGCCGCGGTCGCGCGCACGGGTCACGCTAGCATGGGCCGCGCAACGGCCTCCGGGTCGGGCGGGCCGGAGTCCCGGGTCGCCGCCGAGGGCGCCCACGACAGGCCGACGGCCGGTCCCGCGGGGGACCGGCCGTGACGTTACCGATGGTGCCGAGAAGGGGACTTGAACCCCTACGACCGCAATGGTCACCAGCCCCTCAAGCTGGCGCGTCTACCAATTCCGCCACCTCGGCGCGGCGTCGATGCCCGCCGGCACACGGCCGTCGCGAGCGAACGAAAGTCTACCACGCCCGTCCGGGCCGTCAAGGTAGCTCGGGCGATACGATGCCGGGCATGACCCAGCGCCGCTACCGCCGCATCCACGAGGTGCTGCGCTTCCGCCAGCCCGACCTGACGCTGCTGGCCGAGGACGTCCACAAGCCCCACAACCTCAGCGCGATGCTGCGGACCGCCGACGCGGTCGGCGTCGACCGCGTGCACGCGACCCACCCCACCGGCGGGCTGCCCACCTACAGCGCGACCAGCGCGAGCGCCGAGCGCTGGGTGGAACTCGTCGTCCACCCGTCACTGGATGCCGCGTTGGCGGCGGTCCGCGCCCAGGGCATGAAGGTGTACGCCGCACACTTCGCGCCGGACGCGGTCGACTTCCGAGAGGTCGACTACACCGTCCCGACCTGCGTGCTGTTCGGCAACGAGCGCGACGGCGTCAGCCAGGCCGCGGCGGCGGCGGCGGACGCGCGCATCGTCATCCCCATGCTGGGGATGGTGCCGTCGCTCAACGTGTCGGTCGCCAGCGCGTTGGTGATGTTCGAGGCGCAGCGGCAGCGGCGGGCCGCGGGCGCCTACGACGCGCCGCGCCTGACGGCGGCCGAGCGCGACGCACGGGCGGTCGCCTGGCTCTTCCCGCGCGAGGCCAAGCGCCTCCGCGCCGCCGGCCTGCCGCTGCCGAGCCCGACGCCCGAGGGCGAGCTGCCCGCGCATGCGCTCGCGCTGCTGGCCCGCCTGCCCGGGGGGACGCTGGGTGCCGACGTACGCCCCATGGTCGATGGAGACACCATCCCGGAGCCGGCCGAACTGCAGGAACGTCATCCACCATCCTGAGCCGCCGCCGCCCACGCCCTAGGGTGGGGGCATGACCCCACGTGCGTCCTCCCCCCGCCGCCTGGTCGCGTGGCTTGGCGCCGCGCTGCTGGCGCTGGCCCTCGCACCGCTCCTGTCGTCGCCCGCCGCCGCCCAACGCCTGGTCCCCGTGGCCGACGGCCTCGTCCAGCCGGTCGGCATCGTCGCGGCCGGCGACGGCTCCGATCGCCTGTTCGTCGTCGAGCAGCGCGGCACCGTCGTCGCGCTCGCGCCCGACGGCAGCGCGACCCGCTGGCTCGACCTGCAGGGCCGCACGCGTGCCCAGGGCGAACGCGGCCTGCTGGGGCTGGCGTTCCACCCCGGCTTCGTCGACAACGGCCGGGTGTTCGTGCACTACACCGACCGCAATGGGCGCACGCACCTCAGCGAGCTGCGGGCCGACCCCGCCGGCGAGCGCGTCGACCCGGCCACGGAGGTCGTGCTGTTCACCCTGGACCAGCCCTACGGCAACCACAACGGCGGTCAGATCGCGTTCGGCCCCGACGGCCACCTCTACCTGGCACTCGGCGACGGCGGCAGCGGCGGCGACCCGCTGAACGCCGGGCAGGACCTCGGTACGCCGCTCGGCGCCATCCTGCGCCTGGACGTCGACGCCGGCGGTCCGGGCGACCTGCGCGTGCCGGCCGACAACCCCTTCGTCGGGGTGGACGGCGCGCGCCCCGAGATCTGGGCCTACGGCCTGCGCAACCCCTGGCGCTTCCACTTCGACGCGCGCAGCGGCGACCTGTGGATCGCCGACGTCGGGCAGAACGCCGTCGAGGAGGTCAACCTGCAGCCGGCCGCCAGCCCGGGCGGCGAGAACTACGGTTGGCGGGTGGTCGAGGGCGACCGCTGCTTCGACCCGCCCAGCGGCTGCGACCTGGACGCCTTCGTGGCGCCCGTGATCACCTACACCCACGCCTCGGGATGGGGACGCTCGATCACCGGGGGCGTGGTGCCCTACGGCGACGCCGCACCGTCACTGCGCGGGCGCTACCTGTTCGGCGACTTCGTGAGCGGGCGGGTGTTCGTTGCCGACGGCGACCCCCAGGCCGGCTTCACCGCCGGTGAGCTGCTGCGCGCCGGTTTCGGCATCGCCTCCTTCGGCCTCGACGAGGCGCTCGACGCCTACCTCGCCGACTACGGCGGCGGGGTGCTGTACCGCTTCGAGGACTGAGGGCCGCCGACCTACGCCGGATCCTGACAAACCGCTACTGTCCGCTGTCGGTGACCGTGCTACCTTGAGCGTGAAACGAGCGGGCCGTCGTTACGGAGGTTCCGGTGATGCGGAATCGTGGTTCGCTTGTGCTGGTGGTCCTGTTGACGTTGGCGACGCTGCCCACCTGCGCTGTCGGGGGACCGCGTGTGCTGCACGTCTCCATCCGCGATGGCGAACGTGCCTTGACGGTGGGTGAGACCCTGCTCCTCACGGCGGACGTCACGGTCGTCGACAACGCGCCGACGACGGTCCTGTGGGAGGTCGACGGCGACGCGGTCGCGGTCGAGGACGGCCTCGTCACGGCGCTTGCCGTCGGAACGGCGACCATCAACGCCACCAGCGCCTTCGATCCCACTCGGAGCGACAGCGTAGCGGTGCGAGTCGTGCCCTTCGGAACGCACGTGTGGACGCAGCAGTTCGGTGGTGAGGGTTTCGACTTCGCGTGGTCCGTAGCGGTCGACCGGGCGGACGCCGTGCTGGTGGCGGGTGGCACCAGTGGATCCGTCGACGGCCAGATGCCGGTCGGCGAGGACGACGCGTTGGTGCGCAAGCTCGACCGTGACGGTCGTCTGCTGTGGACCGACCAGTTCGGCAGCGACGCCCACGACCTCGCCTACGGAGTGGCCACGGATGCGAGCGACCAGGTGCTCGTTGCCGGCTACACCATGGGCGCCTTGCCCGACCAAGCCCACATCGGGGGCGGCGATGCGTTCGTCCGCAAGCTCGGACCGGACGGTGTACCAATTTGGACGCACCAGTTCGGCACGCCCGCCCACGACACCGCTACGAGCGTGGCCGTGGCTGCGGCCGGCGACGCCTTCGTGGCAGGGTACACGGCGGGAACGCTGCCGGCCGAGACGCGGCAGGGTGAACGCGACGCCTTCGTGAGAAGACTCGACCCCGACGGCCGGCCCCTGTGGACCCGCCAGTTCGGCAGCGACGGCCGCACCTACGCCGAGGCGGTGGCCGTCTCTGCCACGGGCAGCGTCGTCGTCGTCGGTGCCACCGACGGC
>Ga0114946_10002150_pt1 | contig 13530 bp, 10 predicted proteins | sample WalLakDeSediment_FD_88676 | JGI IMG/M metagenome (GOLD analysis project Ga0114946, IMG submission 88676) | Lake sediment microbial communities from Walker lake, Nevada to study Microbial Dark Matter (Phase II) - Walker Lake 11/02/13 Deep Sediment | ecosystem: Environmental > Aquatic >...
CCATGAAGCTGGCGATGGACTCGGCGCTGTACGAGCAGCTCTACGTCGACGCTCGCGCGGGGCTGCCGAACATGGCCAGCTTCACGCGGGTCGTCACCGACCACGCCGTCTCCGACGGTTCGCTCTCGCGCATGAGCGCGACCTCGCACTACGAGGCCATGCGCGAAGAGGCCGAGGTCTACGCCCGCTTGCTCGACAAGCGCCGCTACTTCGAGGCCATCCAAGGCCAGCCCTACGCGCCGCTCGACGAGCACCGGGTCCAGCTACGCCGCCACGATCCGACCACCGGCACCGCCGAGTTTCGTCTCGACCTGACCAAGCTCGACGCGACCGGCTTGTATGTCCGCATCACCATCGAGCTCACCCAGGTCGCCTCGGCCTGGCGCCGCCGGGTCATCGATCTCGACAACGACGGCGAGAGCGCCGCCGCCAACCAAGCCTTCCACGCGACGGTCTACCGCAACGCCGGCTACGACGCCGAGCACCTGTTCATCCACATGCACGACCTCGAGGGCGTGAGCGTCGATCGGGTCCAGCGCGGCGTGATTGGCCCGGTCTTGTTCCGGCTCCCGCACCAGCAAGACGGCCAGATCGAGCACATCGTCCCGGCCGAGCCCGAGCAGTCCAACACCCGCCTCGCCCACGCCTGGCGCCGCTGGCTCGAGACCCTCACCAGCAACGACACCGAGATCGTGATGTGCTTCCAGACCGACATCGCGGCCCGCGACGTCCGCGAAGAGCAGAGCAACGACCCGCTCGAGGACCTGCTCTCGACCGGCATCCAGGACAGCGAGCGCGCCCGCTACAACCACGTGCGCGAGCGCTTCCCGTTCAAGGTCTTCAAGGATCGCAAGTTCGTGGCCACGCCAAACGCCGAGCACCTAGTCCGGGCGATCTGCACGGCGGCGGGGACCAAGAACTTGATCTATCGGCTGCGTTGAGGCCGGCATGCGGTGTTCTTGGTTAGCTCAATTGCGATGTTGATCGGTGGTTCGCGGGCCCCGTGACAAGCCCGGTGGCTTCGGCAAGACTCAGCCTATGCATCGCGCTTGCGCCCCTCTGCTCAGGGTCCTCGCGGCCACGGCCCTCGCCTACCTCGGCCTGCCCACCCCCGAAGCCGAGGCCGCCAAGCCCAAGCGCGGCGCCGGCTTTAGCGAGGGCGGCTACATCATGCTCACGCCCGGCTCGTTCGTGCTGCCGTTCTCAGACCGCGACTTCATCGACATCGGGCCAACCTATGGCTGGAGCTTCGGCGGCGGCTACATGTTCGCCCGCGGCAAGGTGTTCAAGGCCACGGTCGGCGGCGTGTTCGAGCATACGCTGCTGCGCTTCGACGACTACGACTTCGCCAACCTCGGCGGCCACGTGATCCGCGTGATGCCGGAGGCGCGGATCGGGGCCGGCTCCAACAAGGTCTGGGGCTACGGGCTGATGGGGGCTGGGGTCGCGGGCGCATTTTGGAACTGGCGCTATGACGTGCCCTTCTTTGATGACGCGCGGGGGCGGCGGTCGGCGCCGGGGTTTAATATGCAGTTTGGTGGGGGGATCCAGGGGATCGTCTATAAGAACCTGTTCTTGGGGGCGGAGGTTGACTTTGACCTGGGGTGGTTTGCGCGGGATCGGGATCAGGGGTTTTGGCTGGAGCGTGATCGTGATGGGTTTGAGATCCATCAGGTTGCGGTGGAGTTTTTGCTTGGGTGGTACTTTTAGGGCGGGCGGCTTTTTTTGGTTGTTTGAAACCGGCCCTGGTGATCCGTCCGTAGACGCTCACGCAGGGCCGGCATAGACCGGGGAGCCTCAGATCAGATCAGACCTACGGTAGGTCCATCCAGTTGCCGTCCTCGGCGGGCTCGGGGTTGAGGAGGTATATCCGCTTGGGCACGATCGTCGGCTTGCTCAGATCGCCGCCGATTGGCTCGGACTGCCAGCCGAGCAGGTTGGTGCGGACGTCGCCGGTCTCGAGGTCGAAGTCGAGGGGGCCCGAGACGCCTTGGAGGTTGACGGCGTTGCCGGTCGTGAGGGCGTTGACGGCGGTGGAGATGAAGGTGGTGCCGCCCGAGAAGCTGATGACGGCGCCGTTTGGATCGACGAGCTTGCCCATCTGCGCGGCGATGTTGGCCCCCGTGATCGGCTCGCCCGCGGGGATCGCAGACATCGCGAAGGCGGCGACGAGCAGCGAGTCGTAGCTCAATGACGAGGTGGTGATCGCGTCTTGATCGTTGAACCGGAACTTGTAGCGAATGTTGAACGCGGCGAAGTTGTTCTCATCGAAGATGATCGGCGCCACGCCCTCCATGATCGCGTAGAACAAGGGCTTGGCCGGCTCGGGGGCGTTGTTGACCGTCGTGGGCATCGACGGGACCGCGCCGTGGGTCAAGATGAACTTTTGTGGCATCAACGCGAGGTCGATCTCGGAGGCGATCTGCAGGTACATCAGCATGATCAGCGCGGCCTCGCTGGTCCCGACGATGACCACGGTCTCGGGCTGGTCGTTGGCGATCACCGGGGCGAGGACCGTGCCGAGCTCGCCTTGCAGCTCATCCATGTCGGCGAATACGTTGTAGGCGTAGGTCTTGGTGTTGGCCGTGAGCGACGGGCTGAGCTTGGCGAAGGCGTCGGCCGCGAGGTCGTTGCCGTAGGCGTCGTTCTTGTAGAGGATCACCGTGCCGGTGGTCGACGCGACCGCGTTCATGCGATCGGCGAGGGCGTTGGCCTGGTAGACGTCGCTGGCGATCGGCCGCCAAACGAGGTCGTCGTCGTCGAGGCTGGTGATCGCCTTGTTGGTGCCGGTCGGGGTGATCAGGAACACGCCAGCGGGGATCGTCACGTCCTCGGCGACTGCGATCACGTTCTCCGAGAACACGGGGCCGACGATCGCCGGGACGCCGACGCTGACGAGGTGCTCGGCGGCGACCTTGGCGAGCGGGGTGCTGCCCTTGGAGTCGCAGGCGATCCACGCGAGCTTCTCGCCGTTTGGCAGCGCGGCCTCTTTGTTGAAGTCCTCGAACGCGAGCTGCATCGCGTTTTGGATCGGGATCACCAAGGTGTCGAAGGGCGGCGAGGTCGGCATGATCGAGCCGACGAACACGACATCGTCGCGCACGACACCGCCGGGCCAGCGCAGGGTCTGGCACTCGGAGGTGATGCCGCTCATGCAGGTCCCCTCGGGGCCGCACAGCCAGTTGTTGTTGTGGGCTTCGACGCACTCGGTGTGGGTCGAGCAGTCGCTGCCCGGCTCACCGTCGCCGTCGCCGGTCTCGGTCTCGTCGCCGTCGCCGTCGCCGTCGCCGTCGGTGTCGCTGGTGGCGTCGCCGTCACCGTCGCCGTCGCCGTCGGCGACCTCGGTCACGCACATTCCGTTGTTGCAGGTCCCGCCCTTGCCAAAGTCGCAGTCGGAGTCGGACTTGCACTCGTCGAAGCTCAGCACCAGCGAGCAGCCGTTTCCGACCAGCGCCGCGCCGAGGCCGGCGAGCGCGAGGCAAGCGAGGCGTCCGCCCCGGCGAAACGCGCCGCCAGATTGGTTGATTGATTGGTTGGAATGCGTCATGGCAAGTATCTCAATTCTAGAAGCGGAACCGGAGCTCGACGCCGCCACCTTGCGGGCCAAAGCTGGGCGTGAACGCGACCCGTTGGGGCTTGGGCTTGGTGTAGCCCACGACCACCAAGACCACGCCGGTCAGCAGCAGGGCCCCGCCGACGCCGTAGAGCACGTCAGCGGTGACCGCCTTGCCCTGGGCCCGGTCGAGCAAGGTTTGGCGGCCGCCGAGGGTGTTGGCGTCCTCGCGATCGAAGGCGCGGTCGATGTCGGATTGCGCGAGCGAGCCGACGATCGCGGCGCCGATCATCGCGCCCGCGCCCACGCCGAGCAGGCCGAAGCCGGTCCCGCGCATGATCTTGCGCTTGCGCTTGGCGTCGCTGTCGTCGATGGGCGGCGGCGGCGGCTGGACCGGGACGACCTCGTCTTTGGGCTCGTCCTTGGGCTCGTCCTTGGGCTCTTTGGTCTCCTCGACGATCGCGCGCAGGACCTTGAGCCGTTCGAGGGCGGTCTCGCGGGAGGTCAGGTCGACGCCGGGCTGCTTGACGAACTTGCCGTAGAACTCGACGGCCTTTTCGAGGTCGCCGGCCTCTTCGTAGACGCGGCCGATGTTGAACAGGAAGTTCGGCTGCGGGTCGATGTCGTAGGCCTGCTGGAACAGGGCGACGGCGCCGGCATAGTCCTTCGCCGAGAAGGCTGCGATGGCTTGGTCGCTGAGCTCCTCGGCCTCGTTCTTCTCTTCGATGGTCGCGCCGGTGTCGGGTGATTCGGTCTCGGACGCCGGAGCGGCCTTGGCGGGTGGGGCTGCGAGCGCGACGGTTGAACCGAGGGCCAGCGAGACGGATAGGGTGAGCGAAGCGAACGCGGACGGAAGCGAGGTCACAGGGGTTATTTCTCCGTGGGCAGGAACGGCCCGTTTTCGTTCTTCTTTTTGGTCGACAAGAAGGGATTTTCCTTGTCGGACTTGTCCGGCTTGGGCTCGGGCTTGGGCTCGGGCTTGGGTGGCTCGGCCGTGGTCGACTCGGGCTTGGGCTTGAGCGGCCGCTTCTCGGCCTTGGTCCCAGCGCTGTCGGCAAGCTTGGTTGCGTCGGCTTCTTCTGCGGAAGGATCGTCGCCGATGACCTCGATGGTCCCGTCGGCCTCGAGCACGAGCTCGAGCTCGGCGATCCGGGCCCGGGCTACGGCGTTGGACGTATCGACCGCGAGCACGTCTTTGTAGGCCGCGACCGCGGCCGCGGTCCGGCCCTGGTCATCGAGCTGCTTGGCGGTGTGCAGCAGCTGCCCGACCTCGATCTTGCGATCGAGGCGCTCGACCCTGCCGGCGAGGCTCGGCACCGAGGGGAGCAAGCTGCGGATCATGTCGAGCTCGCGGGCGGCGGCGTCGAACTCACCGTTGCTGACGAGGATGTCGGCCTCTTCGACGGTGCCCTCGAGCTTGGCGCCGACGTCGGCTTGGGCTTGGGCCTGAGCCTGAGCTTGGGCGTCTGAGTCGTCGCCGCCCGACGAGCGGACCACCAACACACCGATCACGAGGGCGGCGACGGCGACGAGGCCGATGCCGACCATCATGCCGGTCTTGCTGCCCGAGGCCGCGGGAGCGACCGCCGGTGGCGCGGGGATCGAGCTCGTGATCGGGTGATCGCTCGTGGGCGGGGCGATCTGGGGCTGCGACCCGCTGGCCGCCCCGCTGCCCGGCCCGCTGAGGGCGTCGACGCTCATATAGGCCGCGGTCTCACCGGAGGGCGCGGTCAGGGCCGTGGTCGACAACGCCGAGATGTCGACGAGATCGGCTGACGCGGTCACCGGCGGCAGCTTGAACATCGACATCGGCACGCAATCGATCAGCCGCTCGACGATCTCGTTGGCGTCGCGCGGGCGATCGGCGGGGTCCTTCTCAAGGCAGTCGTGGATCAGGTGGACGAGCTCGTCGGGGACCTCGTGGTCGCTGGGCAGGAGCTCGGACAGCGGCGTGGGGAACTCGTGGACGTGCTTGTAGAGCAGCGTCGTGTCGTTCTCGGCTTCGAACGGCATGCGCCCCGAGAGCATCTGGTAAAACAGCACGCCGAGGGCGTAGACGTCGACGCGCAGGTCGATGTCGAGGCCCTTGATCTGCTCGGGCGAGAGGTAGCCGGAGGTGCCGATGAAGTGCTGCTTGGTGATGTCCTCGTCGCCCTCGAGCATCTTGGCGAGGCCGAAGTCGATGATCTTGACGAAGTTGGCCCGGCCCTTGCGCTCGCACAGCATCACGTTGGCCGGCTTGATGTCGCGGATCATGAGGTCCCGCGAGTGCGCGTGGCCGACCCCCTTTAGGATCTGCGCCGCGATCGGGACGAAGTCGGCGAGGGTCATGCCACCCCGGCGAGCCATGTAGTCGCTCAGCAGCTCGCCATCGACCCACTCCATCACGATGTAGGCCCGGCCGCCGTCGCGCCCGTAGTCGTACATCTCGACGATGTTGGAGTGGCGCAGGCCGTCGAGGCGCTTGGCCTCGCGCTCGAATCGAGCCATGGCCTGGGGCTGCTGGGCCAGCGGCGGCGCGATCATCTTGACGACGACATCGCGCCGAGCGATCTCACCGCCGGGATCGGTGACCGTCGCCGAGTAGACGTGGCCCATGCCACCGCGGCCGATCATCCGCTCGAGGGTGTACTTGCCTCCGAGCGTCTGTCCGATCAGGGGATCGACACGAGGATCCATTTCGAGAGTACTGGGCATCACCATGGTTTGGGGGTCGGCATGGGCTGGCGAGGCGCGGGTGGGAGCCGGTGAAAATTGGCACCGCCGCACCGGACATGTTGCGGTACAGGCAACCGTTTCGACAAGAAAAATCCCCCACCGGAGGGTTGCTCGTCCCGGTGCAATCGATCGCAGCCTACCGCAAAACCGATGGTTGTGGGCTCCGCTAGAGGGAGGCCAGTCACCTGCAAGGACAAGCCGGGCACGAACGCCGTTAAGTGTGGCGGACTGTCGACCGGTCGGTAGTCAGCTGCGCCGCCCGTCGCGCTACTCGCCGAGGTGGCGGGAGTCGTCGTCGCCCGTGTCCTTGATGTGATCCAAAATCTGGAGCATCGCGTTGAGCTCGGCCTTCATCTCGAGGGCGTTGGCGTGGCGATGGTTTGGATCCTTCGCGCAGGCGCGGGCGACGAAGTCGTCGACGGCCGCGGCGAGCTCCGGCGGGGTGTTCTCGGGCATGAACAGGCTCGGCGGCTCGAAGACCTGCTTGACTTGGAGCTCGAGCAGCTTGGTCGGCGGGAGATCGAAGTGCTCCTCGACCGGATGGCGGGTGGTCACGACCTCGTAGAAGGTCACGCCGAGGGCGTAGAGATCGACGCGGTCGTCGATGCGGCCGTTGATGACGGCCTGCTCCGGGGCCATGTAGCGCGGGTCGCCGGTGATGTGGGTGTGGAGCTCGAGCGGCCCGCTGTAGTCGCGCGCGATGCCGAAGTCGATCAGCTTGACGATGACCAGGCGCCGGTCGTAGGCGTCACGGGTGATGAAGATGTTCTCCGGCTTGATGTCGCAGTGGGCGATCTGCCGGGTGTGGATGTAGTGGAGCGCGTCGAGGGTCTGGTCGAAGATGTCGATCAACACCCGGAACGAGATGTAGCGCCGGCGCGCGAGCACGTGGCCGACGTCGTTGCCGCGCAGGTACTCCATCGCAAACCACTGGAAGGTCTCGGAGTGGCCGACCTCGAGCACGCGGACCAAGTTGGGGTGCGAGAAGTTGGCCGCGACCACGGCCTCTCGGTGGAAGCGCGAGTGCTCGGTCGCGGGGACGTCGGGCTTTAGGACCTTGAGCGCGACGTAGCGATCCATGGTGGGATCGTAGGCCTTGTAGATCTTGCCCATCCCACCCTCGCCGAGACGCTCGACGATCTCGAACCGCTTTCTTTGCAGGACCGGCGTCCCAGGAGGCAGATCGCCCTCGGCCGCGAGCACCTGCGAGAGCGCGTGGGCCTGGGCGTCATCGAGCCCGGCGTGCTGGCTGGGCGCGGGTTGTAGCGGACGGCCGATCTTGGCTGTCACGTGCTCCGGTCGCGCTTTGACCACGGGCGCAGAGTTTAGCACCCGCGCGCCCATCTACTAAATTGTGGGATGATGCGGCTTATCCGCGGCGGAGGCTCTCGAGCAGCGCGCGAAAATCGGCGGGCAGCGGCGACTCGAAGCGCAGGGGCCGTTCGTTGCCGGGATGGATGAAGCCCAAGCTGGCGGCGTGGAGCATGGGCCGAGCGGCCGCGGGCTCTACGCCTGGCGCCGACTCCCGACGACCGCGCCCGTACAGGGGCTCGCCGACCAAGGGGTTGCCGGCCTCGGCGAGGTGGATGCGGATCTGGTGCTGGCGCCCGGTCTCGAGCTGGCAGGAGATCAAGGTGATCTCGCCGGAGGATCCGCGCAGGCGCTCCTCGACCCGGACCTTGGTGATCGCGCGCTTGGCTGTCTTGGGCGGGTTTTGTCCGCGCCACGAGCCGCGCAGGCCGTCGCCCCGATCGCTGACCAGCATGCTGTCGTGGATCGTGGCCTCGGCTCGCCCGTGGACCAACGCGACGTAGCGGCGGTGGACGGTGTGCGCACGAAACTGCGCTTCGAGCCCCTTGCGGGCCCGGCGGGTGCGGACGAACACCAGCAGCCCGGTCGTGTCCTTGTCGAGCCGCTGAACGACGCCGAGGCGATCGCCGCCGGCCTTGTCCTGGCCACGCTCGCGCTCGAGCTCGAGCAGCGCGAGGCGGGTCCGCTCGATCAAGCTGTCGCGCTCGTCTTGATCGTCGAACGGGACGCTGACCAGCTGCGCGGGCTTCTCGACCACGACGAGGTCGCCGTCGACGTGGACGATCCGCTCGCGCTCGAGGGTCAGGGCGCGGCGGCGCTTGCCCGTGGGGTTGACCTCGACGACGGCCCCGACCGCGAGCCGCACGGCCGGATCGAAACACGCGGCCCCGTCGATGGTCACCCGGCCGGTGCGGACCAGCTCACGCGCTTTGTTCCATGACAGCCCGTCGATCAGCGTGCGCACGAGGGCAGCGACGGTCGCGTGCTCTTGGTCTTGGCTGACCACGGCCTGGCGGATCGCGTCGGGTCGGTTGTCCTGGGTCAAGCGGCGGATGATGGCCCGGCCCTCGAGCGCGAGCAAGCGGTCGACTGCTTGCTCGCGAGACCGCGATAGCCGCCTCGGGCGGCCGTTGATATAGTCGCGCCCTCGATGCGAGCCCGGCCGAAATTCGATCCGCTGCACTCTTTGTCACGGGCCTCGTCTTGGGCGAGCGCGGTGGTGATCGGCGCGTGCTCGATCGCGGCCCCGATCGCCAGCGTCGCGGCGCCAGCCACGACCGATGATGATGAGCCCGAGGTCATCGACACGGAGGCTCGGGCCATGCAGGCCTACCGCGGGGGTCAAGACGCCTACCAGGCCGGCGACTACGGCGAGGCCTTGCAGCTGTTCCTCGACGCCCAGAGCCTCTACCCCTCGCCGGACTTCCACTACAACATCGGCAAGTGCCACGAGGCCCTCGAGAACAACGAGCAGGCGATGATCTCGTACAAGGCCTACCTGCGGGCCTACGCGGCGACCTACGGGGGCGAGCCCGAGGACAAGGCCAACGTGCAAAACAAGATCGATCGGCTCGAGCGGCAGATCGAGATCGACAAGGCCGCGGCCGAGGCGAACAAGCAGCCCGAGATCATCTTTCGCGACGTGCCCGGTGAAGGCCCGCCGCCCGGGCGCGGGCTGATCATCACGGGCGGCGTGCTCGCGGGCGTTGGGCTTGGGGTCGCGGTCGCGGGCGGGGTCGTGTTTGGGATGCGCGCCGGGAAGCTCTCCGACGATCTCGAGCAGGTCTACGCCGGCAACCCGCAGCGCGTGACCCTCGACGCGGCTCGGCAACTCGACATTGATGGTCGCGCGGCTGGAGTCAATCAGGTCATGATGATATCGATTGGCTCAGCGGTGGCGCTGACCGGCGTCGCGCTGCTCGCGGTCGGCGTCGTCAAGAAAAATCGGGCGTCCTCGCCCACGATCACCCCCACCGCCGGGCCCGAGGGCGCCGGGCTGGTCATCCAAGGTCGGTTCTAACGCCATGCGATTCGCTCTACCCATGTCCACGCTCACCTGTCTGGCCGCGGGGCTCGCGTTTGGCGGCCTGCTCGGCTGCTACACCGTCGACTTCGACGCGAACCAGACCGGCGCCTACTACTGCAAGGCCGACGCCGATTGCCTGCCCGACCACGCTTGCGAGCGGTTTCGCTGCGTGGCCGATGTCGGGCCGACGGTCGTGATCAAAGAGCCCGAGCTCCTGACCGAGATCCGCGACGGCACGTCGAGCTACGTCGTCACCTACGACGTCAGCGACTTCATCGTCAGCGACAGCAACGAGCTGGTCGAGGGCCAGGGCAAGCTGCTGCTCAGCGTCGACGGTGGCGCCATCGAGATGGTCTCGACCAACGACAAGGGCTTCGCGCTCGACCTGTCCGCGGGGCTCGCCCCTGGCGCGCATCGGTTGCAGGTTCAGGCGGTCTTTGGCGACGGCCAGACCCCCTACACCAACCCCAGCGCCACCGATCACACGGTGTTTTACATCGTCGAGCAGACCAGCGCGGGGCTCAACTCGCCGCGCCCGCAAGTCGCGATTGCCTGGCCGCCGCCCAACCACGCCCACGTCGTCGACGAGGAGCTCGCGGTCACGGTCTCGGTCCGCGAATTCGATATCGTCGACAACGCGCCGGATTGCGAGCTGAAGAAGGACTGCGACCCATGGGCCGAGGTCGAGGACGGCGCCGAGGTCTGCGAGCCGGACGCCGAGTGCACGCTCTCGACGACCGGCCACGCGCATCTCTACCTCGTGTCCAACTACCCGAATTGCCTGACCGACGCGCCGATTGGGTGCAACGGTGATTACATCCTGACCTTGCGCCCGCGCGAGGCGACCGACAGCACCGACCGATTGATCAATGCGGTGATCCCCGCCGACCGGTTCCCCAAGGCTGGCAGCTTCGCGTTCACGGCCAGCTTGCAGTACAACAACCACATCCCGTACCCCAACGTCGCGCACGTGATCTTCGATCAGATCACGCTCAACGTGGTCGACTGACGGTTGATGACCAGGGGGGTCAATGCGACCCCCCTGGTCATCAGGATCAAGCCGCGATCGACTCGTTGGCCACGGGCACGGCCGTGGCTACGGCAGCCGCGGGCTCTACACGCATTGTCGCGACCAGGGCCTCACGCTCGAGTGGGTTCTCGCGTAGCCAGCTGATCACGTTGTTGCGACCTTGACCGAGGCGCCGATCGCCCCACGAGAACCAGCTGCCGGCCTTGGCGATGGTGCCGAGCTCGAGCGCGCGGTCGAGCACCTCGGCGTCGCGGTCGATGCCCCGGCCGAAGCCGATCTCGAACTCCGCGCGGGCGAAGGGCGGGGCGCACTTGTTCTTCACGACCTTCACGCGGGTCCGCGAGCCGATCGGCTTGTCGCCGTCTTTGAGGGTGGCGATGCGGCGGATGTCGAGGCGCACGCTCGCGTAGTACTTGAGCGCGTTGCCGCCGGTCGTGACCTCGGGGCTGCCAAAGGTCACGCCGATCTTGTGGCGCAGCTGGTTGATGAACACGATCAGCGTGTTGGTCTGGGACGCGACGCCCGAGAGCTTGCGCATGGCTTGGCTCATCAGCCGGGCGTGGAGCCCGACGTGGTGATCGCCCATGTCGCCCTCGAGCTCGGCCTTGGGGATCAGCGCGGCGACCGAGTCGACCACGATCAGCCCGACGGCGCCGGTCCGCGCGAGCGAATCGGCGATGTCGAGGGCCTGCTCCCCGCAGTCGGGCTGGCTGACCAGCAGCTCGGTTGGATCGACGCCGAGGGCCTGGGCGTAGACGATGTCGAGGGCGTGCTCGGCGTCGAGGAACGCGCACACCAGCCCGCGCCGCTGGGCCTCGGCGATCAAGTGCAGGGTCAAGGTGGTCTTGCCCGACGACTCGGGCCCGTAGATCTCGACGATGCGCCCGAGCGGCAGGCCGCCGATGCCCAGGGCGTCATCGAGGTTGAGCGAGCCGGTTGGGACCGCGTCGTAGCGAGGCTGCGAGCCAGGGTCGCCGCCGAGCGCCATGATCGCGCCCTTTCCGAAGCGATCGCAGATGCTGGTGACGGTGTTGCGAATGGTCTGGCGGACCGGCGACTCGTCGAGGGTGGAAGGATCGGGTGATTGCTTGCTTGGCTTGTTGCGTGCCATGGGAGCACGGCCAAAGCGAACGCCGAGCCAAGTCGAAGATCTGTGATCTTCAGTAGTTAGCCGCTCCGGGACAATTGAAAGTGGCCCGTCAGCGGGCCGCTGGCCCGTGGCTGGGCCACTTGGGGTGGCCCGCAGCGGGGCCACAAAGGTCGTTGGCGGGGCGCCTACTTGAACAGCGGGCCGTCCTCGGCGAACTGAAAGCTCCAGAGGATCCGCTCCCAGTCGCGGTTGATCCCGCTGCGATCGTCGCCATAGCCGTAGTCGATGTGGGCGATGAACACGACGTCGTCCTTGGGGAACATGAACCGGCGGATCTCGCGATCGGGGTAGCCGTTTTCGGGGTTGATCGTCTGCACGATGATCTCGATGCCGCGGCGGCCGGCCTTGGACAGGTACTCGTCGTAGTAGTTGATCGACTCGACCTTGAACCCGGCCTGCTCGTATTGGTTGGTCAACGCGGCCGTCGCCCGCTCGTTGATGACCATGTCGGTCCGGTCGGCCGCGAAGATCGTGAGCACGGCGTCGCCGGACCCGGACCCGGAGTCGTCGTCGTCGTCCCACTCGCCCTTGGCTGGACCGGTGAACGGGCTGGTGCAGCGGATCACGGGGATCCAGTCCTTGTCCGGGCCCTCGGCGGTGTGCGTCGCCTCGACGCAATCCTTGTACACGTAGAGCGTGTCGGGCTTGTAGAAGTCGACGGCGATGCCGGGGATGCTGATGAACTTGCCGCCGTCCTCGGTGGTCCCGGTGACCGGCTTGTTGACCCAACGCAGGCGCTCGGACTTGCCCTTCTTGGCGGCGCCGGTCTTGTCGCAGGCGGTCACGCCCGCCAGGCAAGCGGTCGCGAAAAAAGCAGAGAGCAGGAGAGATGTGAGCTTGGACGTCGACATGTCGGGCGGCCGAACCTTAGCAAAGCTGCGGCGCGACTGAAAAGCTCTGGATGCCCGATGCCGCTCAGGCCGGCGCGAGCGGCGCGAGCAAGCTGGGGTCGTAGTCATCCGGTGCCGCGAACCCGAGCAGCTCGAGGGTGGTCGCGGCGAGGTGCGAGAGCCCGGGCCGGTCGGGCAGGGCCAGCGCCGGGCCGCCGCTGGGTTCGCGGGGATCGTAGATCAGCAGGGGCACGGGGTTGAGGCTGTGGCTGGTCCGGACCTTGCGGTCGCCGGCCTCGCCCTCGAGCATGTGGTCGGCGTTGCCGTGGTCGGCGGTGACGAGCAGCACGCCGCCGAGGGTGCGCGTGGCCTCGACTAGCCGGGCGAGGCACAGGTCGACGGCTTCAATTGCGATCATCGTCGCGCGGATGTCACCGGTGTGCGCGACCATGTCACCGTTGGCGTAGTTGAGCCGGACCAGATCGTAGCCGTGACCGTCGAGGCCCGCGGCCACGGCGTCGAGCAGGGCGTCAGTGACCTCGGCGCAGCGCATCCACGGGCGCTGCTCGAGCGGGGTCAAGTCCGAGGGGACCTCGATGTAGCGCTCGCACGCGGGGTTGAAGGGCTCGCTGCGGTTGCCGTTCCAAAAGTAGCTGACGTGGCCAAACTTATGGGTCTCGGCGATCGCCAGCTGGCGGCGGCCGCTGTCGGCGAGGCGCTCGCCCATGGTGCCCTCGATCAGCGGCGGCTCGACCAAGAACCGCTTGGGCAGGCCGAGGTCGCCGTCGTACTGCATCATCCCGGCGAACCGGACGCGCGGCCATGGGTCGCGCACGAAGCCCGTGAACTCGGGCTCTTCAAAGGCGCGGGTCAGCTCGATCGCCCGATCGCCGCGGAAGTTGAACAGCACGA
>Ga0114946_10002151_pt1 | contig 13529 bp, 9 predicted proteins | sample WalLakDeSediment_FD_88676 | JGI IMG/M metagenome (GOLD analysis project Ga0114946, IMG submission 88676) | Lake sediment microbial communities from Walker lake, Nevada to study Microbial Dark Matter (Phase II) - Walker Lake 11/02/13 Deep Sediment | ecosystem: Environmental > Aquatic > Freshwater...
CGGAAACCATCAACCCGGTAGTTCTCGAGCCAGTATTGGTTGGCACGGTCCATGAAATCAATGAAATACGGGCTGCCATGGTCGAACTTGTAGCCAAAGTTCATGTTCGGGTTGTCGAAGATCGGATCAGAGTACCACGGGTTATCGTCGGACGGCCGGTCGTTCTGTTCGTCGTAATACATGCGCAGCAGGGGCGACTGCCGGAAGCTGTGGTTCCACACCATGTCGACGATCACCGCCATGCCCATCCCATGGGCGGCATCAATAAGTTTCTTCAGCTCCCTGCGCGGCCCGTAATACTTGTCGGCGGCGAAGAAGAAGGAGGGGTTGTAGCCCCAGCTGCTGTTCCCTTCGAAGTTGGTCACGGGCATCAGCTCGATGGCGTTCACGCCCAGCCGCTTCAGGTAGCCAAGCGTGTCGCGCAGCATGGCATAGGTGTTGTTGTTCTCCTCCAGGAAGTCGCGGATCAGCAGCTCATAGATCACCAGGTCTTCCACCGCCGGCGGCACGAAGTCGGTATGTTGCCATTGGTAGGGCTCACGTGCTGTTTGCAGCACCGACACCTGGTGCGTTGTTTTTCCCGTGGGATAGGCGATCAGCCCGGGGTACCGCCCCTCGTTGCGGATCTGGTTGTCGAGCGAGGGCTCGAGCACCTTTTCGGTGTAAGGGTCGGCGATGCGCAGCCCACCGTCGATCAGGTACTGGAAGGCGTATTCCTTGCCGGGCGTAAGCCCGGTGATGGTGACCCAGAAGTGCTTGCCGTCGGGGGTGCGGTGCATGAAGTTATCGTCGCCAACGCCCCAGTCGTTGAAGTCGGCAATCACGAACACATGCTCCTTTTTGGCAGGCGGGTCGTGCAGCACCAGGGTCACGGTATTGTCATCGATATAGTTGATGCCGTTGATGACCCCATCGGGAAGATCGGCCACGGTGACGTCGGGCCTGACGAAGAAGTAGGTGCTTGCTTCGGCCGTTTGCCCGTTGCCATAGGCAATCGCATCCAGGTCGAAGCGCCCGCGCTCACTGGCCGTCCACGCATAGGTGAGGCTGGTCTCCGTGGTGCTGGCCAGCCACTGCTGGTTCACAAACAATGCCAGCGAGTCGGCATCGTTGGCAGCCGCTTCGATGGCAAACACCTGCCCGGGAGAAATGATGGGCTGTATGCCGGCAGGCGACAGTATCGACACCGACAGGCCGGCCGCAACCACGTCGACAAATATGTCGGGCCGTGATTGCCGGCTGCGGTCGGCCGCGCGAAACACAAACGACATGTTGACAATGGTCTGGGTGGCGCCAACGTCATAGAACTCGCGTATCGACGGGGTGATGCTCAGCTGGTAAAGATCGGTGCCGGTGCGGGTCAGTTTTGGCTGGGTGGCATTCACGTTCCAATCACCAATCACCTTTTGCCAGTTGCCAACACCCTGGATGCCAACGCCCGTATGGGCGTAAACATCGCCGGTATAACCCTCGAGCTCTGTTTGGGCCGCGTTAAAGGTGACCACCACCGGCTTGTCGGCCGTGGGCAGGGCCGGATCAGTGGTGACCACCTGGGCCGGCAACGACAGGCAAAAGCCAATGAATGCTGAAAAAAGGATTAGAAATGATAATGGTGGTTTTTTCATGGGTTTATAATTTTTGTTTCTCGCGAAGGCGCAAAGATTGACGCAAAGGTCGCCAAGGTTCGCTTTGCGACTTTTTGTTCTTTGCGACCCTCTGTGTGAAATTTCTTCATATCAGTATCTTGTTGTCGTAAAGATGACGCGGGTTCTAAAAAAATCATACACTTAGGAATGAACGAATGTGCACAAGTTTATTTAATGTTTTTTTAAGTGTCTGAATGTCTGAAAGTCGTTAATGCCCCAGGTACTATGCCATACGATTATCATCATTCGCATGTGCGTCAATGCGTTTATCCCCGAACAATCGGGATCTTCGACATGGGTGTTTCAAGTATGCGATATTTTGTGGTTCTATTTTTGTGGGATGTTTTTGTAGTGATGCATATCTGTTCTGAAAGAACAACAAAAATACGAAAAATTTGGATTGGAGGAGGCCGGGATCAGGGGGAGATAGCGAAACCCCACGATGGTTTAAGGACTATCAAACTTTTTAGTATATTTACAAAGAGGAGAACGGAATCGTATTTCAAACGTTCTGCTTTAAAACGTCATAAGTAATCAATCAACCGGTGGAGGACCTGTCATGGCAAGAAAGGCAATAAGAATTACCGGAATTGCAGTGGTCGGCTTTTTGCTGATCCTGATTTTACTTCCTTTTGTGTTCAAGGGGAAGATCGTTGAGCGTGTAAAGCGGGAGATCAACGAGCAGCTTGATGCGAAGGTTGAGTTCGGGCCGTTTGGCTTGTCGCTGATACGTCAGTTTCCTCAGCTGACCTTGTGGGTTCAGGATGTAAGGGTGATTGGCAAGGGTGCTTTTGAGGGTGACACCCTGGCTGATGTTGGCCGTTTGATGGTGTCGCTGGATCTGATGAAAGCCCTTTTGCGGGGTGAGTATGAGATTGGCCGGCTAAGGCTTGACCATCCCACGATAAAATTAAAATTGCTGGCCGACGGGCGGGCAAACTGGAACATCATGGTGTTGGCTGCTGATGAGCCTGAAGAGGATGATGAGGCTGTTCAGGACGTTGTTCTTGGCCTGAAGCGGGTTGAGATCAGGGGTGGACAGCTGGCCTACCTTGACGATAAGTTTTTGACCACCATTTATGCGGACGACATCAACGGGGTGTTGCGCGGTGATCTGTCGATGAGCCGCACCCGTCTCTCCACGCGCGATGCCACCATTGGGTCGTTCAGCCTTCGTTATGACCGGTGGCCGTTGCTGAACCGTGTGTTGGTGAACCTGACCGCCGAGATGGACGCCGATCTGGAGCGTTTCGTATTTACGTTTCTCGACAACAGGATACGTATCAATGAGCTGCCCCTGGTGTTTGAGGGCATGGTGGGATGGCCTGTTGAAGACCTTGAGATGGACTTCCGCTTCGCGTCGGCGAGGTCTGATTTTGCCAGCTTCCTGTCGATCGTCCCGGCTATGTATACCACTGATTTTAAAGACCTTACCTCTTCGGGGACCCTGAAGCTGGAGGGTCACGTAAAGGGGGCCTACACCGCCACGGATTATCCGGGCTTCGGCTTGCTGATAGAGGTTAACGATGGCATGTTCCGTTATCCGGGCCTGCCTGCCTCTGTCGGGAAGGTGCAGTTCAGGGCGCGTGTCGACAACCCCGGCAAGGACCTGGACCTGACCGTTGTTGATGTACCCGTTTTGAGCATGGAGCTGGCCGGGGCACCTGTCGACGGGCGGTTTCACCTGCGCAGGCCCGTGAGCGACCCGGACTTTGACATTGGAATCCGGGGGCTCATCAACCTGTCGGACGTAGAACGGTTCTATCCGCTTGAAGAGGGTTATGCGCTGCAGGGGCACATTGACGCTGACCTGGAGATGAAAGGTTCGTTATCGGCCTTTGAAAGGGCCGATTATGAGGCTTTTCATGCCGCCGGCAAATTGCTTGCAACGGAAATAGTTGTTGTTGCCCCATCGCTTGAGCATGCCATCGCGATTGATGGGGCCGATTTGCGTTTTACTCCCCGGGAGGTGAGCCTGGCCGCTTTTGATATGCGTTTGGGACAAAGCGACCTGTCGGCAGCGGGCAGCATCCACAACCTGCCGGGTTTTCTTTTTGGCCAGCAGCTGCTCAGGGGAAGCTTCACCACCCGTTCATCATTTTTTGACCTGAACACACTGATGGATCAATTGCCTGACGACAAGCGTGCCGGTGCGGCCGGCACGGAGCAGGATGCGGCAGAACCCGCAGCTGACCGTGGGCCTGATGAACAATCGCCGGTGTCGGTGATCCGGATTCCTGCCAACATCGACATCACCCTGCAGTCAAGCTTCGACCAGGTGCTTTTTGGCAGGTTGCAGATAGCCGGTGTCGAAGGCCTCATACATATTGCCGAGGAGCAGGTAAACATGGAAAGGCTCCACCTGAACCTGCTGGGCGGCATCCTCGAACTCAAAGGCATCTACGACTCGCGCGATCAGCGCCCCTGGGTCAACCTGGGCCTGAATATTCTTGGTTTCGACATTGACCAGACTTTTCAGACCTTCTTCACGGCCCGGCTATTGGCGCCCATTGGCGAGTATGCCCGCGGTAACTTTTCCGCCAGCCTGCAGCTCAGCTCCTTGCTTGACGAGGGGCTGCGGCCTGTGCTGGCCAGCCTGAAGGGCAGGGGCAACCTCAGGTCCTCCTCGGTGGTGCTGGAAAACACGCCCTCCATGTCGATGCTGGCAGAAAAGCTGCAGATGGATCAGTTCAGGGAATTCTCCCTGAAGGACCAGGTGCTTTCCTTTATTTTCTCCGACGGAAAGGTTGAATTGCCCCCTTTTGATATGCATCTCGGGGAAATTCATGCCAAAGTAGCAGGGGTGACCTATTTCGACAGGCGGATCAGCTATATGATGAAAATGGAACTGCCGCGCTCGATGTTTGGCGGACGGGCGAACCAGGTCCTTGAAGATCTGGTGTCGCGGGCCGCCGGATTAGGCATGCGGGTCACGCCCGGGGAGATGATCCCCGTTGATGTTTCCATAGGAGGTTATTTCAGGCGGCCGGAGGTGTCGGTATCCCTGGCCACTGTCAGGGACAATATCGAACAGCAGCTGCAGAGTGAGATCAGCCGCATGGTGCAGGAAGCCGAAACGCGACTGCGCGATGAGGCTGAAGCTGCCCGTGACCGGTTAGAGGCGGAGGTGCAGGAGCGGGCTGACGACAGCCGTGAGCGTGCCAGGGAGGAGCTGGAGGCGCGTGCCGGGCAGGTGATGGCGGAGGCCCACAGCCAGGCAGAGGTGTTGCGCGCGCAGGCTGCCGCCCTGGCGGAACAGGTACGCCGCGAAGGCCGGGAGCAGGCGGCACGCCTGGAGCGGGAAGCCAGCGGTCAGGGGCCACTGGCACAGGCTGCCGCCCGGCAGGCGGCGCAGCAGCTGATCAGGGAAGCCGACCGCCGCGCCACACAGATAGAAGCAGAGGCCGAACGCAACATCGAAAAGGTGCTGGAAGAAGCCCGGCAACAGGCCGACAGGGTGCGGCGGGGGGAGGGGGATTGAGGGACTGAGAGAGAGAGGGAGAGAGGGAGGGAGAGAGGGAGGGACTGAGAGACTGAGAGACTGAGAGACTAAGAGACTGAGGGACTGAGGGACTGAGGGACTGAGCGCAGGGCGTAGGGCGTAGGGCGCAGGGCATGGGGCGGAGGTGATTACACAAATAAGGTTATTGATGATGTTAAATTTGCAATCGGATGTATATTTCATGCGGGAGGCCATGAAGGAGGCGCAGATGGCTTTCGAGGCGGAAGAGGTGCCCGTGGGTGCGGTGGTTGTCTGCAACGGACGTATCGTTGCCCGGGCACATAACCTGACGGAGAGGCTCAACGATGTTACGGCACATGCCGAGATGCAGGCCATTACGGCCGCCGCCAATGCCATCGGAGGCAAGTACCTCTCTGAATGTACCATGTATGTGACCCTCGAACCCTGTCCGATGTGCGCCAACGCCTTGTACTGGGCACAGATCGGAAGACTGGTGTATGGCGCCGGTGATGACAAAAAGGGGTATACCACCATTTCGCAAAAACTGATCCATCCCAAAACAGAAGTGAAAAGAGGAGTAATGGCCGAAGAGAGTGTCGAGCTGCTTCAGATCTTTTTCAGGGAACGGCGCAAGTAGCAGTATTCCTTGTTTTCAGCACCTGCCTCCTGCCTGATAAACCGGGCCGGGGTTTTAAAAGCCGGTTACAGATGGTTGCCGGCGCACTGCTACATCCATCCAAACTTATTGCGGAGGTAACATTTGATCAGCAGCAGGATTTTTTTCTGGTTGCTGACGCGGAAGCGTGTTTCGCGGAGGCGGCCGGCATTTTCGTTCTGGATCTTTTTCAGCAGTTCAAGGTAATAGCGATAGGCCAGGTAAACACCCAGGCGGGCTTCCTTGTGGAGGGATTTGATGCCCGGGAATGCACCCTGGAAATCTTCCCATATCTCCCCTTCGATCTGGCTTTTATTTTCTTCTGAGAAGTTGTCAAAATCCACTTCCGGGAAATACACCCGTCCCCTCTCATGCTGGTCTGAGCGCATGTCGCGGAGGAAGTTGACCTTCTGAAAAGCCTCGCCGAGCTTGCGGGCAGGCGGAAGGAGCCGACGGTACTCTTCGTCTTCTCCACGGTAGAACACCCGCAGGCACATCAGGCCAACCACTTCGGCCGACCCATAGATGTATTCCTGGTACTCCTTCAGGGAAAAGGTCTTCTTGTGGAGATCCATCTCCATGCTGTGCAGAAAGGCATCGATCAGTTCCTTCTCTATCCCATAATGATTCACAACCCATTGAAAACTGTGCAATATGGGGTTGGTCGACACACGTTTGGCGATGGCGTCGTAAGTTTGCTGCCTGAAATCGCCGAGCATCTTTTCCTTGTCCTGGTCATGAAAGGTGTCGACGATCTCGTCGGCGAACCTGACAAAGCCATAGATGGCATAGATGGGGGCCTTGAATTTTTTGTCCAGGATGCGCACGCCCATTGAGAAGGAAGTGCTGTAGTTCTTCGTGGTAATTTCGCTGCACTTAAGCGCGTTCTTTGTGTAGAGGTCCATATGCTTTGGTAATACGTTCAACAACAAGTTTTGAGCTGATCACGGCCATGGGCAATCCTGTTCCGGGCACGGTGGAGGAGCCCACATAAAAGACATTGGGGAACACCTCGTCAAAATTTTTCGGTCTGAAGCCTCCGATCTGGTCCAGGTCGTGGCCCAGGCCCAGCCCGGAGCCCTTGTAAAGATTGAAGGCGTCGCGCCATTCAACGGGCGTCAGCACGGTCTGTGAAACGATGTGTTTTTTCAGGTCAAACCCGATACGGTCCGATAAGTCGTTGATGATATTGGCAGCCACCTCATCGCGGTCTGACCAGTCGGGCTTGAAGCGCAAATCAGGAACCGGACAGAGCACAAACAGGCTTTCACAGCCTTCGGGCGCTGCCCCCGGGTCAGACTTCGACACCACATTTACATAGTAGTAAGGCTGATCCAGCTTGATGGAGTTTTTGAATATTTTGCCGGAATACTCTTCAAAGTTGGTTCCGAGAAAATAATTGTGCAGGGGGATGTCGTCGATGGTGGTGTTCAGGCCGAGGTACATGGTGAACGGCGCCAGCGTCCATTTGAACTTATCCATCCTGGCTTCCGAGAATTTTTTTCGTTTGAATACCTGGTGGCGGAATCCGGCCGCATCGGCATTTACCACAAAAAGATCGGCCGGCCATGACCTGCCGTGCTGATCAACCAGGGCCGTCAGCGTCTTGCCTGCATAGCTGTAATCAACAACCTCCGTGTTATAATGAACGGCAATGCCCGCCCTGTCGAGCTCTTTCTGCAACCCTTCCACGATTTTGTACATGCCCCCTTCCACATTGTGGTAACCATCATGCACCAGCTCGGTGTACGACAATATCGTGTAGATAGAGGGTGTGTCGAAGGGGGTGGCTCCAAGAAAAAATGCCACCAGCGAAAAGATCTCCTTCACCTCGCGGGACTCAAAATGCCGTCCCATTTCCTGCCAGACCGAACGCAGCAGCTTGGGCGAATGCTTCAGGGGTACGCGCAGCAGCGTCAGGAGATAATCCCAGACCGAGTTATAGTTTTTTTTGAGCACCAGGTATTCGGTGTCATGAAAAAACTTACCGGCACTGCCCAGAAAGCGCTGCATCTTTTCCTTGAAGTTGGGCTCTACCTCTTCAAACTCCTTTGCCAGCAGATCCAGGTCGCGGTATATGCGGTAACGTTTATCCGAGCCACGGAAATGAACAGTATACAGCACGTCGAGCTCCCTGAACCGGAAAGGCATGGTTTCCAGCGCTGCATCTTTGAAAAACTCCTGAAACTCATAGGTCATGCTGAAAAAAGTAGGCCCCAGGTCGAAGGTGAACCCGTCCTTTTTTAGCTGATTCAGGCGGCCCCCCGGCTGGTGGTATTTTTCAACCATTTCAACCCGGTAACCCCGGCGGTGCAATCGCAGCGCGGTGGTGATCGCGCCCAGGCCCGTTCCGACGATGAGTACTTTCTTCATGGGATGTTATTGATTTTTTTGATACTTTTATTGAATCAGGATGAACTGATGAACACCAGGGTTGTTTTAACGTTAAAGAAGGGGCTGATGAACATCATAAAGGTACAGATCCGGATTTTTTTGATGATATACCAATAACAAATTGACTGCCTGATTGTTTAATATTTGTATCACAAGATCAAACATTCATAAATAAGTCTAAAACACACATGAAGATGATCAAAAAGGGGGTTTCATCTAAGCCGTTTAATAAAAATGTTGAACAGCAGAAACACAGCTGTGCCGTGATCGGTTCTGGTGTTGCCGGACTTTCTGCTGCCATACGAATGGCAGTTAAAGGGTATAAAGTTACTGTATTTGAGCAATCTTCGAAAGTGGGAGGAAAGATATCCGAGAAATGGCTGAAAGATTTTCGTTTTGACACGGGTCCGTCGTTGTTTACCTTGCCGGAGCTGGTCGATGAGTTGTTTTTTTTATGTGGGAAGGAGCCCCGTCAGCACTTTCGCTACAGTGCGCTGGAGGCGTCGTGCAAGTACTTCTGGGAGGATGGCACCCGTTTAACAGCCTGGAGTGATCATGAGCAATTTGCGAGGGAGGTGGAGCAACGCACCGGCCTGCCTGCAGGCCGTATCCGTCGTTTTTTGTCGCATTGCCGGCGGCTGTACCTCATCACCTCAGAGGTTTTTATGTTTAACTCCCTGCATCGTGTGTCAAATTATTTCAAGCCCTACTTCATGCGGTCGATGCTGCAGCTGCACCGGCTGGATGCCTTTACCAGCATGCACCGGCGCAACCTGCGCGCACTCAGGCATCCCAAAATTGTTCAACTGTTCGATCGCTACGCCACCTACAATGGCTCCAGCCCTTACGTGACCCCCGCTACCCTGAATGTGATCGCCCACCTCGAGCATAACCTGGGTGCATGGTTTCCGGAGAAAGGGATGTACAGCATTGCCGCCTCCCTGCAGCAACTGGCCATGGAGATGGGCGTGGAATTCCGCTTCAACACACCGGTGGAAAAGATCATTCTTCAAGATGGCGACAGCCACGCAACAGCAGGTAGCAAGTCATGGCTGGGGAAACTCTTTCCCACGAAAAAGAAAAAAAAGATAAGCGGGCTCATCGCCAATGGCGAGACCCATGATTTCGACATGGTGATCAGCAACGTCGACGTGGTGACCCTTTACAGCAAACTGCTGCCGGAAGAACGTTTCCCTGAGAAACAGCTCCGGCATGAGCGCAGCACTTCGGCCCTGATCTTTTACTGGGGCGTTGACAGGGGTTTCCCGGAGCTGGGCTTGCACAACATATTGTTTTCGGAAAATTATGAAGAAGAGTTCGATCACCTGTTCAGGCGCAAAACCATCAGTGATGACCCTACGGTCTATCTGTTCATCAGCGCCCGGGAGGTCAGTGGTGACGCCCCCGCAGGCAAGGAGAACTGGTATGTGATGATCAATGCCCCTGAGAATGTCGGACAGGACTGGGATGCCATGGTGAAGGAGGCCCGCCGGCATATCATCGGCAAGATCAACCGCATGCTGGGAACCGATATCGAACGGCATATCGAGGTGGAAGACATGGCCGACCCGCGCAGCATCGAGCGTGACACGGGCTCTTTCAGGGGGTCGCTGTACGGACTGAGTTCTAATGGGCGGTTTGCTGCATTTAACCGCCATCCGAATTTTAAAAAGAAGTACCGGAACCTTTATTTTTCCGGAGGCAGTGTGCATCCGGGCGGGGGCATACCCCTGTGCCTGGCTTCGGCAAAAATTGTAGACAAGGAGGTGAAGGCATTATCCGTGAAGGGTTAAACAGCCTGACAGCTTAAGCCCAGGGATCAAACAACCTGACCGTTGACGCATAAACCAAAAAGCGAATGGTCGTTGATGCAGACGGGGTAAACAGACGGAACGGTGGTACCCTTGAATGTCAAACAGCGAGGAGATCGAAGGGTATAACGGGCAATAAATAAATGGAATATAACAACAGATTAAAATATGTCATTTGATTAAACCAATATTTATGAAAAAAAAACCATCACCATCCCTGGCGGGGAAATTTTTCGTGATCTATTATTTGGTTGGTTTTGTCGGGCTAAGCATTCCGGCAAGCCAAAAGTTATTTATCACCCTTATGCCTTTTTCATTGCTGTTGAGCATGGGGCTGCTGCTGTGGTACCACTCGTCGTGGAAGCCGCTGCATGTGGTGGTCATTGCTGCCATAGCCCTGGCCGGTTACCTGGTGGAGGTGGCCGGTGTGCTGACGGGTGAAATATTCGGGGAATACAGTTACGGCAGGGCACTGGGATTCAAATTGTTTGATACGCCGCTGATGATCGGCATCAACTGGATCATGCTGGTGTATTGCTTCCATACCCTGCTGGAGAACAGGCGCTGGCCCTGGTGGCTGAAAATAACGGCGGGTGCGGCCCTGATGGTATTATATGACTTCATCATGGAGCCCGTAGCCATCAGCCTCGACATGTGGAGCTGGGGCGGCGGCGACATCCCCATTCAGAATTATGTTGCCTGGCTTGTCATCTCCCTGGTATTTTTACTTGCCATGCAGCTGGCCGGGGTAAAAACCGGAAACCGCCTGGCGCCATGGATGATAGCGGTGCAGACAGGCTTCTTCCTGATGCTTAACATAACCGTGTAAACAGGTATGATCAAGGGCAGCCATCACGTACTGTATGAAAAGTTTTTCGACCTGTATCTTGGGTGGATCACGGGAAAGGATTTCCACGATCATCGCATCATAATCCCTGATGGTGATAAAACCACCATTACCGCTCAGCTTGCAGGTCATTCCATTCTGATGATTGGCAATCATTTCAGCTGGTGGGATGGGTTTATTGCCAGGCATGTCAGCAAGCAACTGTTAAAACGGCGGTTGTACGTGATGATGCTGGAAGACCAGCTCCGGTCGCGTATGTTCCTCAGTCGTATTGGCGCCTTTTCCATCAGGCAGAACCACAGGTCTGCGGTTGAATCATTGCATTACGCCGCCGGGTTGCTGCGCGACCCGGCCAATGTGGTGGTGATGTTCCCCCAGGGAAAGTTTCAGTCGGTATACCATTATCCGCTGGACTTTGAAAACGGCTGGTTCCGGGCGTTGAAGATGGCTGCCGGGCATACCAAAGTGGTGTTTATGGCCAACCTGGTCGATTATTTTTCCAACCGCAAGCCCAGCCTGAACACATATCTTCATGCCGTTGAAACAGCATTACCTGATGCCTCAGCGGTGGAGCAGGCGTACAATCTTTTCATGAAAGAAGCTGTTGAACAGCAGGGGAGGTTTCAATAATGGACTGGGTAGCCCTGTTGGTGATAGGTTTTCTGTGTATGCGCCTGCTGGTGGCATTGTTCAACCTGCTGAGCAGACCATGGCTGCCGGAAGGGGTTCAGCATGGCCAGGCAAAACGTGGTACAGAAAGCGCCGACGACGGGCCACTTGTTTCGGTGCTGATCCCGGCAAGGAATGAGGAGCACAACATCGGAAGCATCCTTCAGGATATCATCGACCAGGACTATAAAAACATGGAGGTGCTGGTCTACGATGACCTGTCGGAAGATCATACCGCGAAGGTGGTGAAGGCATTTTCAGAGAAAGATGCACGCATCAGGCTGATCCCGGGTCAGGAACTGCCTGCCGGCTGGTTGGGAAAAAACCACGCCTGTCACAATTTATCGCTGCAGGCAAAAGGACACTACTTGCTGTTTCTTGATGCGGATGTACGCATTGGGCCAGGCCTGATCAGCATGGCCGTCTCCCATATGAAAAAACACCAGCTGGCCCTGTTGTCGATCTTTCCGCAGCAGATCATGAAGAGCTTTGGCGAACGCATCACGGTGCCATTGATGAACTGGGTGCTGGTAAGCCTCCTGCCACTGAAACTCACCCGTCTGTCCCCCTGGCCGTCGTTCTCGGCTGCCAATGGCCAGTTCATGCTGTTCGATGCGCAGGTATATGCCGGGCATCGCTTCCACAGAGAGGTCAGAACGCACAACGTCGAAGATATTTTGATTTTCCGGCTGATGAAAAAACGGAGACTCAAGGCAGAAACCATGCTCAGCAACGGCATGATCAGGTGCCGGATGTATGACGGGTTTGGCAGCGCAGTGCAGGGTTTTTCAAGAAACGTGTTCGGGTTTTTTGGCGAAAAAACATTGTTAAGCGGGCTGTTTACGCTGCTTACCACCCTGGGCTTTTTACCGGTATATTGGGTGTATGGCCTGACTGCCACGCTGGTTTTTCTTTTCATGGGATGGCTCTTACGCATAATGATAGCTGTGGCCAGCCGTCAACCGGTTTTTCCCGATGTCTTTTTGGCGCCCTTGCAACAAATTGCCTTTCTTGCGGTTATTATGAAGGCATCCCACAATAAAATATATGGGAAAATGACCTGGAAGGGGCGGCAGGTCCCAAAAGCCCATGTTTAACGGGTGGCCAGGGCTGCCTGAAAAAGAAATTGTTACCATGATAGTACCTGGAAAAATAATGAACCTGGCGGTTGTCCTGCTGATGATGACGACGGTTGTGGTGGCCCGGCCCGTTGGTCAGGGCGCAGCAGCCGCTACTGATCAGGTGGTGTTGCAAAACCAGGTGTACGAAGCCTATGTGACAGGCAATATACCGTTGTGGGAAAGAACCATCAGGCAGATGGAGGCGGCCTATTCCCAGCGGCCCGGACCGGAATTGCTTTATGACATTTTGCTTGCGCAGTATGGCCTTATTGGCTATTATCTCGGCACAGGCCAGAATTCCAACGCCCAGCGCCACCTTGAGAAGGCAGAGGCATATGCCGGACAGCTGGCCGCATCGCGCCCATACAGCACCACCGCACTTGTATTTCAGTCGGCTTTCCTGGGCTTTCGTATTTCCCTCAGGCCACTGCGGGCCGTCCAGCTTGGCCCCCGCAGCTACCGCCTTATCGACCAGGCCATAGAAGCAGACCCCGCTTATGCCAGGGGATGGATAGAGAAAGGCAATATTTCGTTTTACACCCCATCGGTATTCGGTGGCAACAAAGGCGATGCAATCGCGCACTATCAAAAAGCCATCCAGCTGCTAGAAAAAAACACGGCCAACAACCATCGCTGGTTGTACCTCAGCACCCTGGTAGCACTGGCAAACGCCCAGAAAGAGACAGGTGACACCATGGATGGCATCCGGACCCTTGAAAAGGCCTTGCGCCATGAGCCGCGCTTTTCGTGGGTGCGCGACGAGTTGCTGCCGGCGTTTCGGGGGAGGTAGTGGGAGCTGAGCGCCTTTAGAGGGAGAGAGGGAGAGAGGGAGAGAGGGAGAGAGGGAGGGACTGAGGGACTGAGGGACTGAGGGACGGAGAGACGGAGGGATGGGGGGACGGAGGGAATGAGAGACGGAGGGA
>Ga0114946_10002152_pt1 | contig 13524 bp, 11 predicted proteins | sample WalLakDeSediment_FD_88676 | JGI IMG/M metagenome (GOLD analysis project Ga0114946, IMG submission 88676) | Lake sediment microbial communities from Walker lake, Nevada to study Microbial Dark Matter (Phase II) - Walker Lake 11/02/13 Deep Sediment | ecosystem: Environmental > Aquatic >...
AACATGCTCGTAGACCGAAGAGATATCCTGGGAGGACCTTTCCATGATGGATTGACGTTCATGGGGATCCAAATCGGCCATCGCTTTGGGGCGTATCACCATTGTGTGCACCTTTCTTGGTTTCACCTAAACCGGTCGGTTCCAGATTCAAGGTTCAGGGTTCAAAGGTTATAACTGCTTGAATCTGCATTCAATATTGATCAAAATTCGAGATACTCTGCCTCAGCCATTGGGTGTAAAGCCGCTATAATCACGATCAAGAAAGGATCCCTGAACAGGAGATGGTTTGGCGTTTTTCAACCCGGAACGCCGAACCACGCCTGAGGCTGGTAAACCCTGAACCGCTCAACCTTGAAGGCTTCGTAATAAGTCCTCTAGGCCGTCACTCCCGCGAAGGCGGGAGTCCAGAAGTGCTTGAAAATGCTGGATTCCCGCCTACGCGGGAATGACAGAAAAAGGCGTTTTTCGACTTTTTGCGAGTCCGTCAACCTTAACTGAAGTAGTCCTTCAATGCATTGACGGTGCTTTGAAAAGCGAGCTGCTCCCATGGCAGGTCTTCCTTGAGATAAAGCCCGGCTTCCTGGGATTCATCGGCTGCAACGAGATCGCCGGACAGGTACTCCGCCACGTAGACCACCACCACCGCCGGCCGCCCGGGATAGGAATAGACGCCGAGGAGACGCTTGATTCGCGTATGAAGACCGCATTCCTCTTCGGTCTCCCTGATTGCTGCGGCCCTCACTTCTTCTCCTCGGTCCACATATCCGCCCGGAAGCACCCACTTTCCTTTTTGAGGCTCGATGTCGCGCTTGAGAAGCACGATCCTGCCGTCCATTTCCACGATGGAACAGGCGACCACCTTGGGATCGAGGTAAAAGACGAAATCGCACCGGGAGCAGACAAGGCGCTGCGGCTCCTGCTCCTTGAGGGTCAGGTGGCCGAGGCTTCCTCCGCAAACCGGACAGAATCGATAGACCGCATGTTCATCGTTCATGGCGGAGTCAACCAAACATAGTCGGCCATACCTTTTTCCAGAGTAACCGTCTCATGGAGCGGATAGGGCATGACGGTTACCACGGAAACAGGGAGGCGCCTTTGAGTCCGGTCCGGAACGCCGAACTTCCGGACGATGTGGCCGTTCCCTGAAAAGACGATCATTTTTTCTTCACCCTTCCTCATGAACTCGGCAATGTTGAGGGCCATGGTTTCGTCCCGGACACACTGAGCTTCATAGAAGAATTCGAAAGCTTTAAGATTCCCATGATCGTGGCGGTCGTAGGTCTCCCGGACATAAGCCCTGTGGGCTTCATTGCCCAGGTCCAGCTCTGGGGGAATCAGTGCCCTTTCCTCTTTCTCCAGGCCGTCCAAGCCTTCCCTGGCCACCTTTTTGACAATGTCCCTCGGTGCATTGAGGGCGAGAACCCGGACCCGTTCTCGCTTGGCTGCCAGGAGGAGAGGGCGATAAAAGTGATAGGGGTAGCCCCACGTTCTTTTCCAGTCCACCTCCTCAAGAAAAGCATCCTCCGTTTCGTCTTCCAGCATATATCGATCCAGGATCGCCTGCTGTTCCTGTTGAAAGAATTCCATCCCCATCGTCAAAGAGGGGACCCGCATGAGCAAGGCCTGCAGGATTTGGACCTGGATCAGGTGGTGCTCCGGGTTGGTATGAATCTCCCCGACAAAGATGACGTCGAATGATGAAAGGCGATCCACGAACTCGCTGAAGGAAACGGCTTTTCCAGAAGCAAGATCAAGGATCTGATTGCGATGGAACACCTCCGAACCTCCCGCTATGGAAGCTACGACGGGGTCGGGCATTCTCTTTATTCCGGCACAGCCTAAAAGAAAGAACATGAGGAGGCATGAAACAAAGGCTCGCACAATGATCTCTTGCTCCTTTTACGGTTTTGTCAAAACTCCACCCGGAAAGCGGAAAGGTACAAATCGCTTGACGACGACAATTCCTATCAAATACCCTACCCCTGCGCAAGCCGAATGCGCCATGAAATCCACGTCAGTGGATTTTATCTTGAGAAAAGATCATGATCGGACTCTCCGAGACCCATCAAGAGCTGGATGCACAGACACTTCGTTCCCGATTGCCGGAAGGGCCCGGCGTTTACCTCTTTAAGGATTTATCAGGCGCGGTGATCTACGTGGGAAAGGCGAAGAACCTGAAGAAGCGGGTTCTTTCCTACTACAGGCAGGCCGGGGACTTGCCTCAAAAAACCTCACTGATGATGCACCGGGCCCGTTCCATGGAATACATTCTCACCTCCACTGAAAAAGAGGCTTTCATCCTTGAAAGCAATCTCATCAAGAAGCACCTCCCTCGTTATAACATTATTCTTAGAGACGACAAGCAATATCCCTGGCTTCGTCTCGCTGCGCAGGAGGCCTTTCCGAACCTGACCATTGTGCGCAAGCCGCGAAAGGACGGGGCTTTGTACTTCGGGCCCTTCTCATCGGCCGGATCGGTGCGGAGCACCATGAAACTGATCGATCGGATCTTTGATCTGAGAAAGTGCCGCACCCGCACTTTGCCGAGCCGCTCAAGACCGTGTCTCAATTTTCAACTGGGCCGGTGTCTGGGGCCCTGCTCTGAGAAAATCCCTCCTTCCACCTACCAGGAAGTCGTCGAGCAGGTCCGGCTCTTTCTTGAAGGCCGGAGCATGGAACTTCTGAAATTCCTGAAAAAGAGTATGGAGGCCGCAGCGCAGCGCCTTGATTTTGAAAAAGCGGCCAAGATCAGAGACCAGATCAAGTCCGTGGAAAGGACCGTTGAAAAGCAGAAGGTGGTCGCCCCGAAAATGGGCGACCAGGATGTGATCGGTCTGGCCCAAAAAAACGGCGTCTTCCTGGTGGCCCTCCTCACGGTGAGGGACGGCTACCTTACCGGCCGCCGGGAATTCCTGCTCAAAAGCCGAGGCGGTTCGGCCGGGGATGTTCTGGAGGCTTTTCTGAAACAGCATTATCCGGGGGAGCCGGCTATCCCGAAGCATATCCTCATTTCAGAAGCCGTGGAAGACCTGAAGGCCATTGCAGGGTGGATATCCGATGTGGCCGGCCGGAAAATTTTCATTGCAAAGCCTTCCAGAGGTGAAAAACTCCATCTCGTAAAATTGGCGGTTGCCAATGCGGAAAACCTGCTCAAGGATCGACTCGAGATAAGCGGCGATGACCTGGTCCGGTCAGCCCAGTCCGCACTGCTGTTGAATAAGCTTCCGCGGGCCATGGAAGGCGTTGATATTTCAAATATTTCCGGGGATATGGCCGTGGGGGCCGTGGTTGCTTTCATAGACGGCCTGCCCCACAAGGAAGGCTACCGCAATTACCGAATCAAAGAGATGGCCGGGATAAACGACTATGGGATGATGGCCGAAGTGGTGACGCGCCGATTGTCTGCCGGCCCGCCGCCGGACCTTTTTGTGGTGGATGGAGGCAAAGGGCATCTCCAGACCGTCAAGAAGGTCGTGGACCGGCTCTGCCCGGAAAACGCACCGAACATTGTGGCCATCGCCAAGGGAAACGAAATCGGAGAAACAGACAAGGTTTTCATTCCCAACCGGAAGAACCCCTTGCCGTTCAAAGAAGGCCATCCTGTGCTCCTGCTTCTCATGAGAATACGGGATGAAGCCCATCGGCGTGCCGTGGGCTATCATCGAAAACTGAGGGCCAAGGGGCTCAGATTGTCGGATCTGGACCGGATCACCGGAATAGGACCCGGGAGAAAACGGCTTTTAATGAAGCATTTCGGAAGCTTGGAGGAAATTGCCGGAGCGGAGGCTGAAGCGTTGGCCGAAGTTCCCGGAATTTCCACCTCCCTGGCAAGAGAGATTTCTCGTTTTTTCAGCAACATTATGGGTTGACACGAAAAAATCGACTGTGCTAAACTACTAGAGCCTGGTAACATCTAACGGGCCGACCGCTGAGCGGCAAGAGAACGGCTTGGAATAGACCCGCAGGTGCAACCCGGAGGGTTCTCACATCCATCGCTCTGAACCTCAACGCTGGGAGGAGCCATTGGCATTGAAGAAGATCAACATCGTGATTCTTCCGGAAGGGGCCAAACGGGTTAGACAGCTCAAGGTTCCGAAAATCCTGCTTCTGCTGGTTTTTCCGCTTTTGATCTGCACAGGGCTTTTGCTGGCGTGGATCGTCAAAGATTACCGTTCCGTGAAAACGGACATTCCCCGACTCGCTTTTCTTCAAAAGGAAAACTCCAGGCATCAGGAGCAAATTGCCTCGCTGACCGAAAAGATCAGTATCATTCAGAAGAAATTGACGGAGCTCAACGAATTTGACAAGAAGCTGAGGACCATGGTGAATCTGGAACCGACACGGGCGAATCCCCACTTTGTGGGTATGGGGGGGTCGGATCCCGCAAGCTCGAGTTCCCGTGCCGCCGCTGAAAAGCTGAATAAAAAAATGGTCCGCTCCATGCACAAATCCCTGGACGAGATTGATGCCGAGATATCGGTGCAACTGCTTGAAAGAACCGAGCTTATTTCTTACCTCAACAAGCAGAAATCGCTCCTCGCGTCCACCCCTTCCATCTGGCCGACCAAAGGATGGATCAGTTCCGAGTTCGGATACCGCTTATCTCCCTTCACGGATGAGAGGGAATTTCACAAGGGCATCGATATCTGCAACAAGAGGGGTTCTCCCATCATAGCTCCCGCCAACGGGGTCGTGAGATCCATTGAAACCGATGCAGGTTACGGGAAGATGCTTGTCATCAATCACGGTTACGGTCTCATATCCCGGTATGCCCACTTGGACAAGGTCTTGGTCAAGAAAGGACAGAGCGTCGAGCGAGGGCAAGAGATGGCTCTGGTAGGCAACACGGGTCGTACCACGGGTCCTCACCTTCACTATGAAGTTCACCTCAACGGTGTGCCGGTCAATCCTCTCCGTTACATCCTCAACTGAGGCTCTCTCATTCCATTTCCAGCCGCATTTTCATATAATGCATTTTTTGTTATAAGAACCTGTCAGGTTTTTCCGGGTGAACCGGAACCTGAATCTTTTTTTGGGAGTTGAGTGAAAACAATGTTTGGGAATCTGATCAAAGGGATATTCGGGAGCAAGAACGAGCGGGAAATGAAGCGGATGGCGCCGCTCGTGGAAAGGATCAACGCCCTGGAGCCCCATTTCCAGTCCCTAGCGGATGGGGAACTCAAGGGAAAAACCGCTGAATTCAAGGAAAGGCTTTCCAGGGGAGAGCCCCTCGACGACCTTCTTCCCGAAGCCTTCGCAGCCGTGCGCGAGGCCTCTATGAGAATCCTCGGCATGCGCCACTTCGACGTGCAACTGGTGGGCGGCGTCGTCCTTCACGAAGGCAAAATCGCCGAGATGAAAACCGGTGAAGGAAAAACGCTGGCCGCCACGCTTCCTCTTTATCTCAATGCCCTGACCGGTCGAGGCGTCCACCTGGTGACGGTGAATGACTATCTGGCCGGGAGGGACGCGGAGTGGATGGGGGGCATTTACAAGTTCCTGGGAATGTCCGTCGGCGTCATTGTTCACGGCATGGAAGATCCGGCTCGCCGAGAGGCCTATGCATGCGACATCACCTATGGGACCAACAATGAATTCGGCTTCGACTACCTTCGCGATAACATGAAGTTTGATTTCAGGGATTTTGTTCAGCGGGAGTTTCACTATGCCATCGTGGACGAGGTGGACAGCATCCTCATCGACGAGGCAAGGACCCCGCTGATCATCAGCGGGCCGGTGGAGCGGAGCGAGAACAGGACTTACATGGAGGTCAAGCCCCTGGTGATCAGCCTGCAGAGAAAGCAGAGCGGGATCATCCGTTCCATTCTCCAGGAATCACGCTCCTTGCTGGAGAGCGGGACGGACGGCGACAGAAGCATCGAGCTTCTTCTGAAGGTCAAGCGGGGCGATCCCAAAAATCCTGTTTTTCTTGATATCCTGGCCCAGCATCCGGCGCTCAAGAAAGCCATTGACAACCTGGAGGCCACCCTGAGTGCACAGAAAATCCTGCCTGAGATCGATACGGATCTTTACTGCGTCATTGATGAGCGGAGCAATGCGGTGGAAATGACGGACAAGGGGATCAAATTCCTTTCCGGCAGCGGCACGGGTGATTTCGCGCTCCCTGACATCGATGAAGCGAGCCACCAGGTAAGAGAGGACCAAAGCCTGAGTCAGGAGGAAAAGGACGAAAAACTTCGCGATCTCGAAGCAAAGTACGTTCGCGCGTCGGAACTTCTCCATGCGACCCACCAGTTGGTCAAAGCTTACTGGCTGTTTGAGAAAGACGTGCACTACGTGATCAAAGATGCGCAGGTGGTGATCGTCGATGAGTTCACCGGAAGAATGATGCCCGGCCGGCGTTGGAGTGACGGCCTGCACCAGGCTGTGGAAGCCAAAGAAGGGGTGAGCGTTGCAGCGGAAAACCAAACCCTGGCCACGATCACCTTTCAGAATTTTTTCCGCATGTACGAGAAGCTTGGAGGCATGACCGGAACGGCGGACACGGAAGCTGCAGAGTTCAATAGCACCTATAAGCTGGACGTGGCTGTGGCGCCCACCAACAAGCAGATGGTCCGCACCGATTACCCGGACGTGATTTACAAAACGGAGAGGGAGAAATTCAAGGCTGCAGTCGAGGAGATCAAGGAGCTCTACGAAAAAGGCCAGCCTGTTCTTGTGGGGACCATTACGATTGAGAAATCGGAAATGTTGAGCAAGATGCTTGCCCGCTCGGGGATTCCTCATTCGGTGTTGAATGCAAAGCATCATGAGAAGGAGGCGGAGATCATTGCCCGGGCAGGGCAATCAAAGACGGTCACGATCTCCACCAACATGGCGGGTCGAGGGACGGACATTGTACTGGGGGACGGTGTGGTCGGCCTGGGGGGGCTACATATCCTCGGCACGGAAAGACATGAAAGCCGCCGCATTGACAACCAGTTGAGAGGTCGTGCAGGAAGGCAGGGGGATCCCGGCAGTTCGAGGTTTTATCTTTCTCTGGAGGACGATCTGCTCCGTATTTTCGGGTCCGAGCGGATCTCGTCGGTCATGGGCCGGCTGGGAATGGAGGAGGGAGAGCCCATTGAACATAGCATCATCAGCCGGGCTATCGAAAACGCCCAGAAAAAGGTGGAAGCTCACAACTTCGATATCCGGAAGCATCTGCTCGAATATGACGATGTGATGAACACCCACAGGGAGATCATCTATTCCCTGAGAAAAGAGATCCTCTCAGGAGAGGCGCTTGGAGAAATCATCCGGGAGATGATGGATGACAATGTGGGCGCCCTGGTGGATCAATTCACCGATCCAAAAGAAGATCCCGAATACTGGGACATTCAGGGTTTAAGGGAGAGTCTCACCAGGCTCTTTGGTTTCAGACCGAAAGTCGGACCGGAGGATTTGGGGGAAGATGAGTTCGACGCCTTGAAACCCGAGGATCTCAAGGAGAAGGTCAAGGAAGAGGTCTGGAAGGAACACGAAAAGCGAGAGAAAGACTTCGGAACCGAGGATTTGAAGTCGCTGGAAAGGTACATCCTTCTTCAAATCATCGACAACCAATGGGTGGCCCATCTTCAAGACATGGAGAGTATGAAGGAAGGGATCGGGCTGCGGGGCTACGGCCAGATGGATCCTCTTCGCGAGTACAAGAAGGAGGGATTCGCCCTTTTCGAAGGACTCATGGATCGCATCCGGGAGGAAGCGCTCATGACGCTTTCGCGGATTCGGATTTTGAAGGAGCGGCCTGCGGAGCAGGATCTGCCCAAGACAAAGAGACGGGCCATGCAATTCAGCCATGGGGATTCAGCGGCAAAACAGGAGACCGTCAAAAGGGAAGGAAAGAAGATCGGCAGGAATGAACCGTGCCCCTGCGGCAGCGGAAAGAAGTATAAGAAATGCTGCGGGAAAAAATGAAACCTGACAAGGCAAATTTCACACAAAGAAAAGAGAAACAGGCATGCATGAAAACGATTATGTCGTGAAGGGATTCAAGGCGGGTGCGGTGGGGGCGGGCATCAAGAAGGCCGGAGGATCGGATCTGGCTCTCATCTTCTCGGAACAGGAGGCTTCGGCCGCCGGTGTCTTTACCACCAACAAGGTCAAGGCGGCCCCGGTGATCCTGACCCAGGAACACGTGCGAAGAGGAAGGGCAAGAGCCATCGTCGCCAATTCCGGAAATGCGAATGCTTGCACCGGCCGGCCGGGATACCTGGTGGCGAGGCAGACGGCGGAGATCGCCGCCCGGGAACTGGGCGTCGAAGCCGAGGAGATCCTGGTCGCTTCAACGGGCGTAATCGGGGCGCCCCTGAACGTGGATCTCATATCCCGGGCCATGCCGGCGCTCGTGGAAAACCTCTCAGCAAAAGGTCTCCCTGAAGCCGTTCAGGCTATCATGACCACCGATTCCTTTCCTAAACTGGCCCACGCTGAAGGGGTTGCGGGCGGGAAAGCGTTCGGGATCACAGGCATTGCAAAGGGCGCCGGCATGATCATGCCCGACATGGCGACCATGCTCTGTTTTGTGTTGACGGATCTGGCCATAGACGGAGGCCTTCTGAAAAAGGCCCTCGGATCCTCGGTAAACAAGACCTTGAACCGGATTACGGTGGATGGGGATACCAGCACCAATGATGTGGTGCTCATCCTCGCCAACGGCATGGCCGGAAACGGCCATGTGGATTCCGCGGATTACGCCTCGTTTGAAAAGGCCCTCACCCGGGTCCTGGGAGAACTGGCGGCCATGGTTGTCAGGGACGGAGAGGGGGCGACCAAGGTCGTCACCATTCAGATCAAGGGCGCGGCTTCGGACAAAGATGCGGGAAAAGCGGCCAGGACCGTTGCGAACTCGACCCTGGTCAAAACCGCTTTCTACGGCCAGGACCCCAATTGGGGAAGGATCATGGCGGCTCTCGGCCGATCCGGCATCGAGATGAAGGAGGAGACAACATCGATCCGGGTGGATGGGGTGGAAATCGTGCAACAGGGTGTCGGGGCGGGCGTGCTTCGCGAAAAGGAGGCGGCGGAAAGGATGAAAAACCCTGAATTCACGGTCACGGTCGATCTCGGACTGGGGAGCGCGGAAGACCGTGTTTTAACCTGTGATCTCACCCATGAATACGTGAGCATCAACGCGCACTATCGCACGTGATCCGTGAGGAGGAGACTATGCATGTGGTGATCATGGCAGGCGGATCCGGAACCCGATTCTGGCCGGTCAGCAGGCAGGCAAGGCCCAAGCAGTTTCTGAATATCACCGGAAGAGGTCCTATGGTGGTGGAGACCTGCGAGAGGGTGAAAGGGTTGGTTCGCGACGAGGAGATCATTTTGGTCGTGGGGCAAGAGCATCTGGATGAAACCAGGTCTCTTTTCAGAGACCGCGACGTCCATATCCTATCCGAGCCTCTGGGAAGAAGCACGGCTCCCTGCATCGGTTTGGGCGCTATCTACGCGGCCCATCTGGGGTGTCGGGGGCCGGTTGCGTTCATGCCCGCCGACCATTTCATTGCAAACCCTACCGCCCTTGTGGAAAGCCTTGGCCAGGCTTCAGACATTGCTTTATCCGGGGCGATCGTGACGCTGGGCATTGTACCCACAAAGCCTGAGACAGGGTACGGGTATATCCAGTGGGAGGAAGGGCGGCCGGATTTCTGGAAACAAAAAGCCTACCGGGTTGCAGCGTTTGTGGAGAAACCGACGGCCGAAAAGGCCAGACAATACATGCTCAGAGGGGATTACCTCTGGAATGCGGGCATTTTTGTGGCGACGCCGGAGGCGATCCTCCAAGCCATGGAACGGTATCTCCCCCATATCCACGAAGGCATGATGCGATTGGTTTCCGCACTCGGCACCGAGGGATTTGAGAATCAACTGGAAGTGGTTTACGAAAAAATGGAATCGATTTCCTTTGACTACGGCATTATGGAGAAGATCAAGGATCCCGTTTTTGTGGTGCCCTGCGACTGCGGGTGGAGCGATGTGGGATCCTGGGAGTCCGTCTATGAACTGCGCGAAGAGGAAAAAGACGAGAACGGAAATTTTTCAGAGGGAGAATGTGTGCTCATTGATTGCGAGAAGAGCTTTGTTTCGAGCAGGGGCGGGAGGATGGTCTCCTGTCTCGGCCTCGAAAACTGCCTCGTGGTGGACACGCCGGACGCCCTTCTGGTTGCAGACCTGAAAAAATCCCAGGAGGTTCGAAGGATCACGGAGCAACTCAAAAGAAACAGAAGGAACGATCTGCTTTGAAACCGCATATTTTCAGGGAATACGATATCCGGGGAAGATCGCCTGATGAACTGGGACAGGAGACGGCCTTTCTTCTGGGCCGGACGTTCGGCACCTATTTCCGGGACCGGGGGGCAAGATCGGTCTCCCTTGGAAGAGATTGCCGGCTCAGTTCCCCTATGCTGGCCCAAGCGCTTCAGCAGGGGCTCATAAGCACAGGGACGAATGTGGTGGATTTGGGGGTGGTGCCGACCCCGCTTCTTTACTTCTCGCTCCACCATCTCACGGTGGACGGTGGTGTTCAGGTCACCGGCAGCCACAATCCGCCGGAATACAACGGGTTCAAAGTCTGCCTCGGCAAAGTCACCCTATACGGTGAACAGATCCAGGAACTCAGGAAGATCGCGGAATCCGGTGTTTTTGCCGAAGGACAAGGGGCGCTGGAGGGGAAGGAAATCCTGGAGCCCTATGTGGAAGACGTATCCGCAAGAATCCAGGCCGGCCCTATCGCGAGAAAGGTGGTGGTTGATGCGGGGAACGGGGTAGGCGGCCTGGTCGCTCCTCGGCTGTACAGAAAGATGGGGGTTCGGGTGGAGGAGCTCTTTTGCGAACCGGACGGACGGTTTCCCAACCACCATCCTGATCCCACCATTCCCAAAAACCTGGATCACCTTTTTAAAAAAATAGCCGAGACCGGCGCGGACCTGGGCATTGCCTTTGACGGAGATGCGGACAGGATCGGCGTGGTGGAGGGGGACGGGAAAATCATCTGGGGAGACCGTTTGATGATCCTCTTTTCCCGGGACATCTTGAAAAAGCGTCCGGGAGCAACAATTATCGGCGAAGTCAAATGCTCTCAGACCCTCTATGACGACATTGAAAAGCACGGGGGTCGTCCCATCATGTGGAAAGCAGGGCACTCGTTGATCAAGAGCAAGATGAAGGAAGAAGGGGCGTTGCTGGCCGGTGAAATGAGCGGCCATATCTTTTTTGCGGATCGTTATTACGGATTTGATGACGCCATTTATGCGGGGGCCCGCCTTTTGGAGATCCTGACCTCCGACGAGAAGAGCGTTCAGGATCACCTGGCCGATGTCCCGGTTTTGGTCAGCACCCCGGAGATTCGCATGGATTGTGCGGATGAAAAGAAATTTTCCGTGGTTTCCGGTCTGGTGGAAGTCTTCAAGAAGGACTATCCGGTGATCGACGTGGACGGCGCAAGGGTTCTCTTTGACGGCGGCTGGGGACTGATCAGGGCTTCCAACACCCAGCCCGTTGTGGTGCTCCGCTTCGAAGCGGTTGATGAAAAACGACTCCATGAGATCCGGGATCTTTTCATGAATAAACTGGCAGGGGAAATGGGATGAAAGACAAGCAGCACGGGCTCGAAAGACCGTTGGTTCTGGCCACGCGCAACCGGGGCAAGATCTCGGAGTTCCGGGAACTCCTTTCCGGCTTTGACATTGAAATCAAGGGCTTTGAAGAATTCGGCCCCATCCCTCCGGCCGTGGAGGACGGCGCCGACTTTGAAGAAAACGCTTACAAGAAAGCGCTTTTTACGGCCAAGGTGCTCGGGTTTCCCGCCCTTGCCGATGACTCGGGTTTGGTGGTTCCCGCGCTGGGAGGCGACCCCGGGGTAAGGTCCGCTCGGTATGCGGGCCATGGAGCGGATGATAGGAAGAACAACCTCAAACTGCTCAAATCCATGGAGGGGGTGAAAAACAGGAAAGCGGCCTTTGAATGTGTGATTGCCGTGGCCGTTCCAAGAGGGCCTGCCCTGATCTACGAGGGGAAATGCGAAGGCGAAATTGCCGAGACCCTGACAGGCGACCAGGGGTTTGGCTACGACCCCGTCTTCTATTACCCTCCCTTGAAAAAAACCTTTGCACAAATGTCTTTAGAGGAAAAAAACCGGGTCAGCCATCGGGCAAAAGCCATGGCAGAACTCCGGGAAGAATTCGACAAGGTCTTGATATGGCTCAGACAGGGACTCGCAGAAGAGCCCGCATAGCCTCTAAAAATTTTATTCCTTTTTGAATGGGGAGTTGACACCCCCCTTTGAATGCATACTTTTACGCTAGAATTTAAAGCGACATCCACGATAAAAAGGAGGCTGAAATGTTTGAGGTGACAACCAAAGCATATGAAATGATTCAGGATTTTTTCAAGGACAAGGATGACAAGCGAATCATAAGAATCTTTATGTCCCAAGGCGGCTGATCCGGGCCCTCTCTGGGCATGGCTCTGGATGAGCCTAAAGATGATGACGAAATCATGGATAATAACGGCATTACCTATCTTATGAACAAGCAGCTTCTGGAACAGGTCAAGCCTGTCACGGTCGATTTTGTCGAGTCGGCTTATGGTTCCGGTTTTTCCATTTCTTCAGGCCTTGCAAAAGGCAATTCCTGCGGTAGCTGCTCCTGCTGAAAGCGATTGGACCGCAGCCCTTGTGATGGTGCAAGGGCTGCGGTTTTTTCTTTATTAAAGCGTTCAGTGTTGAGGGTTCGGTGTTCAGGGGGGATGAAATCTGCGTGTGCAGATTTCATATAAGACCCTTTCAGGCCTTTGGGCTTAAGCCGCCTCGCGCTGCCGCTCTGCCCAAATCCTGAAACCCACCCTACAAAATTCCAGCAAAGCCCCTCGTATTCGTCCTGCTTTTCCAAAACCCAGAACCTTGAACCCGGAACCCCCAATTCTCGGTTTTGCCTCTTTACACCTTCCCCGTTTTGAAGTAAGGATCTTCCTGAGATTTTATCAGGTTTTTAAAATTTATGGCCGGCGGCCCCGGGTCCAATGCTTGGGGCTTTTTTAGAAGGCTGCACATGATCCGATTTTTCTCAGGGGGTGAACCGTGATCAGCGAGCGAGTAAGAGAGTTTCTCGATGAATTGCCTCCAGGCGTTCGGCTTGTGGGAGCCGCAAAAACGCGCACCCCCGGAGAGATCCTTGAGGCTATAGAGGCGGGTTTAACGATCGTCGGGGAAAACTATGTGCAGGAAGCGGAAAGAGCCTTTCAGGGGATCGGAAACCGGGTCCGATGGCACATGATCGGACACCTCCAGACGAACAAGGCAAAAAAGGCGGCCAGGGTTTTTGACATGGTTGAAACCGTCGGTTCTCTGAAGCTCGCCCGGGAGCTTGACAAGGTTTGCGGAAACATGAACAAGATCATGCCGATCCTGATCGAGATCAACAGCGGGGAGGAGGAGCAAAAGTCGGGCGTCATGCCTGAGGAGGCAACGGCATTGATCTCGGAAATAAGCCGTCTCCGGCACGTCAGAGTCATGGGCCTGATGAC
>Ga0114946_10002153_pt1 | contig 13523 bp, 13 predicted proteins | sample WalLakDeSediment_FD_88676 | JGI IMG/M metagenome (GOLD analysis project Ga0114946, IMG submission 88676) | Lake sediment microbial communities from Walker lake, Nevada to study Microbial Dark Matter (Phase II) - Walker Lake 11/02/13 Deep Sediment | ecosystem: Environmental > Aquatic >...
CGACATCGACCAGCCGCTCTTCAACCGGGCACTGCGCGGCCAGTACCCGCCCGGTTCCACCATCAAACCCATCCTCGCCCTGGCCGGCCTGCATTACGGGGTGATCACCGGGCGCGACACGATTTTCTGCCCTGGCTGGTTCAGCCTGCCCAATCATTCGCATCGCTATCGGGACTGGAAGCGGACCGGCCACGGCACGGTCAACCTCGAAGAATCCGTGGCGCAGTCCTGCGACGTGTATTACTACCGGCTCGCCATCACGCTCGGTATCGAGCGGATGCACGACTTCCTCAGCAAGTTCGGCCTCGGCCACGTGACCGGCATCGATATCCCGGGCGAACAGCCGGGCCTCATGCCCTCGCGCCAGTGGAAACGCACCGCGTTCAGCCGACCGCAGGACCAGGCCTGGTTCCCGGGCGAGACCGTCATTACCGGTATCGGTCAGGGCTACATGCTCACCACCCCGCTGCAACTCGCGCAGGCGGCCGCCATTCTCGGCAATCGCGGCCAGGGCTTCCGTCCCACGCTGCTCGCCGCGGTCGAGGACCCGATGAGCGGCGAGCGCGAAAACAGCGGGCACCAGCCGCTGCCGCCCCTGCAACTGGCGCCGCAAAAGGTCGAGGAGGCGGTGGACTCGATGATCGCCGTCATGCACGGACCGCGTGGCACCGCCCGCGCCTCGGCCCGGAACGCGGAATGGACGATCGCCGGCAAGACCGGCACGGCCCAGGTGGTGGCGATCGCCCAGGGACAGGAGTACGACGAATCGAAGGTCGACGAGCGCCATCGGCCGCACGCCCTGTTCATCTCCTTCGCGCCGGCGGAGAATCCGCGCATTGCCGTCGGCGTGCTGGTCGAGAACGGCGCCAGCGGCAGTGGTGCGGCCGCACCGATCGCGCGCCTCGTGATGGACAACTGGCTGAACCGGGAGGCGGACTGATATGGCGGTATCTCCCTCGGTCTTCGGCGAGCGCCATTCACTCACCCTCGGGCGGCGAATCATGGCCGGCCTGCGGCTGGATGCGCCGCTGCTGGCCGGGCTCGTGCTCATCTCCGGCTTCGGACTGGTCGTCCTGTGGAGCGCCGGCGGCCAGGACAGCGGCCTGATGATGCGCCAGCTGGTCAGGCTCGGGGTCGCCTTCGGCGTGTTGCTGGCCATTGCGCAGGTACCGCCGAAAATCCTGCGATTCTGGTCGCCGTGGCTGTTTGCCGGCGGGCTGGCGCTGCTGGTCGCGGTGCTCCTGGTGGGCGATTTCGGCAAGGGCGCGCAACGCTGGCTCGACCTCGGCGTGGTGCGTTTCCAGCCCTCCGAGATCATGAAGCTCGCGGTGCCGATGATGGCGGCGTGGTACCTGCACGACCGGCCGCTGCCGCCACGGTTCCTGGAACTGGTGGTGCTGCTGGCACTGGTGGCGGTTCCCGCCGCGCTGATTGCGCAGCAGCCCGACCTGGGCACGGCCCTGCTGGTGGGCAGCTCCGGGGTGCTGGTGGTGCTGCTGGGCGGCCTGCGGCTGCGGCTGATCGCGCTGCTGGGCGCCGCCGCGGCAGCACTCGCGCCGGTCCTGTGGCACTTCATGCACGATTACCAGCGGCGGCGCGTGCTCACGCTGTTCAACCCGGAGTCCGATCCGCTTGGCGCGGGCTACCACATCATCCAGTCGAAGATCGCCATCGGCTCGGGCGGGCTGTTCGGCAAGGGCTGGGGCAACGGCTCGCAGGCGCAACTCGAGTTCCTGCCGGAGCGATCCACCGACTTCATCTTCGCGGTGCTCGGCGAGGAATTCGGCCTGATCGGCCTGGTGCTGCTGATGCTCGGCTACCTGTTCCTGGTCGGGCGCGGCATGTATATCGCCCTGCAGGCGCAGGACACCTACACGCGCCTGCTGGCCGGCAGCATCAGCCTTACCTTCTTCGTCTACGTGTTCGTCAACACCGGCATGGTTTCCGGCCTGCTGCCGGTCGTCGGCGTGCCGCTGCCGCTGGTGAGCTACGGCGGCACGTCGATGGTGACCCTCATGGCCGGTTTCGGTATCCTCATGTCGGTCAACGGCCACCGGAACCTACTCGGCAAATGATGCGACTCCTCCAGCTTCTCAGCCTCGCCGCCATTGCGGCCGGGCAGCTAGTCTCGCAGCCCGCCCACGCCCGCCCGATCGATATCGAGCGTGAGGACGTGCGCGCCTTTATCGAACGCGTGCACACCGAGCAAGGCGTGGACCCCGCTACGGTGCGCTCCATTCTCGGACTCGCGCGCATCCAGCCGCCGATCATCGATGCCATCAGCCGGCCGGCGGAACGCGTCAGGCCCTGGCACGAGTACCGCAACATCTTCATGACCGAGGAACGCATCGCCGCCGGCGTGAAGTTCTGGCAGGAGCACCGCGAGCGGATCGAGCGGGTCACGGCCGAGACCGGGGTGCCGCCCGAGATCCTGGTGGGCATTATCGGCGTCGAGACCTTCTACGGCCGCATCATCGGGCGCTATCGCGTGCTCGACGCGCTGGCGACGCTGGCTTTCGAGTACCCGCCGCGCAGCCCCTTCTTCACGCGGGAGCTCGAGCAGTTCCTGCTGCTGGTGCGCGAACAGGGCCTGGAGATCGAGGCCCCGGTCGGTTCCTACGCTGGCGCCATGGGAATCCCCCAGTTCATTCCCTCGAGCTACCGCGCCTACGCCGTCGATGGCGATGGCGACGGCCGCATCGACCTCTGGAACAGCATGGACGACATCCTCGCCAGCGTCGCCAATTACTTCAAGGCACACGGCTGGCGCCCGGGGGAGCCGGTGGTGGCGCCCGCCGTGGCAGGCGACCAGGACCCCGCCAGCCTGGCCCAGCAGGGACTTAGCGCAAACATCACGGTCGGCGAGCTGTGGCGCGCCGGCGTCGGCCTCGCGGGGCCTGCGCCCCGCCATCCCGATGCCGCGGCCGGCTTGTTCGTGCTGGAGCACGCCGACGGTCCGCGCTACTGGGCGGGATTCCACAACTTCTACGTCATCACGCGCTACAACCGCAGCCTGATGTACGCGCTGGCGGTCCACCAGCTCGGTGAGGCCATCGGCGCGCGCGTCCGGGAAGGTGGCGATGGCGGCTGAGCGGGCTGAGCGAAGGCCTGCCCGGCTCGTCCTGCTGCTGTCGCTGGCCGCGCTGGCGGGCTGCGCCACCAAGACCGGCCCTGCCACGACTGCCGACGGCACGGCCTACGGCGGCGACACGGATGGCGCGCCCCGCCAGCCGGTCGACGTGAGCCGCATCCCCGACCCGGTGCCGCGTGCCGAGCCCCGCAGCGCGCGCGGCAACCCGCCCTTTTACGAGGTCATGGGTCGCCGTTACTTCGTGATGAAGGACGCTGATGCCGCAACCTACCGCGAGCGCGGCATCGCCAGCTGGTACGGCACGAAGTTTCACGGCCGCTCGACCTCGAGCGGCGAGCCATACGACATGTATGCCATGACGGCGGCCCACAAGACGCTGCCGCTGCCGGTCTATGTGCGCGTCACTCACCGGGGCAACGGCCGCAGCATCATCGTCCGCGTGAACGACCGCGGGCCGTTCATCGGCGACCGCATCATCGACTTGTCCTACGCCGCCGCGGTGCGCCTCGGCATGCACAACGAGGGCACCGCCCTGGTGGACGTCGAGGTGGTCGACGGGGCGTCGGGGCAGCCGGCGCTGCTCGCCGCGGTCAATCCGCAGACGCCGGTTGCCGAGCCGCAGCCGGTCTGGGTGCAGGTCGGCGCATTTTCCGAGCAAGCGAACGCGGCCCGCCTGAAATCCAGGCTGGAAAACAAGGGTGTTCATGACGTGGTGCTGGCGCCGGAAGGGCGCTCGGGCCGGCAGGTCTACCGCGTGCGCGTGGGACCGCTCCACGAGGTGGAGGACGTGGAACGCATGCTGGAGCGCGTGCGCGAACTCGGCATCACCGACGCGCATATCTCGATGGACTGAGCCGCGGCGCGACCCCCCCGCCCGATCATGTGGCTACATCCGCGGGAACCGAGCGTGTAACATTCCGCTCAGACTCATTCCCCTCTTTGAATACCGGCCTCGCGCCGCCCCGGGAGCCATGCGCCTACTATCCGCCTTGTTGATCGCCCTCGTCCTGTCGTCCCCATCGGCAGCCTTCGCCCAGCAGCCCGCCGCAGCGCTGCCGCCCGTGCCCGCCGCAGCGCTGCCGCCCGTGCCCGCCGCGCCGGCCGTACCCGCCCGCGGGTACATCCTGCTCGATTTCAACTCCGGCGAGGTGCTGACGGAGAAAGAGGCGGATACGCCGATGGACCCGGCCAGCATCACCAAGCTGATGACCGCCTATGCGGTGTTCAGCGAGCTGCGCAAGGGACAGATGGCGCTGACCGACCTCGTGACTGTCAGCGAGCGCGCCTGGCGCACCGGCGGGTCGCGCACCTTCATCGAGGTCGGCACCCGCGTGAGCATCGAGGACCTGATCCGCGGGATGATCATCCAGTCGGGCAACGACGCGTCGGTCGCGCTCGCGGAGCACACCGCGGGCAGCGAGGCCGCCTTCGCAGACCTGATGACGGAGTACGCACGCCGGCTGGGGATGGCGAACACGAGCTTCCGCAACGCCACCGGGCTGCCGGCCGAGGGCCACTACAGTTCCGCGCGCGACATCGCCCTCCTCGCGAGCGCGATCATTCGCGAGTTCCCGGAGTTCTACCAGCTGTACTCGGAACGCGAATTCACGTTCAACAACATCACCCAGCGCAACCGCAACCAGATGTTGTGGCGCGACCCCAGCGTGGACGGCATGAAGACGGGCATGACCGACGCCGCCGGCTACTGCCTGGTGTCCTCGGCGGAACGCGACGGCATGCGGCTGATTTCAGTGCTGCTGGGCACCAGCAGCGCCAAGGCGCGCGCGGACGCGACCCAGAGCCTGTTCAACTGGGGCTTCCGCTTCTACGAGAGCCACCGGCTGTACGCCGCCGGCGAGACCGTGGCCACGGCACGAGTCTGGAAAGGCACCCTGGAGGAAGTAGGCCTTAGCCTGCAGGAAGACCTCTGGATCACCGTCCCGCGCGGGCGCTACGGCCAGCTGGAGGCTTCCATGGAGGTGCAGACGCCGCTGCTCGCGCCGCTGTCGACGGAGGACGAGGTCGGGCGCATCCGGGTGAGCCTCGGTGATCGCTCGCTGGCGGACCGCAGCCTGCACCCGCTTGCCGCCTCGCCGGACGGCGGCATCATCCGCCGCGCGCTCCATTCCGTCCTGTTGTGGTTTGAATGAGCGACAGCCTGCTCGAGTTTCCCTGCGAGTTTCCGCTGAAGGTCATGGGCCGGAAAGACGCAGGTTTCAGCAAGGTCGTGATCGAGCTGGTGGAAATGCACGTCGGTCCGATCGCCGCGGAGCGTGTCCGGCTGCGTGAGAGCCGCGACGGTAACTTCGTGGCCATGACGTTGCTGGTACATGCGGAAAGCCAGGCCCAGCTCGATGCGATCTACACAGCACTCTCGGGACACGACAAGGTCTTGATGGTGCTGTGATGGAGGGACCGCTCATCAGGAGGCTCGGCCGGGTGGACTACGAGCCCACCTGGCGACGCATGCAGGCCTTCACGGAGTCGCGCGCCGGGGACCAGCCCGATGAGCTGTGGTTCCTGGAGCATCCGCCGGTGTTCACGCTCGGGCTTAACGGCCGCCGCGAGCACCTGCTCGCCCCCGGCGACATCCCCGTGGTACAGGTGGACCGCGGCGGACAGGTGACTTACCACGGCCCCGGCCAGCTGGTCGTTTATCCCCTGCTCGACCTCGGCCGCGCCGGCCTCGGGGTGCGCGAACTGGTATGCGCCCTCGAGCGCGCGGTAGTTCGCTGCGTCGCCGGCTACGGCATCACGGCCGCGGGTGACCGCGCCGCGCCCGGCGTCTATGTGGACGGGCGCAAGCTGGCCAGCATCGGCCTGAGGATCCGCCGCAACTGCAGTTACCACGGGCTTGCGCTGAACGTCGCGATGGATCTGGAGCCGTTCCGCCGCATCAATCCCTGCGGCTTCCAGGGCCTGGAAGTCGTCGACCTGGCCACGCTCGGCGCCAGCCGCTCCCTGGAGGAAGTCGCCGACGACCTCGAGGCTGCGCTGCTGGCCGAGCTCAATCAGTCCCCAAGCTGCGCGCGCAGCGCGTGAAGCCGCTCCGGCGTCCCGACATCGACCCAGCCGCCACCGTGCAACTCGCCGCTCAGCCTGCCCTGCCGCGCTGCCGACCTGAGAAGGGGCGCCAACGGAAAACGGCCCGGGCTACATCCGGCAAACAATTCCGGGGTCAGGATGGCCATGCCGCCGTAGGTCAGGCGCGGCCCGGTATCGGCCGTCACACGCCCGTCCTCCAGCCCGAAGTCGCCACCCGGGTTGTGTTGTGGATTGGGCACCAGGACGAGGTGCCCGAGCATTCCCGGCGGGAGTCGCAAGGTCGCCGGCGGCAGATCGCACCAGATATCCGCGTTCATCAGCAGGAACGGGCCGGGGCCAAGCAGCGGCAGCGCCTGGAAGATCCCGCCGCCGGTCTCGAGGGGCGGCCACGGTTCTTGCGAGTACTCGATGTGCACGCCCCAGGCCTGCCCGTCGCCGAGCGCGGCGCGCAGCGCCTCCGCCAGCCAGGAGCAATTCATCACGATCTCGCGGCAGCCCGCGGCGGCCAGCGCCCGCAGGTGATGGGCCACCAGCGGCTCGCCGCCGACCGGCAGCAGCGGTTTCGGCAACTGGTCGGTCAACGGGCGCATGCGCTCGCCTCGCCCGGCCGCCAATACCATCGCTTTCACGGTGTTCTCCTTGCAATCTCCGGCCGGGGCCGCGATTGATGGGCGCGTTCAAAGTATGCCATGTTAGCCGCTGGTCGCCGGGAAGCCTGATGTCTCGCCTTCTCGCCCTGTCAATCGCGCTGCTGGGCCTCGGCGCGGGCGCCGATGCCCGCGCCTCTTCCGTCTGCCCGGTCCCCGAATTCATCGACTTCGGCCCGATCGACGACAGCGGCCGCATCGAGGTATCGGCCAACCGGGCCGAAGTCAGTGCTGAAGGCGACTCGGAGTTCACCGGCGGCGTCGTCGTGCAGCGCGGCGCGCAGCGGCTGGAAACCGAGGGCGCGACCTGGAACCGCGAGGCCGGGCGCGTTACCGCCCTGCACGGCGCGCGACTGGTCCAGCCCGGTTTCGAAGTACAGGCGGACTCGCTCGAGTTCCGGCCCGCCGAGGGCCGCGCCGTCCTGATCGGCAACCGCTACTGGCTGCCGATGCGTCCCGCCAGCGGCGGCGCCGAGCGTATCGAAGCGCGCGACACCGGCCGGATCAACATGGAGGTCGTGACCTACACGACTTGCCCGGGGGACGACCCGGACTGGCTCCTGAAGATCGATCGGCTGCGGCTGGACATTGACCGCGAGATCGGCGAGGCGCGCAACGTCTCGCTGCGCTTTTTCGACGTGCCCATCATTTACTGGCCCTATCTGTCGTTCCCGCTGACCAATCGGCGCAAGTCGGGGTTCCTGGTACCCGAGTTCGGCCAGTCCTCGCGCAGCGGCTTCGAGTTCGCGCTGCCCTACTACCTGAACCTGGCGCCCAACTACGACCTCCTGACGACGCCGACATTCCTCTCCGAGCGCGGCCTGAAACTGGACAATGAGTTCCGCTACCTGTCGAGACAAAGCGCCGGTGTCCTCGGACTGGATCACCTCAACCGGGATTCGAAGCTGCCCGGCAACGACGCGCGCACCTGGGCGAAACTCTCGCACGTGACCCGCCTGGACAGCGGCTGGCGATTGACCGCCGAGCTGGAGGATGTCTCTGACACGGATTACTTCCAGGATCTCGCCAAGGGCCCGCAGGCCACCAGCCGCACCTATGTCGAGCGACTGATGCAGGCCGATTACGCCGGTGACGTGTGGCGCCTGACCGCGCGGATGCAGAATTTCCGCACCCTGGACCTGGAGATCCCCGAGGACGAACGTCCATACGCCCGCCTCCCGCAGGTGATCGCGAGCGGTTTGCGGCCCAACGGCCCGCTCGGCCTCGACTGGCGGCTAAGGAGCGAGGCGGCATGGTTCACACGGGACGTCGGACCGGAAGGCGGGCGCGCAGTCCTCGAGCCCGGCATCAGCCTGCCGCTGGAGGCCGCGGGATTCTTCCTGACACCGAGCGCCAGCCTGCGCATGGTCCAGTACGATCTCACCGACCTGCCGCCCGGCGCGGACGACGCCCCCGGCTACGCGGCGCCGATCCTGAGCGTGGACACGGGCATACGTCTAGACCGCTTGCTGTCCGGCGGCGGTTTCGTGCAGACCCTCGAGCCACGCGCGCTCTATGCCTACATTCCGCGGCGCGACCAGGATTCCCTCCCGTTGTTCGACAGCGGCCGACCCGATTTCAACTACGTGCAGCTGTTCCGCCCCAACCGCTATGTCGGACCCGATCGACTCGGCGATACCAACCAGCTCAGCGTGGGCATGACCAGCCGCCTGCTGGAAACCACTTCCGGCCGGGAGTTCCTGACGGTTTCGCTGGGCTCAGCCTGGTATTTCCAGAATCTCGAGGTCACCCTCCCGGACGAGTCTCCCCAGACGGCAGGCAGCTCGCCAATCGTGCTGGAGCTCGGTCTCGGCTTGTTCAAGAACTGGAATGCCGACCTGGGCTACCAGTGGGACAACAGCAGCAACGAGACGCGCCTCGCCGAATACCGGATCCAGTACCAGCCGGCGCCGAACAAGGTGGTGAACTTTTCCTACCGTTACCGGCCTGAACTCCTCGAGGACGTGACCTTCTCGGTCGGCTGGTCGCTCGCGCGCCGCTGGAGTTTCGTCAGCGCGCTGGAGTATTCCTTGCGCGACGCATCTACGGTCGACCGCCTGGTTGGATTGCAGTACGAGACCTGCTGCTGGTCCGTCCGGCTATCCTCGACCGAGCAGGTGAGCCGGCGCGACGGGACCACCGACAACGCGGTGCGACTGCAGTTCGAGCTCAAGGGGCTCGGCGGTGGCAGCTCCAGGGCGCGCTTCGAGAATGCTATCCTAGGGTATTCCGCTTATGAATGAACCAACAGCCATGCACCTGAATTCAAAACGTTTTTTGCTCGTCCTGTTGCTGCTCGGCTGCGCCCTGCCCGGTGCCGGACGCGCGCCGCACGCAGAACCGCTCAGCAACTCCGGCATGTTGCTGGACCGGATCGTCGCCCTGGTCGATGACGGCGTGGTGCTGCAATCCCAGCTCGACACCCAGATGGAAATGATCACTCGCCAGCTGCGCGAGCAGGGCACGCGCATGCCGCCGCCGCAGATCCTGCGCCAGCAGGTGCTCGAGAGCCTGATCGTCCAGGAAGTCCAGATGCAGCGCGCCGACCGTATCGCCATCCGTGTCGGCGACGAGCAGCTCAACGCGGCCTTGCAACAAGTGGCGCAACGCAACAGCATCACACTCTCGCAGCTGCCCCAGGCGCTGGCGGCTGACGGCATTGATTACGCCGCATTCCGCGAACAGTTACGTCGCGAGATGACGCTCGAGGCACTGCGCCAGCGCGACGTGATGGCGCGCATCCAGGTCTCGGAGCGCGAAATCCAGCGCTGGACGGAGCAGCAGGAAGCCACGCGTGGCAGCCAGATCGACTACGACATTTCGCAGATCCTGCTCGCCCTGCCGCAGGACGCAACGAACGAGCAACTCGCCGCCGCGCAGGAGCGCGCCGCGCGCATTCACGCGCGGCTGCTCGCCGGCGAGGACTTTGCCGAGCTCGCGGTCGCCGAATCGTCCGGCCAGCAGGCCCTCACCGGCGGCCGGCTCGGCTGGCGCCGCGGTGCGCAGCTGCCGCCACAGTTCGCCAGCGTCATCAGCGTGCTGGGCCCGGGCGAGACCAGCGAGCCGGTGCGCAGCAACAGCGGATACCATATTTTCCGCGTCAACGACACGCGTGGCGGCGACGAGCGGGTAGTCCAGTTGCAGACCAAGTCGCGTCACATCCTGATGAGCCCGAACGAGATTCTCGATGACGACACCGTGCGGGGCCGGCTGGACAGCATCCGGGAGCGCGTGCTGAACGGCGAGTCGTTCGCCGATATCGCCATGCTCGAGTCGGAAGACGCAGGGTCCGCGGCGCGCGGCGGCGACCTGGGATGGAACCCGCCCGGCACCTTCGTGCCCGAGTTCGAGGCCGTGCTCGCGGGGATGACTCCCGGCGAGCTCAGCGAGCCGTTCCGCTCGCCCTTTGGCTGGCACATCATCCAGCTGGAGGACCGCCAGGAACGCGACACCACCGACGAAGTGCGGCGAATGCAGGCCGTGCAGGCGATCCGCTCCGGCAAGCTGGAGCAGGAGACGGAGCTCTGGCTGCGACGCTTGCGCGACGAGGCCTGGGTCGAGCTCCGGGGCAGCTGAGACGCAGCGATCCCGATGAAGCACCTGCCGGCCATCGTGTTGACCGCCGGCGAACCCGCCGGCATCGGCCCCGAGCTCTGCCTCGCGATCGCCGCGCGCCCCTGGCCGGCCCGGCTGGTCGCCGTCGGTCCCCTCGATCACCTGGCCGAGATCGCGGCGCATCTGGAGCTGCGCGTCACGCCGCGGGCCGTCACCGCCGCGCGACCGCACCGCGCCGGCGAGTTGCAGGTCATCGATGTGCCGCTGGCGGCGCCGGCGCATGCCGGCCGCCTTGATCCCCGCAATGCCGTGGCCGTGCTCGCCATGCTCCGCCGTGCGGCGCGGGGCTGCCTCGACGGCGAGTTCGACGGCATGGTGACGGCCCCCGTGCACAAGGCCGTGATCAACGAGTCGGGCCATGCCTTCTCAGGCCACACGGAATTCCTCGCGGACATCAGCGGTGGCAAGCCGGTGATGATGCTGGTCGCCGACACGCTGCGCGTGGCGCTGGCGACGACCCACCTGCCGCTGTCCAAAGTGCCTGCCGCCATCACCCGCGAGGGCCTGCACGCGGTGTTGCGCGTGCTGCACCACGACCTGCGCCGCAAGTTCGGCATCGAATCGCCGCGCATTCTCGTCGCCGGGCTCAACCCCCACGCCGGCGAAGGCGGACACCTCGGCGACGAGGAGATCCGGGTAATCGAGCCGGCGCTGGCGGAGCTGCGCGCGGCGGGGCTGGATCTCGTCGGGCCGCTGCCGGCAGATACGCTGTTCACACCCGACCGGCTGGCGACCGCCGACGCGGTGCTGGCCATGTACCACGACCAGGGGCTGCCGGTGCTCAAGTACGCGGGCTTCGGCCGCGCCGTCAACATCACCCTGGGTTTGCCCCTGTTGCGAACCTCGGTGGATCACGGCACCGCGCTGGATATCGCCGGCACGGGCCGGGCGGACCCGGGCAGCCTGGTCGCCGCGCTCGAGCTGGCGCTGGAGATTGCGGGCCGCGGTACGCCACCCCAATGAACCATCGGCCGCGCAAACGATTCGGCCAGCACTTCCTGCACGATCCCGCCGTGATCCAGCGCATCATCGACGCGGTGGGTCCGGCACCGGGCGAGCGGCTGGTGGAGATCGGGCCGGGTGAAGGCGCGCTCACCTTCCCGCTGCTCGCGCGCGGCGCCGCGCTCACCGTCATCGAGCTGGACCGGGATCTCGCGGCCCGCCTGGCAGCGCACCCGGAAGCGGGGCGTTCGCTCACCGTCGTGCAGGGGGACGCGCTGAAGTTCGACCTGGCGAGCCTCGCAGCGCCCGGCGAGCGCCTGCGCCTGGTCGGTAACCTGCCCTACAACGTCTCGACGCCCCTGCTGTTCCGGTTCATCGCGCAGGCTGGCGTCATTCGCGACATGCATTTCATGCTCCAGCGGGAGGTGGTCGAGCGCATGGCCGCCCCGCCTGGCTCCCGCACCTACGGGAGGCTCACCGTCATGCTCGCGGCAGCCTGTCGCATCGAGCACCTGTTCGACATCGGGCCGGGCGCATTCCGCCCCCCGCCGAAGGTGTGGTCATCGATCGTCCGGCTGCAGCCCTGGACGGAACCGCCGTTTGCCGTCCCGGACCAAGCGCGCTTCGCCGAGGTCGTGCGCCGCGCCTTCGGGCAGCGCCGCAAGACGCTGCGCAACGCCCTCAACGGGCTGGTCGACGCGGACGCCATCCAGGCGGCCGGTTGCGATCCCGGGGCGCGCGCCGAGACCCTTCCGCCCGCCGCCTTCGCCCGGCTGGCGGCCGGCCAGGCCTCGTGACGGGGCGGCCCGATCTATACTTCACGCAGGGATGTCCACAGGAGCGCGAACATGGATTACCAGCGGATTTTGGCGGCAGTTGATCTCGGCGAGCACAGCGAACTGGTGCTGGGGCGCGCCAAGGCCGTCGCCGGGGTGACCGGTGCGCAGCTGAAGCTGATACACGTGGTCGAATACGTGCCGGTGGAGCCGATGGGCGAGGCCTTGCTCCCGGCTGTCAGCATCGAGGAAGAGCTGGTCGCGGGGGCACGCACGCGGCTGGCCGAGCTGGCCGCTGCCGCCGGATTAGGCGAGGTTGAGCGACAGGTCATCGCCGGCACCATCAAGAGCGAGCTGCTGCGCATGGCGCGCGAATGGCCCGCCGACCTGGTGGTGCTAGGCAGCCGCGAGCGCCATGGCCTCGCGCTGATAATCAACCAGACCGAGGATGCCGTACTGCATGCGGCGCCCTGCGACCTGTTGGCGGTGCGCCTGCCCGGCTAGTCAGCGGGGCTCGTGTAGAATCGGGTTCTTCGCAAGACACCCTTGCACGGAGCCCCGCATGGCCGCATTCCCGATCCGGATCGAGGTGGAGACGTCCTACCTGGATCACCAGTCCGACCCCGAGCAGGGCCGCTACGCCTTCGCTTACAGCATCACCATCCGCAACGAAGGACCGGTGGCCGCGCGACTCGTCTCGCGCCACTGGATCATCACCGACGCCGACGGCGGCGTGCAGGAAGTGCGCGGCGAAGGCGTGGTGGGCGAGCAACCGCTGATCCAGCCCGGCGAGGGTTTCCGTTATTCCAGCGGCGCCATTCTGCCGACGCCGGTCGGCTCGATGCGCGGCGCGTATCAGATGATCGACGCGGCCGGGCTGGAGTTCGACGCCCCCATCGCTCCATTCACGCTGGCCAGGCCGGGTGCGCTGCACTAATGGCGGTCTACGCCATCGGCGACCTGCAAGGCTGTCTCGATCCGCTCCAGCGACTGCTGGATCGGATCGCCTTCGATCCGGCGAGCGACCGGCTCTGGTTTACCGGGGATATCGTCAATCGCGGTCCGGCCTCGCTGGCGACCCTGCGCTTCGTGCGTTCGCTCGGCGCGCATGCCGTCATGGTGCTCGGCAACCACGATCTTCACCTGCTCGCCTCCGCCTACGCGGACAGTCGGCCCAGGAAACGACGCGACACGCTGCAGGAGGTGCTCGACGCCCCGGACCGCGAGGAACTGGTCGACTGGCTGCGCCGCCGGCCCGTGCTGCACCACGACCCGGAGATCGGCTTCACGCTGGTACACGCCGGCCTGCCGCCGCAGTGGGACCTCGCGGATGCGCGCGCCGCGGCGGCGGAACTCGAGACCGTGCTCAGCGGCGACCGCTGCGTCGATTTCCTGCGGCACATGTAC
>Ga0114946_10002154_pt1 | contig 13522 bp, 7 predicted proteins | sample WalLakDeSediment_FD_88676 | JGI IMG/M metagenome (GOLD analysis project Ga0114946, IMG submission 88676) | Lake sediment microbial communities from Walker lake, Nevada to study Microbial Dark Matter (Phase II) - Walker Lake 11/02/13 Deep Sediment | ecosystem: Environmental > Aquatic > Freshwater...
CCACGTAGGCGTCCCGGAGCGTGCGCAGGGCCTTGTCGTGGCCCGGGACCAGCCTCGCGATCTCGCGCCAGACCCGGATCGAGTCGTGCTGGCTGCGGAGCCGCTCGGCGTAGATGTGGCCGATGTCCGTGAGCAGCTTGACGGCGCGCCCGACCGAGTCGGCGATCGCGACTTGGCGATGGCGGATCTCGGCGGCCTCGGCCCACCGAGACTCGCGCTCGTACAGCCGCGCGAGGGCCTCGAGGGCCTTTTCGTGCTCGCCGTGGTGCTCGAGCACGGCGTTCCACCCAGCGATGGCCTCACGCCGATCGCCGAGCTTGTCCTCGGCGAGCCGGGCGAGCTCGAGGCGCAAGACCAGGGCCTCGTCACCCTCGCGCTCGGACAGCTCCTCGCGGCGCAAGGCGATCAGCGCCCGCCAGTCGCGACGCTGCTCATGAATGCTGGCCATCATCGCGCGCGCGCCCTGATCGCCGGGCAGCAGGTCGAGCAGCTCGGTCAGGGGCTCGAGCGCGCGCTGGGGGTTGCCGAGCTTCTCGACCCAGATCGCGGCGACCTTGCGCAGGACCTCGGCCTCGGCCTGGTTGTCGCCGTCCTCGCTGGCCGCGTCGCGCAGGCGCTGAAACACGCCGAGCAGGTCGTTCCACCGCTTGCCGCTCGCGTAGGTGTCGGCGAGGACCTCGAGGCTGCCCTGGTGGCGTGGATCGATGTCGAGGATGCGCTGGAGCGTGGCGAGGGCCATGGCCTCGAGCCGCAGCTCCTTGCGGTACAGATCGGTGATCTCGAGCAGCTTGTCGATCCGCGCTCGCTTGACGGCGTCGGCGTCGGCGTCGGTTTCGGGGTCGGCGATCGCGTCGAACTGATCCTTGAGAAGTTCGACCAGCGCCGTCCACTTCTTGCCTTCGCGATAGAGCCGCTCGAGGTTGGCGATCGCCCGTGGATCGGTGCCGTCCTCGCGCACGACGGCGCGCCAGACCTCGATCGCGCGGTCGGTGCTGCCGAGCCGCTCTTGCGCGAGGGTCCCCATCTCCTCGGCGAGCTCGAAGCGGTGGTTGGGATCCTCGCTCGCCCGCCGGGCTTGGACGAGGACCTGCATGAGCTGGCTGCCGTCGGACGGACCCGAGAACAGATCGCGATAAAAGCCGACGACCTCGGGGTTGGCCGCGTCGTTGCGGCGGACCCGACGGAAGTAGGGCTCGGCGAGGCGCGGCTGGCCGCCGACGCGCCACACGACCTCACCGGCGAGCAGCGCGACGCCGTTGCCGTCGTCGTTGCGAGGCGCTCGTTGAGCGAGGGTCTTGGCCCGATCGACGATCCCCGCCGCGTCGCCCTCGTTCGCGAGGACGAGGTGCCCGAGCACGGCCGCGGCGGCCTCGACGTTGCTCGAGTCGTCGCGGCTGACCGCCGACGCGGCGGCCATGTCGTGGCCGGTGGCCTCGAGCGCGGCCGCTAGGGCCGCGCGAGTGGTGTCGTCAGGGGATCGCAGGTGCGAGAGGAGAGCGGAGCGAACTTCGGCCATGGCGGGTCTCGACGGGGAGCGGAGCGGGGGCGGAGCGGGGGCGGTCGACTCCGGCAGCAGCGGTGCGTGGGAAGTCGACGCGCGAGAGGTCGACGCGGCGTGACGATCGCTGATCGGGCAGCGCGACGCCGACGAAAATCGGTGACCAAGGGTAACGAGTCAGGTCGTCAGTATCTAGGCCAAACAACGAACTCGATCGTCGTGTGGTCGCGAGCCCAAACCAACACTGATCGCAGGATCGATCGGTCTTTTGATCGGCGGAACTCAGCCCCGATCGTCGACACGCCAAACCAAATCGCGTGACCCGACCAGCGGGCCGATCTCGGGCGTGCGAGCCCGTCCACCCTACCCGATCCGCGCGCCGGTGGGTCGCTAAAAAATCCGCGCCGTTAGCCGAGCAGCGCGAGGGCCACGGCCGCGGCGGCCGAGACGTTGAGCGAGCCCAGCGAGCCTGGGCCCGCGATCGACACGAGAAAGTCACAGCGCTCGCGCGTCAGCCGACGCAGGCCGCTGCCCTCGCTGCCGAGCACCACGATCATCGCGGCCGGAGGGTCGGCCGCGACGTCCTGCAGCGCCTGGCCGTCGTCGACCACGGTCCCGATCACCCACCACTCGGACTGCTTGGCCAGCTCCAGGCTTCGGGCCAGGTTGGTCACGGGGCACAGCGGCAGCCGCTCGCTCGCGCCCGCGGACGAGCGCACGGCGGCTGGGGACAAGGGCGCGGACCGATCCCGAGCCCAGATGATGCCCCCGGCGCCGAAGAACTCGGCGCTGCGCATCACCGCGCCGAAGTTGTGGGGGTCCTGGAGGCCGTCGCAGACCACCAGCAGGCGGTGCCCGCGACGGGTGGTGGGGCCGTTGTCCCGGGCGAGCAGATCCTCGAGAGCCCAGTGGCGCGGCGGATCGGCGATCGCCAGGACCCCGCGGGCGAGCCCCGGCCCGATCAGCGACTCGTGGAGCTCGCGCTCGACGATCTCGACCTCCAAGCCGGCCGCGCGGGCGAGCGTAGCGATCTCGGGGAACTCGCGCTCGGCCTCGATGAGCACCCGATGAACCCGTCGGGGCGCGCCGCGGAGCAGCTCGGTGACCGCGCGTTCACCCGGGACCCCATGCTCCCCGGGCCGCAGCCGCGGACCCTCGGGCGCCTCGCGCTTTACCCGCTCGCGGCGTCCCTTGCCGCCAGCTCCTGGACCGCGGACGGGCTTGGCTGGATTAGTTTGTTTGGACCGGGACAAGGTTGCTCCCTCGGACGCGGACCAGCTCGGCGCGAGGCTCGAGGGTCGCGGCGGCGCCGGACCACGCGGCCTCGAGGGCCCGCCAGACCAACAGGGCCTGATCGTCGGGCCGGACTTGCTGCTGCGCAAAATACTCATCCTCAAACGCGCGAGAAGCGGCGTCTGGAAAGGCGACGGGCGCGAGGATCACGCCGTCGAGGCTCTCGTGCTTGGGCCCGATCGCGTCGGGGCCGAGCCCCTCGCCGGTGCTCAGGACCATGATCTCGGTCTCCGCGCCCGCGCTCGCCCCCGCGCTGGGCTTGGCGCCCGCGACCCGAAACTGCTCACGGCGTAACTGACGCACGATCAACTCCGTGCGCGGAAGCGCGTCACCCACGACCACCGCCGCACCCTTGCGGAGGTTGTCATAGATCGGCCGGAGGATTGGCGCAAAGGTCGTTGTCGATTGCGGATAAGTAATAATTTTCAATGATTTAGACTTGGATGGCTCAAGTAATGATTGAGCTTTCTGAACCCGGGATCCGTAGCCGTTGTCGGGCACGAGGACGATCACCTCGGAGGCGCCACTGGCGAGCGCGTGGTGGATCAGCGCGACGCTCCGCTGCTCGAGGCTGGGCGCGACGCCGTGGGCGCTGGCCGTGGCCTCGCCGGGGAGGACGAAGCGATCGTCGCCGACCGCGGTGAGCGCAGCGCGCACGTTGCTCGCGCCGACCGGGCCGATGATGACCTCTGCGCCATCGGCGACGAGCAGGTTGGCGCCGATCCGCGCGGTGTCCGGGGATGACCCGCTGTCGCGCCACAGGACCGAGACCGGCCGCTCGCGACCGAGGACCGAGACCGCCGCGACGGCGGCGGCGAGCTGGCCGTCGGCGAGGGCCGAGAGCTTGCCGCTGCGCGGGAGCAGGATCCCGATCCGGGCCGGCAACGGGCGGCAAGCGCGGACCCAGGGCGGGGCTTGGGCGCCGGGGTCGACGCCGAGGGTCGCGCGCAGGCAGTCGGCGGCGTCCGGTCCGGGAGCGGCCGCGACGAGCGCCTCGATGGTCGCGCGATCGAGGTGGGCGACGAGGGCCCCGATGCGTTCTTGGGCGTAGCCCGCGTCCGGGGAGTCGTCGCGCGAGAGCTCGCGCCAGGACACGAACGCGGCTAGCGCCCCGGCCGTGTCGCCCTTGCGATCGAGGGCGACGGCTCGGGCGCCGCGTAGCTCGACGCGCTCGATCCCGTCCCAGCTCTCGAGGGCGTCGAGCTGGGTCAAGGCTCGATCGGGGTCGCCCCCGCGGGTCAGCGCCAAGCCCAAGATCCGCTGGATCGCCCCGAACAGCTCGACCTGCGCCTTGGCAAGCTTGGACCCTGCGGGCTTGGCCCCTCCGAGCGCGGCGAGGGCCTGATCGGCGAGGTCGATCGCGGCGGCGTCGTTGCCCAAGAGGTACTGGCGCTCGGCCTTGGCTTGGAGCGCGCTGGCGACCATCGCCGGTGGAGCGCCACGCTCGTCGAGCACGGCATCGGCGGCGGCGTCGATCGCTTCGGCGCTGCGATCGAGCTGCTTGGCCCGCTCGAGCGCTTGCCACTCGTCGCGCAGATCGTCGGGGATCTCACTCGGGTCGACGAGCGCCGACTCCGGCCCCTGCCCCGCTCGCGTTTGGCAGCTGATCACCGAGGGCAGCAGCGCGAGGACCGTCACGCAAACCACGCGCCAAACCCGACCTGTGCTCCGTTCGCCAGCATGGGGGCTGCTGAGCCCGAGGTTGAACGAGCAAGTCCGGCGCGTCGACACGGCGCGAGTGTACTGCCCCCGCGGGCCCGGCCCAAAAAGCTTGGGGCAGTGCGGCAAGCAGCGCGGGACCAACCCTGGTATACGAAGGATGTGCCCCGCCGGCAGCAAGACCAGGACGACGAGGGCTTCGGAGAGGCGAGCCGCTACACCGCGCACCTCGATCGGGGGTGGTCGCTGCTCGATCGTGGGGACCTCCAGCGGGCGCGCAACTCGGCCCACCAGGCCCTCAAGATCCGCCCCGAAGTCCCCGATGGCGCCATGCTGATGGCCGCGATCAGCCTCGCGGAGTCCGATCCCGAGAGCAGCCTCGAGTGGTACGAGCGGGCGATCGACGCCGACTCGGAGTACGTCGACGCTCAGCTCGCCGCGGCCCAGCTACTTCTTTATGACCTCGACGACCCCCAGCGCGCCCTGAGCCGGGCTGAGATCGCGCGGGAGCTCGATGAGGCGACCCTGGTCGACCAGATCGACCTCGGCTTGCTCGAGATCGAGGCGCTGCTGGGCATGAGCGACCATCCCAGCGCGAGCGAGCGGCTCGGCCTGCTCGCGGAGCTGTACCTGCTCGAGCAGCTCTTGTCCGAGCAGACCCCGCGCGACGAGCTCGGCCGCTTGCTCCGCGAGTTCGCCGGTGAGGCCCACGATCTCGACGCCGACGACATGGAGCAGCTCATGGGCCGCATCGTGCAGCTCGCGGTCCGCGTCGCTCGTCTGCACATGGACCTCGGCGCCCCCGAGGCCGCCCTGCCCTGGCTCGATGGGCTGTTGCGCCGGTTCGGCGACGACGCGGATGTCTGGTACTTGACCAACGAGGCCGCCTACATGGCAGGTGAACCAATTCGAGCGGCCCACGCCGCGCTCCAAGTGCTCCAACTCGACGCGACCAGCCCGCTCGCGGACTGGTCGCCGGAGCCCGCCGAGCTCCACGCCAAGGTCGTCGATCTGCTCGTCAAGTGCCTCGATCCGCAGCTGCGCGCGCTCGCCCGCGAGCCGGGCTTCGTCGTGGTCGTCAACGAAGGGCCGCCCTTCGAGCTCGTGCTCGAGGGCGTCGATCCCCGGGCCCGGGCCCTCGCGCTCGCGGCCCGCAACATCCGCGACATCGAGGCCGCGCCCACGCTGACCGGCTTGGCCCTGTACCGCCGCAACCTGATCCGGCTCTCGCGCGATCAAGCCCAACTCGACCGCGAACTCCAGCTCGCCGTGTTCGACGAGCTCGCGGTGTTCTTCGACTTCGACGACGCTCGCCGCGAGCGGCTCGGGCTCGCGCCCTCCGACGCTGGCGCCCTGTTCGGCGACCTTCGCCCGCTGCGGCGCGAGCTCGACCCGGCGAGCGACGGCGACCTGCGTCGCAGGCTCGGCAAGCTCGAGGGAGACGGCAAGGCCGACGGCCGCAGGGGCACTTCGGACGGCGCGCGAGACGAGCACGAGACCGAGCACGAGGCCGAGGCGAATGGGGCGAATGGGGCGAAGCCTGCGGCCAAGCAACGCGCGAGCAAGAAGCCCGCCGCCAAGCCCGCGCTGATCCAGCAGACGTCCAAAAAGGCCGCCAAGAAGGCCGCCGCCAAGAAGACCGCCGCGGCCCAGCCCTCGCCGGCCCCGGCCAAGAAGCCCGCCGCCAAGAAGACCGCCGCGACCAAGCCCTCGCCGGCCGCCGCCAAGAAGCTGGCCAAGAAGCCCGCCAAGAAGGCCGCCAAGAAGCCCGCCGCCAAGCAGCCGCCGAGCGCGGTCAAGAAGGCCCCGGCCAAGCCCAGCAAGCGCAAGCCCATGGCCAAGCCCGGTAAGCGATCGCTGCAGGCCAAGACCAAGCCCGACGCGGGCAAGCCGTCGAGCGTCCGCAAGCGCCCGCTCGACGAGCCCCTCGACGAGTAGGCCCCTTAGGCCCGCGGGCGGAGCGGCGAGAGCACGCCGAGCTCGCCGGTCTTGCGCCGCGCTTGCTCGCTTGGATCGGCTTGGAAGCTCTCGTCGAGGCGCAGGCTCAAGATCTGCGCGAGCTTGTAGAGCAGCTTGGCCGCGAGGCTCGTGTCCTCGCGCAGGACCTCGTTGAAGGCGGCGCGCTCGAGCACCAGGGCCTGGGCCGCGGAGGTGACCGTGACCGTGGCCGAGCGCGGTCGTTGGTTGAGCAGGCCCATCTCGCCAAAGTGGGCGCCGCGGGTCAGGCGGGCGATGACCTTACCGCCGCGCTCGATCTCGACGTCGCCCTCGACGATCACGAACATCGAGTCGGTGTTGTCGCCCTCGCGGATCACGACCTCGCCGGCGGCGTAGGTGAACGCGTTGAACTTGCTGAACACGCGGACGATGTCGGCGTCGCCGAGATCCATGAACAGGGCGATGTGGCGCAGGGTCTGGAGGTTTTGGGTGATCTGCACGCGGCGCTCGCTGTCGGCCGGGCGCGCGGGCATCTCGGGCACCGCGCGCACGACCACCGCCGAGATGTTGTCTCCCCCACCCCGCGAGTTGGCGATCTCGACCAGCCGCGCAGGCAAGCCCGCAAGCTCGGGATCGCTGAGCAGCGAGATGATCTCGTACTGATCCTCGACGTAGGCCGAGAGCCCGTCGGAGCACAGCAAGATCGTGTCGCTCTCGACCACGTCGAACACCAAGGTGTCGACGGCGACCGAGCGCGCCACGCCGACGCCGCGGGTGACCAACTTGGCCCATGGGCTCGCGCGCGCCTCCTCGTAGCTCATCATGCCGTTGCGCACGGCGTCGTTGAAGAAGGTGTGATCTTGGGAGAGCTGCCAGACTTGCTGCTCACGGACCAGGTACATCCGGCTGTCGCCGACGTGGCCCATGAAGCCCTTGCCGCCCACGACCAGCAGCGCGATGCAGGTCGTGCCCATGCCGTGGCGGCCCTTGGCCTCGCGGGCGAGATCGAAGAGCTCGGCGCAGGCGCTTTGGATGGCGGCGCGCAGCAGGGCTTCGACGGCCTCGCACGCTTGCTGGGAGCCGTCGAAGCCCGCGATCAGCTGGGCTTGCGCGGCGACGTGGCGCTGCACGGCCTTGGCCGCGGTCTCGGACGCGACCTCGCCAGCGGCGTGGCCGCCCATGCCATCGCACACGACGAACAAGCCGAGCTCGGGCTCGAGCAGGATGTAGTCCTCATTGTGGGTGCGGCTGCGTCCTACGTCGGTCTCGCCGTATCCGTGGATGTGCATGGCCGGCCGAGCTTATCGGAGTCAGACCAGCTCGGCGACCGGCTCGCCAAACAGCTGCTCGAGCGCCAAGAACAGCGAGTCATCGGCGCTGACCCGGTACTCGTCGCCGAAGATCATCCGGGTCTGGTAGCGGCCTGGGACCGTGACTTGCAGCTCCATCGCGCACCCGCCCTGGTGGTCGGCGACGACGTGCTTGAGCGCGAGGATCCGTTGGTCGTCGAGCTGGTCGGCGCGCAGCCGCAGGCGGACCCCACGGGTGCGGGCTTCGCGAACCGTCGCGATCGGCTCGACCTTTTGCAAGAGCAGCTTGTAGCGAGAGACGTCGCCGCTGTCGTTGAGATCGGCCTCGAGCTTGCCGGTGACGAACACCGGGTCCTCGCCGTGGGCGAGCAACCACTCGCCCCAGCTCGGCGAGGTCTCGTCTTCCTTGTCGACGCGCTCGGCCCAGGTCCGCGGGAACACGATCACCTCGACGCGGCCAAACTGATCCTCGAGCTGAAAGAAGCCCATGGTCTTGCCGGCCTTGGTCGTGATCTCGCGCAGCTCCGAGACGACCCCGCCGAGGACCAGCTCGCTGCCTTGCAGATCCTTGCGCAGCTGGCCGACGCGGACGCTGGCGTGCTTGTCGACGTCTTGCTGGAAGCGATCGAGGGGGTGGCCGGTGAGGTAAAAGCCGAGGGCCTCGCGCTCGTTGAGCAGGCGCTGCTTGGGGGTCCACTCCGGGACCTTGGGGTAGTCCTCGTTGTAGACCGGAGCCGTCGCGAACATGTCGAACAGCCCGGCTTGGCCGCTCTCACGATCGCGCTGGCTGCTTTGGCCCTGCTCGACGGCCGAGTCGATGGCCCCGACCAAGGTCGCGCGGCCGCGGTCGTCGGCGATCGAGTCGACGGCCCCGGAGTGGACCAGCCCCTCTAAGGTCCGCTTGTTGACGCGCTTTAGATCGACGCGCCGGCACAGCTCGAACAGGCTCTTGAACGGGCCGGCTTCGGCGCGCGCGGCCAAGATCGACTCGACCGCGTTGCCGCCGACGTTACGGACCGCGCCCATGCCGAAGCGGATCGCGACGATCTCGTCTTCGGGGGTCGCCCGCTCGTGCTCGCGAGCCTTGCGCTTGCGCTTGCGCGTGGCCGCCTGACCGGCGCCGTTGGCCTTGGCCTGCGCTTGGGTCTCAGCCTCGGCCTCGGCCTCGGCCGGCCGGGCGCGGACGACCACGTTGAAGTCCGAGGCCGACTCGTTGACGTCGGGCGGGAGCACCATGATGTCCATCGCCCGGGCCTCGGCGATGAACTTGACCACGTTCTCGCTCTTGTCCTTGTCGCAGGTCATCAGCGCGCACATGAAGCACTCGGGGTAGTGGTGCTTCAGGTACGCGGTCTGGTAGGTGATCAGGCCGTAGGCGGCCGAGTGCGACTTGTTGAAGCCGTAGCCCGCGAACTTGTCGATCAAGTCGAAGATCTCGTTGGACTTGGCCTCGGGGATGTCGTTGACGGACTTGCAGCCGTCGACGAACAGCTTGCGCTGCCGGTCCATCTCCTTGGCCTTCTTCTTGCCCATCGCCCGGCGCATCAAGTCGGCGCCGCCGAGCGAGAACCCGGCGAGGATCTGCGCGGCGAGCATGACCTGCTCTTGGTAGACGAACACGCCGTAGGTCTCGCGGAGCACGTCGGCGAGCAGCGGGTGCGGGTACTCGATCTTCTGACGGCCGTGCTTGCACTCGATGAACTGGTCGACCATGCCGCCCTCGAGCGGGCCCGGGCGGTAGAGCGCGACCGCGGCGATGATGTCCTCGAACACGTCGGGCTTGAGCTTTTGCAGCAGCTTCTTGAAGCCGGTTGATTCGAGCTGGAACACGCCGGTGGTCTCGCCCCGCGAGATCATCGCGTAGACCCCAGCGTCGTCCATCGGGATCGTCTCGATCGAAAAATCCCCAGCCAGCGCCGCGGTTGGGTCCGTGCGCCACGCCGGCGGCAGGCCGTTTATCTGATCGACGGCGTGCTTGATGACCGTCAGGGTCTTCAGGCCCAGGAAGTCGAACTTGACCAGGCCGGCCTGTTCGACGTCGGTCATCGTGTATTGCGTGACGATCTTGTCGTCGGCCTTGAAGCAGGGCACGTGCTCGGTCAGCGCCCGGTTGCCGATCACGATCCCGGCCGCGTGCATGCCCGCGTGGCGGTTGAGGCCCTCGAGCGAGCAGCCGATCTCGACGATCTTGCGCACGCCCTCGTCGAGCTCGCAGCGGTTGCGCAGCTTGGTCCCGGCCTCGGCGATCTGCAGCTTGCCCTCGAGCTTGCTGGCCTGATCGGGGTTGGCCTTCATCTTGGCCTTGATCTGCTTGGGGTCGGCCATGCACAGCGAGAGCGAGACCTTGGGCCCTTCGGGGATCATCTTGGCGAGCTCGTTGGCCTCGCCCGGCGACTTCTCCATCACCCGGCACACGTCGCGCAGCAGCCCGCGGGCCTTGAGGCTGTGGAAGGTCGCGATCTGCCCGACCCGATCGGCGCCGTAGTGCTCGGTCACGTAGCGGATGACCTCCTCGCGGCGGTCCATGCAAAAGTCGATGTCGAAGTCGGGCATCGACACGCGCTCGGGGTTCAAGAACCGCTCGAACAACAGGTCGTATTGGAGCGGATCGATGTCGGTGATCCGCATGCTGTAGGCGACCAGGCTGCCAGCGCCCGAGCCCCGGCCCGGACCGACGGGCACGCCGATCTTCTTGGCGTGGGCGATGAAGTCCCAGACGATCAAGAAGTAGCCCGGGAACTTCATGTCGATGATGATCGACAGCTCGCGCTCGAGTCGCTCGCGGTACTCGTCCTCGTTGGGCTTGCGGCCGAGCAAGCGAAGCTCGGCGAGCCGGTCGCGGAGGCCCTCGCGCGCGACCCGGCGCAGGTACTCGGTCTCGTTGACGCCCTCGGGGACCTTGAAGTCCGGGAGCTCGGGCTGGCCGAGCTTGAGCTCGACGTTGCACATCTGCGCGATCCGGGCGGTGTTCTCCATCGCCTCGGGGTAGCGCGAGAAGTAGCTCCACATCTCGTCGGCGTTCTTGATGAAGAACTCGCTGCAGTCGTGCTTGAGCCGCTTCTCGTCGTTGATGGTCCGGCCCATGCCCATGCACATCAAGACCTCGTGGGCGTAGGCCTCGCTCCGGTCGACGTAGTGGCAGTCGTTGGTCGCGGCGATCGGCACGCCGAGGTCACGGCCGAGCTGCGCGAGGCTGGCGTTGACCTGCTCTTGGATGTCCATGCCGTTGGGCTGGAGCTCGAGGAAGTAGTTGCCGGGCTCGAAGATGTCGGCGTACTCGCGGACCGTGTCGCGGGCCTTGTCCATGTCGCCGGCGGTGATCAGCCGCGAGATGTGGCCGCCGAGGCACGCCGACAGGCCGATGATGCCCTCGCTGTACTTGCGCAGGACCTTCCGATCGATCCGCGGGTTGTAATAAAACCCCTCGAGGTGGCCGTAGCTGACCAGCCGCTGGAGGTTGGCGTAGCCGACCTCGTTCTTGGCCAAGAGCACGATGTGGTAGTTCTTGCGATCGGCCTTGGCCGGCGCGTCGCCGTCGGCGATGTACGCCTCGCAGCCGAAGATCGGCTTGACCCCGTGGGCCTTGGCGGTCTGGTAGAACTGGATGGCGCCGAACATGTTGCCGTGGTCGGTCATCGCCACGGCCTTCATGCCTCGCTCGGAGACCTTGGCGCACAGATCGCTCATGCGGATCGCGCCATCGAGCAAGCTGTACTGGGTGTGAAGGTGCAGATGCGCGAAGTCTGCGACGCCGGAAGCGTCGCCCGTGAGGTCGGCGGCCATGGCCGGGAGCGTACCCGCCGAGCGACGGGGGGTCATGGGGGTGAAGGGGCGCGGATGGGGGCTGGGCGCGGTTGTGGGCGAAACTTAGGCGTTGGGGAGATCCCGGCGGGGGCAGCGGGGCTGACGTGGGGGCTGGGTTCGCGTGAGGGATTGCGCCACGGGACACTAGCGCGACAATCGGAGCCGCGGGCGGTGCTCCGGGCTCTCGGGCGCGCTGGCCATCCACTCGTGAAAGCGCGCGGCGAAGCCGACGAGATCGAGGCCCAGGGAAGCCGCCCCACCCTCGCTGGCCTGCTCGAGGTGCCCCATCGCCCGGCTGGCGAGGCGCTGGGCCGCGGCCCACTTACCCCCGCGCAGCTTGAGGCAGGCCGCGGCGCATTGAATTAGCCCCTGGAGAAACGCCGCCTGGGCGCCGCTGCCCTCGGCCCGCCAGCGCCCCTCCCAGACCTCGTGGGCCTCCCAATAAAACCCGTGGTTATACAGATCCACCCCCCAAACAAAGGCGGTCTCCGGGGGGGCGGGCGCGCGCCCGTGGGCGTGACCGTGGGGATCGCGAATGGGATGCGGGTGCGCGCCGCCGGGGAGGAAGGCGTAGGGCGGCAGCGGGCGCTCGGGCAGGTAGCGCGGCATCGCCTACTTGGCGGTCAACGCCCAGGAGATGTCGGTGCCGCCGTCGCAGTCGCCGGGCGAGAACGCGTTGAAGGTCCAAAACACGAACTGGCGCCCTTGGATGGTCACGTCCCGGTTTTCGCCGATCGGGATGACCACGTCGCCGACTTGATAGGCGTGGACCGTGGTCGGGTTGGCGTCGCAGCACGAGCTTGGAGACTCGGCGCACGAGCAGCTCTCGACGTCGATCAGCTCGGGCTCAAAGTCGGCGAGCCCGGTCGCGGTCGCGAGCGGGGGGAGCTCGATCAGCTCGGTTCGGCGCGCGAGCACGATGAGCTCGCTGCTGGCCTCGCCGACGCTGCTCACGCTGATCGCGTGGTAGTTGCACTCGTCGTTGGGATCCTCGAAGCCCCGCGCCGTGACCTCGAGGCACGCGCCCTCCTGCGCGAGCTGGGCCAAGGGCAGCGGCGAGATCTGCAGCTGCCCGACGATGTGTTTGCATTCGACGTCGGCGCAAAAATCGAGCTCGCAAAACTGGACCGACCAGGTGTCGCCCGCGGCCGCGACGACCCTAAACCAATGCCGGTAGGCGCCGAGGTTGGGGTCGTTGACCCCGCAGGTGTGGGGGACCGAGACGACCATGTCACCGCCGCCCACGAGCTCACAGGCCGCGCCCCCGTCACCGGTCTCGAGCGGGGAGTCCTCGTCGCCCAAGAGCTCCTCGTCCGCGAGCTCCTCGTCGACGCCCGCGGTCTCGCCCGAAGCGCCGAAGATCGGGTTCTCGCGGGTGCAGCTCGTGTCCGCAGCGATGGCCAGCAGACAAACAACCCAGGCCAACGGCGCACGCATGAGCTGACTCTAGCATCATTCGCTGGACCGGAGGCGCACCTGGTGTTCGCTCCGCCACTCATGTTGACCAGCGCCGCCAGCGCGCCGCCGGTGAACTCCGGCTCGACCGCGGCGCGGACTTGGGCGCACCGTTACCAATATCACGGCAAACTTGACGGTCAACAGCGGGCCTCTCGGCGACAGCTCTACGGGGCACACTTTACGAACGGCGTGTATTGGCCTCCAATGACTGACGTTCCTGCCACATAAATTTTATCCCCTGGCGGTCAAGCTTGTGGCGTTCCTGCTCGAAACTCGCGGTCTCGACGGGCTGAAGGCGCTTTGCCAACAAAAGATCGACAGCGCGGAGTCACTGGACTCAGCGTTGACGAAGGTCTCCGCAGAGTTCGACATTTACCCGATACAGCTTCGGCCTCGCTCCTCGCCACGGAACGCCCCAGACGCACCTCAGCACGCGACTCCAAGCTGATCGGCGCTCTAGCAGCCCGTGGTGAAAGTCCTCGCGCCGCCTCGCTTGGCCTTTTCGCCGAGGGCGGTGTCGCCGAAACTTGTAGTACGCCCGGTACAACTGCGTTTCGGCTCC
>Ga0114946_10002155_pt1 | contig 13521 bp, 10 predicted proteins | sample WalLakDeSediment_FD_88676 | JGI IMG/M metagenome (GOLD analysis project Ga0114946, IMG submission 88676) | Lake sediment microbial communities from Walker lake, Nevada to study Microbial Dark Matter (Phase II) - Walker Lake 11/02/13 Deep Sediment | ecosystem: Environmental > Aquatic >...
AACACGGCGGCGTTGGCCACGAGAAGCCGTCTGACCCAGGGGGTCAGGGAGAAACCGGTGCGCTCGGCGAAGGATCCGTACGACATGAAAGGTTCAACCCGGGGGGGCAGGGGGAGTTCCGGCAGAATCGTACGTCGCCGCGGCCATCCGCACCAGTCGATCGCAGAGCTCGGCGAAGCTCCATCCCCGCGCCCGGGCCGCCCTCGGAAGGAGGGAGTTGGCGGTCATCCCCGGAAGGGCGTTGGCCTCGAGGCACCAGAGGCCGCCCTCGGGGTCGAGGAGGAAGTCCACCCGCGACAGGTGACGGAGGCGGAGGAGGGCGTGGACCCGGAGCGCCAGGGCCTGGGCCCGAGCCGCCACCTCGGGCTCCAGATCGGCGGGAAAGATTTCCTCGGCGAGGCCGGGCTCGTACTTGCAGGCGTAGTCGAAGATCTCGTGGGCAGGGCGGATCTCCCCCACGGGGAGCGCCTCGGGCGGGGGCGCGCCCTCTCCACCCCCGATGATCCCCACCGTGAGCTCCCGCCCCTTCACGTAGCGCTCGAAGAGGATGCGGGGTTCCTGGCGCGCCGAGACCGGCACCGCCGCCTCCAGCTCGGCGGGATCATGGGCCAGGGTGAGCCCCACAGTGGAGCCCCCGGAGGGCGGCTTCACGATGACGGGAAGCCCCAGGCGGGCCTCCACCTCCCGGAGCGTCGCGGCGGGGACGGTCCAGGACGAGGCCCCGTCGGGGGAGGCCCGGGCCACGATCCAGTCGGGGGTGGGCACCTCCGCATCCCGGAAAAGGCGCTTCGAGATCTCCTTGTCCATGGAAAGGCTGCACCCCAGGCGTTCGCTCCCTACGAAGGGGACGCCGGCCAGCGCCAAGAGGGCCTGGACGGTTCCGTCCTCTCCGGCCCCGCCATGGAGGACCGGGAAGATCACGTGGGCCGCGGCCACCGCCGGGTGGGAGGTGACGAGCCCGGGGAGGGTCCGGTCCCGCACGTCCAGGGCGGTGACCTGATGACCGGCCTCCGCCAGCGCCGCCTCCACCTGGGTGGCGGAGCTGAGCGACACCTCGCGTTCGCTGGAGTCGCCTCCTTTGAGGACGACGACGCGCAGTCCGCCGCGCAGTCCGCCGCCGGGCCCGCCGCTGGCGCCGCCTGCTGCGGGCGTCACCGGAGTTCCGCCAGCGTTCGCACCACGTCGTACCGGGTCAGGATCCCGCCGATCTCGCCCCCGCGTCGGACAAGCACCGCCGGGTTGCCGCGGGTCAGGAGACGGGTGAGCTCCTCCAGCGGGAGCGTGGCATCCACCACCGGGAAGGGAGCGCCCATGACGGCCTCCACCGGGAGGTTCAGGGTGGCCGGGTCCTCCAGCACCCGGTTCATGAGCTCCCCTTCCAGCACCGATCCCACCGACGCCCCGTCCCGGAGGACCGGGAGCTGGGAGACGTCGTGGGTGGTCAGGGCCGACAGCGCCATGCGGACCGGGGTGGTGGGGCCCACGGAGACCAGGGCCGGCTTGCCCGGTTCCAGCAGCTCGCCGGCCCGGCGCCGCTCCCGGGGGGTGAACCCGTTGGACTCCATCCACTCCGGGTCGTAGAGCTTGGTCAGGTAGCGTTCCCCCCAGTCGCAGAGAAGGGCCACCACGAAGGCGTCGGGGTCGTCCAGCTCCCGGGCCAGCTCCACGGCGGCGTGGAGGTTCAGGCCGGCGGAGCCGCCAACGAAGAGCCCCTCCTCCCGGGTGAGTCGGAAGGCCATGGCAAAGGCGTCCCGGTCCGTGACCGTGACGTAGTCGTCCACCAGATCCAGCTCCAGCGTTCCCGGGATCTTGTCGTTGCCCAGCCCTTCCACCGCGTAGGGCTGCCCCTCGCCCATCCGGCCGGTGTGGAAGTACCCCCCGATGATGGAGCCCACCGGGTCCACCCCCACCACCTTCACCTCCGGGTTCTGCTCCTTCAGGAACCGGGCGGTGCCGGTCAGCGTGCCCCCGGTGCCCGCGCCCGCCACGAAGTGGGAGATCCGGCCCTCGGACTGCTCCCACAGCTCCGGGCCGGTGGTCCGGTAGTGGGCCTCGGGGTTGGCCGGGTTGTAGAACTGGTCCGCCAGGACCGCCCCGGGGGTGGCGGCGGCAATGGCCTTCGCCTTCATCACGTAGTGCTCGGGGTGGTCCGGGGCAACGGCGGTGGGCGTGATGACCACCTCGGCGCCGAAGGCCCGGAGGAGCTTCACCTTTTCCCGGCTCATCTTGTCAGGCATGGTGAAGATCATGTGGTACCCCCGGGAGATGGCGGCCAGCGCGAGCCCCACCCCGGTGTTCCCGCTGGTTCCCTCCACCAGGGTGCCCCCGGGCTTGAGTTCCCCCCGGGCCTCGGCGGCGGCGACGATGGCCTCCCCGATCCGGTCCTTGACCGAGCCGCCCGGGTTCATGAACTCGCACTTGCCATAGACGGGGGTGCGCAGGCCGGCCCCGATGCGATGAAGCCGCATCAGGGGAGTCCATCCCACCATCTCCTGGACCGAGTCGATGGGGCGGGTGAACCGGGGGTTGTCGGGGAGGGAGGCGGGGGTCACGGGTCGTTCCTGGGTCGGGGGCGGGTGGAAAACTCCACGGGAAGGGAGGCCCACATCCGGACCCGCTTCCCATTTCGGCGGCCGGGCTGGAACCGGAGATCCCGGGCGCCGGCCACGGCGGCCTCGTCCAGCCCCTCGAAGCCCGAGCTTTCGGCCACCTCCACCGAGTCCACGGCCCCGGTGTCGGTGACCCGGAGCCGGAGGAGCGTGGTGCCCTCCAGCCCCTGGTCCCAGAGCTCCACGGGGTAGACCACCGGCTCCTCGCCGTAGAGGGGAACCGGGGGTTCGATCTCGGGCTCGCCGCAGCCGGCAAGGGTCGAGAGCGTGAAGAGGGAGAGAACGGCAAATAGCGTGAAGGTGGATCTCATGTCGAATCGGGTTCCCGGGTCGGCTCGGGTCGGGCCTGCCTGTGAAGGGCCGCCAGGAGGTTCAGCGCCTCCAGCGGCGTCAGGTCGTTGATGTCCAGCGCCCGGAGCCGGGCCAGCAGGGCCTCGGCCACCGGATCACCCACCTGGAAGAGCGAGAGCTGCGGCGGGGGTTCGGTCCTTCCCAGCCCCGCGCCCTGCCGGGTGTGGGTCCCTTCCAGCTCCGCCAGGAGCAGGCGGGCCCGGGCCAGCACCTCCGGGGGGAGCCCGGCGAGCCGGGCCACCTGGATCCCGTAGGAGCGATCGGCGCCCCCGTCTTCCAGCCGGCGCAGGAAGACGATGTCCTCCCCCGACTCCCGCACCGATACGTTCATATTCTTCACCCCCTCGAGAAGGTCCCCCAGCTGGGTCAGCTCGTGGTAGTGCGTGGCAAAGATCGTGCGCGCGCCGGTGTGCTCGTGGAGATGCTCGGTGACGGCCCAGGCGATGGAGACCCCGTCATAGGTGGAGGTCCCGCGGCCGATCTCGTCCAGGAGCACAAGGCTCCGGTCGGTGGCCCCGTGCAGGATGGCGGCGGTCTCGTTCATCTCCACCATGAAGGTGGACTGGCCCCGGGCCAGGTTGTCGGAGGCGCCCACCCGGGTGAAGATCCGGTCGCAAACCGGGAGGCGGGCGGACTCCGCCGGCACGAAGGCCCCCACCTGGGCCAGGAGCTGGATCAGCCCCACCTGGCGAAGGATCGTGCTCTTTCCGGCCATGTTGGGGCCGGTGAGGATGACGATCCAGCCGCCCTCGTCCAGGACCAGGTCATTGGGGATGAAGTCCTCGCGGGGCATCATGGTCTCCACCACCGGATGGCGGCCGGCGCGGATCCGGAGGTCGCTCCCCTGCCGGGGCCCACCCCCCGTGTGGAGTTCGGGGCGCACATACCCCCGCCGCACGGCCACGTGGGCCAGCGTGGCGAGGACGTCCAGCGAGGCCACCGCGGCCCCGGCGGCCTGGAGGCGGGGAACGTGGGAGGCCACCTCGCGGCGCAGGGCCTGGAAGAGCTCGGTCTCGAGGGCCAGGATCCGCTCCTCCGCCCCGGTGACCTTTTCCTCCCAGGCCTTGAGCTCGGGCGTGAAGTAGCGCTCGCCCCCCGAGAGGGTCTGCTTCCGGACGTAGTCGTCGGGGACCCGGTCCAGGTTGGCCCGGGTGACCTCCAGGTAGTACCCGAAGACCTTGTTGAAGCCCACCTTGAGGGAGCCGATGCCGGTGCGGTCCCGCTCCCGGGCCTGGAGGGCGGCGATGAAGTCCACCGCCCCGTCGCGGGTGGTGCGGAGGTCGTCCAGATCCCGGGAGAACCCTTCGCGGACCACCCCGCCCTCGTGGAGGCTCACCGGCGCCTCGTCCGAGAGGGCGGCGCGGATCCGCGCCGCGACATCGTCCAGCGTATCGAGCTCGAGGGTGAGCTCCGCCAGAAGGTCCGACGGACCGGAGCGCGCCGCATCCCCCAGCGCCACACCCACGGCCTCGCCCACGGCCTCGCGGAGCGCCGGAAGCCGGTCCAGCGAGCGCCCCAGCGCCAGGAGCTCGCGGGGGGTGATGCGCCCGGTGCTGAGCTTGGCCGCCAGTCGCTCCAGGTCACGGATCCCGGCGAGCTCGGTGCGGAGCCGGGTGCGGAGTTCCCGCGCCTCCACCAGCTCGGCCACCGCCTCCTGCCGGAGCCAGATGGCCTCGGGGCGGACCAGCGGGCGAAGGATCCAGCGGCGGAGGAGGCGGGCGCCCATGGCCGTCACGGTCTCGTCCAGGACATCCACCAGCGTCCCCCCCTCCTCGCCGGCACGAAGGGGCTCCACCAGCTCCAGGTTTCGGCGGGTCATCTCGTCCAGCACCATTTCGGCGCCGGGGCGGAGGATGCGGGGGCGCTGGAGATGCCGCGCCGCGGCCGGCTGCGTTTCGCGCACGTACTGGACCAGGGCCCCGGCCACCCGGACCAGCGAGGCGTCGCCGGGGGCGAATCCCAGCGGCTCGAGGCTGGCGAGGCCGAAGTGGCGGCGGAGTTCGTCATTCCCGGTTTCGGCGTCGAAGTACCAGGCCCCCCGCACGGTGACCGGGATCCCCTCCCCGCGGAGGCGGTCCTCGAGCTCGGGGGGGACCAGGAGTTCGGCCGGCTCCAGGCGCCCCAGCTCGGCCGCCAGGCTGGCCTCGCCGGGAAGTCCGCCCTCGCCGGCGGACCCCGCCAGGGGCTGGAGGAGAAACTCGCCGGTGGAGAGATCCAGCGCCGCGAGCCCGCCAGGGGCCACGGCCACCAGGAAGTTGTTCCGGCGCTCCTGGAGGAGGGTGTCGTGGAGGGCCGTGCCGGGGGTTACGGTCTCCACCACCTCGCGGCGCACGATCCCCTTCGCGTCGGCCGCGTCCTCCATCTGTTCGCAGATGGCGGCGCGGCGCCCCAGGCGAACGAGGCGGGCCAGGTAGTCATCCAGCGCCCTGGCCGGCACACCCGCCATGGGGACCTGGGCGGCAGCCCCGTTGTTCCGGGCCGTCAGGGTGAGCCCCAGGAGGCGGGAGGCCTCCTTCGCATCGTCGTGGAAGAGCTCGTAGAAGTCCCCCACCCGGAAGAAGATCAGGGCGTCCTGGTGGCCGGCCTTGGCGGCCCGCCACTGCTGCATCAGGGGGGTGTCATCGGGGTGGGCCGCAGGAGAGGGCATGGCGGAGAAGGTACCGGCGGGGAGGGCGGAGGATCAACGGGGCGAGGTCACGGAGCCGGGTCACGGAGCCGGGTCACCGCGAACGCGGCCCTCCGCTCCACTGGTAGGATTCCCGCACCCGCATTTCCCCTCCGGGAAAGCGAACCACCTGCTCGCGGCCCGCGGGGCGGCACTCCGGATCCAGATGGAGCACGGCCTCGCCGGAGTCCTGTCCCTCTACCCGGATCCCGAAGGCGATGCCCTCCCCGGGCGGCGTGGAGGTCCAGGTCGGGTTCACTGCCTCCACCCATTCCCTCACCCCCCCATCCGCCCGATCCGGGGGGCTCCCGGACACGAGGCGCGCCAGGTTGTGCAGGATGCCCATGCGGGTCAGTCCCACCACCAGGGCCTCCTCCAGGTGCGCAGGGCGAGGTGCCTCGGCGAGGGGTTCGTGGGCCCCCGAACCCCAGTGCATCCGATCTGGCCCGGCCTCCAGCCTCAGGTCGACGGAATCGGCCCCGAAGATCCCGCGAGCCCGGAGCTCGAGGGCATCGCCGGGGAGAAGGTGAAGCTCCCCCTCGAGGGAGGCGGAAAACGCTCCGTCGGCCTCGACCTTGAAGGCCAGGGACCACGGCGGATCGGCCAGGAGGGCGGCCTCGGCCCGGTGCAGGACGAGCCACGGGTAGCGGGCCAGCTCCACCATGATCATGCCGATGCGGGCCTCGCCGTGGTAGGCGGTGGTCTCGTTGAACTCCCCCACCTCCGGGTAGTGCCCCGCGAGCCCGTTCAGCGAATCCGGAACCGAAAAGGGGTCGACGCGGACCGAGGTTCCCGGGGGCATCCCCACCCAGCGCACCCACTCGCGGGACTCGTCGTGGATGCTCCAGCTCAGGGTGAGGGAGCCGACCTCGGCCTCGACCTGCGCCAGCGTCATGCCGGGGGCCATCCCTTCGCGCCCCCCTCCTCTCCCGACCCTGGCTCCCGGGTGGGTGGTCACCGCCAGGACCAGAAAGTCCTTGTCGGCGGGGGGCCCGGAGGCCGGGAGCAGGACATGATACAGCGTGTCCGGGCCATGGAGCACGGGAATCCCCTGCCAGTCCACCATGAAGGCGGGATTCGCCTCCCCCAGCGAGGCGTGGGCCGGGAGGGCGGCCCGCAGGTCCCCGAGGGTCATCCCTGCCCGGGCCTCCCCAATCCCGTCCAGGTGAACCACGGGGAGACGTGGATCCGGGGGGCGCTCGCACGCCGCGACCAGGGCGACGACCAGGGCGGCGAGCAGCACCGGGCGCAGGACGATTCGCGGGGCGGAGATGGGCATGAGCCTCGGCTTGAGCACGGGGAGCCTTGGGGAGCCTTGGGGAGCCCGGGATTCCGTCAGGGGGCAGGGGCAGGGGCGTCCACCCGGATGCTCCGCCACTTCCCCTGTCGGAATCGGGCCACGCTGAGAACGGCCCGGGTGAAGTGGCCCAGGACAATGGCGAGCCAGATGTCGCCGGGATCGAGACCGCGCAGCGCCTGGATCACCGCGCACATCCCCACGGGCAGAATGACCTGCGAGACAATGGAAATGTAGAGCGGGCTCCGGGTGTCGCCCGTACCCTGGAGCCCCCCGGTGTAGGTCAGCGCCACGGTGATGAAGAACCCCGAGACCGCAAGGTAGCGGAGGAGCTGAATCGAGAGCTCCACCACCGCCGGGTCGTCCATGCCGAAGACCCCCAGGAGGAGACGAGGCGCCAGGAGGAAGATCGTGCCCACCAGGGCCGCACCGGCCACCCCGATCCCGGCGGCGGCCCGGACCCCCTCCACCGAGCGATCCGGCTGGCCCGCGCCCAGATTCTGACCTGCCATGGCCGCGGCCGCGCCCATGAGGCCCACCGACGTCCAGGAGACCAGCGAGAAGAGCTGGGTGTAGGTGACGGTATACGCGGCCTGGGCCTCGGCCGAAAGCTCCAGCGAACCCACGAAGCGGAGGAGGAGGACCCCTCCCACGTTCATGGCCACCCCCTGGATCCCGGCGGGGATCCCGAAGTGGAAGAGCTGCCGGATGATGGCCCAGTCCGGACGCCACCGCATGCCCCGATCGAAGGCAATGACCTGCCCACCCTGAAAGAAGAGCCACACGGTGGCCAGGCTCACCACGGCGCCGGCGATGACCGTTCCCAGGGCGGCCCCCGTGGTGCCCAGCGCAGGGATGGGGCCCAGGCCCCGGATCAGGATGACGTTCAGCACCAGGTTCAGGAGCGTGTACCCGATCCCCAGGCGCATGGGGGTATTGGCGTCACCGGCCGACCGGAAGGCCCCGCTCAGCATGAAGAAGAGCATCATGCCGAAGTTGAAGACGAACATGATGCGGAGGTACGGGAGCGCTTCGACCTGGACTTCGGCGGTGGCGTTCACGAGACCGAGGAGGGCGGGGCTCAGGAGGTACCCCAGGGGGGCGATCACCGCCAGCGACAGGAACGACGCCGTGAGGAAGGCCTGGAAGACGGTGCGATTCACCGCATCCGGGTCGTTGGCTCCGGCGAAGCGGGCCACCAGCACCCCCATCCCGGTGAAGATGGAGCTCAGGAAGACCACCACCACGAGGAAGATCTGCCAGGACACCCCGATGGCGGCGTTCCCCTCAAAGCCGACGTAGTGCCCCACCATGGCGTGGTCCACGATCCCCTGGAGTCCGCCCACCACGTTCAGGACCACTGTGGGCCAGGCCAGGCGCCAGACCGCCCGGGACACCGATCCCTCGACGATGGAACGGTCGAACGCTCGCCTGCGTGGAGGGGGGGAGGTGCTCAAGGGGGGCCCGCGGCGGCGAACACCCCGCTGGAGAGATACCGGTCACCCCGGTCGCAGAGGATGACGACGATGACGGCGTTCTCCGTGGCGGCCGCCACCTCCAGCGCCCCCGCCACGGCGCCGCCGGAACTCACGCCGGCGAAGATCCCCTCCTCCCGCGCCAGGCGCCGCATGGTGGCCTCGGCCCGGGCCTGGGACATCTCGATGACTTCGTCCACCCGCTCGGGCTCGAAGAAGGCGGGGAGGTAGTCCGGCGGCCAGCGGCGAATCCCCGAGATGCGGGAGCCTTCGGCGGGCTGGAGGCCGAGGATGCGGATGTCCGGGTTCTGCTCCTTGAGGTAGCGGCTTACCCCCATGATGGTACCGGTGGTGCCCATGCTGCTCACGAAGTGAGTGACGCGGCCTTGCGTCTGCTCCCAGATCTCGGGGCCGGTGGAGGCATAGTGGCCCTCGGGATTGTCGGGGTTCGCGAACTGGTTCAGGACCCTCCCCTTCCCTTCGGCCTCGAGGCGGAGGGCCAGGTCCCTTGCACCCTCCATGGAGGCGGACGCGCTCACGAGGATGAGCTCGGCGCCGTAGGCGGTGACGGCGGCCTTCCGTTCCTCGGTGCTGTCTTCCGGCATGACCAGGGTCATGCGGTACCCGAGCACCGCCGCCGCCATGGCCAGGGCAATCCCCGTGTTTCCGGACGTGGCCTCGATGAGGGTGTCGCCGGGGCGGATCTCCCCCCGGGCCTCGGCCCGCCGGAGCATGGAAAAGGCGGGGCGGTCCTTGACGGATCCGGCGGGATTCTGGCCTTCCAGCTTGCCCAGGATCGCGTTGTTGCGCCCGGCCGTGATGCGCTGGAGGCGGACGAGGGGGGTGGCACCGACCAGGTCGGCGATGGTGGGAACCGTCATGGATAGACGAGGTCGAGGGGGGAACGTCAGGTCAGAACCGGCTCATCGCCTTCGTCGGCGGCGAGTTCGCCCAGCGCCGAGAGGAGGGCGGCGGCGCGGCGCTCCCGATCCTCGTCGCCCTGGGCATGGGCCCGGGCCCGGGTCTGCTCCAGCTGATCACGGAAACGGGCCAGGTACCAGTCGAGTCGACGTGGATACGGATCCAGGGCGTGGAGGAAGAAGCGAAGGAGCACCCCCACCACCGGAAGCGCCACGGCCAGCCAGAAGAACTGGAAGAGGACGATGAGGGAGGCGAGGAGGAGGAGGAGCCAGAGTTCGGAGGCCACGAGCGAGGGCCAGCCCCTGGCCAGCAGGGCCCGGGCCGAGGTCACCGCCGACGCCGAGGGCACGCCCGGGAGAACCGCCACCAGGGCGCGCTGCTCCGCCGCCCGGATCCGGATACCCAGAGGCGAGGCGAAGGCGTAGAAGAGGGTCAGGAAGACGGCGACGGCGACGGGCATGCTCCAAACTCTCGAATTTTCCTCCCCCTCGCCAGAACCCTCGCGGGATCGTAGGATGGGCGCATGACTCAATCGAGAAGGTGGGCTCTGGCCCTGGCGGTGGTCCTCCCGGTCCTGGCACCGGGTCTCTGGGGATGTGCAACGGGTTCGGCGGCTCCGGCCGCCACCCCGCCTCCGACGACTCCGGCCGGCCCGGCCACAGCGGCGGCCTCGGCCGAGCCCGTCGGCGACCCGGGGCTCTTTACCCTGTACCAGCCGGAGGGCCGCCTTCACTTCCAGATCCCGGACTCGATCTTCGGGCGGGATATTCTCCTCATCAGCCAGATCGCGGGGGCGCCCGAAAACTTCAGCCCCTTCCTCAACTCCGGCTCGAACGTGGCGGAGCAGGTGGTCCGCTGGGAGCGCCGGGGGGACCGGGTGCTCCTGCGCACCGTGACCTTCTCCAACGTGGCGGACCCGGAGCTTCCCATTGCCCGATCGGTGGAGGTCAACACCTTTGCCCCGGTGATCCGCACCTTCAGCGTGGAGCGGGAGTCGGACGGCGGCGTCGTCATCGACGTCACCGGCCTCTTCGAGACCGATGTGGAGGCCATCGCCGCGGTCCAGGGAGCTCAGCGCACCCAGTTCCAGATCCGACGGCTCGATCCTGCCCGGACCTTCATCGATTCGGCCAGGAGCTTTCCGCTGAACGTGGAGATCCGCCACACGCTGACCTACGAGGCCGGAAACCCGCCGAGCCAGTCCCGGACCGGGACGATCTCGGTGCAGATGGCTCAGTCCTTCGTGCTCCTTCCGGCCGAACCCATGCGCCACCGGTACCATGACCCCCGGGTGGGATGGTTCACGGTGAACCAGATCGACTTCGGCTCCACGGAGTACAAGGCGGCCCAGCGGCGCCTGATCCGCCGCTGGCGCCTGGAGCCCTCGGACCCCGAGGCCTACGCCCGAGGCGAGCTGGTGGAGCCGGTTCAGCCCATCGTGTACTACCTGGACCCGGGGACCCCCGCCGAATGGGCTCCCTACATCCGGGCGGGTGTGGAGGACTGGCAGGGCGCCTTCGAGTCGGCGGGCTTCCGGAACGCCATCGTGGTGCGGGACGTGCCCACGCCGGAAGAGGACCCGGACTTCTCGCCGGAAGACGTTCGCTACAACATGGTCCGCTACATCGCCAACATGACCCGGAACGCCACCGGGCCCAGCGTCTCGGACCCGCGCTCCGGCGAGATCATCGCCTCGGACATCATCTGGTACCACAACCACCTGCGGTCCTACCGGAACCGCCTCATGGTGGAGACGGGGGCGGCGAACCCGGTGGCGCGCTCGCTCCGCATGGACATGGACTACATCGGGGATGCCGTGCGGCAGGTCATTGCCCACGAGATCGGTCACGCCATCGGGCTCCCCCACAACATGATCGCCAGCTCCGCCTTCCCGGTGGACTCGCTCCGCTCCCCCACCTTCACCGCGGAATACGGGGTGGCGGCCACCATCATGGACTACGCCCGCCAGAACTACGTGGCCCAGCCCGGCGACGGAGTGGAGCGCTTCATTCGCGGCATCGGGCCCTACGATCACTATTCCGTCGAGTGGGGCTACCGGGTGATCCCCCAGGCCGCCACCCCCGCCGACGAGCGGGCCACGCTGGACCGGTGGGTCATGGAGCGGGCCGGAGACCCCCGGTACCTCTTCGGAGCCCAGGGCTACGGACTCGACCCCCGGAACCAGACCGAGGACATCGGCGATGACCCGGTCCGGGCCTCCACCTACGGGATCATGAACCTGAAGCGGGTGCTCCCGAACCTCCCCGACTGGACCCGGTCCGACGTGCCGGGCTCGGACTACGGCGATCTGGCGGAGCTCTACGGAGAGCTGGTGAGTTCCTGGAACCGCTACGTGGGCCACGTGCTCACCGTGGTGGGAGGCGTGCACATGACGATTCGGGCCGACCACGAGCCGGAGCCCGTCTACGTGCCCGTGGATCCGGACCGGCAGCGTGATGCGGTGGCGTTCCTGGCCCGGGAGGTCTTCGAGACCCCCGTCTGGATGAACGAACGCGAGGTCCTCGAGCGCATCGAGGCCTCGGGCGCCGTGGCCCGCATCCGGCAGGCCCAGAGCACCCGGCTCCGTCAGCTGCTGGACCCGGCCCGCATGCTCCGGATGCAGGAGGCGGAGCTCCAGGCCCCGGCCGGTGGCGCCCGCGTCTACACTCCCACCGAGCTCCTGGCCGACGTCCGGGGCGCCATCTGGTCCGAACTGGCGGAGGCCCGGTCCATCGACGCCTACCGGCGGAACCTGCAGCGCGTTCATGTGGATCGTCTCGGCGAACTCCTGGACGAGACGGCCTCGCCCTCCGATGCCTCGGCCCTGGCACGGGCTGAACTGAACCGGCTCCAGCGGGAGATCCGGACCGCGGCGGGGCGCTCGGGGCTCGATGCGCTGACCCGGGCCCACCTGGAGGACATGGGGGCCCGCATCGGCAGCCTCCTGGAGGCGTGATGCGACAGCGGGAAGGGTGACCCGGCTGCGGGAGGGGAGACGCGGGTCAGTCCTGCCCCCCTCCCGCCCGGGGTGGCCGGAGGGCTCGGGGAGCCAGGGCGGGATGGATGCGAGCCCGGAAGGACCCGAGGCCTTCCCGGGGACCGCCGTCGCAGGGGGCAAGGACGAGGGCGTCGGCCTCGGCGTCCACCAGGTAGACGGCGTCCTGCCCGAAATCCCGCCCCAGCTCCAGAATCACCGGCGGGGGGGCGGCTACGAGCCAGCTCGCCTCGGAATGGTCGCCGAAGGGGGAGCGACCGACGATGCGCATGTGGCCCAGCTCCGCGGCTTCCAGCCGGCGGCGCAACCCCGCGTCCCGGGCCTCGTTCTCGGCCAGGGGGAGCACGCGGCCTCCCGCCTCCCCCACCCCGGGGTTCCAGGCCGTGACGATCCCCAGCGGACCCTGCGGCAGCGCCGCTTCGGGAGTCAGCTCGAAGACCACCGTACGGTAGCCGTCCCAGCGGTGGGGAGATCGGGGCATCGGGGTTGTCCTTCGGCGCGGCGCCGGGCTAGGTTCCGGGTGTCGATCCACAGGAGGTCGACCCCGGGATTTGTCGCGATTGCAGCCGGGTGACGAACTGCTAAACCGCTGGGGGGGTCCCGGGCGGTTATCGCGCAGGGACCCCTATCTTGTACGAGGCACATCGACGCATGGCCGACTTCATCTTCACCTCGGAATCCGTGTCGGAGGGCCACCCCGACAAGGTCTGCGACACCATCGCGGACACGATCCTGGATGCGGCGCTCGCCGCCGATCCCCGTTCACGGGTGGCCATCGAGGTCCTCTGCAAGGAGGACCAGGTCGTGCTGGCAGGGGAGCTCTCCTCCTCGGCGGCACTGGATGCCGCCGCCCGCGCCGAACTCGCCCGGAAGGCCATTCGCGCCATCGGGTACACGGACCCGGCGGCCCCCTTTTCCGCCGATGGGGTCCGGATCACCGACCTGGTGTCCCGGCAGGCGACGGAGATCTCCCGGGGCGTGGATGGGGGAGCCGAAATGGGCGCCGGCGACCAGGGGATCATGTTCGGCTTCGCCTCCGACGAGACGCCGGAACTCATGCCCCTTCCCATCCTCCTGGCCCACCGCGTGACCCGGCAACTGGCCGACGCTCGGCGGAGCGGAGTTCCAGGCTGGCTCCGCCCGGATTCCAAGAGCCAGGTGTCGGTGCGGTACGCGGAGGGGCGCCCGGTGGAGGTCACCGACGTGGT
>Ga0114946_10002156_pt1 | contig 13518 bp, 12 predicted proteins | sample WalLakDeSediment_FD_88676 | JGI IMG/M metagenome (GOLD analysis project Ga0114946, IMG submission 88676) | Lake sediment microbial communities from Walker lake, Nevada to study Microbial Dark Matter (Phase II) - Walker Lake 11/02/13 Deep Sediment | ecosystem: Environmental > Aquatic >...
CTCGAACCGGGGCAGGGCGGGGAGCGGGCTGTGCCAGCCCCGGTCGACGTGGACGAGGCGCAGCGTGGCGGCGTGCTCGTCGAGCCAGGCCGCCACGCAGGCGAGCTCGTCGACGGCGTGGCGCGGGATCGCGGCGGCATCGGGCTCGAGCTCGGGGAGCCCGGGCCCGACCGGCGCCCGCGCCGCGCCGTCGGCCCCCCACACGCGGACGAGGAGACCGTGGTCGAGCTCGGCCCCGATGCCCGACGGGGCCTCCACCCGCAGCGACCCGGCGCGGACGAGGCCGTGGAGGCGGCGCTGGCGGCTCAGCACCCCGGCGAGAGCGCGGGCCCGCTCCCGCACGTCGGTGGCCTCCTCGAAGCGCTGCTCGGCGGCCAGCGCCCGCATGCGGCGCTCGAGGGGCTCGAAGATCAGCTCGGGTGCCGGTCCGAGGCCGCGGCGCACCTGGTCGACGATGGCCCCGTACCGCACCTCGTCGACGAGGCCCGAGCACGGGCAGGCGGCGACGCCGAGCTGGGCGGCGGTGCACGGTGCCCCGCTCGGCTCGCGGCCCGGACGCGCCGCGCACCGGCGCAGCGGGAGGGCGGTCTCGATGGCGTCGGCCGCGAGCCGGGCCACCCGGCGCGAGGAGACCGGGCCGAGGTAGAGGGCGCCGTCGGGGCGGACGTCGGCGACGATCGAGAGTCGGGGGAACCGCTCGGCGGTGAGCTTGAGGTAGGCGTAGGACCGCCAGCGGGTGAGCTGCCGGTTGAAGCGGGGCTGGTGGGCGTGGATGAGGCGGACCTCGGCCACCGCGGCCTCGAGCGTGCTCACGCCCACGAGGTGCTCGACGCGGTGGGCCTCGCGGAGGAGCTGGCCGACCTTGCGGCGCCCGTCGGCCGCGAAGTAGCTGCGCACCCGCGAGCGCAGGTCGGTGGCCTTGCCCACGTAGAGCACCTCGCCGCGGACGTCGCGGAACACGTACACGCCGGGGGCCCGCGGCAGCGACTCGGTGGAGCGGAGCAGGCCGGTGCGCGGCTGGGCGGCCAGCCGGGGCAGGGCGATGAGATCGTCGAGCCCGGTGACGCCGAGCCCCGACGCCCGCTCGATGAGCAGGTGGAGCAGGTCGCCGGTGGTGAGGGCGTCGTCGAGGGCGCGATGCGAGGGGCGGTGCGAGAGGCGGAGGCGGTCGGCGAGGGTGCCGAGGCGGCAGTTGGGCACCTCGTCGCGCACCAGCCGTCGGGCGAGGGCGACGGTGTCGACGGACCGGTTGGTCAACGCCGGCCGCCCCGAGCGCTCGAGGGCGGCCCGCAGGAAACCGAGGTCGAACCGCACGTTGTGCCCGACGATCACCGCACCGCCGATGAACTCGAGCAGGGCGGGCAGCACCGACTCGATGCGGGGAGCGGGGACGACCATGGACTGGGTGATCCCGGTGAGGACGGTGATCTCGGGGGGGATCGCCATGCCCGGGTTCACGAGCGTCTGGAACGTGCCCAGGCATTCGCCGCCGCGGAGCTTCACCGCACCGATCTCGGTGATGCCGCAGCGGTCGGGCGCGCCGCCGGTGGTCTCGAGGTCGATCACGCAGAACGTGACATCGGCGAGCGGGGTCCCGAGGTCGTCGAACGAGCGCTGCACCGACGCAGTGTGATCGAACGGGCGTTCGAGCGTCAAGGATCGGCCGCGGATCCGGGCGGTAGCATCGGGGGGTGGCTCCCACCCGGTACCGCTGCAGCGCCTGCGGCAACCTCACCCGATTCGACGTCACCACCACGCGTCGGTCCCGCGCCTTTCACCACTACACCGTCGGCGGGGAGCTCACGGTGGAGGACGAGGAGGTGCTCGACGAGCAGATCGAGTCGGTGGCGTGCCGCTGGTGCGGCACCGGCGCGTCGGTCGTCGTCGTGGCCGACGCCGAGCCCGCACCCGGACGGCAGCCCTGAGCCCCTCGAGCGGCGATCCGCTCGAGCCGGCGCTCCTGCGTGCCCTCGACGTGGCCAAGCGGCTCGCCGAGCGGGGTGAGGAGGTGCCCGCGCCGGTCCGGCGGATCCTCGGGTTCGCCAAGCTGGCCGGCCCGGCGCGGCGCACGCTGCGGGCCGCGCTCGAGGACGACGACGCGTTTCGCGACCACGTCGCCGAAGGCGCCACCGAGGCCGAGGTCGGTCGGGCCGGGTGGCTGTTCCTCGTCCGGCCCGACGGCTGGGAGGCCGAGCTCGACGATCTGGTCGATCGGGCCGGTCGCTGGGCGCAGGCCTCGGCGGCCGCCCGCGACGAGCGCCGCGCCGAGCGGCGCCTCGCCGGTCTCGAGCGGCGGGCCGAGGCCGCGGAGCGCCGGGCGGAGGACCTGCAGGGCGAGCTCGCCGGCGTCCGGGCCGAGCTCGAGGACCGGCGCGCCGGTCAGCGGGCGCTCCTCGCCGAGCTCACGGACGCCCGCGCCCGAGCCGACGAGGAGGCCGACGGGCGCCGGCGGGCCGTCGAGGCGCTCGCCGAGGCCCGGGAGCAGGCCGCGGCCGGCGCGGCCGACCTGGGCGCGGCCCGCCGGCGGCTGCGCGAGCTCCAGGCCGGGGCGGGGTCCGTCGACCTCGCCCGGGTCACGGCGGCCGCGTCGCGGCTGGGCGCGGTGGTGGCCGAGGCCGCCGGTGCCGTCGCCGAGCTCGACGCCGCCGTCGCCGCGGCATCGCCGCCCGCCCGCTCGGCGCCCGACCCGCAGCCACCGTCGCCGCCCGCGCCGCCGCCGGCCGCGTCGGACGCGGGCGGGACCACCCGCGCTCGGCGTCGGGCGCCGGCGATCCCCGGGGGGATGTTCGACGACTCGCCCGAGGCGGCGGCGCACCTGCTGCGCCGGGCCGGCGCGTGCATCCTCGTCGACGGCTACAACGTCACCAAGCTGGCGTGGCCCGACGAGCCGCCGGCCGAGCAGCGGGCCCGCCTGCACGTGGCCCTCGACGACCTCGGTGTGCGGTCGGGGTGTCGGCCCGAGGTGGTGTGGGACGGCGCCGAGCAGGTCACCGCCCTCCCCGCCCCGCTGCTGCGCGACCTCCGGGTGCACTTCTCGGCGCCCGACGTCGAGGCCGACGACGTGGTGCTCGACCTGGTCGACGCGGTGCCGGCCGGGGTCGACGTCGTCGTCGTCTCCAACGATCGGAGGGTCCGCGACGGCGCCCGGGCGCGGGGGGCGGCGGCGGTGCGCTCCGAGCACCTCCTCGCCGTCCTCGGGATCGGCGCCCGCTGACCGAGCCCCGGTGACCCGTCCCGTCGGGGGCTCGGTGTCACACCCCTTTCGTAGGGTCGGGGCGTGGATCGAACCATCACCATCGACTGTGCCGACTGCGTCCAGCGCCACACACCGGTCTGCGCCGAGTGCGTGGTCACCTTCATCTGCTCGCGCGAGCCCGACGATGCCGTCGTCATCGGCGTCGACGAGGCCCGTGAGCTCCGCCGGCTCTCGGCCGCGGGGCTCGTGCCCGAGCTGCGCCACGTGCGTCGCTCCGGCTGAGGTCGCGCCCCCCGGGTGGGGGTCGGCCCCGGCGCCGCGCGACGATGGCCAGGTGCCGGCCGTCCCCACCGTCCAGGAGCTGCGGGCCACCGGGCTCGCCGCCGGGCTCGACGTGGTCGGCGTCGCCGGGGCCGAGCCGTTCGTCGACACCCGGGCCGTGCTCGAGGAGCGGCGGTCCGCGGGGCTCCACGGCACCATGGCCTTCACCTACCGCAACCCCACCCGCTCCACCGATCCGGACGCGGCGCTGCCCGGGGCCCGGGCCCTGGTGGTCGGGGCGCGTGACTACCGAGGGGCCGACCCGCCCGATCCCGGTGCCGGCCGGCACGGTCGGGTGGCCCGGTACGCCCGCGCCGACCACTACGCGGCGCTGCGCTCGGGGCTCGGCGCGATGGCCGAGCTCCTCGTCGGCGCCGGGTGGCGGGCCCGGGTCGTGGCCGACGACAACGCCCTCGTCGACCGCGCCGCCGCGCACCGGGCCGGGATCGGGTGGTACGGCAAGAGCACCAACCTGCTGCTGCCCGGGACGGGCTCGTGGTTCGTGCTCGGCTCGGTGATCACCGATGCACCGCTGCCCGCCGGCGCCAGCCCGGTGGCCGACGGGTGCGGCCCGTGCACCCGCTGCCTCGACGAGTGCCCCACGGGCGCCATCGTCGCGCCCGGCGTGGTCGACGCCCGGCGCTGCCTGGCCTGGTCGGTGCAGGCGCCGGGGCCGATCCCCCGCGAGCACCGCGAGGTCCTGGGCGACCGCCTCTACGGGTGCGACGACTGCCAGGAGGTGTGCCCGCCCAACCGGCTCGTCGCCCGCCGGCCGGCACCACCGCCCGGCGACGACGACGTGGCGTGGGTCGACGTCGTCGCCCTCCTCGACGCCGACGACGCCGACCTGCTGGCCCGTCACGGACGCTGGTACATCGCCCGGCGCGAGCCCCGGCACCTGCGCCGCACCGCGCTCGTGGTGCTCGGCAACGTCGGCGACCCCGACGACGCCGAGGTGGTGCGCGTGCTCCGGGCCGCCCTCGCCGATCCCGACCCCCTGGTGCGCAGCCACGCGGTGTGGGCGGCCCGCCGGCTCGGGCGCGACGACCTGCTCGCCGCGGTCGCGGCCGACACCGACCCGTCGGTGCGCGACGAGCTCGCCGCGCCCCGACCGTCCCCGCGGGCACCCGACGCGCCCGCGGGTGCGGCGTCCGGAGACCACCGGTGACGCACCTGCTGGTCACCAACGACTTCCCGCCCAAGCTCGGCGGGATCCAGTCGTACCTGTGGGAGCTGTGGCGCCGACTCCCGCCGTCGTCGTTCGCGGTGCTCACCACCCCGTGGCCCGACGCCGCCGCCTGGGACGCGGCCCAGCCCTACCGGATCGAACGCACCCGCCAGCGCGTGCTCCTGCCCACCCCGGGCCTGGTCCGCCGGATCGACGCGCTGGCCCGCGAGGTCGACGCCGGGCTCGTCGTGCTCGACCCGGCGCTGCCGGTCGGCGCCCTCGGCCCCCGCCTCGAACGGCCCTACGCGCTCGTGCTCCACGGTGCCGAGGTCACCGTCCCCGGCCGCCTGCCGGTCTCACGGGCGCTGCTCGGGCGCACGTTGCGCGGTGCCGACCGCATCGTCGCCGCCGGCGGCTACCCGGCGGCCGAGGCCGAGCGCGCGGCTGGGCGTCCGCTGCCGATCACGGTCATCCCGCCGGGGGTCGACGTCGATCGCTTCGTCCCGCTCGATGCCGCGGCCCGCCTCGCGGCGCGGTCCGAGCTCGGGCTCCCGCGCGACGCGCTCGTCGTGCTCGGCCTGAGCCGGCTCGTCCCCCGCAAGGGCTTCGACGTGGTGCTGCGCGCCGCGGCGCGGCTCGCGGGGCGGTATCCGGACCTCCTGGTGGTCATCGCCGGCTCGGGCCGCGATCGGTCCCGCCTCGAACGGGTGGCCCGGCGCGCCGGAGCGCCGGCCCGCTTCCTCGGCCGGGTGGACGACGATCTCCTCCCCGCGCTCTACGGGTGCGCCGACGTCTTCGCCATGGTGTGCCGCGACCGGTGGCTCGGGCTCGAGCGGGAGGGGTTCGGCATCGTGTTCGTGGAGGCCGCGGCGGCCGCCGTGCCCCAGGTCGCCGGGCGCAGCGGCGGATCCCACGAGGCCGTCGTCGAGGGCCGCACCGGCCTGGTGGTCGATCGCACCCGCGACGTCGGTGCGGTGGCCGACGCGCTCGATCGCCTGCTCGGCGACGAAGCGCTCCGCCGCGAGCTCGGGGCCGCGGCCCGGCACCGGGCGACGACCGAGCTCACCTACGACCTGCTCGCGGCCCGCCTGGCCACGGCGCTCGGGGTCGACCGCTGATGGCGCGCCGTCGAGGGGACGGCTCGCCCGACGGCGAGCGGCCGGTGGGCCGCGGGCGGCGCCCCCCCGATCGGGAGCGGCCGGTGGGACGGGCCGCGGCGCCGACGGGGTCGGGCCCCGCCGACGCGGGCGCGGGCCCGGCCGGGGTGGACGTGCCCGCGGCGCTCGAGCGGGTCGGCGGGGCGATCGTGCGGACCTCGTGGGCGGGCACGGTCGCGTTCGCGCTGGCCACCCTCGGCGCGGTGATCGCGCCCGACGTGCTCGGCGGGGCGTTCATCGCCGTGGCGCTGGTGCTCTTCACCGCCGGATGCGTCGCGTTCCTCTGGGCCTACGGCATCGCGGTCGGCCGCAGCCGGACCGATGCCATCGGGATCGGCGGGCTGTTCTTCCTCGCCGGGAGCGCACCACCCGGCGTCCGTCGATCGCTGCTCGGCGCCGTCGGAGTCCAGTGTGCGGTCGCGATCCTCGGCGCGTCGGTCCGGCCCTTCACCGGACTGGCCTTCGGGATCCTGGTGCCGGTGTTCGGGCTCGGGTTGACCGGGCTCTGGGGGGCCCGTCACGGCGTGTTCCCGCCCCGCCGGCCGCGCCGGGCATCCTGACGGTCGGCGGCTCCATCGACCACACTGGGCCGGCCGACCGACGGGTCCGGCGACCGCGCCGCGAGCACGAGAGAGGGAAGGCCGACGATGGCCGAGCAGGCAGTCCAGCGCACCACCATCAACGCACCGCCCGAGCGGTGCTACGAGATCGCCGCCGACATCGAGCGCTATCCGGAGTGGGCACGCGACGTGAAGGACGCCCGGATCCTCTCCCGCGACGACGAGGGCCGGCCCCACGAGGTGGAGTTCCGCACCGCGGCGATGGGGCGCAGCACCACCTACACGCTCCGCTACGACCACTCCGGCGCCCCGCAGCGGCTGTCGTGGGTGCTCACCCGCGGCGACCTCACCCGCAAGCTCGACGGCACCTACGACTTCCTCCCGGTCGACGGTGACGCCTCGAGCACCGACGTCGTCTACCAGCTCGAGGTCGACCTCGTCGTCCCCCTGCCCGGGTTCGTGAAGCGCCGGGCCGAGGGCAAGATCCTGCGCACCGCGCTGCCCGAGCTGAAGGACCGGGTGGAGTCACTCGGCATCGGGTGAGGATCCTCCTCGTCACCGGCAAGGGCGGGGTCGGCAAGACGACCACGGCGGCTGCCACGGCCCTGAGCTGCGCCGCGGCGGGGTACCGCACCGCGGTGGTGTCGACCGATCCGGCCCACTCGCTGGCCGACGCGTTCGGCATCTCGCTCGGGGTCGAGCCCGAGATGGTCGCGCCCGGGCTGTCGGCCCACCAGATCGACACCCGCACCCGCCTCGAGGAGTCGTGGGGCGAGATCCGCGACTGGTTGCTCGAGGTGCTCACCTGGGCCGGTGTCGACGCGGTGGAGGCCGAGGAGCTGTCGATCCTGCCCGGGCTCGACGAGGTCGTCTCGCTCATCGAGGTCGAGCGCTACGCCTCGGCGGGTGACTCCGACGTCCTCGTGGTCGACTGCGCGCCCACCGCCGAGACCGTCCGGCTCCTCAGCCTGCCCGACGTCCTCGGCTGGTACATGCAGCGGTTGTTCCCGGCGACCCGCCGGCTCAACCGCCTGGCCGCACCGGTGCTGGGGCGGATCAGCGACCTGCCCGTCGCCGACGACGCGGTGTTCGGGGCGACCCGCCGCTTCTACGACCGCCTCGAGCGGGTGCGCGACCTGCTCTCCGACACGTCGCGGACCACGGTGCGCCTCGTCGTGAACCCCGAGCGGATGGTCATCGCCGAGGCCCGGCGCACGGCGACCTACCTGTCGCTCTTCGGCTACCGGGTGGACGCGGTGGTCGCGAACCGGCTCCTGCCCGACGCCGTGCGCGACCCGTGGTTCGACCGGTGGCGGACGGTCCAGGCCGAGCACCTCACCACCATCGAGGAGGGCTTCGCCCCCCTGCCGATCCTGCGCGCCGAGCTCGCGCCCGGTGAGCTCATCGGCGTGGTGGCCCTCGCCGAGCTGGGGCGCACCCTCTACGGTGACCTCGACCCCGCCGCGGTGCTCCACGAGGGCACGCCGCTGCGGATCGTCGCCGACGGTGCCGACCTCCAGCTCCAGGTCGACCTGCCGTTCGCCGATCGCGGCGAGCTCGACCTGGCCCGGCGCGACGACGAGCTGCTGGTGCGGGTGGGGCCCTATCGGCGGGCGGTCATGCTCCCCGACTCGCTCCGCCACCGAACGGTGGTCGCGGCGCGGCTCGCCGATGGCATGCTGGAGGTCACCTTCGCCGGCTCCCCGCCGACGTGAGGGGAACGACACCGGGACACCTGACGGGACGGCCGAGATGGACGAGCGCGCAGCGGGCGGCATGGAGCACCTCCAGGCGGCGGCACGTGAGCTGATCGCCGCCGCCCGTGCCTTCCTCGACGTGGCCGAGGACCTCGTCGACGAGCCCGGTGCCGCGGCGGCGGTCATCGACCTCGTCCGCAACCGCCGCGCCGCCGACACCCCGACCCGACCCGGCGACGGCGCGGTCGAGCACATCGACGTCGGATGATCGTCCCCGGCCGCGACCTCGGCGGGAGCTGAGCCATGCACATCGTCTCCGTCGACGTCGACGGCGCCGAGGTCGAGCTGCACCCGTTCCTCACGGTGCTGTCGGGCTTCCCGAGCACCACCCGGGCCCGGCTCGTCGAGATCCTGGTCAGCGTCGCCCGCGGGGTCGCCCCGGGCGTCGCCGGCTCGATCGAGGTGCACGGGCTCCTGCTCCCGGTCGACCAGCCCCACCTCGACCTCCTCGGCCCGGGCCCACGGAGCGTCGACGCGGTGCTCGTCCGACCCGCCGACCTGCCGGGCGGGCCCGTCGACGTCGCGGCCGGCGACCCCGGCCGGGCGCCGCCCGACCCGGTGCGCGCCGGTCTCGTCGCTCAGCTCACGGCGATCGAGGAGGCGGGCGCGGTGCTCGAGGGTCGGATCGCCGCGACCACGCAGGCGGCCGACGCGGCACGGGCGCGACTCGACCCGGACGCCGCGGTCGCGCTCGAGCAGGCCGAGGCCGCGCTGGCCGCGGCCGTCGAAGCCGGGGCGCCGTCGTCGGGTCCGGCCGAGATCGCGCCGCCCCCGATCGCTCCCGAGGAGCCCGATCCCCTGGTGGCCGAGCTCGCGGCGCGGCGGGCCACCCGGGCCGAGCTCGAGGCGCGCCTCGACGTCGAGCGCCACGCCCTCCTGCGCCGCCTCGAGCAGCTCGAGCGGGCCGAGGCGGAGCTGGCCGAGCTCGAGCGCCGGGTCGCGCTCGATGCGCTCGCCCCCGCCCCGGTGGCGAGTGGGACGGAGCCGGCACCGCCGGCCGGCGCGCCCCCGACCCCACCGGTGCCGCGCCCCGGCCCGGAGGAGGAGCGCCTCGAGCGGGCCGCGGACGACCTGGCGACGGCCGCCGACGACATGGACCGGCTGCTCGACGCGGCGATGCTGCCCACCGGCCCCGACCTGGCGGCCGCGGCCGCGAGCCAGGAGCGGTTGGCTGTCGCGATCGACGCGGTCTGCGCGGCCCGAGCCGCGCTCGGGTTCTCCGTGTCGGACCGGGCCCGTGCCGCCCTCGACCAGGTGCCACCGCTGCTCGTCGACCTGGAGGACGCCACCCGGGCCGGAGTGGCCCGCCGCCTGACCGACGAGGAGAGCCGGGAGATCGATCGGCTCCACGACGCGGTCATCGACGCCGACGCCCGGCGCGAGTCGCGCCTGGCGCGACGCAACGCGGAACAGCGGTACGACGAGGCCCGGGCCGCGCTCGACGCCTATCTCGAGCGCTTCGGCTTCGCCACGTTCGCCGAGCACGTCATGGAGCGGATGACCCCGGTCGCCGACGCGCCGGCCGCGGCCCGGCTCGGCGCCGCCCGCGTCGAGCTCGACCGGGCCCGCGCCGAGCTCGGCCGGGGGATCGACGAGCTGGTCACGGGCTCCCGCCGCGACCTCGAGCTGGCCCGATCCCTGATCGCCGATGCCGGCGGAGCGGCGCCGGTCCCGTCCCCCGGCGGGCCCACCGCCGGCACGGCCCCACCCGGTACCCCCGCAGCGGGGGCCGTGCCGCCCCCGTCCATCGAGGTGGAGGCGCGGCGGATCGAGCTGGAGGCGCGTCGCGACGCGGTCGCGACCCAGCGCGACGAGGCGACGATCCTCGACGAGCAGCTGGGCGCGGCCGAGCGCATCGCCGAGCAGATGGACGCCGAGATCGACCGACTCGCCCAGGAGCTGGCGGCGCGACCGGCCGGGGACGAGCCCGAGCCGACGTCGGCCGCAGGGGCCGACGAGGCGCCGCCGTCGACGGTCGACGACACCGAGGTGGCCCGGCTCGGCGCCGAGCTCGAGGCGGCCCGAGCTCGCGCCACGGCGCACGACACGGCGGCGCTCGCGGTGGCCCACCTGGATTCCGAGCTCGCCGCCCTCCACGACGAGCTGGCGACGCGCCGGCGCGACCTCGACACCGTCCGGTCGGACTTGGAGCGGCGCTCCGAGCCGGAACCGTCGGTCCCGGCGGTCCGACCCGATGCCGAGGGTGCTCCCGACCAGGTGGAGTGGTTCCTCCTCCACAAGGTGAGCGAGCTGCGCGCCGTGGAGGGCGGAAGCGACGGCGTGCTCGTGCTCGACGACGCGCTCCGCGACCTCCCCGACGACGTCGTCCGCGGCCTGGCACCGGTCCTCGCCCGGATCGGGACCTCCACGCAGGTCGTGTACGTGGGCGACGCCGCACCGCTCGGCACGTGGGTGCGCGAGCGGGGACTGTCGGTGGGCGCGGTGGTGGGTCCCGACGGCGTGATCGAGTGATCGGGGTCGGCGCGGCGCCCTGACGCGCCCGGTGGCGGCCCCGCGGGCCCGGCGGGACGACCACCCCCGACGGCATGCCTAGCATCGCGGTGACCACCGACCGGGAGGCACCGTGCCCATCACTCGAGACGCTGTTCGCCAGCTGGCCACCTTCGACAGCGGGGGTGCGCCGGTCACCACCTGCTACCTCGACGTCGACGGCCGCCGACGGGTGCGGCCAGCCGACTACCAGGCGGCCCTCGAGCACCTGATCCGGGCGACGTCGGTCCGCCCGAACGGCGAGCCCGCGGCCGCCGACCTGCAGCGCATCACCGACTACGTCCGGTCGGACTTCGACCGGGGCGGTGTCCGGGGGATCGCCATCTTCTCCTGCGCGGCACGCGACTTCTGGGAGGTGGTCGCGCTGCCGGTGCCGGTGCACGACCGGATCCACGTGGGGCACGGTCCCGACGTCGCCCAGCTCGAGGTCGTCGTCGACGACCTCCGGCCCATCGGCGTGCTCCTCGCCGACCGCCAGCGCGCCCGCCTGTTCGTCTACGAGTTGGGCGAGCTCATCGAGCACGAGGAGCACACCGACGAGCTGCCCCGCGACGTCGACGAGCGGGGCCACTCCGAGCGGGGCGGCGTCGAGCCCCACAACGACGAGCTCGCCGCGCAGCACCTCCGCCACGCCGCCAAGTCGGCGTTCGACATGTTCTCGGCGCACCGGGTCGAGCACGTGGTCCTCGGCGGGGCCGCCGACCTGCTGGGCGAGCTCGAGCAGGCGCTGCACCCGTTCCTGCGCGATCGTCTCGCCGGTCGCTTGGCGCTCACGGCCACGGCCGGGCTCGCCGACATCCGCGCCGCGGTGATCGCCACCGAGCAGCGGCTGGAGCGCGAGTCCGAGGCCGCGGCGGTGGCCCGGCTGCGAGACGCGATCGGCGCCGGGCGCCGCGGCGTCGGCGGTCTGGCCGACACGCTCCGGGCGCTGAGCGAGCGGCGGGTCGAGCACGTGCTCGTGTCCGACGGGTTCGTCGAGACCGGGTGGCGGTGCCCGGCGTGCTCGGCCCTGGCCGCCGTCGGGCCCGACTGCCCGGTGTGCTCCTCGGCGATGGAGCACCTCGACGACGTCGTCGCTGAGGCCGTGCAGGAGGCGATGGCCCAGGCGTGCCGGGTGGAGGTCTGCGTGGACAACGCCGACCTCGACGTGCTCGGCCGCATCGGCGCCCTGCTCCGGTTCTGAGCGGCCCGGTGGGCCCCCTCGTCGCCGGGCTCGACCTGGGGGGCACCAAGGTGCTCGGGGTCGCGCTCGGCGCCGGCGAGGTCGTCGCCGAGGCGCGCGTCCCGACGCCGCGCGGCGACACGGCGATCGTCGACGCCCTCATCGACGTGGTGGCCCGCCTCGAGGACGCGACGGGAGCGCCCATGTCGGCCATCGGCGTGGGCATCGCCGGCCTCGTCGACCGCGGTGGGGTGCTCCGCTTCGGACCCAACGTGCCCGGGGTGGTGGACCTCGACGTGCGGGGCCGGCTCAACGCGGCGGTCGGCCGCCCGGTCGTGGTCGACAACGACGCTACCTGCGCGCTGTGGGCCGAGCACCTGGTGGGTGCGGCGGTCGGCGCGACCGATGTGGTGTTCGTGGCCCTCGGCACCGGCATCGGCGGCGCGGTGGTCGCCGGCGGCGCGCTGCAGCGGGGCGCGCACGGCTTCGCCGGCGAGTTCGGCCACATGATGGTCGACCCGTCGGGCCCGCCGTGCCCGTGTGGTGGCCGGGGGTGCTGGGAGCGGTTCGCCTCTGGCGCCAGACTGCGGCGCATCGGCCGCGAGGCGGCCCGGTCCGGTCGGGGCGTGCGGATCCTCGAGCTCGCCGGCGGATCTCCCGACCAGGTGCGCGGCGAGCACGTCACCGCCGCGGCCCGGGAGGGCGACGCCGTGGCCCTCGGGCTCGTCGACGAGCTGGCGTGGTGGGTGGCCGTGGGCGTCGCCGGGCTCGTCAACGCGCTCGACCCCGAGGTGGTCGTGCTCGGCGGCGGGCTGTCGGCCGAGGCCGACCTCCTGCTCGATCCGGTGCGCGCCGCCTACGCCACGCTCGTCCTCGGCGTGGCCCACCGCCCGGCGGTGCCCATCCGGGCCGCCGCGCTCGGCGCGCGGGCGGGTGCGGTCGGCGCGGCCCTGCTCGCGGGCGGCACGGGCGAGCGGGTGCCGACGGGTACCGTGAGGTGATGGAGTTCCGTCGCATCACGGGCATGCCGCCCTACGTCTTCACGATCATCAACGACCTGAAGATCGAGGCCCGACGGGCCGGGCGCGACGTGATCGACCTCGGGTTCGGCAACCCCGACCTGCCGTCGCCGGAGATCGCGGTCGAGAAGCTCGCCGAGGCGGTCCGCAACCCGCGCAACCACCGCTACTCGCAGAGCCGGGGCATCCCCAAGCTGCGCGAGGCCGTCGCCGCGCTGTACGCCCGCCGCTTCGGGGTCGAGCTCGACCCCGACACCGAGGTGATCAACACCATCGGGGCCAAGGAGGGGTTCTCGCACCTCATGTGGGTCCTCCTCGGCCCCGGCGACACCGTCCTCGTGCCCTCGCCGTCGTACCCGATCCACCTGTGGGGACCGTTGTTCGCCGGCGCGAACATCAAGGAGGTGCCGCTCGGCACCGGCGACGACTTCTTCGCGGCGATGGAGGAGGCGTGGGAGTACGCCTGGCCCAAGCCCCGTGTCGCGGTGCTGTCGTTCCCCCACAACCCGACCACCACGTGCGTCGACCTCGGCTTCTTCGTCAAGGTCGTGGAGTTCGCCCGCGAGCGCGACGTGCTCCTCGTGCACGACCACGCCTACGCCGACCTCGGGTTCGACGGCTACGACCCGCCGTCGATCCTGCAGGTGCCGGGGGCCAAGGACGTCGC
>Ga0114946_10002158_pt1 | contig 13511 bp, 30 predicted proteins | sample WalLakDeSediment_FD_88676 | JGI IMG/M metagenome (GOLD analysis project Ga0114946, IMG submission 88676) | Lake sediment microbial communities from Walker lake, Nevada to study Microbial Dark Matter (Phase II) - Walker Lake 11/02/13 Deep Sediment | ecosystem: Environmental > Aquatic >...
ATAACATTAGAAGTTATCGAAAATAAACCTTCAAAAGGTAATCATTGGCTTATACCTGTTTGGGGAGCAGAATCAGAAATGAACCCTGAAGAAATCAATAGTATAGGCAGGTATTGGAATAAAGAAGGCAGTGTTTGCGTTAAAATAGACATAATGTATAAAGTATATAGGAACAATGAAGAAATCAGAACATTTATAAAAAAAGATAACGCTATTAAATATGCACAAAGTATTTTAGATTGCTATGAGGAATGACCATGAAAGCAAAAGAATTGATGGAAAAAGCAGAAGGTTTATCAGTAGATTCTTACGTTAGATTTGACGTAGATATTTTAGATGACTTCCCTGAGTCAGGCTATTACACGGCTTTTGTTTGGAGTCAATGTGGCGTAGCTAGAACAGCTGAAAAAGCAGTAGCTTTTGCATTAGCTAATCTAAGTGAAGCAATTAAGAAAGGAGAGGAAGAGTTATGACAAAAGATGAAAAGTATTTTTACAATGAAATGCTAAAATGGCTTAATGAAACAACCCGAACAAACGAAGAGATAGCCGAAGAGCTTTTGATATTGGTTAAAATTGCGTGTAAAAATACGCTTTACTCAGTAGCTGCAAAGATAAGTAATATGGAGGTAAGCGACCTTTGAACAGAGAAATGTACGACAATAAACACGTAGATTTAGATTTTGATATTTATAGTTTAAAATTAAATGAATCTGTTATGTTAAGTGGAATAGATGCCGGATTAGGCACTCATGTTCAAAGAGTTCCGGGCGGATGGATATACTCTAAATTCCATTTTAGCTATGGAGTGTCTTCTAGTGTATTTGTACCATTCAATAAGAGCTTACAGGAGCTAAACATACGCCAGACGGACGAAGAAGATGCAACTGGAGCATTTGATCTTGGAGAGCATATGAAGAAATTTAAAGTAAAAGAAACGTTTAAAGTAACTAGGTGGACCATTGTTCAAGCCGGTTCAATGAAAATGGCAGAAGAAAGAATAGAAGACGGTCAAGGAGAAGCCGGAGCAGAACTTGACGAAGAATGGGTCTATACTGACTGGGACACCTTGGAGGAAGCATGAAGAGTAATGATAAATACCAGTATATACCATTAGGTTTGGTTATGGGAGAGCCTGACGAAGAAGGTAGTTATTATTTATTGAAAGACAGATGGTGGGCTGTGAAAGAAGATCACATCGTCTTTTGCTACTATACTAACCCTCAGTGCAATAAAATAAGATCAATAGCTGAGCGAATGAATGGTGAAGTAAAATTTATAAATAAGGTGTTTATTCCATTAGATTATGATGGAGTATATGATATTAAAGATCTGATGGCGTAAATATTACATGATATATCACATTGAAACTATCGTTTTATCTATTATATCATATAAAAGTATACAGTACACAGTATATTGTAAAGGTTAACTATAGTTGAATAAAACGTCAATTAACCCATATATGGTATAATTAAATTGAGTTTGATCGGCTAATTATCCCTTATAAGTTGTCACAAATAATACATACTTTTTGTGACAAATACCTAAAATAAAATAATTTAATAATTACCGCACATTACATGTTTTTTAAATTATTTGCTAAAGTAATGCTATAATAAACCGAGAAGAGTATTACACAGCCTACCGTTGCATTACTGGCTAGAGCTGAAAGTAAAACGGTCACTGCTTCAGCCAACTTGAAAGGAATAATATGTCAAAGTTCACATTTAAAAATAGACCGATAAGTTATGAATTAGACGGAATTAAGTTAGACGATGCACATGACTTTGCAGACGCTTTTGTTAGATCAGCTCAGTACGAAGATACTTTGGTAGACTTGAATGACGACGAATTAGATGAACTTAATGAAGACAGCAATCTAATCTATGAAATGGTACAAGACTTTATTTATTAGGAGGTAACATGGTTTTCATAACTTCAAAGTCCTATTATATTAACGTACTTAATAATGTTAAACATATTAGAGATATATTAAAATATTTGATAGAAGATTGTGACTTCATCTGGGGGTCTTCAAGGCGGGGTTCTGTAGATGAATTTGGCACACTCGCTCCTTTTTTAATTTTAAGTTATAATGATGATACCAGCCAGTGGTATATAGAAGAAAAATTCTCCACGTCTTGGACGGAAAAGAGAGACGGATTAGCTTGGGATCATTTTCACGGCAAGTTATGGGTAGATCTGCTGGCTCCGACTGAGCCGTTACTTAAAGAGTCTATTTACGGTTATGATGATGTTGGAATGATTACCTCTATTTCAACTAAAGTTAAAGAAAAGACTGAACACGAAAGAATGATGGAATTTTTTGCAACACCAGTACATGAATGGGTCAAGAGAGGCGATAGGTGAAAACCTTTGATAAATTAGTTAATGACTGGGTTAGATCAGGTCAATCTGAACGCCTTGGGCAATATTTCTGCAATAACTATATTAACCATGCTTGGCCTGAGCTGTATTACTTAAATGATTTTGAAGAGTGTAAGACAATCATTTGCGCTTGGCTTAATATAACAATGAATATAGATACATTACCGGAGAAAATAAGTGAAACTAAATAAGGCACAATCAAAGAGATGGCGTAAGTGGATTAAAGCACTTAAATCAGGTGAATACGTTCAGACAAATGGCCTTCTACATAGCCCAGAAGGTGGAATGTGTTGTTTAGGAGTTGCCTGTGACTTGTTTTTAGATGATGATTGGGTACTTACTAACGATTATGACTCAGAAAGATATGGGTTAGGGACAATTGGGAAGTTGAGGTATACGCTCGAATCATCTGGCGCTCCTAGAGAGTTGCAAAAAATGATGGGGTTTACTGGATACTCTGGCTTTGAAGTACGTGTTGATTCAAATATATGTTATACGAACTATAAAGCCATTGCTAGCATTAATGACGATTATTTTGATAAAAACAAGAAAGATTACTCTAACGTATTACCTTATATTATTGAATATTATAATGAACACAAGCATCCTGACGAACCAATGGTGAAAAAGTGAAAGCTAAAGAAGATTGTAAATGGTGTATGTCTACGCAAGATATTGAAAGAGAAATTCACGATGCTATGCCATTAGAGTTTAAACACAGATGCTCTGCTTGCCATGAGGTTTGGCACGAAGAAGTTGAGTCAATGCTGCCTTCATACGCTGTTACAGTAGACGCTATGATAAACGGTAAAGACTCTACAAAACTAAAGGAAATGGGTTATACTGATATTGAAATATCCAGATTAGTTGCCCAAGTGCTTATTCTAAAATACATTGAAATAGCAGATTATAAATACGTATTAACTGACAAGGGTAGAGATTTATTAGAGAGGGAATTATGAGCTATGGCGGATATGAAAAAAAGTGAAGGCGTTACCGTTAGATGCAATATCTAAAATAGACTTTTATTACGATAGCCGTGGTTCTATAGAATATAAAGTCGAAAAACAGATTGCTATAGCAAATAATAAATTAAATGAATTAAAGTTAAAGTTATTGAAATAAATTCCGATAAGAGCTTAGGAAGACATATGAACAAAAGACAATTAAAAAATTTAGCCAAACTAACTGACTTTATTGAACAAAACATTAAAGATAAGCAATTTGATATGGAAACATACAGAAAAAATAATGAAAATGAAGTTGTTAAGTTTAAAGGATTAAATGACTGCGGCACTATTGGTTGTGCATTGGGCTGGGCTCCATTTGCTCTGTCAATTATATGGGTAGAATATAACTCGGACGCTTTTTCTTTTAATGATTTATCTGATAAGAAGTTTGGCGTGACTATGGGCGATGAAGAATGGGTTTATTTGTTTTCTTCATTGTGGGCAGGCAAACATAAAAATCAACGTAAAGCGTTTATCAATAGAGCTAGAGCATTAATTGAAGCCGAAGGCGATATGGATAGAGTTAATGTTCAAATGAAAGATTTTAAAGATATAATGGGATAAAGTTATAATGGATAAATGTGATTTTTGCGAAAATAAGGCAATTAACTATACATTTCAACATGCGGCAGTTTATTGTAGAAGAAATGATTGTGTAGAAAAAGCTAAACATATGGAGGAAAGACTTATGGAGGAAACAGATAAAGCTATGGCTATATTCTACAGAGAAGAGGAGAGAATGATGAACTGGAGGGGTTTTGACGACGAAATAGATTATAAACCAGAAGAATCAACAACTTGGAAGAATATGGACGGAAGTTCCATAACTATGAAAGCGGCTTGGAGTGATGAAAATGACTGACGACAAACTTGACGAGCTTGAGGCGAAGGCTAGTAAATGTATCCATAAAAAATGGGTGGTTGAAAATGCAATAGATATTTCAACGGGCTTGAAATCAATATGGACGTCCTCAGGTAAATATAAAGGTGTTATGATTGCTGACCATATCGCTTTAACACCTGCCGAATACATTGCATACGCAGATCCACAAAAAATCCTCGATCTCATAACCTCCTACCGAAAGCTTAAAGAGCGGAATGAGAAGCTTGAGAGGGTGAGGGAGGCCGCAAAGTTGTGGAGGATAAATAATGATTAGTTTTCATGGGGATTCAAAGATAAAAGAAAAGTATCTAGCTAGAGTAAAGCGCCACAGAGAGGCTGATAATCTAGTTAGGGGTATTGGCTGGGAAAATGGTCGTGGTTGCGCTGTTGGTTGCACTTTAGAAAATTATGACCACAAAGCTTATGAGACTGAATTGGGAGTACCTGAATGGTTAGCGAGAGTTGAGGACACGCTTTTCGAAGGTATGTCGAAAGATGATGCTATGGAATGGCCTGAGAGATTTTTAAAGGCTATTCCTATTGGCGTAGATTTAGAAAAAGTAAAAGCACCGTTTCTGATATTCGTCCTTGAGTCGGCTCTTGAAACTTTTGATCATGCTAAATTTCCAGAGTGTAAGAAAGCCATAGATTCAGTGATTGATTTGTATCGTTCCGGTGAGACAAATTTGGAAAAATACCGTGCTGCTGCTTGTGTTGATAATGATAATGCTGCTGCTCGTGCTGCTGCTTATACTACTCGTGCTGCTCGTGCTGCTGCTTATACTGCTCGTGCTGCTGCTCGTACTGCTGCTTATGCTGCTCGTGCTGCTTGTGTTGATAATGATAATGCTGCTGCTCGTGCTGCTGCTTATGCTGCTTGTGCTGCTTGTGTTGTTGATGATTATAAAAAAAACGCAGATAAGTTGATAGAGATTTTTGATGGTTTGGCGACGAAATAAGTAAATAAAGGATTAATATGTTAAATAAATCATTTATTACACAATTAAAGTTTAGTCAAATAGTGATGGCTACATTTCTAGGTCATAGGCTTACGTCAGTTAGAGAAATGGCAGGTGCTGCTGTAGCATTTGTGTGGCAAGCAGACTCTTTAAAGCTCCACAATTATTTAAAAAAGAAAAGTTTATATAAAGAAGCGGTGTTGTTTGCCGAACTATGGGCAAACGATAGCGATGATGCACCTGATTGGATAGAAACTTTATAAAAACAAATTTACCAAAGGGTTAACATGAACATTAAAAAACTAACTGAATTACTAGAAAAAACATATCCGAGACCTTGGAGTCATACTCATATATCGCCACACCTAGAGGTGATACATAAGGTTTGGAAAGATGGGACTCATGCGACTATAGGCCATTTAAATGGATCTCAGCTTGACGCTGAAGTAATAGTTGAGGCAGTTAATCATATAGATGATTTCATAGAATTGTATGACATAGCAGAAGATCTATTGTATTCTATTGATTGGAACATTATTAAAGAAGGAACGCTTGATATAGAGGCAGCAGATAGGATGACGATATTGCTTGAGAAAATAAGACTTAGGAAGTAAATCAATGAACTTTAAAGACTTACCTGAAGTAGACTGTGCGGCTCGTTGGTGGGCTGACCATGTAGGTTCTAAGAAACAAAACAATGGCGATGGAATGCAGTCTATCATGGTCTTTATGCTAGGCGAAGTAAAACCCCTCAATGACGAAGAAAAGATTGATTTCGTAAAAGAATTTAAGGCAGGACTACAAGATAAATGGACAATATCAAATGTAAGTTGGAATATAGAAGATCCAATCAGAGGTTCTTATTTTAGAACTATTGGAGTCGATTACCAGCCAGATCACATATTAACTAGAGCATTAAATTCAATAGGTCACCAAGTACAAATAAGATCATTTCCGATGAAAACAGTGATGTGGATAAATCCGGGGTCAGTTGAGGTCGCTTTAGGTTATAAAGCAAAGCCTGTTGAAATCTTTAATAAGGAATAACCTTGGCGGCATATATAGGCTTCATTCTACTATCACTTTGCTCAGTGTATTTGGCCTTTTCTGCCGTATACAATAAGAAAGACACAACTAACCCAGTATTTCTAGGAATGTGGACATCTGGGACAATATTAATGATGATTGGCTACTGGACAGACAAGTTTTTAGTAGCACAATATGCCTTAAATCTCGCCTGCTTATCTATTATTTGGATAATTAAATACAAATACCGCTAAAGTTTTTTCAGAAATAGCCGATAAGTAAGTATAAGCAAAAGGAGAACAATATGTTTACACTAAAAGAATGGCTAATCTTCCTTGTTCAAGATATTTTAACTTTCTCTGTAATAGTTGCCATTGCGTTTGTACCTTGGATTTTACTATTTTATTTTGGGATTATTTAACTAAAGTTTTTTTCAGAAATAGCCGATAAGAAGTTATAACAGCAATTGAGGTATAATATGAGAGTTTTATTTAAAAAAGATAATTACAGAATTGTTGAGTTTAGAGATGACCATTTTAATATGGAAGACCTTAAAGGTGATTGTTATAACCCAGAAGTGAACTATGATATTGCTCCAGAAACATTAAAAAGCCAAGAGCAAGACTTTGAAAACAAAGTATATGGTGAAGGTGTTTATGGTTACGAGTTGCAGGAATGGAATCCAGAAGTAGATGCTGGATGGGAGCATATTGATAGCTGCTGGGGGTTTGTAGGTGCTTACGAAGAATCTGGCGACAATAATCATTATATTGTAGAAGATCTTAAATCACAGATTGGGTAAATAATGTATATAATTATGTTCCAAGGTAGAACAGAGCAGTTTGATGACAGAAAAGACTCTGATACCTTAGTTGCTCACTTGAAAGAAGCTAATGTGCCATACGAATATGCTATAGCACATGGTAAAGCAAAGCCTAAAATGCATACTTGTTTAAGTTGCGGATTAAAACATTATACTAATAGAGCAGCATTAGAGTGTTGTCAATAAAGGAGAGATCATGAAGCTAATTGAAGTATTTGAAGTGTCAAGCATTACAGGCGAGCAAATAGAACAATTCAAAGCCGACTTTGATTTTTATTTAGGTAAAGAAAGAATTGTTAAAACAATGGTTAATAATAAAATAAGCGATATGACGAAAGAAGCTAATATATTAGTTGCTGAATACGACAATGGAGAAAAACTGGTATTAGCTGAAACAAACTTTAACTTTGGTTTTTGTGATTGTTGTACAGACGACATTGACGGAAATTTAATTAAACTCACTTCTTATAAGTTCCAACCATAATTCCTATCCAAATTAACCCCTACTTCCATCCACTTAGCTACCTGCAAAGGTAGCTTTTCTTTATGGTTGACGCAGCTTCTTTCTTTGGGCATTAGTTGCTCTAGCGTTTATCTTAGAGTGAATAGATATAGACGGTTGAGCAACTCCAGACTCGTCAAACTTAGCTCCTTGATCGAATCTATCAATTGCTTCTTTTTTAGTTAGTTTCATCTTTACTCCTAGCTAGGCATCTTTCACAAGGACCAAAGAGATGACAGTCCATTGCTTCAGTTGCTTCTTTATTTAACATTTCGTCTATATCTAATTCTTTTTCTTTCATTTCATCAATTAATACAGAACCAATGTCGTATAATTTACGCAACTCAGAAGGTTTAAATCTAGACTCCCCATAAGCATTATGCTTATAAGGTTTACATAAAGGGCAACCACAGGCATAATGGTTTTTATCCAAGCGACCTTTTTGTTCAACATTACGACCGATAAATTGCTTAGATCTTTTAGCAATCTTTTTCTCTCTTTGTTTTCGCCTAAACGCTTTAGTCCTCATTAAACTCCCCAAACTATTATCTTATCAGAAGCAGGTGGATTATCTGTATTGTCTGAGCCGCCTTGGTTACCTAAGCCAACATCACTGGGATAAACTATTATAATCTCTAGGTTAATTCCTAGTGCTGTAATAGATTCAATAACTTCTTCAGCAAATACACGACCTTCCGCTACCCCAGTAACATAAAATGGATAATCTTTTCCATCTGAAGCAGGCTCATAAGCAAACCTGCTACTCATTAAAGTTAAATCAGCTCCTATTTCATGGTCAAATCTAAAGCGGTTAGAAGGATCTAATAGCAAAGTAGAACGTGGATTGTCAACTATAACACTAACTGTACCCACACCAACCTGAGAAGCTACTTGAGGAGCTACTGCTATAGCAACCATTGTAGTAGCATTTGGTACATTATTAACTTCATATACTCCATCAAATACGCTAGTGCCAGCTACTGTAACAAATGAATTAGGTATTGCTCCATGTGGGCTATTAGTTGTAATAGTTAAAACTAATGCATTTTGTGAAATGCTCGTTATATTTACAACATTTGGCGCATTTTGAGCCTGAACACCAATATATCTCACTGGACCTTCTTGAGTGTCTTTATTTAAATCAAATAATAGCTCACCCGGCTTATTAGGTAATATGCCGTCTACTTCAAGCGTTGTCAAGGTAGAGCCAGCAAATACTTTAGAGCGGCTAGTTACAAACTCTGATCGAATAGCATAGGGAGCTTCTGTGTCAACAACATATGGGCTAGGGAATGTAGTTAAATCTTCTGGGACAAGAGCTACTTCAATATCTACGATTTTAAGAGTTTTAGAAATACCGCTCGAATCTACTGTTACAGGAAGTCCATGTGGCTCTTTGCATATAACAGTTGTACGGAATTGCTCTCTTTTAACATAGTCTATTTCAATCTCATTGGCATCCCAAGTTAACACTCCACCTGTGCCATTATTATCGTAGCCAAATTGTTTATAGCGAATGGCTCTATCAGATATTACTTCAACAGCTGAGCTTAAATCAGTTTCAGAACCGTATACTCCATTTAAGTTAGTTTTTGAATATAATAGATGAAGGTGAGATGCACCTACTAATCCCCTAGAGACAATTGAAGTAGTAGCTGGCATATATATTCTAAGCAAAGCATCTGCTGGCTCCCATGCTAGGGCATATCTGATTTGGCGATTGGGCAACGCTTTGACTGGCTTCATGAACATTAGATCATTGAAGGATGCTTGGATGACTGTATAAGAATAGAAAGTGTCTGGTGGAACGTTGGCTGGAGGCGCTGTGCCTGCTTGTGTTGAGCGAATACCTGCGAAGGCATCATTCTCTATTTCAAACCAACCAGCGTCCAGATCTGGTCCTGCAAGCGGTGGACGAACGTTTTTGACAACAAAAGTCCCATCCAACTCAAAGTCCTTAAAATTTTGTCCATAGATCATTACTCGATCATCGGGGTATATAAGGCTTAATGCTGGCTTGGAATTGCCTACCCATCTAAAGCGCAGTGTGCTTCCGACAGTTCTTGTTATTTCCCATGCTGTGTCATTAACATCCAGCTCGGTGCCTCTAACATTAGGGAATCTTAAAACTGTATTAGCTTCTCCTCCTAGAACAGTTACAGTTGAGTACGGTCCTTTAGCTCCACCAAATAGCTTAATATAAATTTCATTAGTTGCTAAGTCGTTGAATATTTTAGCAAATGAGTTTAATTTCTGAGTTCTTACAAATCTAGTGAATACAGCTGCTACTTCAGAGGCTTTTGCTTGATTGATGTTTATAAAGTCTGTTGAGTTGAATGTTAATACTCTTTCTATACCGTCTTCTAAAGCAAATATGAAATCCATACCGTCTTCTAGGTTATACGGTTCTGCTACTGTATTTGAGATATTTGCTCTTACAGTTTCTTCTCCATAAAACGTTTCTAATATAACATGGATTACTTCAGTTATTTGCTTAGCTGCTGTAATCTTAATACCCATTTTTCTGAATGATATATCAGACATACCTAATTCAGGCGGTCTTGTAATAAATAAGTCAGCTAGTCTTTTATCTAAGTATATTGAAGAACTTGTAGATATAGTTAATTGGTCAGTTACTGCTCTTGATAGTTTATCTAATCTTCCTTGCTCATCTGCTAATGTTTGTATCATTGCTTCTGAGTTAGGTCCTTGGATGAATTCTGCTATAAACTGCCTAAAGTGTTCGTATTTGTCCATTACTTTGCTTTCTTATCGATAATAGATTTGAAATCTATAGTTGGATCTATCTTATTTAAATTAATGCATTTAGAACATTTGTCGTATTCCCAAGCTGAGTTTTTAGTAGCATATACATTATGTCTGGTTTCGTACCATTCTGTTTTACAGTTCTTACATCTACATAATACTTCAATCGAGTCTAGTACCTGAATTGGTTCGTTAAAACCCATTGGTTTTTCATATGATGCTTGGAGATCTAACAGATAAGATTTATATTCATTTAAATTATCGACTTTAGTTTTTGCTTTCTTTTGTGTATAAGATTTATCTGCTTTATCAATTAGTTTATAAACATACTTAATTAGTCTGTTAAACATATTACTCCCAATCAACTATTAATTCAGCCATTGTTGAGCCAATGGTTTCTGTGACAGTTAATCCTTCGTTTTGCAGTAAACAACGTATATTGGTTACTTCTATCTGAAATTGTTCAATTGTAGATTTTGGCATGTTTACGTAAAGCCAGCCAATATCATTTCTTGCAATCAATCCCCTTGATGCTTGAGCATTTAATATACCAATCTCACCTGCTAATGTAGCAAAACCGGCAGCTCTTGATTGAGGGTTACCTGACTTTTCTATGTGAATAAGAGCTTGGAACTTGCCTTCTAATGCTTGGGATTTAAGGAAGTTCTCTAAGTCAGTGAATCCAGCTAAACTCATATAAGTGGTTAGCCGATCTATTTCTTGTTGTTCTGTTAATGTTGTTAAGTTTTGTAAATCTGTGTAAAGTGACATTTTATATCCTATAATTAACTAAACCGCATTTGCGGCATGGAGCTGGTCCTATATGAGATTGCCAAAAATCTATTGGTTCATGGTCGCAAGGTTGTTCAGGCATTTGGAAATTGTTTTGGACTATTTTAGTGAATTGATTGGCTAGTATTTCATTCTTCTGTTGTATCAGAGTTTCGAGTTCTTTCACTTTCTCTGTCAACTGGCTCACTGATTGGTTTAACTCTTGTAGCTTCTTCTTCTTTATAATACTGAACAAGATCGTTCTCCTTACAGCAATAATTGCAAGTAACACATTTTAACCATTGGCGATATTTGTAATAGTCTTCAGGGTGTTGAAGCATATTACCCATGTAACAACTAGGACAAATCATTTCCACCTCAAGTACAATATTAGGTTATTTTGCTGTTTTTATTGATAATCCCTTCAATTGTCCTATATGATACTGGAGCATAATCGTTTGCATCTACTCCAACGTGTATTGTTCTGTTTTCTAAGTTAATTCGCTCACTTGAGTGTGTATGTCCGTGAATATGCCATTGATTGCTTGGTTTAGGGTATTTATCAAAATACCTTGGTTTTCTCTTTCTTAGTAATTTGAACTTAATAAATGATTTAAACCATGATTTTGAATGCTTCTTAGGGAAGTGTTTAATTGACACTGTTTGACCTGCTATAACCATTTCCATCGATTCTACTACGAAATCAAAGCCCATATTGTACATTCGAGCAGGGCTAGTGTCATGGTTACCCCTAACTAATACTTTGTAACCATTAAGTCTTTCCATTATACTAGATGCTTTTTGTGTACCGATAAAGAAGCAATCACCTACCCAAATAACTATACCGTCATGCGGTACAATTTTATTATATCTTTTAATCAATTCTTCGTTCATTTCATCGACATCATTAAATGGCCTATTACAAAAGCCAATCACGTTTTTATGACCAAAATGAGGATCTGAGTAGAAAAAGATCTGATCGAGTTTTGTTTTTAAATTTTTCATATTAACCCCAAAAACAGAAGCCAAGGGTAGTTCCTTGGCTTCATTAATCAAAAAAAGGAATCACAAAATGTTACGATCCAACGACCGCAATTGGTTCTTCACTGGAAACTGTTCCACCGTTAACAACACCTTCTTCTTCAGCCAAAAGAACAGACAACTCTTGCTGTGTTTTTAGCATTTTAGCCGCTACTTTATGTAAGCGGCTGGTTTTTGGATAAACAGCTGTAATGTTTTCAACTAGAAAGTAGCTTGATGACTTCAAAGATTCGTTAACATTAAGAACTTCGCCTATTTTTTCTGGACTGAATTGATTTCTTGTTCGCATATATTCTCCTTTATAATGCCTTCGTAAATATTATAGCATAATTAGTTCGTTTTTTGATAGTTTTTTAAAGCTTTTGTGAACGTATTTGCTGTACCTTCGTTATTAATTTTATAGCAAGTTACTGAAAATATTGCAATTAATATAATTGTTATAGCGTAAGATGTTATTTTAATTAATAACTTGTTTTTCATTTACCAATCCTTTATTTTATCCATTCAGATAAATCTAACAGCTTTTTAGCATTTAAATATCTCGTCACAATATATGCTACTCTTCGTCTCCCATTTCTTCTCTCATGAAATTAGATACGCCAGTTGATACTGGTTTTGGTTGCAGTTGCTCAAGTTCAAACTCGTAATGCTTCAATGCCTCTTTACTTCGGTTAATAAAATTGATGGTGTTTTTCATTTTAAATTCAATCTTATTCTTTTCGTAAACTTCTTGCCCTAGCATTTTATACAACCGCTCTATCCTGTCCGTGTACCTATTTATTTCTTTTTTAATATCTTTGGCGCTCATATTATTCTCCTATTGCAAGCGGTTTTTCGTTTAATCTAGTTGAGTCAGATGGATCTCCTAACCCTCTTTTAATTTGTATGTTTTTGCCATCTTCTATGCCAGCTCCTTGAGCGTCTCTATCGCCAATATTGGCATTAGATGTTTGATTTTTAAGCCTTGGATATTTTTCTTTCATCCATTTTTCTAATTCAACGTCATTAACCACAACCAAACCAGTCTCTTGCTCAACTTCTTTAACAGTTTTCTTTAACTGATCTTTTAATCCCCAAGTAAGTCCGTGATAATATGAATCCCTAGAAGTGATTGGGCAATTAGTGTTACCTCTGTAACTATTAAATAAGGTCTTGTACTCTCTTTTAAGGAAATTATATACGTATTTAGCTACCTCAGTGTTTGCTTCGTCACCTAGTATTTTAATAACAACCCTTCTTCTCTGTCTGCCATTAGCGGTTCTGCCGTCATTTTTATAAGAGATAATTGGTCTAACAAAAAAGAAATCTTTCAACAAAGGAAGTATCCACTTATCTTCTTG
>Ga0114946_10002159_pt1 | contig 13510 bp, 11 predicted proteins | sample WalLakDeSediment_FD_88676 | JGI IMG/M metagenome (GOLD analysis project Ga0114946, IMG submission 88676) | Lake sediment microbial communities from Walker lake, Nevada to study Microbial Dark Matter (Phase II) - Walker Lake 11/02/13 Deep Sediment | ecosystem: Environmental > Aquatic >...
ATCGTGGTGCTGGTGCTCTTGGAGTCTTTGCTGGGGGCGAGCGGACAGAATCCATTCTGGCTGCTTGCGGAAGCAGTTGCCAAGGCGGTCATCTTTGTGGTGGTGGCCGTCGCTGCCGGTACATGGGTTCTGCCGTGGTTGTTAGGCAGGGTGGGCGGCGTCCGGACGCGCGAGTTGTTCCTACTCACCGTGGTTGTCTTGTGTCTGGGGGCGGCTCTGGGCACCAGCGTCCTCGGTATCTCTGTTGTCTTCGGCGCGTTCATCATCGGCCTCGTCCTGCGTGAGTCGAAGTTCGCCAGCCAGGTGCTGGCAGAGGTCACACCGTTGCGTGACGTCTTTGCCACGCTTTTCTTCGTATCACTCGGCATGCTGCTCGACCTGAGATTTGTGGCTGACAACTGGGTTCTGGTGCTGACCACAGTTGCGGCCATCTCGGCCATCAAGATCGGCCTTGTGTCCGGTATAGTGCGCCTGTTCGGATACAATGGCAGGATAGCTATCTTCACCGGTTTCGGCCTGTTCCAGATCGGAGAATTCAGCTTCATCCTCGCACAGACTGGCATCAGCATGGGCATTGTCTCGCAGGACTTCTACTCGCTTATCGTTGCCAGTGCGATCATCACCATGTTGCTCACGCCATTGTCTATGGGCCTGGTGAGTTGGCTGCATCATAGAGCGCCGTTGCCCCGACTGGCGACTCTTCTGGATGGTTCTGCCAGCGCTGATGCGAATCCTCCGGGGCCGCCGCAGCCACCTGACACGGTTCTCATTGCAGGTTACGGTCGGGTGGGACAGAACGTGGCCCGGGCTCTGCGCGATGCCCGGGTGCCCTGCATTGTGATCGATGTCGACCCGGATGTGACATACAATGCCCGGTGCGGCCGGGTGCCGTCTGTCTACGGTGATGCCAGCAATGTCCACCTTCTGTCCAGCCTCGACATCAGAAAGATGAAGGCGCTGGTGGTGACTTATCCCGATCCTCTGTCCGTCACGGCCACCGTGCAAGCCGCTTTGAAGCTCAATCCTGAACTCAGGTATAGTAGCGCGGGTGGATAGGCAGGAGGATGTCGGCCGTATTGAAAGGCTGGGGGTGGTGGAGTTGGTCAGCCCCGAGTACGAGGCCAGTGTGGAACTGGTGCGGCGGGTCTTGTCTGCTGAAGGCTGGCTGGAAAGCGACATCACCGGTCTGCTAGACAGTCTCCGGGCCAAGTCGGCTGTGTGCGAACTTGGGTCTCAAGATGACACCGTGAGTTGACTTTCGCATTGTGAGCATGTCTGGAATGGCTTCGTCCCTTCGAGGTTGATTATGAGAAGTGGCAGCGCGTTCTGTTTCTATCGCGAAGTGCAGCGTTTCCGCCAGCCTTGGCTGTGGCTGTTGATTGCCGCTGTCTCCGGCGTTTCCATATGGAGCTTTGTGCAACAGATCATCATGGACAAACCGTTTGGCCAGAACCCGGCTCCGGACGTGGGTGTCGTGATCATTGCCGTCATATTTGGCCTGGCGTTTCCCAGCCTCTTCTATGCCATCAACCTGACCACGGAAGTGCGCAGCGATGGCCTGTATGTGCGTTTCTTCCCTTTTCATCTCAAGTTCCGCCGTATAGCGGCTGAGAGTCTGACCAGGTACGAAGTGCAGACCTACAGGCCGATCAGAGACTACGGAGGCTGGGGCATCCGCTACGGGCGAGGCGGCAAGGCCTACAACGTCAGTGGCAATTGCGGGGTGATGCTGGAGTTATCGGATGGAGGTCGGTTGCTTATAGGGTCGCAGAAGCCCGAGGAACTGGCCAATGCCATCAACTTGGCTTTGGGCAAGAAGCCAAGCTAGATGCAGTGATTCACGGTGAGAACGGCACTTGAGCAGCTGTCGCGAGTGAGGAGGACATGATGTCAGGAGATTATCAACGCACCGTAAGAGAACTGATCGACGGTCTGCCCGCATGGTTTCTCGACGGGAAACGTCTGGAAGATGGCAAAATGACAAACCGTCTATATCCCTACGACCAACTGTTCCCGCCTATCCAGGTCAACTCGGTCAAGCTCAAGAACCGCATTGTCATGGGGCCGATGGGCAATGTCGGCATGGCTGATGAGACAGGCCGGCCGAGTAACAAGATGATCCAGTACTATGTCGAGCGGGCCAAAGGTGGCGCCGGCCTAATCACGTCCGGGGTAGTCCTGGTCAGCTACAACGTCGAGGCCTCGGCCTCGGAGCCGGGTGATCTGAGCGTGCTGCCGCGCATCGACCGCTCGCGCACAGTGTTCCCGGGATGGCGGATCCTGGCGGAGAGCATCCACGCTCACGGGGCCAAGTTCTTCATCCAGTTAAGCCCGGGTGTGGGGCGCGTCGGCTCCCCCGAGTGTGTAGTGAAGAAGTTCAGGCTGCCGGTATCTGCATCCTGGAACCCCAACTTCTATCTGCCAAGCATTCCCTGCCGCCCGCTGCGCGACGGCGAATGCTGGAAGATCATCAGGAACACAGGGCAGGCAGCCGCTGATGCCAAAGCGCTACTGATCGATGGTGTCTATCTTCACGGGCACGAGGGCTATCTGCTGGAGCAGATGACCAACACCGCTTTCAACCGCCGCAGGTTCGGGCGTTTCGCAGAGTGGCAGGCTTTCGGCATCGAATTGGTCAAGCACATCCGCCAGCGCTGCGGTGACCGCTACCCTCTCATGTACCGCATCGACCTGTCACTGGCGCTCAACGAGACCTACGGCGAGAGGATGCGCAAGGTCGGCACACTCAAGAAGTTTGTCCGGGAGCGCACCGTGGAGATGACACTGGAATACATGAAGAACCTAGTGAGGGCTGGCGTGGACATATTTGATGTAGATCTAGGCTGTTATGACAATTGGTGGCTTCCCCATCCACCCACCCCCATGCCTCCCGGATGTTATTTGCCGGTGGCCAAGCTGGTCAAAGACTACTTCACCAGAGACGGCATCATGTCGAATGCAGGCTTGCCGGTACCGATAGTAGCCGTGGGCAAGTTGGGGTATCCCGATCTGGCGGAGCGTGCATTGCGGGATGGGATATGTGACATGGTCATGCTGGCACGGCCGCTGCTGGCTGATCCCGAGTGGCCTAGCAAGGCCTATGCCGGGCGCGTCCAGGACATCCGTCCGTGCATCGGCGACCAGGAGGCATGCCTCAATGAGTTCCTTGAAGGAGGCCATCCTCAATGTGCCGTCAATCCCCGTGCCGGTTTTGAGGATGTGTTCTGTGCTGTCCTACAAACGGCGGCGAGGGCGAAGAAGGTGGGTGTGGTTGGGGCCGGACCGGCTGGAATCCTATGTGCCTGTACGGCTGCTCAACGGGGTCATAATGTGGTTCTGTTTGAGAAGCAGGATAAGGCAGGAGGCGAACTTGTTCCGGGTAGCGCTCCCAAGATCAAGTACGATGTGGCCAACTATCTCTCATATCTGCACAGGCTCCTGGAGGAGACGGTGAAGGATCACGGACTCGAACTCCGGTTCGGAGTGGAAGCGACGCCCGGGTCACTCAAGCAAGAGAACTTCGGTGCTGTTGTCACATGCACCGGTGCCGTGCCTGTCAGGCCGCTGGTCGAAGGGATTGAGCTGCCGCATGTGGTTCAAGCGGTAGACTTGCTGCGCGATCCTTCTCGTGTTTACAGGGCGGAGCGGATCGTGGTTGTTGGTGGAGGGTCGGTGGGGTGTGAAACCGCCTACATGCTGGCTTACGAAATGGGCAAGAAGGATGTGACAATCATTGAGATGCTGCCTCACTTCATGAAGGGAGTGTGCACGTCCAACCGTGGTCACATGATTCACCACTTGGAGAAGGCCGGCGTCAGGCTGCTCAATTGCACGAGGCTCAAGAGTGTAGCCGCAGAATCGGTAAGGGTGGTCAGGAATGTCTCCCGCACGGTGCCTGATCATTACGTGACTTGGTCCTCCCTGCTTCCGGAGAATGTGAAGAATCCACTGGCCAGGAAGGTCAAGGTGGAGGAGCGTGAGGTGGACCTGGGTGCCGATCTGGTGATTCTGGCCGTTGGTCTGCGGCCGGACGATTCGTTGTATGAGGAGTGTGTCAGGGGAACGAGTTGCACCCGAGATTCGGAACATAGGGGATTCCTTCAGCGTGGGGCGCGTCTTTGAGGCGACGAAGGCTGGCTATGCCACGGGCCGTGCGTTGTGATTCATTGGGGCACCTGATAGTCGGTCACGCCGCCGGGTCCCTGATCCCGCCGGCGGCTGCCGCTCTCCCTCGCGAGTGTCTCATCTATGGACTTCTGCGCGGCAAATGCAGCACGAAGTTGGCGAATTCCTCGCGCTCCTCCCAGCCGAGCTTTCGATAGAAGCCGCGCTGGTAGGACTCGCGCGTCTTGCGGTTCACCAGCATCAGCCGGGAGCAGCCGCGGCTGACAGCCATGTCCTCTACCGCTGCCAGGAGCCCGGTGCCTATACCCGCGCCCCGCGTGGACTCAGTCACGAAGAGATCCGACACATAGCCCTCGGGGCCTGCCAGCATCAGGTACGCCAGCCTTGCTGTCTTCGGCAACCAGTACCGTGTGACTGTCATCAGCCAGACACAGGCGCAGGTGCTGTGTGATCCGCGTTTCGGTCCCGGCCGTCGATTCCTCGTTGATGAAGGTGAACCAGCCCAGTCCCCGGAGTAAGGCAGCTATGGCCGGTGCGTCGGCGAGCGTTGCTGATCGCACGTTCCAGTTCCGGCCTGTTTGCTCGATGCATTGTGGTCCTTTCCATTGGCTCTGGCATGTGGTGGCCCCAGGGGGATGCCTCAATCCTACCCCCGGATGGAGCGGGTGTATTCCAGGACCGGCTGCAGGTTCTCCTGTTTGACCTTCGCCTTGCCTGCCGGACCTATCTTGCCGGGCAGTTTGAAGTACCTGATCCTATTCCGAATCTCCTCCGGGATACTCTCGTAGCTCTTTCTGCTGTCCGGGCTCTCCTGAGGTGCCATCCCCACTGCGATCAGTATGACCCTCTTGCCCTGCAGGACACCCCATCTCTTCTTCAAGTAGCCAAGAAGCCTGATCTGCCCCATATAGGTGGGGGAACAGATGATGATCAGGTCATAGTCCAGTGCGCTTATCCGTCTCGCGTTGGCCTTGGACACGTCTGCTTCCATGGCCTCTCGCAACCACATGGCGTACTTCTTCGTTGTTCCCAAGACAGAGCTGTAGATGATCACCGTTCTCATGGGGTGTGCCTCCTTGCCTGTCGGATAAACCGGCTAAATGCGTATCATATCACAGAGTCGCCCGAGTGTTCGGACAGCATGATCGAAGATCCATTGGCAGCCGGTCTGCGGCGCGTCGTACCCGGACGAAGGTGCGGTTGGCCTGGAGTCGGCTGTCTTTCTCCAAATGCCAGCACCGCAGGCCTCCATTGGCCGGACTCCATTGAACCACACCCGGCCCCGGATCTCGGGAATAAGTGCCAACGCGCACGTGGGAATATTGCCCTCTGGGTGCTATACTTGCTATTAAGGGAAGTCTGCGCAATCAGCCGGGTCTGAAGTCGGACTGCGAGTAGGTATGATTGTTCGGGGTGCTGGATGTCAGACTGGGTGCGCACTCCTGCGATCGGACCGGAAATGTGCAGCCACCTGTTGACCTGCCGGAGTGACTGGCGGGTTGTCGGCGTGAGCAGGAAAGGATAGGTAGATGGCTGACATGCAAACCAACGGGAAGCCCCAGGTAGTGGCAGTTCCCCCGGCTGAGGGGTACCCGAAGCAGTGGTTCTGCGTTGCTGTGGCGCCGGATGGGAGCATATTCAAGGGCGACGCTGAGTCTCCGACGCAGTTTGTGGAGATTGTGAGTAAGTCGGTCATCGCCTGGATGGACTACTGGACCGACAACTATGATCGAGACGCCGTGGTTGCCGCTGCCAAGCTTGGCTTCAGCGATGCCCTGAGCTCATCTCTGGCTGTGGAGTCTCGAACCACATATCAGGACTTCGACACCGAAATGGGGATGAGGCTCCCTTCAGTTCAGGTTCGTGAGTTCCAGGTGGAACCGTACCCGCTCCTGGTACTTCTGCGCCAGAGCTTCATTCTGACCATCCACCCTCTCAACGTAGACCGGAGATTTCACCGCATGAGGAGATACGCCGACACCTTCATCAGGAAGATTCGCCTTGATATTCCCCCTGAGGACCGATTGACTCTGCTACTCCTGCGTATCATCGACGAAACCAACGAGAGAAACTTCGAGCACCTGCGGCAGGTAGAGGCACTGGGAGAGTCACTCAATAAAGACATGACAGATTCCAATACGCCACGACAGGAACTGGGGCCAAAGATATATGACATGAAGCATGCCCTGATCACCTATCTGGATGCTCTCTGGGAAACGAATGACGTTCTGCACGCCCTGCGGTACGGGGACGCTGAACTCATCACCGACAGCCCCAAGCTTCTATATCGTCTAACCTTGCTGGCAGAGGACGTTAACAGGCAGATCAGTTTGGCTGAACATTTGTCCGAAGTTCTGGCTTCAGGGTTGGAGGTACTCCAGAGCATCTACAACAACCAGCTTCAGATTATGAATAACAGGATGGCTCTGATCATGACTTATATGGCGGTGTTAGGCACGGCCGTTCTCGTGCCCAACACGCTGGCCACGATATTCGGCAGCTCGGCCTTCAACCTGCAAAGCAATGACATCGGCTGGTACGTAACCACGCTGGTAGGTTCGACTGTGCTGGCCACTGGGCTGGCCTACTGGTGGGTGAGAAGATCGGGGATGCTGCCCAGGAAGGTGGAGTGACCGGAGGATCGCGGTTGTGAGGCTGGCTTCCGAATAGAGATGCGGACTTATAGTGATCGTCTTCACAGCGGATATTGAACGAGTCCAGTTGCCAAGCCGAATGCCGATGCTGGACATGGCAAACGAAGTTGTGAAGAGCTCGCCTTGCCCCGGTGAAGTGAGACCAGTGTGCACGTCCATCCCCATTCAATAGACAACAGAGACATGCTTCCCAGGAGGTAGATTGGCCCAGAATCGTCGCAGTGACATAAGAAACGTAGCCATAATCGCCCACGTGGATCATGGGAAGACCAGTCTGGTTGATGCCATGCTTAAGCAGAGCAAGGTCTTCCGGGACAACGAGCAGGTGGGGCAATTCATCATGGACCGGAATCCTCTGGAGCGGGAGAAGGGGATCACCATTCTGGCCAAGAACACTGCTCTGTTCTACCGTGGGGTGAAGATCAACATCATAGACACTCCGGGCCACGCTGACTTCAGTGGAGAAGTAGAGCGCGTGCTAAACATGGCTGATGGTTGCCTGCTCCTTGTGGACTCCGTGGAGGGGCCGATGCCGCAGACCAAGTTTGTGCTGCGCCAGGCCTTGGGAAGGGGCTTGAAGCCCATCGTAGTCATCAACAAGATAGACAGGGAGACCTCCAGGATTGCGGAAGTGGTCAACCTCACGCAGGACCTCTTCCTTGAATTGGCCACTAACGCGGACCAGTTGGATTTCCCGGTGCTGTATTCAAGCGCCAGGGACGGTATAGCCATCACTGAGCCCGATGCTGAAGGCACAGACCTGATTCCTCTGTTTGAGTGCATTCTCCAGAGTGTGCCTCCACCCGCCATCGAGGACGGGCCGCTTCAGATGATGGTGTCCAACCTGGACTACGACAACTACAAGGGCAAGATCGCCATCGGAAGGATTCATCGGGGCAGGATGGCTTCGCACGACGCTGTGGCCATTGTGGATGGCGAAGGCGATGTCTCAAACCACGAGATCGACCAGGTGTTCACTTACCTGGGGCTGGAACGTCTGGAGGTGGATGAAGCCCTGGCCGGTGACATCGTGGCAGTGACGGGATTCGAGAAAGTCAGCATTGGTGATACGATAACCAGCCGAGAGCAGCCAGAAGCCCTCCCCGGAATAAAAGTGGGTGAACCCACTGTCAAGATGACCTTCGGGGTCAACACCTCGCCGTTTGCCGGTAAGGAGGGCCAGTTCTGTACCTCACGTCATCTGCGGACAAGGCTCTACAGGGAACTGGAGACCAACATCAGTCTCAGGGTCGAGGAAACGGACAGCCCCGACGTCTTCCTGGTGTCAGGCCGGGGAGAGCTACACCTGGCCATTCTGGTGGAGACCATGCGCCGCGAGGGCTACGAATTCCAGGTCTCGAAGCCGGAGGCCATCACCAAGATGGTGGACGACGTCCTTCTCGAACCGGTGGAATCGCTGGAAATCGAGACAATCAGCGAGTATGTCGGAGTCCTGACCGAGATCTTAAGCAGGAGGCAAGCCCGGCTGACTGACATGCGGAATGATGGGCAGGGCAATGTGCATCTGGCGTTCCAGATATCCACGAGGGGGCTCATCGGTTTCCGGGGCGCTTTCCTCACTGCGACCAGGGGCGAAGGAGTCATGAACACGCTTCTGTTGGGCTATGAGCCGTGGGTGGGAGAGATCGTTTCCACGCGCAGCGGAGCGCTTGTAGCTGCCGCCGAAGGTGTGGCTGTCACCTATGGCCTGAACAACGCTCAGGGACGCGGGGTCACCTTCATTGATCCGGGCACCATGGTGTATGAAGGCATGATAGTGGGGCTGAACTCCCGCGGGCAGGATCTGGCGGTGAATGTGTGCAAAGAGAAGAAACAGACCAACATCCGCTCTTCCACTTCCGACATTGCCGTCAAGCTGGCTCCTCCGATGAGGATGAGCTTGGAGCAAGCCCTGGACTTCATAAATGACGACGAACTGGTGGAAGTGACGCCCAAGAACATCAGGTTGCGGAAGAAACTGCTGACCCAGCACCAACGCTTGAGAGCCAGCTACGCGGCAAGGCGGGAATCCCAAGTGGAGTCGGAATAGGCTGCGACGTGGGAAATCGCCACAACGCCTAAAGGTGATCGGGTGCTGACGGTCTGTGATGACGCCCGGCAGGCTGAGCGGACACTTGCGGCAGGTACAGTTGATCAGTGTAGTCCTTGAGCATGCGCCGCGCGCAGTACACCGGCACCACAGAGCGAATCGCCTCTTTCACAACACGAATCCAGCCGTGAGGAACCCCACTACGATCCCTCTCGTAGAAGAGCGGTACAATCTCCTGCTCCAGAATGCTGTACAGCGACTCCGCATCTATGCGGTCCTCGTCTTCCGGCCCGTTTGGATGAACGCCGTCGCCGATGTTCCAGCCGTTGCTTCCGTTGTAGCCCTCATGCCACCAGCCATCGCTGACGCTCAGATGAGGCACTCCGTTGAGTGAGGCCTTCATGCCGCTGGTTCCGCAGGCTTCCTGCATGCGGCGCGGATTGTTCAGCCACACGTCTACCCCCGCCACCAGGTAGTGTGCCGAATGCATGTCATGGTCGCTGACAAAGGCAATCTTGCCCTGGAAGTCACGATCGGCAGCCGAGGTGCAAACGCCGTGCAGAGAGCACTTCGACGGTGAATCGGCTGGATGCGACTTGCCGGCAAATACGATCTGGACCGGGCGCCAGGGATCACTGACGATGCGCTTCAGGCGATCCAGGTCATTGAAGATCAGCGCCGGCCGCTTGTATCCTGCGAAGCGCCGGACAAACCCGATGGTCAGCACTTCCGGATGGAGCAGAGCACCCATTGCCACCACCTGTTGAGCTTCCACGGTGCGACTGGACCAACCCCTCTGGGCCAGTTCCAGAATAAAACTCACCAGCTTGAGCTTGAGCCTGTGGCGGACCTTCCAGAGTTCCTCGTCCGGAATGTCCGCGACGCGGGCCCAGAGTTCCGGGTCATCATGCCTCTCAACCCAGTCGGCAGCCAGGTGTTGCTGGAACAGCTTATTCATTTCCGGGGCCACCCACGTTGGCACGTGGATGCCGTTGGTGATATGGACTATGGGCACGTCTTCTTCTTTCTTTGCCCATGGCCAGTATCCTTGCCACATCCTCCGCGCTACCACACCATGAAGCTGGCTCACAGCATTGCAGTGCTCGCTGGTGGCCAAAGCCAGAGCTGTCATGTTGAATCCGCCATCGTTGTGGCTTGACTGACCCAACTTGAGAACGGAATCGCGTTTGATGCCCAGTTGGGCGTAGTAATCGGACAGGTATTTGTCCACCAGATCGGTCGAGAAGACGTCGTGGCCTGCCGGCACCGGGGTATGGGTAGTGAAGACCGTGGTTGTCCGTATGTCTCTCAGCGCTTCTTCGAAAGTCATGCCTGCGGCGACCTTCTCCTTGATGCGCTCCAGCATCATGAAAGCGGTGTGTCCTTCATTGGCGTGCCATAGCGACGGCTGGATGCCCAGCGCTCTCAGGATTCGCACTCCGCCTATGCCCAGGACGATTTCTTGCTGGATGCGTACCTCTCGATCAGCAATGTAGAGGCGGGCAGACAAGTCGCGGTCGTGGGGGGAGTTGTCTTCCACATTGGTGTCAATCAGATAGAGGGTCGTGGCTCCCACCCGGGCTTGCCACACTGTAAGTACTAGAAGCCTGTTGCCCAACTGGACGCTGGCTAGTATCCTGTCCCCTTTCGAGGAGAATACGGGTAGAAGGGGTGCCTTATCGAAGTCCAACCTCGAATAGATCTCTTCCTGCCACCCGTCGATGGAAATCCGCTGCCGGAAGTAACCCTGTGGGTACATCAGGCCCACGCCCACCATGGGCAGCCCTAGATCGCTGGCTTCTTTGCAGATGTCACCGGCTAGAATCCCAAGCCCGCCGGCATACAGGGGAAGTGAGCTGTGTATGGCAAACTCGGCAGAGAAGTACGCAACAGGGCCGGTCAGCCTGCTCTGGTGCTTTGATGCGAACCACGCGTCAGTGGCTGCCATGTCCGCATCAAAGCTGGCCATCACCGAGTCGTACAGTGCCAGGAAAGCCGGGTCGGTGCTGGCGGCCTTCAGTTTCTCGGGAGCGATTTCGCGCAGTATCTTGACGGGGTTGTGCCCACCGGCCTTCCAAAGACCGTAGTCCAGCATTCGAAAGAGGCCTCGTCCATCGGGGTGCCAACTCCACCAAAGGTTATAGGTGAGCTCCACCAGTCTCTCAATACGTCTTGGGAGTTCCATGCTTGAGCCGTTAGCGGGCATAGTATCTGCTCCTTTTAGGCGCTCCAGTTGCTGGCAGTCCACGACTCGGCCCTGAAAGACCTTGCCACCCCTGGATTGAAGGGGAGTCCGGTCGCGACACATAGGCAGCAGAGCCTCGTGACGTCTGACAGGTTCGCCCGACTGACGCAGGGCCAGAGGAGTGTACACTCAGACAGCGTGAGTTCCGGGAGAGGGGTGGCGTATCGCAGAAAGCGTAGCCCTCACTTGGGCCAAGCAACAACAGGGTCGTCCGCTCTGTGGACGCCCAATCGCCTAGTCCCAGCCCCCTACCCCCAACCCATCCCTTCGGTCGGTTGACGGAGTCTTCCTCCACTGTAAGAGAGTATAACATAACTATGGCATAGTCACTCCCGGCAAATGCAGACAGATGCCGGGGTAGAATGACATTCCCCTTCAGTGCCCAGCCTACATCAAACGTCTCACATCTGCGTACCTCGAAGCACCGATGGGTTCTCAACTTTTTCTCAACCGAATCCGCGAAATGCGGGGATGCCTCGAAGACCGCATCGGGACTGAAGCAGACTGCCGATTCCCCTGATCGGAACGCTTCAAAAGGCTGGCAGGAGTGCGATTCCAGGACACGTTGGTTATGCCCAGGTTCCAGGCCATGGAGAGACGCTCCGGAGACTCGGTGCGCCAGAAACAGAATTGGCGGCTCATCAGCCGCCAATGTCATCCAGCAGACTCGGGCCGTAGCCGTTCTACTTCTCCTCCTTCTTCCAGCGGCCGTCTTTCCAGGTGATGCCCGACCACTCTTGATCGGCCACTCCCGTGATTTCGCCGGCCGGAGTCACCGTGTACGTAGCCTTCAGACGTTTTCCCCGAATGGAAGCCGAAGCATCGTACACTTCTCCTCCGGCGCTGGTGGCCGTTATCACATCCTTACTGCCATCCCAGTTCACGGGCGTGCCAATGTCTAGTTCAGTTGCGCCTGCTTCTACCATGCAAGAAGAGATGGCAGCGTGGGCTTGGTGAACCTCAGTATTAGCAGCCTCGGCAGCGCCGCTACCCAGGAATTGCGTAATGGCTAACACAACCACGGATGCTAGCCCGCCCAGGATAAGCAGCACTGCCAGCAGTTCCGCCAAAGTGAAGCCGCGTTCGCCCCGAACCACGCGGGCAGCAATCCTCATAATATCCTCCCCGACCTGTTTGCCTTCATAGCCTATTGCAAGTGATTCACACTCACCTCTCCGATGACTACAAGAACCTCACAGAAATGTCTCAACAAGCCGATGAACTGCGGAATGGATGCGGCCCACCTTGCCTGGATCAAGCAAGGTGGGCCTTCTTGTCAGTCGCCCAAGATGGAGTGACTGGGGACCCTGGCGTTATGCGGTTTTCAATTCGGATGTGCAATTCGGACAGCGCGTTGCCTTGATAGGGATCGCGGACAGGCAGAACGGGCACTCTCTGGTGGTCGGTGCCGCTGCTTCCTTCGGCTTCTCGGCGGCGCGGCGCATTCTGTTGACCCAACGAATTAGCATGAATATCACGAAGGCGACGATGAGGAATGTGATGAAGTAGTTGATGAAATTGCCGTAGTTGATGGTGACCGCACCTGCCGCCTGCGCATCAGCCAGGGTCTCGTATGGTTCGGGGATTTCGGCCCCCTCCTTCAGCACCACAAACAGGTTGCCAAAGTCCTTGTTGAATACGAGGCCTATGGGCGGCATGATGATGTCCTTCACCAGGGAATTGACGATGGCGCTGAAGGCCGCGCCGATGATGATGCCGACTGCCATGTCCATTACGTTGCCGCGCATGATGAACTCTCTGAACTCTTTGATCACGTCCTGTTCCCTCCTTTCTGCAGTTTGCGCTAACCGATCAGTACTGAGGACGTCGCCTCATCTCACGGTCATTGCCCGCAGTATATCATCCGGCCGCAATAGCAGCGTTTTTTCTCCCTATTATTATTGGCAACACCGATGCCCGGGCCTGCTAACTTGAGGCCAATAGGGATGATACAATGGGGCCATGTCCCGGCTGTACAAGACGGAAGGGGTAGTCCTCAGACACTCATACATTGGAGAAGCGGATGCACTGGTCACTCTCTGTACCCCCGACCGGGGCAAGCTGCGGGCTGTCGCCCGGGGGGTGAGGCGGCCCAAGAGCCGGCTGGCCGGCCACCTGGAGCCGCTTACCCATTGCACTATGATGCTGGCCGAGGGACGGAACTTGGACATCGTGTCCGGCTGCGAGACTCTGGATTCCTTCCAGGGTATCAAGTCTGATCTCTGGGTGCTCTCGTGCGGTCTATACCTGGCTGACTTGACGGACCGGCTCAGCGCCGAAGGCGCTGAGAACCGCCCTCTCTTCCACCTGCTTCTGAGTGCGCTTCTCTCACTCTCCGGTGGAGTTGACCCTGCCATTGTCCTTCGCTACTTCGAACTCCGTTCGCTGGCCTGCTGCGGCTACCTGCCTGAGCTTTGGGAGTGTGTCCTGTGTCAC
>Ga0114946_10002160_pt1 | contig 13509 bp, 11 predicted proteins | sample WalLakDeSediment_FD_88676 | JGI IMG/M metagenome (GOLD analysis project Ga0114946, IMG submission 88676) | Lake sediment microbial communities from Walker lake, Nevada to study Microbial Dark Matter (Phase II) - Walker Lake 11/02/13 Deep Sediment | ecosystem: Environmental > Aquatic >...
CCAGCTACGGGGGCTACGCGGCGGACGTCACTCGGACGTACCCGGTCAACGGACGGTTCTCCGAGGCACAGCGGGACATCTACCAGCTCGTGCGGGATGCGCAGACGGCCGCCGAACGACTGGCCCGTCCGGGAACGTCGGTGGCCCAGATGTCCCAGGCAGCTACCGGGGTCCTCGCGCAGGGGCTCTCGAACCTGGGTCTCATCGAGTCACCGAACGCGACCTTCCAGGCCGCGAACGGGCAGCTCATGCCGCAGTACTTTCTCTACTACATGCACGCACTCGGACACGGGATCGGGCTAGACGTGCACGACCCCTGGCCGAACGTCCTCGCAGAAGGCACCGCGTTCACGATCGAACCCGGGATCTATGTCCGTCCGAATCTCTTCACCGAGGTGGTGCCGGACACCCCGCGCAATCGTGAGATGATGCAGGCGGTCCTCCCCGCGTTCGAGCGCTACGTGAACATCGGCGTCCGGATCGAGGACGACTATATCGTGACGCGTGACGGAGTGGACTGGATCTCCCCCGTTCCTCGCGAGATCGAGGAGCTCGAGGCGGCGATGACGGCCTCGCGGGAGGGATCCGGTACCCGGCGTCCCGAGTGGGTGGAGTGGTATCGGGCCATGCCGTGACCCGTCGCTGGGTTGGGCTGGCGCTCGGGGTTTTCGCCTGGATCGCCTTCCTCCTCCTCTCGGCCAACCCGGCGGTCGCGGAGGTGGTGGCCGGCACGGGGCCGATCCCGGCGCTGCGCCGTATCCTCTCCCTCGCGTCCGGCGTGGTGGGTGTCTCGCTGGCCGAGTTCGTCGTCCTGGCCGTGGTGGTTCGGCAGGCGGTGGGGGGGTGGAAGGGGGTCAAGGCGGTTCGGGAGGAGCTGATCGGAGTCCGCCGAGCCCTCGGGTACGGCGCGCTGCGGCTGGCTCAGGACGCCGGAGTCCTCCTCTTCCTGTTCTACCTGCTCTGGGGCTTCCAGTACGCTCGGCCGGGCCTCGAAGAGCGGTTGGGGATTGCCGCCGCCGGCGAGGTGTCCGCCGACGAGCTCCACCACCTGGCCCTGCGGTCCGTGGAGAGGCTGAACGCACTGTACCGGGAGGTGCATGGTTCCGGCGATGCGGGGGCGGCCACCGCGGCGCCCGACCTGGCCACGCTCGTCCCGGGGCTGCATTCCGGCTGGGCCAGGGTGGTGGCCGACTTCGGCCTCGCCCCGCAGATGAACCGGCGCCACGGGGACCCCAAGACCTTTCTCTCCACCCCTCTCATGAGGCGGTTCGGAGTCGCCGGCATGCACTTTCCCTACACGGGGGAAGCGCTCGTGCTGAGTGACCTTCCGGGGGTCCTTCTCGGGATGGACATGGGGCACGAGATGGCGCACCAGCGGGGGATCGCGCGGGAAGCCGACGCGAATGTACTGGCCTTCCTGGTTGCCGCTTCCTCGGACGATCCTCTGGCCCGGTATTCGGCGCAGCACTTTCTCAATCGCCAGCTCGTCACGGCGCTCCAGAGGATCGCGCCCACGGAGGCGCGGGATGTCACGCGGATGCGTGAGCCGGGGGTGGCCCGGGACTATGCCCACGTCCGGGAGTTCTGGCAGCCGGCTCAGGGGGTGGCGGGGGCGGCGGCTACCCGGGTCAACAACGCCATGCTCCGTTCGCACGGAATCCCCGAGGGGGTGGCCAGCTACCAGGGGAGCGTGTGGGTGCTGGTGGCGGTGGCCCGGGAGTGGGGCGAGGACAAGCTGTTCCGCTGAGGGGCTCGAGATCCTCCCGTGCCAGCTCGGTTCCCTTTGAATCGGCTCCGTCTCCCCCGAGTCAGCTCAGTTTCCCTCGACGCGTATCTCTCGCATGAGCAGCCATCCGTCAGGGTCGAAGCGCATTTGCGCCGGCTGCTGGGGGAGGGGGATGGAAAGGACCCATTCGCGCCCGTCTACCCAGCGCATGACCCGATGCACTCCACCGTCGAGCCTGAATTCGAACTCGACGGGCATCCGGTACGTCGGCCAGCCCCCGTCCTGGGTCTGGACGACTGAGACCTCTGCAGATCCGGTCGCCGCATTCCATCTCCAGGACGTCCGGTACTCCGGATACCCCGGGCTGCGAATCCACTGGCGGAAGAACCACTCCAGGGTGTCACCCCAGGTGGCCTCCATGGCCCGCTGGAAGTCATCGGTCTCCACCGTCCCCCCGGCGTGGCGCTGGTAGTAGCGGTTCACGCCGTTGAAGAAGGCGGGGTCCCCCATGACCCAGCGAAGCATGTGAAGGACCAGGGCCCCCTTCTCGTAGGAATTCTCGTTGAGGAGGTCGAAGAGATCTGCGGGCGTCCGGTCGACGATCGGGCGGCTGGTCACTTCCGAAGCGAAGTAACGGTCCCGGGCAGCCTCCATGGCCGATCTGAAGCCGGCCTCGTCCATGGTCGCTTCCCGGAAATAGGGCCCGAAGTAGCTGGCGAATCCCTCCGAGAGCCAGAGGTGGGGCCAGTCGGCCGGGGTCACCGAGTTGCCGAACCACTGGTGCACGATTTCGTGCGCCAGAGTTTCCTCGAGGTCGCGCCCCTGGGCGACGGCCTGCTGCGAGTAGAAGATTGTCGAAGCGTTCTCCATCCCTCCGAACCGCGTGGCCGCCTGGACATTCGCCAGCTTCTCGAATGGGTAGGGTCCGAAGAGTCCCGAGTAGAAGTCCAGCATCCGGGCGGTCTGGGAGAACGTGCGGGCCCCGTGCTCGGCGTCCTGGGGGAAGGTCCAGGCGCTGACCGCGACGCACCGGTCATCCCTGGGGGAAGCGGGTGCCCGGCCGCAGGCCCCGAGCCCGTGGTCGATGACCTGGAAATCGGCCACCCCGATGACCATGAGGTGGGGCGGAATCGGGACCCAGCTTTCCCATCGCCACGTGAAGAGCCCTTCGATCCCTCCCGTCCGGGTCGGGTCGGCCAGTCGGGGTCCGATCGTGCGGACGCCGTTCGCCACCACCCTGCGCCCTTCCGGCGCGTGGACGGTGAAGGTCACCGTGGCGCGGTCGCTGGGGTGATCATTCGACGGGAACCAGAAGCGGGCGCGGTTCGGCCAGTTGTCGGCGAAGGCGCTCGGCTCCCCATGCACGTTGTCGCCCAGAATCAGTCCGTCGGAGGGGGTGCCTCGGGCCATGATCTCGACCGTGATCGTGTCATAGATCCCCGGGCGTCCGGGGTGATCGATCCGCAGGAGCCCCGCATCGTGCTCGAAGTCGAGCACCTCTCCCCTGGCCGTGACGAGCTCGACCGCCAGGCCCGTGAAGTCGAGAGTCAGGACGTGACGTCCTACCCCGTCCCGGAGGTATCGAAGCGACGTGCGGCTCGCGATGCGATCGTTCTCCGGAGGGAGGACCAGCTCCACGTCATAGTGGAGCACATCGAGATTGCGAGTGAGCGCCTCTGCCGAGGGGGGGTGTCCTATCTTGATCGGATCAGGCTCTTCGAACACCACCCCCTCCAGGATGGGGGGCGGGGAGATCGAGTCCCACGCCGGGATGAACGGTGCCGGAGTTCTGGAGAACCACGGAAAGGAAATCGGGGCACAGCCGGCGATTGCGGAGCCGAGCGTGGCGGCGATTAGAACTGCCACTCCAGTCCGGAGTGGGCGGCTGCAACGCAGCTTCGTTGGCAGTATCGTACGCTTCACCGAGCCAGCCTCCTCTCGAACCCGCACGGTTCCAGGTGCACCGCCCCCCCGTCCCGAGCCCCCTTCCGGTCCACGGTAGGGATCGGGCGCCCTGGCATGCAAGGCCCTCTGCCATGTGGAAGTCTGTGCGCTTCCCTGGCACGCGCGATCACGTGCGGAGCCGCGGGTCCAGCGCATCACGGAGCCCGTCTCCCAGGAGATTGAAGGCCACCACGGTGAACACGATCGCCAGCCCTGGAAAGGTCGCCACCCACCAGGCCGTGAGCAACGCATCTCGCCCTTCCGAGATCATGTTGCCCCAGCTCGGGGTCGGCGGCTGGACTCCGAGGCCCAGAAAGGAGAGCCCTGCCTCGACGAGGATGGTGTTGCCGATCAGGAGGGTCGCAAAGACGATCACGGGCGCCAGCGTATTCGGGACCACATGGCGGACGATGATGCGAAGATCGCTCATCCCGAGGGCACGTGCCGCCTGAACGAATTCCCGCTCCCGCAGGGAGAGGACCTCGCTGCGCACGATGCGGGCGATTCCCATCCACCCGGTCAGCCCCAGGACCACGACCACCAGGAAGATGGACGGTTCGAAGAGCGCGATGATGACGATCAGCAGGATGAGGCGGGGGAAGGCCAGCATCATGTCCGTGAAGCGCATGAGAGCAGAGTCGATGATCCCCCCGAAGTACCCGGCAACCGCGCCGATCAGCGTTCCGAGTCCGACTCCGATGGCCATGGCGATGAAGCCGATCGAAAGGGAGATTCGAGCCCCGTACAGGGTGCGCGAGAGGATGTCCCGCCCGAACCGGTCGGTTCCCATTGGGTTCTCGGCCGAGGGGGCCAGGTAACGGGTCGCGACGATGTCGCCCTGGACCGACGGGTCGAAGGGAGCGATCAGCGGTGTCAGGAGGGTGATCGCATAGAGGAGGATCATAACGATGAGCCCCGCGATCGCCATGCGGTTTCTTCTGAACTGCCGCATCGCGAGCGACCACTGGGAGATGCCGGACTCTCGGGCTCGCCGCGAGCGGCCGGCCGTGAGGTCGAAGAGGGGCCAGGCCCAGTTCGCCAGGAGGAAGAAGGCGAGCGATCCCAGCGCGATCATGTCACCCGGCGGTAGGGTCGGGGCGGCGAGGATGTCGGCAATTCGGTCCCGCCGGGCCATCGCAAGCAAAAGGAGGAGGAGCCAGACAGTCAGGCAGGTCAGACCGCTCACGACGCGCCCCCTCAGCAGGTGCGCAGCTCCGGGAAGAAGTGCGGAGAGGAGCAGAGCTCCCCGGCTCACCGGTGCCTCAGCCATCCTGCCGTACCCGGATCCGGGGGTCCGCGACCGCGTACAGCGCATCGGCGAGCAGGTTTCCGAGGATCACCATGACGGTAATCACGAAGCTGGCCGCCATGACGAGGGGGTAGTCGCGCTGGAAGACGGCGTCGACGATCAGCCTTCCCATCCCCGGCCAGGCGAAGATCGTCTCGACGAGCACCGAGCCTCCGAAGAGATACGGGAGGGTCAACCCCATCAGGGTGATGATCGGGAGGAGGGCGTTCCGGAGAGCGTGGTGGAAGACGACCCGCCCCTCACTCAGCCCTTTCGCGCGGGCCGTGCGGATGTAGTCCTGGCGGATGACCTCGAGCATCGATCCCCGCATGTATCGCGCAACCCCCGCTGCCGAACCGACGCCGAGCGCGGTGGCCGGAAGGATCAGGTGCATGATCCGATCCCTGATCTTCTCTCCGATGCTCATCAGGTCGTAGTCGAGACTCGTCATCTGAGAGGCCGGGAACTGGATTACCCAGTCGCCCTGGCTTGCCCGGAGAGCGAAGATCAGGATGAGCATCAGTGCGAACCAGAAGGCCGGCATCGAATAGAAGAAGAGGGCCACGAAGGTGAGGACGTTGTCGCCTGCCGAGTACTGGCGCACGGCCTGGTAGATCCCGATCAGCATCCCCAGCCCGAAGATGATGACGAGGCTGACCAGGGTGAGTTGGAGCGTGTTCCAGAGCACCTCAGGGAGGATCTCCGCGATCGGACGCATCTGCCCGAACGAGTATCCGAAGTCCCCCCGGAGGAAGGAGGTCATCCACCGGAAGTACTGGATGGGAAGGGGCTGGTCCAGACCGAGGTTCACCCGCATCTGCTCGATCACCTCGGGGCTGATCGAGGGGTCCGAGTACCGGGTCGTGGGGTCGCCCGGGGCAAGATGCATGATGAAGAAGATGAGCGTGAGGATCCCGAGGACGAGTGGGATCGCGCCCAGCAGCCGACGCCCGAGAAAGGAGAGCATCCCGCCTACGGGTCCTGCCCGTTGCCCCCGTTCGTCTGCCCGGCGAAGCCCGCGCTCCCACCGGCGTCGGACAGAAGGTCCGGATCTGCCGTGGTTGGATCTGCCCGGTCCGGGTCGCCGGCCCCTCCGACGATCCACCACTCGTGGATGTTCTGGTACGACCCGAGTGTGTCAATTCGCGTGTTGCGGATCCGATCATTCACCCCCACCACCTGGTCGAAGTAGAAGAGCCAGGTGTAGGGCTGCGCGGCCACGATCCGGCCCGCGGCTTCCCGCCAGTACATGGCCGCCTCCTCTTCCGTAGGCTGCCCGAGCGCGAGATCGAAGAGCCGGTCCACCTCGGGATCGCTGAACGAGGTCAGGTTGAACGGCCGATCTCCGGTCCACATGTCGCTCATGTCGGCCGATAGGCCGACCCCCCACCCTGCCATCGAAGCCTCGAATTCGCGGGAGTTCAGGCGATCGAAAAAGGTGTTGGTCTCCAGAGTCTGGAGGCGGGCATCGATTCCCACGCGCCGCCACTGCTGCTGGATGATCTGCGAGGCATCGGACCGCCTCTGGTTCCCGGCATTCGTGGAAAGGGTGAACCGCAGGGGCTGGCCATCACGGACCCGGATCCCGTCCGGTCCCGGGATCCATCCTGTGGCATCGAGGAGGCGGGCCGCTTCGTCGGGATCGAAGGGGAGAGGCGCCTGCTCCGCCGGATCGTAGAGGAGACGGAAGATCGGGGCATAGGGACCACCTGCCGGTTCTGCCCACGGTCCGAGCTGGAGAGCCGCGAGGATAGCGGGTACGTCGATGGCCAGCCCCAGGGCACGCCGGACGGATGCGTCCTCGAAGGCCGGATGGGTCCGGGGATTGTAGGCGATGTAGTCGTAGAAGCGTCTCCGACGCGTCTCGAAGCGAACCTCCGGCGAACCCGTGCGAATGAGATCGATCTTATCGAACGGGAGGTCCATGACGTCGGCGTTCCCCGTCTGAAGCTCGATCATCCGGGTGGTTTCCTCCGGGATGGGAAGGAAGACGATGCGGGGGATGGTCGGCTGGGGGTGGTACTCGGGGTTCGGGACGAGGACCAGTCGCTGGCCGCGAAGCCACTCCCCGACCATGTACGGGCCGCTCACGACCAGGCTTCCGCCCCCGGGGCTGTTCACGGCCGGGTGGCTGCGGAGCTGGGAAGGGTCGTGGTCGGCGTACAGGTGCCGCGGTGCGACCTGGCCGGCCGAGTGGAAGAGCATCTCGGGGTAGGGGCGCGTGAAATGGATCACGAAGGTCGAATCGTCTTCCACCTCGAAGGCCCGAATCTGCCGATTGTATGCCTGCCGTGGAGAGGCCGCACGCGGATCGCCACGGGTCTCCATCGTCCAGACCGCATCGTGGGAGGTAACGGGCGTACCGTCCGACCAGCGGGCATCGGAGCGCATCCGATAGCGAAGAGAGGCTCGGTCCGGACCCGTGAATTCGTAGCCGCGAGCGAGGGAGCGCTCGTCTTCGTCGGCCGTCAGGTAGTGCAGTTCGCCGTCCTCCCAGCGTGAGGCCAGAAGCGGGCGATACATGATGCTGCTGACCTCGCTGTCGAGCGAGGTTTCGGAGATGAGCGGCATCGGCTTGGAGATGTCCGCCAGCTCGATGATGGTGACGGTGTCCGGGGGCCGGGAGCGCTCTGGACGGTCACCCCCGCAACCAGGGAGGGCCAGGGCGAGGACCGGGACGGAAGCGATGGCGATCAGGGTTGTTCTCATGACCTGCGCGATCCAGTTGGACCGGCCTGTTCTGGTGTGCCGGTCGTGTTCTGACGGTCCTATCCTGGCGGTCCGCCCCGTCTGGAGCCCCGCCTGCCGCCCGGCTCCCGGGGTCAGCGCTCCCCGCCGGGATTGTTCAGGCAGAAGGTGTTCGCGACCGGGCGGCAGCGGCAGCGGCCGAAGTGGAGTGCCCCCTCGATCCCCGGCTCTCCACGCATGAGCGGCTCGACCAGATCGGCCAGGAGCACCGCGAATCGCGGGTCATCGTGCGGGACGGGGACCCGGTGGAACTCCAGCCCCTCCTTCTCGGCCTCCTCACGGAGTTCGATGTCAAGTTCGGCCAGCGTCTCCGACTGCTCGTGCATGAAGGAGACCGGGTCCACGACGATCCTCTTCGTCTTCACCTGCCGGACTACCGCGTCGATGTCCGGCTGGGTCCACTCGATGCCGCGGTTCGTGTGATTCTGATAGCCCAGTTCGTAGCTCTCCACCCCCACGTGGGCTGCGACGTCACGACAGAACCCCTCGACGTACTCCACATAGCGGCTCCCCTCGCGCACGTACTTCATGGGAGTTCCATGAGCGGAGAAGACCAGCTTCGTGTCGGGATCGGCGAAGTCGAGCCCGGCCACCTCCGCAGTCCGGCGAATCGCGTCCGCCCGAAGTTCGAGGTAGAGCGGATGCGGGTGCCACCCCGATACCCCTCGGAACTCGACGTCATCCCAGCCAATCGCGTCGATGGCGCGCTGCACGTCGTTGAGGGCGGCGACCGTCGTCGACGGCCCGCAGAGGGGGTAGATCGGTACGCCGATCAGTTGCGTGACCCCTTCGTCCCGGGCCCGAGCCACCGCTTCCGCCACCAGGGGTTCCGTGAACTGGAAGGCCGAGTAGACCAGGGGATCGTGTCCTCGACGCTGCAGTTCGGCCCGCAGCGCCGCAGCCTGGTCTGCCGCCTGGGCGTTCATGGGGGAAGAGCCGATCTCTTCGTACTCCTCGATCAGGCCGGGGGCACGACGTTCTGCCAGCTCCCGACTCCGACGCTGCGCCGCCCCGTGGTCCTTCGGATCCTCGAGGCTCGCATTCGTCATGAAGATCCGTTCGAGGAAGGGGACAACCTGTTCCATCGTCGGCTCGGGCGGTTCACCAAAGTTCAGTACGAGGACACCCAGTTTCATCGGACGTTCTGCTCCCGGGATGAAGTGTCGGCCCCTGCACGAAGGGCCTCCAGGTCGACGGAATGGACGTAGTCCACCACGGCACGGATGACTGCGGGATCCGTTTCCGGAAGGATCCCGTGCCCCACGTTGAAGATATGGCCGGGGCGCCCCCCGACCTTGCGGAGGATCTCGGCGGCGCGGGCCACGGCAACCTCCCGTCCCGCCAGGAGGGAGACGGGATCCAGGTTCCCCTGGACCGCCCAGTCGTATCCGACGGTCTTCCAGGCATCGTCGATCGAGACCCTCCAGTCGAGTCCAATGGCATCGCCTCCGGCCTCGGCCAGAAGGGGGATCAGGGCCGGATTCCCGGTCGCGAAGTTGATCGTGAGAATGCCCGAGTCCCGGAGCGCCTGGAGAATCCGCCTGGAGTAGGGGAGGACGTATTCGCGGTAATCATCCGGCCCGAGGCATCCTGCCCACGAATCGAAGAGCTGGATGCCGGCAGCGCCGGCCTCCGCCTGCGACCGGGCGAAGGCGATGAGGTGTTCGGACCAGTAGGACATGAGCTCGTCCCACAGCCCCGCCTCACGCCACATGAAGGACTTGGTGCCCTGGCGCTCCTTGGATCTGGGTGATTCGACGAGGTAGGTCATCAGGGTGAACGGGGCCCCGATGAAGCCGATGACCGGAACGTCCAGTCGCTGTTTCAGCAGGTGGATTGTCTCCAGCACGAAGTCCAGGGTCTCCCTGGGCTCGAACGGCCGGAGAGAACGGATTCGCTCGGCCGTGTCGAAAGGGTGCGGGAGAACCGGGCCGAGACCCTTTTCGATGGTGACGTCGAGGCCGGCTCCGATGAAGATCGTGGAGATATCCGCGAAGAGCACGGCGGCATCGACCGGGAAGTACTCGAGCGGGAGCGCCGTGATGCGAGCAGCCAGGTCGGAATCCCGGGTGACCTCGAGGAGGTCGCGGTCGCCCTTCAGTTCGGCATAGCGGGGCAGGGATCGGCCGGCCTGTCGCATGAACCAGACCGGCGTACGGTCGAGAGGTTCCCGTCGGAGCGCACGGATGAAGCGATCGTTCATGATCCGGGTGTTGGGGGAGGCGATCGATGGGGGGCGCGGATGCTCGGAAGAAGACGGCCCGAAGACGCCCTTTCACGAACAATCTACAAAGGTTTAGTCGGGGGGACACCCGCCGGGAACGGCCGGGCGGATTACAGGGCTCCCCGTTGCCTCCGGGAGGCTCGGTCCCCTATTCTCCGGAATGGAAACGAGACGCCCGACCGTACCGGCCGCCGAGGAGATCCTCGGCGGGTACTTCCCAGTTCTCGACCACGGTTTCGTGGCCCTGGTCGACTACATGGGCTCCGATGAAGACGTTGAGCGCGCGGCGCGCGTAAGCTACGGGTATGGCACCCGCCAGCGCTCGGCTACCCGCGGGCTGATCCGCTACCTGCGTCGACATCGCCACACGACGCCTTCCGAGATGGTGGAGTTCAAGTTCCACTGCGCGATGCCCATGTTCATCGCACGCCAGTGGATCCGCCACCGCACTGCCTCCGTGAACGAGTACAGCGGTCGGTACTCTCTCATGCCGCTTCTGTTCTATCGACCGGAGGCTGGACAGTTCGCGATTCAGAGTGATTCGAACCGCCAGGGGCGTGGTGGCGAGGCCCCCCGGGAACTGCATGAGGAGGCGATCCGCCGCTGGGAGCGACTCCGTGCCGAGTCCGCGGACACCTACCAGTGGCTGGTCCAGGAAGATGTGGCGCGGGAACTGGCCCGCATCGACCTCCCCCTATCGACTTACACACAGTGGTACTGGAAGATCGATCTCCATAACCTCCTTCACTTTCTCTCCCTGCGTGCGGATTCCCATGCGCAGTGGGAGATTCGGGAGTATGCCCGGATCATGGCCGGAATCGTGAAGCGGGTGGCGCCGCTCTCCTTCGAGGCGTGGCTGGACTATGATCTCGGCGGGGCAGCCATGAGCCGCGGGGAGTTGCGCGCCATCGGGCAGTTGCTGGGCCCCAGCGGCGACGAGGGGATTGGAGTCCGCCAGGGGGGCGGTATGCTGGAGGTTAACGCGTTGGAGGACCTGGGTTTGTCTCCACGTGAAGTCCGAGAGCTGCGAGAGAAGCTGGACGTGCAGGAGCTCCCCGGCTTCGACCTGGACCTGGCCTTGATGCGGTCTGCGGAGGCCGTCGGCGAGGAGATGGAACAGGCTGTGCCGGGAGTGCTGGAGTAGGCGCCGGACAGCGAACGGTTTCCGGGCAAGGCGTTCCCGCCCTGCACACCACCTCCCACCGCCGGGATCCTCGGTGCTTTCACTCTATCTCGCTTCGGTCACTCTCCACGTCCTGGCGGCGGTGCTCTGGCTGGGCGGGATGTTCTTCCTTGCCGTAGTGGGCGCACCGGTGCTCCGGTCAGTCGAACCGGCGGCGCTGCGGGCCGACCTCTTTCGCGCAATCGGGCAGCGAGCGCGACTGTGGGGATGGATCAGTATCAGTGTACTGATTCTGACTGGACTCGTGAATCTGCACTACCGCGGCTTTCTGGCGGCGGAGCTGTGGTCCAGAAGCGAGTTCTGGGGGTCACCTCCCGGACGGGCTCTCGCATGGAAGCTCAGCGCCGTGGTGACCATGATCGCTATCAGTGCCATGCACGATTTCGTCGTCGGGCCACGTGCTGGACAGCCGGGGCGTAAGCTCGAGGAGCGAGCCCGACTTCGACGATGGGCGGCCCTCCTGGCCCGGGGAAATGCCCTGGTGGGTGTCCTTCTGGTCTGGTGGGCCGTCCGCCTTGCGCGGGGCGGATGACTGATCGATATGAGGCCGTCTTCCGGGCGGCGCCCGACGGGATCCTCCTCGTCGAAGCCGACGGCACGATTGCCGAGGTCAATCCAGAGGCACTCCGGCTCTTCGGATACACCTCCGCAGAGCTGGTCGGTCAGTCCGTTGATATCCTGGTCCCGGAGGGGCTCAGGGCGGGGCACGAGCGTCAACGGGCCGAGTATGTGCAGAGGCCGCATCCCAGGCCGATGGGGACAGGGCTCGAGTTGCAGGCAGTGGGGAAGAACGGGGTGCGAATTCCGGTCGAGATCTCCCTGAGCCCGTTGTCATCCGCGCAGGGAGGCCGGGTGATCGCGATCGTGCGCGACCTGACCGAGCGTCGGAGGCTGAAGGGGTTCGGGGTGGGTGCATTGCGCGCCGCCGAGGAGGAGCGTCGTCGCATCGCGCGGGAGCTGCACGACGACACCGCACAGTCCCTGGCCGGCCTGCTCATGCGGCTGCGTGTCCTCGAGAGGCGGCTCGAAGGGCACCCGGCCGTGGAGGATGTCGGGCGCATGCGGACCTGGCTCCATGACACCATGGAAGGTGTGCGCAGCATCGCGCGTGGCCTCCGCCCACCCGAGCTCGAGGACGTCGGGCTCGCGGCTGCCCTCAGGCGCTTCGTGCGCGAGCGCTTCAGCGGGATGGCGGTGGAGTTCGAGTTCGATGGTGCCGAGGATCATCTGGCTCCGGAGCAGCAACTGGTTCTCTATCGGATTGCGCAGGAGGCGCTGTCGAATGCCGTCCGCCATGGCGGGGCCGGTCACATTCGGCTGATGATCGGGGGTGACTCCGGGAGCGGGGGAGTGCGGATGCAGATTGTCGATGACGGTCGGGGCTTCGAGCCCGAATCTGCGGGTGAGCCGGGTGCGGGACTAGGGCTCGTCGGAATGGATGAACGAGCGCAGCTGGCCGGTGGGCGATTCCGGGTCGAGTCTCGACCGGGTGACGGGACCCGAATCTCCGTCATTCTCCCGCTTCTTCAGTTGACTGAGGAAGGCACAGGAGCAGGAGACACCGGAGCCGAAGAGGGGGTGACCGACAATGGATGAAGCGAAGGTGCGGGTGCTTCTGGCGGACGATCACGCCCTATTCCGATCGGGGCTGCGCGCACTGCTGGAAATTGAGGAAGAGTTCGAGGTCGTCGGAGAGGCCGGCTCCGGTGTCGAGGCGGTGCAGAAGGCCCTAGCACTTCGGCCCGCCATTGTCCTGATGGATCTGTCCATGCCTGAAATGAACGGGTTGGAGGCCACCCGGCGCATCTCGGCCCTCGATATCGGAGTCCGAGTCCTGGTGCTCACCATGCACGCCGAGGAGGAGTATCTGGTCCCGGTCGTGGAGGCGGGGGGGAGCGGTTATCTGACCAAGTCCAGTGCGGACCGGGATCTCGTGGAAGCTCTCCGCAAGGTGGCGCGCGGTGAGGTCTACCTTCCAGCGCAGGCCACCACACTGCTCCTGAAGCAGGTGCGCCAGTCCGGAGATTCGAATGGCCCCAGCCTTGCTGAGCTCAGCCCTCGCGAGCGGGAGGTGCTCGCGCTGACCGCAGAAGGCTTCTCTGCCACCGAGATCGGCAAGAGGCTCTTCATCTCACCGAAGACCGTGGATACACACCGGTCCAGGATCATGGAGAAGCTCGGCCTCAACCACCGCTCTGAACTCGTACGGTTTGCCCTCAGGGTGGGGCTGCTTCGGGAGATCTGACCCTGGAGGAGAGGCGAGAAGGCGCGGGAGTCGTTGCCGTGGCGGGCTCCAGGGGCACCTTGCCCCGCCCGGTTCTTTGCTCGGGACGCAGGGTGCGTGGACATTCCTCACGTGGGGAGAAGGTCGCCTGGCGCCCGGGAGTTGAGGGGAA
>Ga0114946_10002162_pt1 | contig 13501 bp, 10 predicted proteins | sample WalLakDeSediment_FD_88676 | JGI IMG/M metagenome (GOLD analysis project Ga0114946, IMG submission 88676) | Lake sediment microbial communities from Walker lake, Nevada to study Microbial Dark Matter (Phase II) - Walker Lake 11/02/13 Deep Sediment | ecosystem: Environmental > Aquatic >...
GAATACGGCGACCGCCTCCCAGGGCTGGATCAGCCCGGCCGCGAGCGGGCGCTCACGCGTGCGGGTCACCGCCCCGTCGAGGTCGCGGTCGGCAAAGTCGTTGATCGCGCAGCCCGCCGAGCGCATCAGCACCACCCCGGCGACGAAGATCAGCACCACCGGCCAAGGCGGACTGCCGGCCCCGGCGAGCCACAGCGCCCACAGGGCGGGCCACATCAGCAGAAAGATCCCGATGGGCCGGTCGAGGCGCACGAGCCTGACGTAGAGCCGCAGCCGCTCGCGCCAGGTGAGTACCCGGGGTTGACTGAGGTTTACTTGGGGGAGGCTCATCAGGCGGGGGGCTTTGGTCCCGGTTCACGACAGGGCGCAGATTATGGCATAGCGTGCGCTGCGACCGTCGCCGCGTGCCTGCCCCTGGCAGCGGGGCGGCGCTTCGCTGAGAATCCCCGCAAGCAGCACCCCGCGGTGTCCGATCCCCGTGCCCCGAGTGGTCTTCTCGCCGCCGCTGACATGAGCAGACAGATCCTTTTGGTCGAAGACGACCAGGCCCTGGCGGAGATGCTGGCGATGCACTTCGAGGACGCGGGCTTCGCCGTGGAGCGCGCGGGGAGCGTTGGCGAGGCGCTGGCCCAGATCCAGTCCCGGCCCTTCGACCTGCTGCTGCTCGATCAGCATTTGCCGGACGGGCTGGGGACGGAGCTCGTCGCCGCCGCCCTGCGCCTGGACCCCGAGCTCCCGGTGGTGATGATGACCGGCCAGCACGACCTGGAGCTCGCCATCGATGCGATCGAGCAGGGGGCGGCCGACTTCGTGCACAAGCCGGTGCGCATCGACGAGCTGCAGCGCACCGTCGAGCGCCTGCTGCGCCACCGCCGGCTGGCCGAGCAGAGCCAGGCGCCGGCCGAGCCGGGCACGGTTGGCCGCGACCTGATCGGCAAGAGCGCGGCGATGCTGGATGTCAGCAAGGCGATCGCCCGCAGCGCCCGCAGTGCCGCGACCGTGCTCATCACCGGGGAGTCCGGGACCGGCAAGGAGGTGGTCGCGCGGCTGATCCACCAGCACAGCGGGCGCGGCGGGCCCTTCGTCGCCGTCAACTGCGCGGCGATCGTCGACACCCTGCTGGAGAGCGAGCTCTTCGGCCACGAGAAGGGGGCCTTCACCGGGGCCCAGGCGCGCGCCATCGGCAAGCTGGAGCGGGCGAGCGAAGGGACGCTCTTTCTCGACGAGATCGGCGAGCTGGCCCTGCCGCTGCAGGCCAAGCTCCTGCGCGCCCTGCAGGAGGGGGTCTTCGAGCGCGTCGGCGGCAGCGAGCCCATCCAGACCCATGCCCGCGTCATCGCCGCGACCAACCGCGACCTCGCCGCCGAGGCCGCGGCCGGGCGCTTCCGCGAGGACCTGCGCTACCGTCTCGCGGTGATCCAGATCCGCATGCCGCCGCTGCGCGAGCGCCGCGAGGACATCCCGTTGCTCGCCGAGGGGCTGCTGGCGCGCATCGGCGAGCGCGCCGGCCGGCCGGGCTTGCGGCTCGACCCGGCCGCGCTCGCCGAGCTGCGGGCCTGCGACTGGCCCGGCAACGTGCGCGAGCTCGAGAACCTGCTCACCCAGGCGGCGCTTGAGGCCCGCCACGGCCTGATCACCGCCGACCTGCTCGGGCTCGCATCGGGCCCACTGGAGTCGACCGGGCAGCCTGCGGCGGCGACCGACCCGGACGCCGGCGTCCTGCGTACCCTCGATGCCGTCGAGGCCGAGCACATCCAGCGGGTGCTCGATCACACCGCAGGGCACAAGGGCCGCACCTGCGAGATCCTCGCGATCTCGCGGCCCGCGCTCGACCGCAAGATCCTCAAGTACGGGCTGCACCTGCCCCCCCGCTGAGCACCGGTGCGAGCCTGGCGCCCTCGCCGCCGAGCCGTGGGAGCGGCGCCCTCGCCGCGACCGGCCGTCTTCCAGAGACCTCCCACCCAAAGGGGGCATTTCCCTCTGATTCCCCGAACGCGGCATGGGGACTGAGGTCGGGAGGCTCTGCTCCCCAACACCCTGGCTCGCGAATCAGGGTGACGCGGGCCGGGGTCTCACCACGCGGGGTCAAATGCGGGGTCGGTCAAATCAACGCCGGGCCAACGAAATGGTGACCCCGCTGCTTGACCCCCGCAAGGCCCTCGGCAAGGAGTCCCTCATCGTCTTCGACGACGTCGAGCCAGGGCTGGAACCCGCACCGACTGACCAAGACCCGCTCTGACCGCCCGCCGGCTGAGGTTGGAGGAACCAGCGTGCCCGATGGCGAGGCCATGGCCGGGGTCGAGGAGAATGGTTAGATCGTCTTGACCAATGGTCTGGATCTCAGCGCAGTCCTGATGCTCGACGCCCGCGGCGTCCGAGTTGGGGCACTGCCCTTGCGTTGAGCCGGCATGGGAAACGATGATCCCCGTCCTCGATTTCCGCTGCGTGTGCCCTTTTGCGCTGACCTGTCCCGGAGCCCCCTCCGAGCCTAATGACTCGACTGTTCGACCGCTTACCCGACCGCCTCTTCTCGCCGCTCGCCAGCGCCAACCGGCGGATCTATGGGGCACTGCTGCTCGACCTCTATCCGCTCTTCTTCGACCAGATCCACGCGGACGTCTTTCCCTCCCGGGATACGGTGCGCCAGGAGATCGAGGAGCGCCTGGCGGTAATGGCGGCGGCCTGGCAGGAGGAGCCGGACGCGGCGTCGGCGCCAAACCCCGCCACCGAGCCGGAGACCAACCCGGCGGCCCAGGCGTACCGCCGGCTGCTCGCGGCCGGCTGGATCGAGGAGGAGATGGAGGGCTACCGGGTGAGGGTCACGGTGCCCCCCGCGGTGGGTACCCTGTGGGCAAGCCTGATGGAGGTGGCCCGCCCGGATCGGGTCTTCTACGGCGGCATGGTCCTCTCCATCCTCAACAACGTGCAGCGCGCCTGGGAGGAGCCCAAGGCCCAGGTCCTGGCGCTCCGCCAGGCGGCCCGGGAGGCACGCCGCTTCCTGCAGCACCTGAGCACCATGATCTACGGTCTCAAGGGTCTGCTGGGGGAGATCAGCGGCTGCGACGACCATCGCCAGATCCTGAGCCGCTTCTTCGACGACTTCGTGGAGCGGATACTGGTCCAGGACTACAAGCGCCTCAAGACCCGCAACAACCCCTTCCGCTACCGCCAGCAGATCCTGCAGCGGGTGCGGGAGCTGGAGTACGACGTCGAGCGCAAGCAGGCCCTGGTGGCGGGCTACCTGGAGCAGACCGGGGAGTCCGACAGCGAATCCGCCTGGCAGTCCATCAACGACGACATCCGCCAACTGCGCGACTGCTTCGAGCGCCTGGACGGCCACCTGGAGCGGGTGGACCGCTTTCGCGCCCGAGTGGAGCGCCGGGTCGCCGATACGGTCCGCTACCTGGACCGGACCCAGCCCGGCATGGCGGCCCGCATGGCCAAACTCCTGCGGGGGCTGGGTCCGCGCCTGGCTGGGCTGGGGGACGGCGAGGCGACGCCCTTGCCCCTGCCCCTCATCGACGTGCTCCCGGTCGGACCCCAGAGTCTGAAGGAGGCACCCCGCCATCGCCGGCCCCCGGAGCCGCGTCCCCTGGTCAGCCGTCCAGCGGACCCGGCGATCCAGGCCCGTCAGCAGGCCCTGAGGGCCTATCTGGACCGCCGCCGGATCGACCCCAGGCGCATTGCCCAATACCTGGAGCGCCAGTTGGCAGGCCGAGGACAGATCGACGGGGCCGCCATGACCATCGGGAGCGTCGAGGACTTCATCGCCTTCACCCATGCGCGGCACCTGGGCTACCTGCCGGGGGCCGGACGCCTCCGGCAGGCCTACGCCATCGAGCAGCGCGACGGGCTCATCGACAACGACTGGGTGCGCTGCCCTGCGTTCAGCGTGCAGCGCCGCCAGCCCGGTCTTGGACCCGCCGGTGGAGGTGGCCCCCGTGCTGCGTGACCTGCGCCAGGTCTGCGAGCGTCCGGGCGGCGCCGAGCCCGAGGACTTCCGCTCCGCCGCCCGGCTGGTGCTGAAGCGCCAGTTTCTGCTCCTGGAGCGGCCGGGGGACCGGGATGCCTATCGGCTCATCGTCAACCACTTCGACTACTTCGCGAACCTCTTCGACGCCCTGGGTTGGACCCTACACCGGGATGACGCCTTCGGGCTCGTCGGCCTCCTGCCCGGCGATGCGGAGGGCTTCCGGCACCTGCGCCTGGCCGACAGCCTCATGCTGCTCTGCCTGCGGCTCCTCTACGAGGAGGGCATGGAGCGCTTCGAGGCCCGGGAGGGGAGCGTCTACACGCCCTCCGAGGCCCTGCTCAGCCGCTACGAGACCCTGCTCGGGCGCAAGCTCCCGCCCATCTCGGACTACCGGGAGATCCTGCGCCGGCTGCGCCGCTGGTCCCTGATCGAGATCGGCGATGAGACGGCCGACGGCCTGCCCGTGCTGCGCATCCTGCCCACGGTGCGGTTGGTGACCGGCGACCGGGTCCAGGCACGCATTGCGGCCTTCCTGGAGTCCGAGGGCGAGGACCCGGAAGCCCCGGACCCCGGAGGCGGCCCAGGCCGAGCCCATGACATGAACCTGGAAAGAGTAATTGCCCGCAAATGAACGCGAATGAACGCAAATAGATAGAGATGGTTACTGGGGGCGCTTTCACCATGCGTGACATCGATTTAGGGGTGTGTCATGTGACCCACCCAAGTAAGCGCTGATCGGATGCCATACTTGCTTTTGATTGGCTCGCGACTCCGAGACGCGCTCTCGCTGCTGCTCGGGAAGCGCCGTACGGCGCCGTTTCTCCTGCCGTTCTTCATTTGCGTGTATTTGCGTTCATTTGCGGACCAACCGATTTTTCTTGGGTGAAGGTCCTGGTCCCATGAAGCGCCTGGTTCGGCTCCTGCTGATCAACTGGTACCGCCTGGAGCAGGCGAGCATCGACATCGCCGGCCATACGGCGGTGATCGGGCCAAACGCCTCCGGCAAGTCGTCCCTGCTGGACGCCGTCCAGGCGGTGCGCGTGGGGGGCGACAAGCGCTGGTGGAACCCCAACGCCAGCGCCGGGGAGAAGAGCACCCGCAGCCTGCGGGACTACTGTCTCGGCGTGGTCCGGGACCCGAGCAACCCCGACGTCTCCCGGGAGCTCCGCCCGCGGGACCAGGCCCTGACCTACCTGGCCCTGGTCTTCCGGGACGATCAGAGCGGCGAGCCCACCAGCATTGGGCTCGCCCTGCACGCGCGGCTGGACGAGGCCCAGGAGGTGATCGACGGGCGCTTCGTCGCCCCGGGGCTGGAGCTGGTCCTGTCGGACCTGGTGGACCGCACCCCGGAGGGCCCGGTGCCCAAGCCCTGGCGGCGGCTGCGGGAGGACCTGCGGATGCGCCTCGGCGAGCCCTTCCGGGTCTTCCCCCAGGTGGGCGAATACCAGCGCCACCTCTGCGCCCTGCTCTCCGACGGCCGGCGCCACCTGGACCCGCCCCGCTTCCTGCGTGCCTTCCGCAACGCCATCACCTTCGCCCCCATCCGCAATGTCTCTGACTTCGTGCGCAGCCACATCCTGGAGGAGCGCCCCATCCAGGTCCGCTCCCTGCAGCAGGCCCTGCAGCATTACCGGGACATCCAGACCCGCACCCGGGAGGCGCGCAGCCGTGAGGAGGCCCTGGCCGCCATCGACCGCCATTACCAGCGGGCCGAGCAGGCCGATCGGCTGGGCCTCGCCTGGCGCTGGGTGGAGCAGGAGGCCGCCTTCAACGCCCTAGAGTCGGAGCTGGAGCCCTTGCGACAGAACCTGGAGCGGCTCGCCTTGGAGATCGCGAGCCTCGGCGGGCGCATCACCGACCTGGAACGTGAATGGCAGCTCGCCGACAACGCCCTGACCGAGGCGAATCGGCGCCTGGCCGCGACCAACGTGGAGCAGCAGCGGGAGCGTGTCCGAGCCGAGATGCGCGGCACGCAGGCCAACCTGGACGCCGCGGGCCGGGCCATCGATGAGGCGCGGATCGGTCTGGGGGCGGTGCATCGGCTGCTGGACAGCGCCGAGCGGCTCGACGATCCCAACCTGCTCCAGGCGCTCCAAGCCCTCCCGCCCCTGCTCCGCCGGGACGAGGGGCTGCTGGCCGCCTCCTGGCCCCAGTCCCCCGCCGAGGTCATGGCCGCCGTGGCCCGCATCGCCCCGCGGGTCGCCGAGGCGGTGGGCCGGATGCTGGCACGCTTCGAGCAGTTGGTCCGGGAGGAGGGCGACATGGCCCGAGCGCTGGAGGACCTGCGCGGGCGCATCGCCCGCCTGGAGCGCGGCGAGAGCGACCTGCAGCCCGCTACCCAGCGTCTGGTCGCCCTGCTCGCGGGGCACGGCATCGCCGCGGTCCCCCTATGCGACCGGGTGGATGTGGCCGACGAGCAGTGGCGCGGCGCCCTGGAGTCCTTCCTCGGCGGTCACCGGGAGGCCCTGCTGGTGGACCCGGGCCAGGTGCGCGAGGCCGTCGGGCTCTACCGGCGGGAGGGCAAGCGGCTCGGCATCCACGGCAGCCGCGTGATCAACACCCTCAAGACCGCCGAGTGGCGAGACCGCCGCACGGCAGGCAGCCTGGCGGAGATGGCCGTCAGCGACGACCCCCATGCCCTGGCCTACGTCAACCAGCGCGCCGGCAACGTCATGCGGGTGGAGACCGAGGACGAGCTGCTCCGCCACGAGCGGGCCATCACCGCCGACGGCATGCTGGCTACCGGGGGCGCGGTGCTGCGCCTGCGGCCCGAGGAGCCGATGCTGGGGCGGGAGGCCCGAAGGCTGCGCCTCGCCGCGCTGCAGGAGCAGTTCCGCCGTGACGGCCAGGCCCACTACGCCAAGCAGCAGGAGAAGTCGGCCATCCAGGACCTGCGGGAACGGCAGTTGATGCCGCTCGACGACCGGCTGCGCGCCTTCCCGGACCTGGTGGTCCTGACCGATGCGCGCCGCCAGGCGCAGGCCGACCTGGCCCGTCTCGAGGCCGAGGAGCAGGCGCTCCAGGACGACGCGGACTATCGGCGCCTGCAGGCCGAGGTGGAGCGCTGCCGCGCCGAGCGGGAGCAGATCAAGGCCCAGGCGGACCAGGCCGCCAAGACCCTGCGGGAGCGGGAGCACACCGAGCAGGCCCAGCGCCTCGCCCTGGGACAGAAAGACGCGGAGGCTCGCGCCGTTTCCGAGCGCCGCGGGGCCATTCAGCAGACCGCTGGATTCAGCGCCCAACTGGCTGCCGAGCGCCTGGAGGAGCTCCAGGCCCAGGAGCTGTTCGCCGAGGAGTCCCCCGCCACCTGGCGGGCCCTCGCTGAGGAGGCCGGGCGGCGGGCTGGCATCCAGGAGAAGACCCTGCTCAACCAGCGCGGCCAGGCGAGGGACGGGCTCACCGATTACTGGGCCGCCTGGTCGTCCGAGCACCGGCCCGCAATCGGTGCACCAGACGACCACCGGACCTTGGTCGCCTGGGTGGTCCGCGAGCTGACCCAGGTGCGCGAGACGGAGTTGGCCCGCTATGTCACGGAGGCCGACAACGCCTTGCGTGAGGCGGAGCACGCCTTTCGCGCCGACTTCGTCGGCAAGCTCCAGGAGAACCTGCAACTGCTAGAGGCGAGCCGCAAGGAGCTCAACCGCAACCTCCGGCACCGCCCCTTCCACGGCCAGTACTACAGCTTCATCAAGCAGCCCGAGCCGGACCTCAAGCAGGTGCTGGACTGGGTGCTGGCCTGGACCCCCGAGCAGGGCAGCGACGTCGGCGGGCTCTTCGACGCCGCCAGCGACCCCAACCACCCCCACCGGGAGGCCATCGCCCGGGTGCGCAACCTGCTCATGGAGGCCGCCGGGGGCGAGGGCCATGTTGGGGGCCATTCCGGGGGCCAGGTCGGGGGCTGGGACGAGCGCCTGGCGGACTACCGCCAGTACTACCACTTCGACGTGCGCATGAGCGACGACAAGGAGGGCGGCGGCAACCCGGAGCTCCTCTCCCGGCGGCTCGGCAAGGGCTCCGGGGGCGAGCACCAGTCCCCGTTCTATGTCGCCATCGGCGCGGCGCTCGCCGCCGCCTATCGCATCGAGCGCGACCAGGACGGCGGCTACCGGGGCGGCATGGCGCTCGCCGTCTTCGACGAGGCCTTCTCCAAGCTCGACCTCCAGAACACGGTGAGCGCCCTAGGCTTCCTGGACGAGCTGGGCCTGCAGGTCCTGCTGGCCGCGCCCGACGAGAAATACGGCCAGATCGCCGAGCACGTGGACACCATCGTCAATGTCTACCGCGACGGCGGCAGCGTCCACATCGACGCCGAATACATCAAGCCCGAGGCCCGCCGCGCCCTGGCCGCGGACAACCCGGTGGTCCGGCCCGAATGAGACCTCGGCCATCCTGTCGGGCATGGAACCTTGTAGGTCGGGCTTCAGCCCGACCCGACCCGCGATCGTGCCTGAAGGTCCGGGCCGGACTGAAGTCCGACCCACAGTGCGGAACAGTCTGGGCCCCTCGGTGAGCCAGGTCGCCCGCGCCCTCCTGCGCAAGCTGCTGGCCCAGGTCGACCGGGGCGGCCGGGGCACCCTGCCCATCGGGGAGCGCTCCGCCCGAGACTATTTCGCGGTCACGGACCTGGCCGGGCGCGATGGGATCCATGCGTACCTCGCCAACGCCGAGGCGGCCGGCGCTGTGACCCTGGAGTGGGGCCGGGGGACCGCTGCCCAGGACCTGCAGCGGATCCGCATGCGGGATGCGGATCGCCTGGCGGCCTGGTTGGGCGTCTCCCGGGCATCCGTACAGGCGGCTGCCATCGAGCAGGAGCTTGGCCCGCTGTTGACCGATGCGCCCGGATGGCTGCGGGACGCCTATGCCGAAGCCCTGGTCCAGTGGCGGCTCGGCGGCAGCCCGTTCCGCGCTCCCGCCGCGGAGACTGCCTCTGCGGTCAGGCTCTTTCGAGTCGCCCGGGCCGTCGCCGCGGGGGAGCACGAGGGGCTGGATCTCCGCCGCTTCAGCGTCCAGTTACTCCGCGACTCCAAGGCGGTCGAGTCCACCCTGGGCCGGCTGGGCGGACTCCTGCGCCGCAATCCCGACTGGTCGCCATGGGAGACAGATGCCGAGCTCTTCCAGGCGCTGGGCCTGGAGAAGTTCCCGCCGCCCCTGTTCATCAAGGGGCCCCTCGCCCTGGACTATGGCGGCGTCCAATGGGATCTGACGCCGCTGCGCCCCTATGTGGCCCTGTCCCCGGATGCCGTGACGGACATCCGGCCCACCGCCCCAGTCCCCTACCTGCTCACCATCGAGAACCTGGCGAGCTTCCAGCGCCACGTCCGCGAGATCCAGGACCCCGGCGTTGTGATCTACACCGCTGGCTTTCCCGCCCCGGCACTGGTCCGGGTCCTTGGGCAATTGGATCGTTGCCTGCCCGCCGACTGCCCCTTCTCCCATTGGGGCGACCGGGATCTGGGCGGACTCCGCATCTATTCCAAGGTCGCGGAGGCCTGCCCCACCCACGGCGTCCAGCCCCACCTCATGAACGGACCTGATGGTGTCTCGCGCGACTGGACGCCGGACGAACGCCGATCATTGCGCCGAGCGGCCTCGGGCGGCGAGGCCGCGGGTCGCCTGGCCGCGCAATGGATCTGTGACGAGCTGCGACCGTTGGAGCAGGAATCGATCGACCCCAAAGCGCCGAACGGGTCATGACCTCGGGTCGGCCCGACACCTGGTAGGCGTCTGTCAGGAAGCAGGGCGCGACGCCGTCGCCTTTGTGTCTCCAACGCCTGTCCCTGGGCCCACCGCAGGCCGATCTTGGGGGCTCAAGAGGCCGGAGCTGGGCTTTAGGGCACCGCATGGGCGGGGCCCCGCGGCGCTCGGCGCGGCTGGGTCGTCATCATCGTGAAGGAGTGAACCGGATGTGGGATGAGCGTTACAGCGCCGAGGGCTACGTCTACGGGACCGAGCCCAACGGCTTTCTCGCGGCGAAGGCGGATCGGCTGCCCGCGGGGGGCAGGGTCCTCTGTCTTGGCGAGGGCGAGGGCCGCAACGCGGTCTGGCTGGCCGAGCAGGGCTTTGAGGTGACGGCGGTGGACGCCTCGGCGGTCGGGCTGCACAAGGCACGGGCGTTGGCGGCGCAGCGCGGGGTGAGGATCGCGACCGTGCATGCGGACCTGGCGGACTTCGTGATCGAGCGGGGGACCTGGGACGGCATCGTCTCCGTCTTCTGCCACCTGCCGGCCGCGCTGCGCGCCGCCGTGCACCGCCAGTGCGTGGCCGGGCTTCGCCCCGGCGGGGTCCTGCTGCTGGAGGCCTACACCCCCGATCAGGTGGGGCGCGGGACCGGAGGTCCGCCCACGGCGGAGCTGATGATGGACGCGGAGACCCTGCGGCTGGAGCTCGCCGGTCTGGAGCCCCTGGAGCTCGCCGAGACTGAGCGGGAGATCCACGAGGGGGTCTTCCACAACGGGATCGGCGCGGTGGTCCAGGTCCTGGCCCGCAAGCCGGACTCACCCGGAAGGGCGCGGATCGCATCGAGGCGGGATCGGTCCTGAAGCCCCGCCAGGCCGGATGCCCCGCCCTCAGGGCGAGTGCTTGGGACTGGAGCCGCTTTCCAGGCCCCGTCTTGAACCAGGCGGGGCCCCGGATGCGTGGGCCGGGGGAATCAGATCGGCGGCGACCCCGGAGCCCGATCGATAGGGCCACGGCCGGCCGACCAGCGCGTTGCGCCGGATGCCCTGCCAGAGCTGTTCCGGCAACTGGGCGATGGCGGGCTTGCCCACCGGGATGATGAACGGGGGCCGGCAGAGCTACCGATCGATCATGGGCAGACCTTAAGCTCGCGCCACTCGGATCTGGCCCCCTTGCCCGCACCGTTCCTACAAGCACGACGGGGAAAGGCGACCGCCCCACGCGGCGCGGCAAGAGCTGTCGGGGTAGGTACGCCGAGGACCGCCCGCAGGGGGAAGCCCCCCAGAAGTGAAACGCACTAACGGCTATGGCGATCAGCGCCACCCCAGACCATGAAAGGCGCTGCTCGCCATGGCCGTGTCCCTCACCCCGGCCCTCTCCCAGAGGGCGAGGGGGAGATGGAGCGCGCTGCGCGCGACTTTCATCGTAATGCCGCGCAAGCGGCGTTTGTGTTTCTGGGCAGGTCGGGGGAGCTGGTCACCGAGCTCGGAAGCGGGGCAGGGTTTGGGATCTTGCATTAATTAGCAAACGCTAATATACTTCGAGCAACACTGTTGTAAAGAGGTAACAGCTCATGCTCCCGATCCTTGTGGGACTCGTTTCTGCCTTGTCGTTTGCCCTGCTCACCTATCTCACCTACGGCCCCGCGGGCCTGACGGACTATTTCTGGGTGGGTACGGTGTTCTGGGCGCTGATCGCGAGCGGTGTCTTGGTCTATGCCGTGAACCGCGGGCTCTCCTGCCGGCTCTGCCGTCTCGCCGAGCGCTCGCCGCCGCTTGCTCGGCTCTGCCGCGGTCTGGCGTCCTGCCACTGATGGCCGCCCTGCAAGGGGCCCTGGGGCAGCGCGACCCAGGGCCGGTCTTGTTTGCACCACCTCAGTCGAGCCCGCCCAGGTAGTCGTCCACCGCATCCGAGAGTCCGAGCGCCCCTGAGCGCACGGCCGCGATATAGCGCTGGCGCCAGACCGGCAGAAGGAGGCGCGCGCGCCGCCATTCCTCGTACAGGATGCGGGCGAGCGGTCCGCCGTGATCGAGAAACCCCGAGTCGAGGAACTGCCGCCGGGTCTGCTCCCGGTCGTAGGCGAGGCGCTCGATGGACGTGTGCCAGCGCCTCGCGCGGAGCTCGATTCGGCCGTAGCACGCCCGCGGGTCGCCGTCGAAGGGGGAGCCGACCGAGCCCACGTTGAGGATCTCGGTCGTGCCGAGCCGGCGCTGGAGCGGCCTGTGGGTGTGGGCGGTGACGAAGAGGGCGACCCCTGCGGGTAGCTTGCCGGCCAGGTCTTCGTCCGTGAGGCCCTGGGAGATGCCGTCGCGGTTACCGGCCAGGGTCCCGTGGGTGACGTGGACCCAGGTGTCCTCCGAGCCGGAATGAAAGCAGAGATGATCCGGCCAGCCGGTGAGGGCCTCGGTCAGGTCCGCGAGCTGGACGAAGGTCCAGTCGGCGAAGGCGCGCATCTCGGCGTCGAGGTCGTCGGTCGGGGGCTCTCGCCCGCAGCGCAGGACCCAGGCTTCGTGGTTGCCGAGCACCGGCAGCCAGCCTTGGTCTTGGCGCAGGGCGTGGAAGTGCTGTAGGCAGCCTCGGCTGTCGGGGCCTCGGTTGATGAGGTCCCCCGCCATCACGACCAGGTCTGGGCCCCAGGCCAGGATGTCCTCGGTGACCGTCTCCAGGGCGGGGAGGTTGCCTTGGACGTCGGAGAGCACGGCGACCTTCATCGCGTTCTCCCACGCGGCCTTTGACGCCCGCTGCTCATGGCGCCACCGGCCCGATGCGCCGCTCGACCGCCTCGACCTTCGCGTCGAGCCGACCGAGCGCGCCCGGGCGGATGTCGAACCGCGCCGTGGCGTAGACGCGCCCACAGCCGAGCTCGGTGAGGAACTGGTTGGCGCGCTCGATGAGCTCCAGGGCCTCGGCGAGCGTCGCGGTCTCGACGATGCTGCTCATGGCCGAGAGCCGGAACGGGTGGCCGCTGTCGCGGATCAGCGCGACGACCGGGGCGACGAAGGCGCTGACGCTCTGACCCTGGTCGGTGGGGAAGATGCTGAGATCGAGCAGGACGGACATGGGGAGGCCTTTTGGTTTGTGCCGAGTGCCGAGCATCCGTCATCATAGTCCCGGAGCCGGCGGTGCGCCGGCCTGACTGGTCCTTTGAGCGTCTCATGAATCCAGACAGCGACCCCACCGAGCCCGACTGGGACAGCCCCCTGCCGCTCGCGCTGACGCCATCCCTCGTGATCCACGCCCTGATGTATACCGCCTCTGCGGTCCACACCGGCTGGACGAGCTGCATCGACGACAAGCTCGTCCTCTCCAACGTGGTCAGTATGGATGACGCCGGGAGCTACGTCCGGCTGGTGGAGCAGGAGTTCTATGAGGACCAGGACCCCGACACCGTCTGGCACGACTGGACGCTCGAGATCCGCATCGGCCAGGTCCTGACCACCGGGCACTGGCAGGTTCCGACCAGCGCCCCGCCGATGGAGTGGGAGTGGAACGGCCGCCAGGCCGAGCAGGCGTTCGAGAAGGCCTGCGTGCTCATCGGCCGGCGGGTGCGCCGGGGGCTCGCGGTGGAGGAGCCGGTCCAGACCGAGTCCCCGCCGCCCCGCACCAGCCGGCACTAACGGCCAGGGCGATCAGCGCCACCCCAGACCATGAAAGGCGCTGCTCGCCATGGCCGTTTCCCTCACCCCGGCCCTCTCCCAGCGGGCGAGGGGGAGAGGGAGCGCGCTGCGCGCGACTTTCATCGTAAGTCCCCGGTGGAGCCGCCTCGTTCGTTCCACCCTGCTTCGCTTGCGATTGAGCTGCGATGGAGTCGCTCCTCGGGGAGGTCGAAAGGTCCCGCCCCTGGGGTCTCGC
>Ga0114946_10002163_pt1 | contig 13500 bp, 8 predicted proteins | sample WalLakDeSediment_FD_88676 | JGI IMG/M metagenome (GOLD analysis project Ga0114946, IMG submission 88676) | Lake sediment microbial communities from Walker lake, Nevada to study Microbial Dark Matter (Phase II) - Walker Lake 11/02/13 Deep Sediment | ecosystem: Environmental > Aquatic > Freshwater...
AGACCGAAGGTCAAGCCAAGCGCCGCACAGGACCGCGGATAGCGACGGAGGAAGTTGCTGGCCAGGTCGTAAATCGTCACGGTCCTGCGTATCACGTAGCGCGCTCCCCGAGCAACCTCGACGTTGCGTAAAGGGCACGCAAGGTCATGCGTGGGCTCTCGGCGCCCGCGACCCTGCTCATCGTCGACGAGTTCGAGGCGTACCTGCGCTGGCCGTCACGATCGCAGCGAGGAACATACGCTATCAGCGCCGGGGTCACCGGTCGTCGAGCAGGATCTGCCGGATATCGTGCACTTCAGGATCTTTTTTCGGGCTTCCACCATTGCTCATGCATCATTGGGTTTCACGCAGCGACACTCAAATGAAGTTTTAGCAGGGGCCGACCGCACGCCGCGCAATCGATGCGCTTGCGACTATCTGATCGTAGCGGTGACGCATCCCCTGCGCCCCTGGAAACACCTGAAGAAATCACATTTAGTGCTTTAATCTGATCTGAACAGGTGATACGTTGCAATGTCTGGATGGCAGCAGTCAGTCCCTGTCGTGAGCCCATGACCACCGATCAGCTCGGGCAACTCGGGGAGGAGATCGCCACGGTCCCACGCGGCTCTCGAACCTCGTGCTCGTATGCTCGGGCCACCACCGCATGATTTACGAAGACAAGCTGTCCACCGAGGTCCGTGACGGCAAAATCGGCTCGAAAATGTCGGCGCCTGCACGCGCTCACAGCTCGAATGTGCGGGTCCAGCCGCCGAGCCATCACGGTTCACGGGGGGCCCAGGTCGAGCCCCCCGCGTCTCGGGGAGGGATTCCCTCAGCCCTCCGAGTCGACGCTACGCAGCTGCTCCGGCTCCGGCTCCGGCTCCGGCTCGGCCTCCGGCTCCGGCTCCGGCTCCGGCTCGGCCTCGATCACGAACCGCGCGTCCTCGAGGGCCCAGCTCGCGCGCCGCTGCTCGAGCCACTCGATCCGGTTGCGATCACCCGGCTCGAACGCTCCGCCAGCGGCAGGCAGCCGGCCGAACTCGAGCAAGCGCTGGCCACCGAGGCCGAGCAGGACCGAGAGCAGGGCCGCGAACGCGGCGGTGCGCGCGGGCCAGGGGCTGGGCTCGCGGCGGGTGCCGGGCTCGCTGACCGGATCATCACCGAAGTACATGGCGACGATGATCCGCAGGGCGACCCACGCACAGATCGCGAGCTCGGCGAGGACGACGACCAGCATCCACCGCATGGCGCTGTGCTCGACCAAGGTCCGCAGCAGCCCGAGCTTGCCGACGAAGCCGGCGAGCGGCGGGAGCCCGACGAGCGAGAGCAAGCAGATCGCAAAGGCCAAGGCCAAGCCGGGGCGCCGGGCGGCCATGCCGGTCCAGTGCTGGAGGCGAACCTCGGGCCCGCGAAAGCCCCGGCTCGCGCCGATCGCCGCGAAGCAACCAACCGCCGCGATCACGTGGGCGACGAGCAGGACCAAGACCGCGGCGTAGGCTTGCTCGCCGCTGAGCCGCGACCAGAGGATCTCGTGCTCCGTGGCGATCGTCCGGGCGCCGGCGCCGATGTGGCCAAGGAAGCCGGCGGCGGCGACGATGCCCAGGAGGATCAGCGAGAGCTGCACGAGCGCGAGCAAGGCGACGACCCGCGAGAGCCGGCGCTGGCGGGCAGCGGCGATCGCCGCCCACACCCCGGTGATCAACGCGACCGTAGGCAGGGCGCCCGTCCAACCGTAGGGCTCGTTGACGAGGCGCGGGATGTGCAGCGCGCCCACGAACACCCGCAGGATCACGGCCGTGATCGCAACGACGGCGACCGTCGACCACAGCGCGCTCACGTGCAGCGGCGCCTCTTCAATGAGCTCACGCCGGCGGGCGAAGGGCAGCACCCCGAGCTTGGCGAGGAGCCCGGTCAACAGCAGCAGCGCGCCTGGCAAGAACAAGGCGGCCGGCGCGACGCCGCGGACGATCTCGCTGCGAGCCTGGCCGAGCATCGCGGGATCCTGGGCGGCGAGCTCGGCCCCGTGTTGATCGAGGAGGCTGACCCACCGCTGGATGCCGCCCCAGAGGGTGAAGGTTTCGGTCGCGGCCCGGCCAAAGCCTTCGAGGCTGGTGGTCCCGAGCGCGGCGTAGATCAGCGCGACCCCGAGCAGCAGCACGCACGAGCCGATCGCCCCGGGGATCAGCTGGATCAACATCGCGGCGCGCTTGCCCGAATTGGCCAGCGCCGCGCCGCTCGCGAGGGCGGTCAGCAGCGCGGCGATCGACAAGAGCTCGACGCCGAGCCACACGACCACGAGATCGCCAGCGTGGATGCAAAACAAGGCCCCCGCTCCGGCCAGGAGCAGCAAGGGCTCGCGCTCGCCAAACACCCGCCGGGCGCTGACGCGTCCGCTGCCGTGCTCACGCGCGAGCGCGACCACGCCCCCAAGGGCGAACAACGCGAGCAGCTCGCACGCGACGCTGGTGTGATCGACGACCAGAGCGTTGCTTAAGGCGAAGCGGCCGAGGTCGTAGATCGGATCGCCGACCCGCACCCAGGTCACCGCGAACGCGAGACCCACGGCCAGCAACGCGACGCCGCGCAGGAACCCCGGCTCGCGCCGCTGCGCGAAGGCGTCGGCGAGCATCAGCGCGACGGCGGCGATGATCAGGATCCAGATCGGCGCGAACTCGACGATCATCACGGGGCGACCTCCTGGGGCGCGAGCCCGGGGTAGCGCGCACGGATCCGCCCGATCGGCTCGGAGCACACGCCGCCGAGGGTCTCGTCGAGCTCGGCCTGGGTCCGGGGCCGGACCGAGCCGCGTGCCTCGATCGCCAGGCAGCGCGCGTGATGGAGGTGCTCGACGGCCGCGCGCTGGGCTGGCTCGGTCCGGGTCAGCAGCCACCCGGGCGCGACCCCAAACACCACGGCGAGCACGATCGCGGCCACGCACACGCTGGTCTCGCGCAGGTCGAGCTCGCGGATCCGCTCGGCGAGGCCGAGCCGCGGGCTCCCGCGCCCGGCGTGCCACAAGCTGCGCAACAACCCCAAGCTCCCCAGCCCGACGCTGGCGGCCGCGAGCAGGGCCCAGGTCGCCGGTCGCAGGAGCTCGACGTCGCCCTCGCGGATCACGGCGATCACCACGCCGAGCTCACCCAAGAAGCCCGCGGTCCCGGGGACGCCGACGAGCACCAAGGTCCCGAGCAACGCGAGCGTCGGCCCGCGCGGGGCGACGGCCGCCCAGCCCGCGAGCTCACCGAGGTTGTCGACGCCGTCGCGCCGCAGCGCGTGGCAGACGGTGGTCAGCATGGTCAGCCCGAGGCCGTGGGCGATCAGGTAGGGGCCCAGGCCGAGCCACGCGCCCGCGCTGCCCGAGACCGCCCCGACGATCGCCAGCGAGAAGTGCAAGAGCGCGACGTGGGCGAGCAGCCGGCCAGGCTGGCGCTCGGCCCAGCACACCAAGGCCGCGTAGATGCCCCCGACCACGGCCAGCGCCGCGAGCGGATCGGCCCACTCGCCCGCGGCGAGCGGGAACATCGGCAGCCCCACGCGCATGAGCAGGTACAAGGAGACCGGCATGCCGGCGCCGAGCAAGGCCGCGACCACGGGCGTCGGGCCGCTCACGCAGATCGGCACGAGCCCGCTGTGGACGGGGACCAGCGGCAGCGTGGTCGCGAGCACGATCACGATCAGCGCGAACCCGAAGTATTGGGTCGCTGGCGGGAGCGTGAGCCTCGCGAGGGCGTCGATGTCCCAGCTCCAGACCCCGCCGGTCGCGTGGGCGTGGGCGGCCCCGAGCAGGATCACCACGCCGACCAAGGCCGCGGCGCCCGGCAGCACATGCGCCGCGTAGCGCCGCGCCGCAAAGGTCCGACCAGGCACGCCCATCTTCCCGTCACCGCGCTCGCCCAACAGGATCACGGCGGCGACCGTCGCAAGCTCCCAGGCCGCGGCCAGGGTCACCAGATCGCGGGCGAGGATCACCACGACCCACGCCGCTTGCAGCCCGAGCATGCCGACGACCAAGGGCGGCTCACCGGGTCGCGGCTTGCCGCCGATCACCAGGGCCAGCGGGAACACCAGGCCGACCACCAGCAAGGTCGCGAGCGCCTGGCCGTCGACCCCGAGCGACCACGCGACGCCGTAGGACGGCAACCATGGCGAGCTGACGGCGTGCTGGACCGCCGGCCCGCTGGGATCGAAGCCGATCACCAAGGCCGCGATCACGGCGAGCTCGAGCAGCGCACCCAGCAGACCAAGGGCGCGGGCCAGGGCCGGCTCGCTGCGCGGCAACGCCCCGACCACGAGCGCGGTCGCGAGCGGGACCAAGACCGCGAGGGTCGTCAGCTCGATGGTCATCGCGCGGCCTCGCGATCCGGATCGACGACCGCCGCGGGCTCGGAGTTGGGCGGGGGTTGCTTGCCGCCCGCGCGGATCAGCTGGGGCCGCAGCCCGCCGAACCCGTAGTCGTCGCTCGGCGTCACGCTCGCGACCTCGGGCTTGGCGTAGAGCCAGCCGAGCAGGAGCACCAGGCCCAAGATCAGGCCGAGCAGCGCCTGGCGAGGCCCACCCAGGGCGAGCTTGCGGACCCGCGGGGCGAGCCCGGCCTGGGCGTCGCGGCCGAGGCTCTTGGCGATCCGCGGGCCCTCTTCAAACACCCCCCGGCTGACGCCACGCGCGGCGAGCTCGGTCAGCCCCGCGACGATCAGCGCGGTGGTCCACACGATCTTGCGCGGCCCCGCCAAGACCAGCTCGAGGGCGCGGGCGAGGCTCGACAGCTCGCCGCCGTTGGCCCGGTGGAAGCGATCGCGGGCCCACATCCAGGCGAAGCCGGTGACCAACGCGACCAGCACGGAGCTGCCGGCGATCCAGCGCCGGGCCACGCCGACCTGGCCCGGCCCGAGGGCGTCGAGAAACCCTGGGCGGATGCCGAGCTGCGCGCCGGCGTGGCCACCACCGAGCGGCAGCACCCGATCGAGCCACGCGATCACCGACTCGCTCACGCCAAACCATGCGCTGAGCGAGATGATCCCGAGCACGAGCAGACCGAGCAGCGCGAGCGCGAGCGGGCCAAAGTCGAGGCCGTCTTCGGGCTCGTCGCCGTGGACCCCGGGCTTGCGCTCGAGGCTCTCGTACCAAAGCCGCGCGACCGCGGCCGCGTGGGCGAAGCCGACGAGCAACACGACCGCGGCCCCGACCCAGGCGATCCCCGGCCCGAGCAGGCTGGTCCGCGTGAGCACGTCGACCAGGGTCTGGGCGATCGCGACGAAGCCCAGGCCCGGGGCGACGCCAGCCACGGCCCAGCACAACACCCGACCGACCTGCGCGCTGTAGGGCGGGAGCTGATCGGCGCGGGCGACGAGCAGCGCGAGCCGCAAGCCCAGCCGGCCGAGGGCCTGCGCGAGCAACAACAGCAGCGCCGTCCGCCAGGCACCGACCCCGAGCGCCATCGCGATCAGCCCGACCCACGCGAGCCCGGTCCCGGCCAGGCCGAGCTCGCTGCCAGGCCGCGCGCTGCGGTAGGCGAGGCCCCGGGCCGGCCGGACCAAGGCCACGGCGACGGCGACCAAGGCGAGCGCCATGCCGAGCACCAGCAAGCCCGCGAGCACCGTCGGCGCGTAGCCCAAGACCCGCTGGTAGCGGACCAGCAGGTAGCCCGCCGGGATCGAGACCACGACCGCGTCGAGCAGGGCCTCGGCCAAGGAGTTGCTCGCCCAGACCAGGCTCGTGGCCCGCAACAGCGCCGCGCTGATCAGCAAGAACGCGACGAGCTCGGCGGTCGGCAAGTTGAGCAGACCCACGGCGTAGAGCCGCTCGCCGGTGCCCGGCGCCCACAGCTCGGTGTGGCCCAGGCCGATCCCGGCCACGACCAAGACCACCGCCGCGGCCCCGAGCGCGAGGTCACCGGCGACGCTGGCCGCGAGCACCCGCGTCGCCGCGCTCGCCCGCCGCTCGTCGTCGACCCCGCGGGCCACGACCGCCGCCGCACCGATGCCGAGGATCGCCCAACCCAAGGCCGCGAGCCCGAGGTTGCCGGCGAGCACGACCACGCTCGCCGCACCCTCGAGCAAGCCGAGCACCCCGAGCCTGCGCAGGCCCAAGACCGCCGCCCGATCTTCGCCCCCCTCGCGCCCCCCCTCGCCCTGACCCAGGAACCCCAGCTCGCGTTGGCCGGTCGGGCCGGTGATGAAGATCCGCGCGAGCACGAACACCGCCGCGATCACCAACGCCGCGCTGATCGACAGGCGGTCGCCGACCAAGGCCAGATCGACGCGCAGCTCTCCGATCGTCACGGGCGGCAGCAGCTCGACCAAGCCGGTGTGGGCGAGCTGCCGGGGGTCGGGCATCAGCAGGTGCTGGACCGCCTGCGCCGAGAACAGCAGCGCCAGCGCCGAGGCCCCGAGCGCGAGGTAGTGGGTAAACACCGCCGCCCGGCGAGGGCCGAGCACGCGGACCAGCAACGGCGCCAACACCAAGGCCACCAGCGCCGCTGCCCACGGCAGCGCGACGATCACCCACAGCGGGAACTCGCGCGCCATCAGGTCGCCGCTCCTGGGTCATCGCCGCCGTCGTCGCCCTCGCCCTCGCCCTCGCCCTCGCCCTCGCTCAGCCACGCCACGCCGCCCGGCACATGGTGATGGTGCCAGTCGTGGATCAGCGAGAGCCCCGTGCCCTCGCCCTCGCGCTGCTCGGCGTGCACGGCCCGAACCACGATCGCGACCGCGACCGCGAGCTCGATCAAGCCGACCAGCACGACCAGCAGCGCGGCGATCTGCCCGGCGGGATCGACATAGAACCGGGCGTAGGCGGCGAACAGCAGCGCGATCGCCCCGAGCATCAGCTGGATCCCGAGCAACACCACCACCAACGAGCGCCGCAGCAGCGCGCCGCCGAGCCCCACGCAAAACAGCGCGAGCGCGAGGTAGAGGTAGTGGGTGATCGGCAGGGCCATCACGAGGCCTTCACACCCGCGGGCCGAGCCGGCCCTGCGACGAGGCCCAGGACCGCCGCGATCACGCAAGCGAGCGCGAGCAGAGCGACGAGCAGCGCCGGGACCCCATGGTTCGCGCCCAATTCGAGCAACAGCGCGGTCCCGTCACCAAACTCGGCGCGGTTCGGTAGCGCCGGACCGAAGTCCACGACCTGGCGTGAGCCCGTCGCGAGCACGACCCACACGAAGCCGAGGAGCGCGAGCCCAGCCGGGAGCCAAAACGCGATCGGCAGCCGTCGCCCCGGACCGGTCGCCCGCGGGCCGACGCGCGTGACGGCCCCGAGCAAGATCACGATCACCGCCGCCGCGAGCAGGACCACGCCCGCGACCGTCGCCGCGCGCAGCTGGATCAGCGGCACGACCAACGCGGCGAAGCTGACCGCGAACCCAGCCAAGGCGCGATCACTGCGGCTCGTGAGCATCGCGATGAGGGCCGCGAGCACGGCCACGCCGGCCGAGATGTAGAAGCTGATCAAGCCGCCCAAGCCGCTCCTAGCCCTCGGCGACGAGCTCGAAGGCCATGCAGGTGGCGCCCCCACGGAACGCGGCCTCGAAATTCGACAGCGCCCGAAGCCGAGGGTCGAGCTCGTCGAGGGCGACCTCGGAGAACCCGAGCTTGTCCGTGAAAAAGTCTGCGGTCTCGCCCGCGATCAGGTGGACCCACCGCGCGCCCAGCGATCGGGCCCGACGCATGATGCTGTCGGCCAGGACCCAGCCGAGGCCCTCGCCGCGGCACTCCGGCGCGACCGCGAGGCCAAACAAGAACGCCCGCTCGCCGATGAGCTGCAGGTGCACGCAGCCGATCAACGCCGGCAGCAAGCCCACGTGAGCGTCACGCCGCTCGCGGCTCGGGCGGATCACCAGGCTCTCGACCTGGTCGGCGTCGAGCACGGCCGGCATCCCGCAGCGGACCATGAGCTCGTCGATCGCCGGCTGATCCTCGGGGGCCGCGAAGGTCACCGCGTCGCCGAGGCTCTCGAGCAAGCGATCGGCGAGGCCGCCGAAGCTGCCCGAGGACAGGAGCAAGACCGTGTCGCCCGGGGCCGCGCGCTCGAGCACGGCCTGGGCGAGGGCCTCGATGCCGTCGCAGGCGCTCGCGTCGACGCCCCGCTCGCGCAGCGCCATCGCGAGCTTGGTGGTGTCGAGCAGCTTGCCGTCGGCGACCCGCTCGGGCGCGTAGACCGGGGCGATGTAGACCCGCGAGGCCGCGTCGAAGGCCTTGGTGTAGCCCTCGAAGAATACGTCACGCCGCGACGAGCTCGAGCGCGGCTCGAAGCACACGTGCAGCGACTGCTCGGGGTAACGCCGACGCATCGCCCGGATCGTCAGGTCGACCGCCGTCGGGTGATGGGCGAAGTCTTGGATCATGCGCACGCCTTGCACGACACCAAGCAGCTCTTGCCGCCGACGCACGCCGCGAAACAAGCGAATGGCCTCGCCGAGCGCCTCGACCGAGCAGCCCTCGGCGCGCGCCACGGCGAACGCCCCGGCGATGTTGCCGAGGTTGTACGCGCCGCTGAGCAGGGTTGAGAAGCTGCCTAGGAGCTCGCCGCGCTCGTACAGCTCGAAGCTGGTGCGCCGGCTCCCGGCCTTGCTCGTGGTCTTGACGCAATAGCTCGCGAGCGCGGCGCTCGGGGTCTCGCCGCGGCCCACGACTTTGTAGGTGACGACCTCGCAGCGAGCCGCGGCCGCGACCTCCCGCGCCCCGGCGTTGCCGGCGTCGATCACCAGCGTCCCGGTCTCGGGGATCAGCTCCACGAACTCGACGAACGCCTCACGGACCTGCTCGTAGCTCGCAAAGATGTCGGCGTGGTCGAACTCGACGCTCGTGATGATCGCCCGCTGCGGCCGGTAGTGGAGGAACTTCGACTTCTTGTCGAAGAACGCGGTGTCGTACTCGTCGCCCTCGACCACGAACAGCTCGCCCTCGCCGAGGTGACTGCCGCGCCCGAGGTTTTGCGGCACGCCGCCGATCAGCCAGCTTGGATCGGTGCCCGCGACCCGCAGCATCCACGTCAAGATGCTCGAGGTCGTGGTCTTGCCGTGGGTTCCAGCCACGACCATGGTCCGCCGCCGCTCGAGCAAGGTCCGCGCGAGCATGCTCGGGAACGACTCGAGCCCGACGCCACGCTCGCGCGCGGCGAGGACCTCGACGTGGTCCTTGCGGCAGATGTTGCCGACCACGACGCAGTCCGGATCCCAGCCCAAGTTGGTCGCGTCGTAGCCCTCGAACACCGGGATGCCGGCGTTCGACAGCTGCGTCGACATCGGCGGGTACAAGGGCCCATCGGAGCCGCGCACCTCGTGACCACCAGCCGTCAGCAAGCCCGCCAGCGCGCCCATCCCCGTCCCGCCGATCCCGATGAAGTGCACCTTCATCGGGATCGCTCCCGGAGCAGCTCTGGCGACGGACGCCTACATTGGCGGACCGCGCGGACGCGCTCACGCGGGAGGCTTGGGGCTGAGCTGCGTCCGGCCAAGGCGGGTGCATTGTGCTTGGCCCCAGACATTGGTCAAGTACCGGTCAAAACTGCCCTCCGTCCACGAATTGAGACTATTTGCACCAACAGGTCGGCGTTATGTGCGCCCATGTAGGTTTGCACACAAGGTCCCACACTGCACAGCGTGTGGCCATCGGATCAAAAAACACCGGATTCGATGAGCGGTTGGTTCCTTTCGCCCCTTCAAACCATGTTATAGCGGAGCGGTGGAAGCCGTCGTGAGCGAGCAATCATCGCCATCCAATCGTCGTGCTCGGGATCGGATCGCCGTTGCGATCGAGATCAAGCTCCACGCGCCCGAGCATCACTACATGCTCATGTCCCGGACCATCGACCTCTCGAGTCACGGGGCGTTCGTCCGCACCAACCGACCGCTGCCGATGGGAGCGCCGGTCACGGTCTCCTTCAACCGGGGCAGCGACCGCAACCCGTTGATGCTCGAGGCCGAGGTCGTCCGCTCGGGCACCGCCGATGGCGGGCGCCAGCGGGGGATCGCCGTGCGTTTTACTGATCTCTCGGATCTCGACGAGACCCTGCTCAACGAGCTGATCGACCGGACCCGCTTTTAAGGCACCGAGCGTAGGCCCAGATGCAGGCCAGCGCCGCCGGGGTGATGCCGGGGATCCGCGCGGCTTGGGAGGTCGTCGTCGGCCGGACCCGGGCGAGGCGCTCGGCGGCCTCGCGGGTCAGGCCCTCGAGCGCGAAGTAGTCGAGATCCGTCGCGAGCGGCAGATCGCCCTTCTCGCCGCGGATCCGCGCGACCTCGCGCCGCTGGCGATCGAGGTAGCCCGCGTAGGTCCGGCGCGCCTGGGCCTTCTTCCAGATGAAGCTCGGCGCCGCGTCGAGATCCTCGCCGCGGCCGCGGGTGAGCGCCTCGAAGCATCGGTCGACCTGCTCGACCCGTCGGCGCACGCGATCGTAGCGGTCCGCGTCGATCAGCCCGCTGGCCCAGGCGATCTCGACGAGCCGGGCGTCGGCGTTGTCCTCACGCAAGAGCAGGCGGTACTCGGCCCGCGACGTGAACATCCGGTAGGGCTCGTCGCAGCCTTGCGTCACGAGGTCGTCGATCAGCACCCCGGCGTAGCCCTGGTCCCGGGCGATCGCCAAGCTTGGGCGCCCGCGCACGCCGAGGGCCGCGTTGGCCCCGGCGATCAAGCCTTGGATCCCGGCCTCCTCGTAGCCCGAGGTCCCGTTGATCTGCCCGGCGAAGTACAGCCCCGCGTGGTCCTTGCTCGCGAGCGCATGGGTCAGCCCGCGGGCGTCGACGGCGTCGTACTCGACCGCGTAGCCCGGGCGCACGATCTCGGCTTGCTCGAGCCCTGCGATCCCGCGCACGAACTCGCGCTGGACCTCGACCGGGAGGCTGGTGGAGATCCCGTTGGGGTAGATCAGCGCGTCGTCGTCGAGGCCCTCGGGCTCGAGGAAGATCTGGTGGCGCGGCTTGTCGGCGAAGCGCACGACCTTGTCCTCGATCGACGGGCAGTAGCGCGGACCGATGCCCTCGATCTGCCCGGAGTACATCGGCGACTCGTGCAGGTGCGCGCGGATCAGCTCGTGGACCGCTTCGCTGGTGTAGGTGATCGAGCAGTGGACCTGCGCCAGCGAGGGCGGGGCCTCGGGCTCGTCGGGGCTCGAGAACCGCGGGAAGGGATCGTCGCTGCCTTGGGCCTCGAGCGCGTCCCAAGCGATGGTGCGGCGATCGAGGCGCGGCGGGGTCCCGGTCTTGAGCCGGACCAGGCGAAAGCCGAGCTCGCGCAGCTGCTGCGAGAGCGCCGTCGCCGGGGCCTCGCCGACCCGGCCGCCGGGGATCTGGCTGGTGCCCGTGTGCAACACCCCGCCCAAGAAGGTGCCGGTCGTGACGACCACGGCCGCGGCTTCGATCCTGCGTCCGTCGTCGAGGACCACCGCCCGGACCCGACCGCGATCAACCTCGATCGAGACGACCAGCCCCTCGATCGTCGTCACGCCCGGATGCCCGCCCAGCCGCGCCTGCGCGAGGGCGCCGTAGCGGGCCTTGTCGACCTGCAGCCGCGTAGAGTGGACCGCCGGACCCTTGCTGAGGTTGAGCACCCGCCCATGGATCGCGCAGGCGTCCGCGGCCCAGCCCATGTAGCCGCCGAGCGCGTGGATCTCATGGACCAGGTGGCCCTTGGCGACGCCGCCGATGCTGGGGTTGCACGGGGTCTGGCCGATCGCGTCGAGCCGACCGGTGACCACGGTGACGGGCACGCCGACGCGACCAGCGGCGAACGCAGCTTCCAGGCCGGCATGACCGGCGCCGATGACGACGACTTGGGGCACGAGACCGCGGACTCTAGCACCCTGTCGGCAGTTCGATGTGAAAGCACGCCGACTCGCCCGGCACGTTCTCTAGCCACAGCTCGCCGCCGTGCTCCGTGATGATCCCGTGGCTGAGCGCGAGCCCGAGGCCCGTGCCTTGGTCGCGCCCCTTGGTCGTGAAGAAGGGATCGAAGATCCGGGCGACGACCGCCTCGGGCACGCCGCCGCCGCGGTCGTAGACCGAGATGCGGATCCACGGCTGGCCGTCGCGCTCAAACCCGGCGGCGCGGATCTCGATGCGCTTGTCCTCGTGGTAGTCGGGCCAGCGCGCGCGGACCGAGTCGCGAGCGTTGGTGATCAGGTTCATGATCACCTGCTGGATCTGTTGGACTCGGCAGTGGACCTCGGGCAGATCCTCGGGGATGTCGAGCTGCAGGGCGATCTGGTCCTTGCGTAGGACCGTGCGGATCAGCGAGAGCGTGCCGTCGACGATCTCGGCGACGCGCGCGGGCCCCGCCGCGCGGTCGCCCTCTTGCCGGGAGAAGGCCAAGAGGTTGCGGACGATGGTCGCGACCCGCTGCGACTCGTGACCGATCTCGACGGCGAACTCCCGGGCTTGATCGCCGGACGCCGGCGAGATCGCAATCAGCTCCGCGTAATTCATGATGCCCTGGACCGGGTTGTTGATCTCGTGGGCGACGCCGCTGGCCAAGGTGCCGATCGACTCGAGCCGCTGCTGCTGGCGGATCGTCGCTTCGAGCCGGGCCTGCGAGGCCTCGTGGGCGCGGCGCTCGGTCACGTCGGTGCCGACGGCGATGACCCGCTCGACCCGGCCGTCGACGACGATCGGCGCGAACCGGGCCATGTACCAGCACGGCGCCCCGATGAACCGCGCGCGCAGCTCGAGGTCGCGCTGCTCACCGGTCTGCAGGACCTCGGTCATGGTCGCCCGCACCGCCACGAGGTGGTCCTCGTCGATGAAGTCGCCCGCGAGCGCGCCGATCAAGCGGGCGCGATCGCTGTCGTCGGCGATGTGGTTGATGAACTCGATGCGGCCGTGGCGATCGAGCAGCAACATGATGTCGGGCAAGCCCTCGACCAGCGATCGCCAGCGGACCTCGCTGCTGCGCAGCGCTTCATAGAGCTGGGCGTTGTCGAGCGCGCTCGCAGCTTGGGTCACGAGCAGCCGGAGGATCTCGAGCCGCTCGCTGGTGAAGCTCCCGGCGCTGAGCTTGTTCTCGAGGTACAGCGCCCCGAGCAGCCTGCCCTGCTTGAGGATCGGCAAGCACAGGACCGAGCGGACCCGGTGGCGCTCGACGTAAGAATCGGCGGCGAAGCGCAGGTCGACGCTGACGTCGTCGAGCACCGCCGGCTCGAGCGTCCGCTCGACCAAGTGCACGACCGAGATCGGGACCTCGTCGCCGGCTCGATCGAGCGGGATCGGCTTGCGTAGGTAGCTGCGCACGGGGTGCTCGGTCGAGCAGATCGCGACGACCCCGGGCTTGCCGTCGCGGCGCAGGACCATGACCGCGCGCTCGGCCCCAGCGTTCTCGAGGGCGATCTCCATGACCCGCGCGACGACCTCCTCGAGCCGCAGATCCTCGGCGATCGCCTGCGAGGTCTTGAGGATCGTCGCCATGTCGAGGGCGCCGCCGGTCATCGAGCTGCTGGTGCCGGTCGCCGATCCCGAGGCCCCCGCCCGGGTTGGAGCGCCGGCGCGCTCGCCTGCCCAGTGCCGATCGCTGGTGAGCCGAGGCCAGA
>Ga0114946_10002164_pt1 | contig 13500 bp, 7 predicted proteins | sample WalLakDeSediment_FD_88676 | JGI IMG/M metagenome (GOLD analysis project Ga0114946, IMG submission 88676) | Lake sediment microbial communities from Walker lake, Nevada to study Microbial Dark Matter (Phase II) - Walker Lake 11/02/13 Deep Sediment | ecosystem: Environmental > Aquatic > Freshwater...
AGGCGCTCCTGATCGGCGCCGAGGCCCTCGACCCGTGCGGCCAGCGCCGCCAGCTCCGCCTCCAGGACCTTGAGCTCCTCACCGCGCTGGAGCACCCCACGCAGGGCGCTCCCAGAGTCCGGGGTGGACAGCCAGTTGGGGCCGACCAGCACCCCCTCGCGGGTGACCAGGGCCTCGCCGAGCCCCAGGCCGCGGCGCCGATCGAGGGCCTCGGTGAGGCCCCCGGCGGTACGCACGGCCCCGAGCAGGGCGTGCAAGGGCCAAGGGCAGCGCACCTGCTCGGCCAAGGACCCCGGCGCTGGGCCGGCGGACAGGGCCGCGGCGGTATCGAACAGGGCGAGGGCGGCGACCTCGCCCTCGCCCAGCCCCGCACCCACTCCGGTCAGGTCCTCGGCGCAGACCGCCCGCAGTTGACCCGCAAGCACGGCCTCCACCGCCGACTCCCAACCGGGCGCGACCTCCAGGTGATCGGCGAGCCGCGCGGCGTCCTTGAGCCCCTGCCGCTCCAGCCAGGCGGTCAGCCCCTCGTCCTGGCCTCGCAGCGCCGCCTCTTGCAGCGCCAGCAGCGACGCCTGGCGGCCGCGCGCCGACTGGAGCTCGGTGCGGCGGGCGTCGAGCTGGGCGCCGAGCCCCCGCAGGCACTGAACCACCTCGGCCAGGCGCGCCGCGGTCTGTTCCTGGTCCCCGCCCAGGGTCTCGAGCTGGACCTGGGTCGCCCGCTCGCGCTCGCCGAGGGACGCGATCTCCCCCGTCAGCCCTTCGCTCGCGAGGCGCGCGAGCTCCTCTTCCAGGCGCTGCAGACGCGCCTGGTCCTGTCCCATGCGGGTCTCCAGGTGGTTGATGCGGGCGCGCTCGGTCTGGGCGAGCGCCGCCGGCTGGGCCGCGCGACGGCCGAGCTCCTCCCACTGGGTCTGCGCCTCGGCAACGCCCGCCTCCGCCGCGGCGAGCCGCTCGTGCGCGGCCTCGCAGGCGCGCTCGGCCGCCGCCTGCTCGGGCTCCTCGACCGCGAGCAGCGCATCGAGCTCGGCCAGCGTCGCCTGGTCGCGCGCACGGTGCGCCTCGGCCTCGTCGAGCTCGCGGGCGAGCCGTGCCAGCTCGGTCTCGGTCTTGACGCGCGTCTCGCGCGCGAACTGGATCGCCTGCTCGATGCGGGCGATCTCGGCCCCGACTGCGTAGTAGCGGCCCTGGACCTCGTTGAAGGCGTCCGAGGCGGTCACGAAGCCCTGATGGGCCTCCTCCCCCTCGGCCTCCAGACGGCGCTGACGCGCGACCACGCCCTCCAGCTCCGTCTCCAAGGCGGCGAGCTGCGCGTCGCTCGCGCCCACGCCCTCGTCGAGGGCGCGCCAGCGCAGGGCCTTGAGCTCGAGGGCGAGGCGCCGCTCCTCCTCGCGCAGGCGGCGGTACTTTTCCGCCGCCGCGGCCTGGCGCTCCAGATGCAGGAGCTGCCTGCCAAGCTCCTCGCGCAGGTCGTCGAGGCGGTCGAGGTTGTCGCGGGTGTGGCGGATGCGCCCCTCGGTCTCGCGGCGGCGCTCCTTGTACTTGGAGATGCCCGCGGCCTCTTCGAGGAACAGCCGAAGGTCCTCTGGGCGCGCCTCGATCAGACGCGAGATCATCCCCTGCTCGATGATGGCGTAGCTGCGCGGCCCGAGCCCGGTGCCGAGGAAGAGGTCCTGGATGTCGCGGCGGCGGCAGCGCGAGCCGTTCAGGAAGTAGCTCGACTGCCCGTCGCGGGAGACCTGGCGCTTGACCGAGACCTGGGCGTACTTGGCGTACTCGCCGCCCGTGCTGCCGTCGCCGTTGTCGAACAGGAGCTCGACGCTCGCCGTGCCGACCGGCTTGCGGCTGGTCGAGCCGTTGAAGATGACGTCGGCCATGGACTCGCCGCGCAGCATCTTGGCCGAGCTCTCGCCCATCACCCAGCGCACGGCGTCGATGACGTTGGACTTGCCGCAGCCGTTGGGACCCACCACGCCCGCCAGGTTGCTGGGAAAGGGCACGGTCGTCGGATCGACGAACGACTTGAACCCGGCGAGCTTGATCTTCTCCAACCGCATCGCGGAAAGATACCCAAAGCCCTACCGCGCGTATAGGTCGTCGGCCGGCTGCTAAAATGACGCCTTCCGCGCCCGAACCGGCCGAGGACCCCGCCGCCCATGCCGAGCACACCGATCAAAGCCCTCGAGACCTTCCCGAACCCCGAGCCAGGCCGCGACTACACCATCCGCGTGCGCGTCCCGGAGTTCACCTGCCTGTGCCCCAAGACCGGCCAGCCGGACTTCGCCGAGCTGACCCTGGAGTACGTCCCCGAGGCGCTCTGTGTCGAGCTCAAGTCCCTCAAGCTCTACGTCTGGTCCTTTCGCGATGAGGGGGCCTTCCACGAGGCCGTGACCAACCGCATCCTCGGCGACCTGGTCGCCGCCACCGAGCCCCGCTTCATGCGCCTGACCGCCGACTTCAACGTCCGCGGCGGGATCGATACGACGGTGGTCGCCGAGCACCGCGCGCCGGGCTGGCAGCCGCCGCCGCCCGTCCAGCTCCCCTGAGCCCTGCCTTGGCCGAGGCCTGCCATATCGGCGTCGATGTCGGAACCTCGGGGTGCCGGGCGCTGGCGGTCGACGGCGGGGGGGGCGTGCTCGCGCGGGCGAGCACCGCGATCCCGGCACCCCGGAGGCTGGGTGACGCGGGCGTGGAGCAGGCGGCCGAGGTCTGGTGGCAGGCCCTCGTCCGGGTGCTGCGCGAGCTCGCTGGCCGGCTGGGCGGCGACCGACCCGCGACCCTCTGCCTCGACGGGACCTCGGGGACCCTGCTCCTCGCCACCGCCGACGGGCGGCCGCTCGGACCCGCGCTGATGTACAACGACGCCCGCGCCCGTGCCGAGGCCGAGCGCATCGCGCGCCTCGCCCCGCCGGAGAGCCCGGCGCGAGGCGCCAGCGGGAGTCTGGCCAAGCTGTTGCATCTGCGGGACCGGCTCGACCCGCCGAGCGGGACCCTGGCGCTGCATCAGGCCGACTGGCTCCTCGGGCGGCTCACGGGCCGCTTCGGGGCCAGCGATTGGAACAACGCGCTGAAGCTCGGCTATGACCCGGCGGCCGAGCGCTGGCCCGGCTGGCTCGACGGGCTCGCGCTCGGACCGGTCCGCCTGCCCGAGGTCTTGGCGCCCGGCACCCCGCTGGGCGGCCTGTGCGCCAAGGCCGCCGCGGCCACCGGCCTGCCGCTGGGGCTGCCAGTGCGTGCCGGGACCACGGACAGCACCGCCGCGGTGATCGCTGCGGGGGCGCGCTTCCCGAGCGACGCGGTGACCGCGCTCGGCAGCACGCTGGTGGTCAAGATCCTCGGCCGCGCCCCGATCAGCGCCCCCGAGTACGGCGTCTACAGCCACCGCTTCGGCGACCTCTGGCTGATCGGCGGGGCGTCCAACAGCGGGGGGGCGGTCCTGCGACAGTTCTTCGCCGATGCGGAGATCGAACGGCTGAGCGCCGCGCTGCGACCCGAGGAGCCCACTGGGCTCGACTACTACCCGCTCCCGGCCGTCGGGGAGCGCTTTCCCGTCGCCGATGCCCGGCTCGCGCCGCGCCTGACGCCGCGACCGGCCGAGGACTGGCGGTTCTTGCAGGGGCTGCTGGAGGGGATCGCGGCGGTCGAGGCGGCCGGTTATGCCCGCTTGTGCGCCCTGGGGGCACCCGCCCCGCAACAGGTGCTGACCATCGGCGGCGGGGCCGGCAATCCCGCCTGGACCCGCATCCGCGAGCGCCTGCTCGGCGTCCGGGTCAGGCCCGCCGCGGTCCAGGAGGCGGCCTACGGGGCCGCCCTCCTGGGGCTCTGGGGCGGGGTCCCTACCCCCGGCTGCTAGCCCTCCAGCTCGGCGAGCAGGGCACGGGCCTCGGCGGCCTGCTCGAAGTCCGGGTTGTCCTTGAGCAGCCGACGCAGCAGCTTCACCGACTCGTCGGTGCGGCCGGTCTTGCTGAGGGCGACGGCCAGGTGGTAGCCGATCTCCGGGTGGGTCGGGTAGGAGACGTACGCCTGTTGCAGGATCGAGAGCCCCTCCTGGGCCTTGCCCCCCTGTACGAGAATCCATCCGTAGGTATCGGCGACCTCGGCGCGGTTGGGGTCGAGATCGTAGGCCTGGCGCGCGGTCTCCAGGGCGCGGGGGTCGCCGGCCTTCTGGTAGAGCCAGGCGAGGTTGTTGAGCACGATCAGGTTGGGCTCACCCGACTGGGCGAGCCGCTCGTAGGCACCGATCGCCTCGGGATCACGCCCCTCGGTCTGGTAGTACATGGCGAGCATCCCGAGGGCCGCGCGATCCTCGGGGTTGTCCGCGAGCCAGCCTTCGAGCACCTGGATCCCCTCGCCCTTCTGTCCGCGATCGGCCTGGGCCTGGGCGAGCTGGCGGGCGAGCGGGCTCGTGCGCTCGCGCGCATAGGCCGCCTCGAAGGCCGGCACGGCCTCCTCGGCACGCCCCTGACGCAGGTGGACCGCCCCCTCGAGCTGGTACCCGGCACTGCTGTCCGGGAAATCGCGCTGCACGCGCTTGGCGAGATCCAGCGCCTCCCCGAAGCGCTCGGCCTGGAGCTCCAGCGAGGCGAGGGCGACGTAGGCCTTGAGCAAGTCGGGCTGCAGCTCGCTCGCCCGGCGGAAGGCGGTCCGCGCCCCCACGAGGTCTTCCACCGCCCACTTGGCCCCACCGAGGAGGTACTGGACCTCAGCGTTCTGGGGCAGAAGCTGGGCGAGCTGCTCGAAGCTGCGCACGGCATTGCTGGTCTCGCCCGCCAAGGACTGGGCACGGGCGAGGACCTCCAGCGCCTGGGCGTCGTTCGGGAACCGCCTGGCGAGGTCGTTCGCGACGCTCAGGGCCTTGAGGCCTTCACCCTGGGCCAGGTGATAGCGCACGAGCAGCACCCCCGGCTGGACGGCGCCGGGGTTGGCGTCGCGGGCCTTGACCAGCCAGTCGACCATGCCGGCCTGGTCCCCGTCCCGCTCGGCCAGCGCCGCCAGCCCGAGCATAGCGCCCAGGTGCCTGGGATCCTTGCCGAGCACCGCCTGGTAGCGGGCACGGGCGGCCTCCCAGTCGCTCTTGGCCAGATCGATGCGGGCCAGATTGAGCTCGGCGGTGACGAACTGCGGGTCGATGCCGAGCGCCCGGTTGAAGCGCTCGACCGCCTTGTCCTGCTCGCCCATGGCAAGGTAGGCGAGCCCGGTCAGGTTGAAGGGGATGGGGCTTTCCGGCATGCGCGCCTCCAGGGCCTCGCTGGCACGGAGCGCTGCGTCGAACTCGCGGTTGCGCAGGTGGGCGAGCACCAGCAGGACGTCGGCCTGGAGGATGTCCTGGCCGAGCTCGACGGCCGACTGCAGCTCGGTGATGGCCTTGTCCGTCTCGCCCTCGGCGAGCAGGGTGAGCGCCAACTGGGTGCGCAGGGCCGCGGCGTCGGGGGTGATCTCCACCGCCCGGCTCAGCCACTCCTGGCCCTGGTCCTGATCGCCCTTGAGCAGATAGGCGCTGCCGAGCAGGGCGTAGAGCTGGGCGTCCGGGGTACTGCGCGCGAGCGGCGCGAGCACCTCGACCGCCTTGTCGGGCTGGCGCAGCTTGATCCGCGTCGCCGCCAGGACCTTGACCGCCTGCGGATTGCCGGGCAGCGCGGCGACCACTCGGCTCAGATACTCCTCGGCTTGCCGCAGCTCGTCCTTCGAGTAGCTGATGATCCCCATCAGGAGCTGGCTCTGCAGGTGCCCGGGGACCGCGGCCAAGACGCGCTGGAGGTGCTCGGCGGCCTGGTCCCACTGCTGCGCCTGGAAGGCGGCGAGGCCGCGCAGGTAGCGCGTCATCGGCAGGTCCTTCTGCGCCGCGTCGGCGCGGTCGAGATCGGCGCGCGCGGCGGCAAGATCGTTGCGCGCGATCTGGGTCGTGGCACGCCCATGCAGGGCGCGCAGGTCATCCGGGCGCTCCGCCAGGGCCTGAGTGAAGCGCTCGGCGGCGGCGTCGAGCTCAGCCGCGCGACGGTGCAGCTCGGCCCGGATGAGCAACGCCTCGACGTTGCGCGGGTAGCGCGTCAAGAGCGCGTCCGCGGCCGAGGTGGCGGCCTCGGCCTGGTCGAGCGCCAGGGCCAGCACGACGCCACCGAGGCCGGCGCGCTCGTTGCCGGGGTCGAGCGCCAGGGCCTGCTTGTAGGCCTCCTCGGCCTCGTCGATCCGCTGCAGCCCGAGGCTCGCATCACCCCGCAGCGCGGCGGCCTGGGCCTGATCGGCGGCGGGCAGCTCACCGGCCGCATCGAGCCGGTCCAGGGCGTCGGAGAACTTGCCTTGCAGCAGCAGGGCCTCGACCAGCGGCAGGCGCCAGCGGGCGGGGTCGGCGTCGAGCTCGGCGGCGCGCCGCAGCTCCTTCTCCGCCGCCGCGCCATCCCGCGCCTTGAGATAGAGCTGGCCGAGCAGTAGGCGGGCCTCGCGGTCGCCGGGGTCCTTCTGCAGGGCGTTCTTGAGCTCGATGACGGCGGCGCGGTCCTGACCCGCGTCGATATGCTGGCGCGCCTTGGCGAGCCGATCGGCGGCCTGCGCCGAGAGGCCGGTCAGCAGCCCGGCGGCGGCGAGGAGCAGGGCGGCACGAATGGCGGTCGATACTTTGCTGGTGGTCATATCCTCGTTCCCTTGGTCAGTCAACAGTTGAAGCCGTATTTTTTCATCAGGCTGTAGAGTGTGGGACGGGTCACGCCGAGGAGCTCGGCCGCCCGCGTCATGTTGTTGTCGGTGTAGGCCAGCGCGCGCTGGATGGCTCGGAGCTCGGCCAGCTCGCGGACCTCGCGCAGCTCGAACGGCTCGGCCGCGACCGGGACCTCGGCGAGCTCCAGGTCCTCGGGGGTGATCACGCCGCCCTCGGCCATGATCACCGCGCGCTTGACCCGGTTCTCCAGCTCCCGCACGTTCCCCGGCCAGGCGTATTGCTCGATGAACTCGAGCGCCGACTGGGTGAAGTCGCGCACCGGGCGGCGCTGCTGCTCGGCGAAACGGTGGAGGAAGGCGTGCGCCAGCAGCACCGCGTCGCCGGTGCGCTCGCGCAGCGGCGGGACTTGGATGGTCGCCTCGTTGATCCGATAGTAGAGGTCCTCGCGGAAGCGCCCCTCGCGGATCAGGGCCGGGAGGTCCTGATGGGTGGCGCAGATCACCCGGACATCGACCGGGATCTCGCGGCGACCCCCGACCCGTTCGATGACCCGCTCTTGCAGGAAGCGCAGGAGCTTGGCCTGGAGCGAGAGCGGCAGGTCGCCGATCTCGTCGAGGAAGAGGAGACCCCCGTCGGCGGTCTCGATCTTTCCGATGGTGGTCTTGGTCGCGCCGGTAAAGGCCCCCTTCTCGTAACCGAAAAGCTCGCTTTCCAGCAGCGTCTCCGGGATGGCGGCGCAGTTGATCGCGACCAGGCGCTTACGCGAGCGGGCGCTCAGGGAGTGCAGGACGCGTACCAGCACCTCCTTGCCGGTGCCGCTCTCGCCCAGGATCAGGGTGGTCGCGTCGACCGACCCGAGCTTCTCCACCGTGCGGCAGACCTTGAGCATCTCGGGGCTCGCCGCGATCAGGCCGGCGAAGGGGGAGGAGAAGCCCACGGCGGCAAGACGGCGGTTCTCGTCCTCCAGGAAGCGCACGCGCGCCGCCCGCTCGACCACGAAGGCGAGGATCTCGGGGTCGATCGGCTTCTCGTAGAAGTCGTAGGCACCGAGCCCGATGGCGGTTACGGCATTGCGCCGATCATCGTGCCCGGTGACCACGATCACCTTGGTCGCCGGCGCGAGGACCAGGATCTCCTTGAGGGCCCGAAACCCCTCGCTGACCCCGCCAGGGTCCGGCGGCAGGCCGAGGTCGAGGCTCACCACGGCCGGGGCAAAGCGCTGGACCTCCGCGAGCGCCGCCTGGCGGTCGGCACAGAGCGCGACCTCGAAACCCTCGAAACCCCAGCGGAGCTGGCTCTGCAGGCCGAGGTCATCCTCGACGATCAAAAGCCTCTTGTATTTCGCGTCCAAGACCTACCTCGAGACGGTCCGGCAGCCCGCGGGCGTGCCGGCTGGCAATTGCCGGTCGGCGGCCGGCGGCAAGGCGAGCCTGGCCATCATGGCTAGGAGCGTTCTCACGGCAAGGGCTCGGCGAGCGGGATGATGAGCCGAAAGCGGGTGCCGCGACCGGGTGCACTCTGCACCTCGACCCGACCACCGAGCCCGCGCATGAACTCGCGGCACTCGTAGGCACCTATGCCCATCCCCGCCAGGCCCTTGGTGGAGTCGAAGGGCTTGAACAGGCGCTCACGCACGAACGCCTCGTCCATCCCCACCCCCGTGTCCTCGATCTCGATGACGGCCTCCTTCCCTTCGGGCCAGAGCCGCACCGCGACGGTTCCATCGCGCGCGGTCGCCTCCTGGGCATTCTGCACCACATGACCGATCACCGCCGCCAGCCGATCGCGGTCGGCATCGAGCGCACAGCGCTCGGCGTCGCGGGCCTCGAGCCGGGGGGGCGGCTCGGCCGACGCACGCTCGGCCACCACCTCGCGCAGGACCTCGCCGAGGGCGACCCGCTCGGTGCGATCCCCCGGCATGGCGGTACGCAGTTGGGCCAGCAGGCGGCTCATCTTGTCCACCGAGTTGCGCACGGTGACGATGGCGTCCTCCATGAAAGCCGGGTTGTGCTTGTGGCGCTCGGCGTTGCGCACCACCAGCGAGAGCTGGGCGATCAGGTTCTTGAGGTCATGCACGATGAAGGCCGAGAGCCGGTTGAAGCCCTCGAACTGCCGGGCATCGGCCAGCGACCGCGCCGCCTGCTCCAGGGCCAGATAGCTCGCCGCCTGGCGCGCCGCGGTCTTGAGCAGGTCCAGGGTCTCCCAGTTGAGCTGCTGAGGCGCCCGCGGGCGGGCGAGCATGACGAAGCCAAGCAGGGCGTCCTCGTGGAAGAGCGGCACCACCAGCCAGAGCCGCCCGCTCTCGGCGAGCCAGTCGGGCAGGGCGAGCCCGTCGTAGGCATCTGGATCGGACTCGTACTCGGCAAGGTTGACCACCCAGCGCTGGCGGCGCAGGAACTCGTGCAGCGAGACCAGGCTCTCGCCCTTGCCGGGCTCGAAGCCCGGCAGGTTCCAGTTGCGCTCGTGCTCGCAGGCGCCGGCCCCGGCACAGAGCCAGAGCGCCCCGCCGGGGCTGTCGACCAGCTCGGCGAGGGAGAAGATGATCCGCTCGGGCAACGGGGCCTGCAGCACCTTGCCCGAGAGCACGCTGATCAGATGCAGCCATTCCTCGCGGTAGTCGTACTTGTAGCTGAAGAAATGTTTGTTGATGAAGACCTTGACCCGCGAACGAAAATGCCCGGAGAAGAGCAGGACGATGAGCACCAGGCCGGCCCCGAAAAAGAACACGGCCTGAAAGATCGCGCTCCACTCGCCCCCGTAGAGGCGGATGTAGTAGCCGACCAGTGACATCGCCAGCAGGTAGACCCCCGCCGCCACCAGCGAGGTGGTGTGGAAGACGATCTTGCGGGAGACAAAGAGGTCGAACGACCACTGGGGGTTGCGCGCGGCCGAGACCGCGATGAGCGGCACGACCAGGGCGTTGGCGGCCCCTCGCGCGAGCCAGATGTCGGTGTCCAGGCGTTTGAACAGCAGGGCGTCGGCGAAGAAGAAGAAGTCATAGGCGAAGAGGCCGCCGACCCCAAGACAGAGGAGCTTCACCCCCCAGCGGTGCTCGATCGGGGTGTTGCGGTAGACCTGCTCCACCAGCACCAGCCCGGCGACGGGCAGGACCACGAAGAGCGCGATCCGCCAGGTACCCAGATCGACGGGTGCGATGGGGCCCAGCGCGCTCACCCAGAGCTCCAGGGGCAGCATGAGCACCAGCCCCGCCGCCAGCGCGACCATCCGCAGCCGCCGCACAACGGTCTCGGCCCTGGGGCGCGCCTTGAGCTGGAGCTCCAGCAGACGGAGCAGGAACAGCAGCCAGGCGAGGTCGCGCAGGGCCTCCAGGGCCCAGAGCCAGGCCATGGGGACCGAGTGCCAGGCGATCTGGACCGCGAGCACCCCGGCCCAGAGCGCGCTCGCGAGGGCCGCGGCGACCAGCAACCCCCCCTGCATCCGACCGCGCCAGCCGGTGAGGAGCAGGACGGTGAGGAACAAGAACAGCGCCGCGGTGACGCCGTAGCCGAGCGCGCCGAAGGTCTCCAGGGATACCGGCGGCACCGCGTCTTCGGGGCTCATCGGGCGCCCTTGCCGAAGAGGACCACCTCGACCGTCTGCAACAGGATGATGAGATCGAGGAAGATGCCGGCGTGCTTGACGTAATAGAGGTCGTACTCCAGCTTGCGCCGCGCGTCTTCCTCCCCCGAGCCGTAGGGGTAGAGGAGCTGGGCCCAACCCGTCACGCCCGGCTTGACGCGGTGGCGCTCGGAGTAGTAGGGGATCTTGGCCGCCAGCAGACTAACGAACTCGGGGCGCTCCGGCCGCGGTCCGACCAGGCTCATCTCCCCGCGCAGGACGTTGAAGACCTGGGGCAGCTCATCCAGGCGGGTCTTGCGCAGGAAGGCGCCGAGACGGGTAATTCGGCTGTCGTTGACGCTCGCCCAGCGGGCGACCCCGTCGGCCTCGGCGTCCGGGCGCATGCTGCGGAACTTGCGCAGCAGAAACGGCCTCCCGTTCTGCCCGACGCGCACCTGGGTGTAGAAGACCGGGTCCCGGCCGCGGGACTCGATCAGGCTGGCAAGCGCCACCAGGGCCATGATCGGTGCGGCCACGGCCAGGATCACCGTACCGGCGGCGAGGTCGAAGAGCCGCTTCCCGTAGAGCCCGGTCACGCCCATCTGAAAGCCGGGTGAAAAGGAGATCCAGCTCGGGTGCAGCAGATCGATCTTGACCAGGGCCAGCTCCTTTTCGAAGAAGGTGAGCAGGTCGAGGACCTCGAAGCCGCTCATCTTGCAGTCGAGCAGGTCGTGCACCGGCAGCTTGCCGCGCCGATCGTCCGCGGCCACGACGATCTCGTCGACCTCGCGGGCGATGGCCAGCTCCAGCAGCGGGACATCGAGGTCCACCAGGCGGTCGCTCGCGACCCGCCGCGCGCTGTCCGCAAGCGGGACAAAGCCGGCGATGCAGAAGCCGACCTCCGGATTGCCGCGGGCGAGCTCCGCGATGTGCCGGGCGTTCTCCCCCGCCCCGAGCACGAGCACCCGCCGCTTGCGCGACTCCGAGCCCGCCAACCAGCCGAAGAGGGCGCGGGCGGCGATGACCCCGATGAAGGCAAAGAACAGGCCCCAGCCAACCACCCCGCGCCCGATGTAGAGCGAGGGAAAGAGATAGAGCACGACGGTGAGCAGGACGGCGCCGAGCAGACAGGCGAGCGCCAGGCGCACCAGGAACCCCGCCTCCGCCGCCCGCAGCCCGCGCTGATAGAGGCCCATGGCGACCAGGGCGATGCTCATCGCCGGGGCGAACACCAGGGCGGTCGACGTCACCAGGGCGCCGTCCACGTCGCCCGAGAGCGCCCAGCCGAAACGCACCCGCGCCCCCAGGTTGAAGGCCGCGAAGAAGAGGACGGCCTCGACCAGGCCGAGATAGAAGTAGGTCCTCGAGACGTAGTAGCCGAAGAGCCGGATCATGGGAACCGCTGCGGGGGTGGGATGGCGCCAGTGCTCGCGCAGACGCCGGCACGGCGGTCAATGGCCGACGCACCAGAGCACCGACGCGGGGCATGCTACCACAGGGGCCGAGGTCGAAATCCGACGCCCGTCACGCCTTGCGGGGCACGCTGTCGCTTCCCCCGCGGGGCGCTTGCTATGATCCCCAACGCCGCCGCGGTGCGGGTCAGACCCCACCGCTCCAACATCTTGCCAAGAGGACTGGGACATGTCGTTCGATCTCGATCTCGACCGAGTGCGCATCGGGGTGGTTGGCCTCGGCTACGTGGGTCTTCCCCTCGCGGTCGAGCTCGCCAAGCGCTATCCCACCCTGGGCTTCGACATCAACGCGGCGCGCATCACGGAGCTACGGGCCGGACAGGACAGCTCGCTGGAGGTCGAGCCCGAGGAGCTGCGCGCCGTGCCCCTGCGCTACAGCAGCGACGAGGAGGACCTCAAGGGCTGCAACGTCTTCATCGTGACCGTCCCGACGCCGATCAACGACCACAAGGAGCCGGACTTCCGCCCGCTGGAGTCGGCCAGCCGCACCCTGGGCCGGGTGATCCAGCCGGGGGCACTGGTGATCTATGAGTCCACCGTCTACCCAGGGGCGACCGAGGAGGTCTGCGTCCCGATCATCGAGCAGGTCTCGGGCCTGACGTACAACCAGGACTTCTTCGCCGGCTACAGCCCCGAGCGCATCAATCCGGGCGACAAGGAGCATCGGCTACCGACCATCAAGAAGGTCACCTCCGGCTCGACCCCCGAGGTCGCCGAGCTGGTCGACGCCCTCTACCGCAGCATCATCCGCGCCGGGACCCACAGGGCGAGCAGCATCCGGGTGGCCGAGGCGGCCAAGGTCATCGAGAACACCCAGCGCGACGTCAACATCGCCCTGATCAACGAGCTGGCGCTGATTTTCAACCGCCTCGGGATCGACACCGAGGAGGTCCTCGAGGCGGCCGGGAGCAAGTGGAACTTCCTGCCCTTCCGCCCCGGCCTGGTGGGCGGCCACTGCATCGGCGTCGACCCCTACTACCTCACCCACAAGGCCCAGGCGATCGGGTATCACCCGGAGATCATCCTCGCCGGGCGGCGGCTGAACGACAGCATGGGCGGCTATGTCGCGAGCCGAGTGATCAAGCTTATGATGCAGCGCGACATGCTTCACGCGGGGAGCCGGGTCCTGGTGCTCGGACTGACCTTCAAGGAGAACTGTCCGGACCTGCGCAACACCCGAGTGCTCGACATCGTCCACGAGCTCACCGACTACGGCATCGGCGCGGACGTCTACGACCCCTGGGTCAACGCCGACGAGGCCGAGGCCGAGTACGGCATCCGCCCGATCGCAGAGCCCGCCGTCGGCACCTACGACGCGGTGATCCTGGCCGTCGCCCACCGCCAGTTCCGCGAGCTGGGGGCCGAGCGCATCCGCGCCTTCGGCAAGCCCGGCGCGGTGCTCTACGACGTCAAGCTGGTGCTGCCGGCCACAGCGGTCGACGGCCGTCTCTAACCTTCGCCCCCCTGATCCCGAGGAAGTCCATGAAAATCTTGGTGACCGGCAGTGCCGGCTTTATCGGTTCGACCCTGTCGCTGCGCCTACTGGAGCGCGGGGACCAGGTGATCGGCATCGACAATCTGAACGACTACTACGACGTCGCCCTCAAGCAGGCCCGTCTCGCGCGCACCCTGGCCTTCCCCGGCTACACGGATCTGCGCATCGACATCCACGACCGCGCGGCGGTCGCCGCCGCCTTCGCCGAGCACCGCCCCGATCGCGTGGTGAACCTCGCCGCCCAGGCGGGGGTGCGCTACTCGATCGAGAACCCGATGGCCTATGTCGACACCAACCTGACCGGGTTCGCCAACATCCTCGAGGGC
>Ga0114946_10002165_pt1 | contig 13499 bp, 11 predicted proteins | sample WalLakDeSediment_FD_88676 | JGI IMG/M metagenome (GOLD analysis project Ga0114946, IMG submission 88676) | Lake sediment microbial communities from Walker lake, Nevada to study Microbial Dark Matter (Phase II) - Walker Lake 11/02/13 Deep Sediment | ecosystem: Environmental > Aquatic >...
CGTTCTCGACCAGCTCCTGCAAGATTTTACCGGGCAACACCCGCTCGGGGGAATAGACCAGGTAAAAATCTACCCCTGCCCGCAGGCCCGAGCGCTCCAGGATCGGCTTGACCAGGTTCAGCGTTGTCATTGGCGGCGAGGTCGATTCGAGCACCACCAGGTTGCCGGCGGCCAGGTGTGGGACAATCGCTTCAGCCGCGGAGGTAACTGCGCGCAAGTCGGCGGTTTTATCCGGGTTGAAGGGGGTCGGTACGGCAATGATAAAGGCATCGGCCGGCTCGACCTGCTGAGCAACTTGCAGGCGACCGCTGGAAAGCGCCCCACGTACCAGCTCACGCAGCCCCGGCTCTTCGATATGCAGGCCGCCATTGTTCAGTGTAGACACAACCGCCTCGTTAACATCCACGCCCACCACTTGCAGGCCGCAAGAGGCAAACATCGAGGCAGTCGGCAGCCCAATATATCCCAGCCCAAGCACACAGATCTTTTCGATCATCTTTCCTCCAGCCAAATTAACCCAGGATAGCTCAGGCATCCATCGTGATCATCTGATCATCCCACTGGTGCCATTTGCCGTGCGTGGCAGCCAGGATGCGCCGGCCCTCACCCGGAGAGACCAGCCCGATCCGCTCCATATCCGCATCCACCATCAGATGGATCAAATCTTTGAAGAAGACGCGTGGCTCCCATTTGAGCTCCTGGCGGGCTTTGCGCGGATCAGACTGCAGGAAATCCACCTCGGTTGGGCGGAAATAGCGCGGGTCTATGCGCACATAATCGTTCCAGTCCAAATTGACATAGCCAAAAGCAGTATCCAACAGGTCTCGAATTGAATGTGATTCACCCGTGCCAACCACGAAATCATCGGGATGGTCATATTGCAGCATCTTCCACATGGCAGCCACGTAATCAGGGGCGTACCCCCAATCCCGGCGCGCTTCCAGGTTGCCCAGGTAAAGCTCCTTTTGCGTGCCCGCCAAAATGGCAGCTACCGCGCGCGTCACCTTGCGAGTCACGAAGGTCTCACCCCGCCGAGGGGATTCGTGATTAAACAAAATGCCGTTGGAGGCAAAAATTCCGTACCCCTGGCGATAGTTACGAGCTACCCAATAAGAGTAGACTTTGGCAGCCGCGTACGGGCTCTGCGGCTGAAAGGGCGTGGTTTCACTCTGTGGGGGCGGGGCGCTGCCGAACATCTCGCTGGAAGAGGCCTGGTAAAAGCGGGTTTTGATGCCGCTTTTGCGTACTGCCTCCAGCAGGCGAATTGTGCCCAAACCGGTCACATCGCCGGTGTATTCGGGCATATCGAAGCTGACCCGCACATGGGATTGAGCTGCCAGGTGGTAGATTTCTTCGGGCTGGATATTATAGACCAGCTCGATCAAGCTGCCAGAACTGGCGACATCGCCGTAATGCAGGTACAGCTTGACATCGCCGTTACCGTGTGGATCCCGGTAGAGATGATCGATCCGGCGGGTGTTAAATGTACTGGCCCGGCGGATCAAGCCATGCACCTCATAGCCTTGGAATAACAACAGCTCTGCCAGATAAGAACCATCTTGTCCGGTGATACCGGTGATGAGAGCTTTCTTCATATCAACTATTACTCCTTCGACCCAAGCGACCAGCAGAGAGGCAGCGCTTACAGGCGCGCTCCGCCCTTCCGACACACAGATCAGGTAAATATCACTTCAGCTATTCGCCGGAGGGTGTGGTTATGGCCTCACCGACCGGGCGTTGACCGCCCCCCTACCGAGAGCATGTGCGCCCCGGAATATCTGCTCAACCGCAAGCCTGGCCAGGTTATTTTTTGCGGATCTTGCTCGCATCAATTTCAACCGGCAGCTGGCGCTGGTTACTCAGCAACTGTAACAAAACCCGCACGCGCTCCGTCCCGGGCAGGCGCATATCGAATATTGCCTCAAAGCCTTCAAAGGGACCGTGATCGATGACCACCGAATCTCCCTGTTTTAACCCGTCAAACACAATCCCACCGGCAGCAGAGATCTCTTCTACCCTTTCACGAATGGCATGGATCAGGCTTTCGGGCACGGCAGCTGGCTCTCCTCCGAAAGACACCAATCCGGTGGTATGGGGCATCCATTGGAAAGCTGTCAGACCTGATTTCTCCAAATCCAATTTCACAAACATATAACCCGGAAAGTAGGGTCTAATTTTCTTCGAACGAGGATTGACCGGGTTAACCTTTAAGCGCGGGTAGAACACCGGATACTCCCTATCTAAGATTTGCTTCCAAACCACATCTTCCTTGCGTGGTTTGGTTCTCAAGGCATACCAACACTCAGCCATTCCGGCTTACCTCCACATCCATCATCATGACGCTGGTCGGAAAACAAGAAACCTAATGCCAACCGGCCTAGCGGTCCAGGCTGCCGGGCTTCCATTTCAGCACGTCAAAGCTTTTCTCAGTTACCAGGAAGCGCAAACGGCCGCGCTCTACAACCAGGCGCACCTCGCCAAACTCGCCTACCTTGTCCAAGGCCTCATCAATCATGCTGATCTGGCTCAGTTTGAGAAATTTCAGGCGCGGAACCTGTTCCAGTTCAATGGTTTCATCGGTTTCGGGGAAAAATTCAGCCATTAAGATATCTCCTTGGATTACGGGCTGGCATCGTCTGAGCGCAAGCCGCCAGAAATGGGGCAACAAAAATATCTTCGCGGGATTTTTCACCTCTACGAAGAGCCCATTTGAGCTTCTTTACAATGCTCATCTTCTTGAGTTTACTCAGCGTTTTGCAGTGTACCATAAACCAACAGTATGCAGAAGAGTAAGCTTAAAGGATAGTAAGATGATTCGGGCAGCCCAGGGTTCGAGTGGTAAGCTCCTACCATACCATTCAACAGGGATTAAACCACCCTGTATCCCGTGGCTTTCATTAAGCCTTGTCGCATCAGCCACAAAGGTGGAAGCAGCACAAAATGAATTCCTGTTGCAATACCAAATATCATAGCTACCGACCGCAAAGCCTGGTTGAATGGGCTGGCCAGGTTGGCTAAAAGCCAGGGACCCGCGCCTACAAAGAAGCTGACCAGCAATAAAACTATGGCAACGATAACCAACGGCAACCAGGCATGCCGGTCGGAGGGTGATGGCAGCATGGTACTACTCACAGCAAAGGTCAGGTAAAACCATAACCAGAAATCTGGCTTAAGATGCAGTTCATTCAGGATGGACAACAAGCCGCTGCTTCCATTTACCAGGCTCTCCCAGGCACCCGGCAGACCCAGGCGGTAATAGCCGGCATAGGCAACAAACAAGCCCCCCGCCAGCAACGGAGCCAGGCCGATCAGCGCATCTCTAAAGATGTCTACGGAGGCGGTCTCGACAAAACCTAGCTGGAGTCTGCCACCGGGCAGGGCGCGCGGCAGCACTGAAAAACGCCCGGTGCGCACACCCAACAAGCGCGCCATGGCGAAATGGCTGGCTTCGTGTAACAGGACTCCCGGAAAGAACAGGACAGAAAACAATACCAGGGCTAAATCTCCTCGCCGGGTTAACAGCAAAAAGATCGCCTGGGTCTCATGGTGAAGGCGGCGTTGCAATAACAGGAGCGGACCCAGGAGAAGCAGCAACCCCCATAATCCATCGAGATTTTGCATCAGGCCTGAATTGCCCGATCAGGTCAGCTCCGGCTGGCAGCCTGAACGATTTGGGTAAAATCTCCTACTTTCAGGCAAGCTCCACCGACCAGAGCGCCATCGACGTCAGGTTGGGAAAAGAATTCGGCCGCGTTGTCGCCTTTCACCGAACCGCCATACAGAACTCGCACCCCTTGAGCGACCTCATCCCCAAACATCTCCGCCATCGCTACCCGGATCACATCCGAAATGACGGCGTTGGCGGCGTCCGCAGTCGAGGCTCGCCCGGTGCCAATTGCCCACACCGGCTCATACGCCACCACGATAGCACTGCCATCGCTCAATTGCAGATCTGCCAGGCCCAACTTGATCTGCCGGAAGACAACTTCCTTGGTTTGACCGGCTTCGTATTGCTCCAGGGTTTCACCCACACACAGGATGGGGGTCAGGTCATGGGTCAAAGCTGCATGCATCTTGCAATTGACGGCCTCATCAGTCTCCCCAAAATATGCCCTGCGTTCAGAATGTCCCAGGATGACGTATTGGCAGAACTCTGCCAACATGGTTGGAGACACTTCCCCAGTATACGCTCCTGAGACCTCCCAGTGCATATTTTGCGCGCCCAAACGGATATCGGTCCCTTCCAACAAAGCCGCTACAGCAGTGAGGGAGGGGAATGGTGGGCAAATCACCCGTTCCACCCCTGCGATTGTCTGCAAAGCCGGGACCAGCTCCGAAACAAAATGGCGGGCTTCTGTCACGGTTTTATGCATCTTCCAGTTACCAGCAACAAATGGTGTTCGCATCGGTTCCTCCCCTACTCCTTATCCTGTAAAGCTGCTAAACCGGGTAGCTCCAGACCTTCCAGCATTTCAAGCGAAGCGCCTCCACCGGTTGAGATATGGGTAATTTTGTCCGCCATACCCGATTGTTGGATGGCTGCCACCGAATCGCCGCCGCCCACTATGGTCAAAGCCGGGCTGTTGGCAACGGCTTTGGCCAACTCGAATGTCCCCTCAGCGAAGCGGGGGAATTCAAAGACGCCCATAGGACCATTCCAAACAACAGTGCCTGCGCTCGAGATCATCTTAGCATAAGCCGAAATCGTCTCCGGACCGATGTCCAGAATACGCCAGCCTTCCGGGACCGGGCCCATAGGAATGGTCTTGCTCTTGGCCTGCGCATCGAAGCGGTCGCCGATGACAACATCGACCGGCAAGCGCAGCTTGTTGGTGCCATCTTGCAAAAGCTCACGCGCCGTATCCAGAGCTTCATCCTCCACCAGTGAATCGGCAATTGGGTAACCCTGGGCCTTGAAGAACGTGTTGGCCATACCACCACCGATCAAAACCTGGTCCGCTTTTTTGAGCAGATTGCGGATCACACCGATCTTATCACTGATCTTTGCGCCGCCTAAAATGGCAACGAAAGGTGGTTCCGGGTTGGCAATCGCCTGACCCAAGTAACGAATTTCCTTTTCTAAGAGGAAACCTGCAGCAGCCGGCAAGAAACGAGCCACACCCTCAGTGGAAGCGTGGGCTCGATGAGCAGAGCCAAAGGCGTCATTCACATATAGATCAGCCAAACCGGCCAGTTGCCGGGACATCTCCGGATCATTTTTTTCTTCTTCGGGATGAAAGCGGGTGTTTTCCAGGAGCAACACATCCCCGGGCTGGAGGGCGTTGGCGGCTGCCTCGGCTACGGGTCCAACGCAATCTTCTGCGAAAGCCACCGGCCGGCCCATCAACTCTGCCAAATAAGTGGCTACCGGGCGCAGCGAATACTTCGGATTGGGACTGCCTTTAGGGCGTCCCAAGTGCGAACACAAGATCACTGCCGCTCCTTGATCCAGGAGATACTCCACCGTCGGCATGGCAGCCCGGATACGGGTATCATCTCCCACGCTGCCATCCTGGATGGGTACGTTGTAATCCACGCGGACCAACACTCGCTTACCGCGCATATCAATATCTTTGATTGTTTTTTTATTGAACATTGGGCGTTCCTTTTATAGACAGAGCACCTGTCAGGAGGAGATGGCTACTGGCGGCTAAAAACCACCGCCAGTAGCATGCCTAAACCAGGAATTAGAGCGACTTTGCCATCATTGCAGCAAGGTCAGTGGTGCGCACGGAATATCCCCACTCGTTGTCGTACCAGGCCACGATCTTAGCAAACGAGCTGCGATCTTTGCCAAGCACCAAGGTAAAAGGCAGGTCGACCGAGGAGCTAAAGGCATTGCCTTTGTAATCGATGCTAACCAAAGGTTCGTCCACCGCCGCCAAAATGCCCTTCATTGGGCCGGCAGCCGCATCGCGAAATGCCTGGCGCAACTCCTCTGTAGTGGTTTCCTGCTCAAGCTCAACAGTCAGATCGATCACCGAAACCGTAGAGGTGGGCACGCGCAAGGCATACCCGTCCAGCCGGCCGGCCATTTCCGGAATCACCAGGCTCAAGGCCCGAGCTGCGCCAGTAGAAGTCGGGATGATGCTCATCGCTGCCGCCCGCGCCCGGCGCAGGTCGCTGTGCGGGGCGTCCAAGATGACCTGGTCATTGGTGTAAGCGTGAATAGTGGTCATGAAGCCACGGGCTATGCCAAACTTGTCATGGGCGACTTTGACCGCCGGGGCTAAGCCGTTGGTTGTACAAGAAGCATTCGAGATCACGTGATGCTGTGCAGGATCATACAGGTTATCGTTGACGCCCAAGACAACCGTCAAATCTTCTCCCTGAGCAGGAGCAGAGATAATGACCTTCTTCGCTCCGCCGCGGGTAATATGGTTCTCCGCGCCTTTGACTTCCCGGCCCTTCTTGTTGACTCCGTCTTTCTTGATCGTGAACAGACCGGTGCTCTCGACCACAATCTCAACGCCCATCTCTGCCCAGGGGATATTGCCGGGGTCCATTTCTTTGAACACCCGCACCTGTTTGCCGCCGATCAGCAAGGCGTTATCACCTATTTCAACACTATCCTTAAAGTGACCGTAATTCGAGTCATATTTGAGCAAGTGAGCCATAGTCTTCAGGTCGCCGATGTCATTGAAAGCGACAACTTCTAGCTCTCCAGGATGGTATTCCTGAATTGCTTTTAGAACCTGCCGTCCGATGCGACCGAAGCCGTTAATTCCAACTTTTGTTGTCATATTAATCCTCCTGTAACAAACCGAGATTTAGATTGTGAGCGCTATAACTAATGCTCCTAATTATTTGGTATGGAAGTAGGAAATCCCACTTAAGTCGTTTGCACACCTCCCCTATTCTACCAGAGGCCCAGTTCGTTCCTGGTATAAATTCATGATAACCTGGCCGAGTTTCTCAGAACTATGCCGCCAAGGACGCACAAGATCGACCAAATCTGCCTGATACAGCGGGTGATCCACTCCAAAATCATCTTCTATGCTGACCCAATCCACCCCATCGATGAGAGCCTCGTTGTAGTTACTATTGGCAACCACAACGTCAAAAAGACCGCTGCCCGAATGCTCTTCGATGGCTCGGACATGGTCTCCACAGCTAAATCCATCCGTTTCTCCGGGTTGGGTGGCAACATTACAAACATAAACCTTCAAAGCGCGGCTGGCGCTGATGGCTGCTGCGATATCACGGACAAGCAAGTTCGGTAGAACGCTGGTAAACAAGCTGCCCGGCCCAACCACAATCAGGTCAGCCGTAAGGATGGCATGGACGGCCTCAGGGAAAGCGGGGGGGTCATTCGGCTCCAGCCATACCCGCCGGATCCGTCCCGTAGACTCAGGGATGGAGCTCTCCCCCTGCACCCGCACTTCATTAGAGGTATTCGGCAAGAGCACATCTGCGGCAAGCTGAACATCGTGCAGGGTGCTGGGTAAGACCTGCCCGTGCACAGCCAGCACACGACCCGATTCAGCCACAGCTTCCTCAAAGCTGCCAGTAATTTCTGCTAAAGCGCTGATGAACAGGTTGCCAAATGAGTGTCCTTCCAAACCGCCGCCTTCGTCTGGGAAACGATATTGAAAAAGCTGAGCCATTAATGCCTCATCCCCAGATAGAGCGGCCAGGCAGTTGCGGATATCACCGGGCGGCAGGATGCCCATACTTTTTCGTAAGCGCCCAGAAGAACCACCGTCATCTGCAACCGAGACAACAGCAGTGATATTATGGCTGTACATTTTCAAACCGCGCAACAAAGTTGCCAGGCCATGTCCACCACCAATGGCCACAACCCGCGGTCCGCGTTCCCGGCGCCGGTAGCTCGCCAGAGAATCGACCACCGGTTTCCCAGAGGAAAGATATGGCGCCATCAAAGAGCGATTGATGCCTAATATACCGACCAGGATCAAGCCAGCTCCCAGGCCTGCGAAGATCAAGGCTCGCAGGGGACGCTCCAATGTACGTAATGATGCTACCGAAAGGTAGGGTAGCCACCAGGTATCAGGGGCATTCCGGTATACGTCCAGAACCAACACAGCCAGACCGAGCCCGATCAAGGTCGTCCCCAACAGGACGACGATTACCCAGCGCTTAATCCCCAAACCAGGGACAAACCAACGCCAGGACCTGGAAAACCCGGATCTTAATCGCCGGTGCCAAATTTCACGTTTAGCACTCATTGTTTGCAGATGATAGCAGCCTTTAGGACAAACGTCAACTGGGAAGCTCAAAATCGCCATTTTCATTTTATGCTATACTTCACAACATGTCGCATTGGATTGCACTCGACATCGGCGGGACAACGCTGAGGGCAGCCTGTTTCCCCACCGACAGCCTGACGCCTACCTGTATTAATAAAACCCCCACTCAACCTGCCGGACCGGAGACCTTGCCGCGCTTGATCGAGCTGGCGCGGTCGGTCTGGCCTGTTGGGCAAGCTGTGGCAGGCATTGGCGTGGCTGCTCCGGGTCCGGTTGACCCCAGCGCGGGAGTGGTGCTCAAGGCGCCCAGCTTGCCTGGTTGGGATAATCTGCCACTGCGCCAAATCTTGGGCGAAGCCTTCCAGACCCCTGTGTATGTCGCCAATGACGCTAATGTCGCCGCATTGGGCGAGTGGGTATACGGCGCCGGGCAGGGACACCAGGATCTGATTTACCTGACGATCAGCACCGGCATCGGCGGCGGGGTGATTGCCAACGGGCAAATCCTGCTGGGAGCAAATGGTCTAGCCGGCGAGATGGGGCATGTCACCGTGCTGGCCGACGGGCCTGTTTGCAGCTGCGGACGGCGTGGGCACCTGGAAGCGCTTGCTTCTGGTCCAAGCATTGCCAGCTGGGTGGAAGAGCAACTACAAAACGGGGCCGAATCCAACCTGCCCCAGGGAACGCAGCTCAACGCCTGGCAGATCGCTGCGGCTGCGAACGCTGGCGACCGCCTGGCTATCGCAGCCTTTGAACGAGCTGGCGCCTACCTGGGAGCAGCTCTAGCAATTTTCATTAACATCCTCAATCCCTCTGCCGTGATTTTGGGAGGGGGAGTCGCTCGCAGCGGCGAGCTGCTCCTGGCGCCCATCCGCAAGGTATTAAAACAGCAGGTCTATTCCCACCACTTTCTGGATCGACTTAAGCTGACCAGCGTAGCACTCGGTGATGAGGCCGGCTTGCTTGGCGCCCTGGCGTTAGCCCAGGGGTTAGCGGAGAAATCAGCTTGACCCGGGAGATATAGCAATGAATCCAACCCTGAAGCGCTGGCAGATTGACCCGGAGATTACCCCCAAAGCCGATCTGGCTTTGCAGAATTTCGACCCGATTTTGCGGCAGATCCTGTTCAACCGGGGCTATGCTACTGAAGCAGAAACCAGCCGGTTCCTGCTGGCCATTCCAGATTTCGACACCGATCCATTCCAGCTGAAAGACATGCACGCAGCGGTTGAGCGAATAACAACGGCTCTGCAAGAAAAGGAAGCCATGGCCATATATGGCGACTACGATGTGGACGGAGTCAGCGCCACAGCCTTGCTGGTGTTACTGTTACAAGCTCTAGGAGGGCAGGTGCAGGGCTATATCCCCAACCGTTTTGAGGAAGGCTATGGAGTAAACAAGGAAGCCCTGACAACCCTACAAAGCCAGGCTGTCCGCCTGGTCATTACGGTGGATTGCGGCATCCGCTCGCTTCCAGAAGCGGAACATGCACACCATTTGGGGCTTGATTTGATCATCACCGATCACCACCACCCCTCTGACGAGCTTCCAATCGCCCTGGCAATCATCAATCCCAAACAACCCCTGGACCCCTACCGGGACAAAGACCTGGCCGGGGTTGGGCTGGCCTATAAGCTTGGCGATGCGCTGCTCCAGCATTTGAGAAAAACCGGCTATCCCGTTCCCCAAGATGTAAAGATCGAAGACTACCTGGACCTGGTTGCGCTCGGCACAGTGGCCGATCTGGCCCCGCTGGTGGGTGAAAACCGGGCTATCGTGAGGGCTGGGCTGAAGGTTATCCAAACCAATCCACGTCAAGGCATGCACTCGTTGATGGGCGTAGCGGGAGTGAAAGCAGACAAGATCGTGGCCTCAGATATCGGCTTCATGCTCGGGCCGCGCCTGAATGCAGCCGGCAGGCTTGAGTCAGCGCTGGCCTCCCTTGATTTATTGACGACCAGTTCTATTGCCGAGGCCGGTCTGCTGGCCCAACAGCTTGACAACCAGAACCGGGAGCGCCAAAAGGTCACCCAGATAATCCAAGCGCAAGCTGAAACATTAGCCCTGGCTCAGGACCCGCAGGCTTTTCTGCTACTGGCAGCAGATCCAGATTTTAACCCGGGCGTAATTGGGTTGGCAGCTTCACGCCTGACCGACCTATACTACCGGCCGGCTATCGTGGCATATCAGGGCCAGGAGTTCACGCGAGGCTCTTGTCGCAGCATCCCTGAGTTCCACATCACCGATGCCCTGGACCAATGCGCGGACCTGCTGGAACACCACGGCGGTCATGCAGCCGCAGCAGGTTTTACCGTCCGCAATGAACGGCTGCCTGAGCTGTTCACCAGGTTGCAGAAGATCGCCCACCAAAAACTCTCCCAGCTACCTCTAACGCCCACGCTTCATGCGGATATCGAAGTATCGCTCTCCGACCTGCAGCCCAGCCTGTTGGATGAGTTGGAAGGCTTGCAGCCTACCGGCTACGGCAACCCGCAGGCCACGTTTGTTTCTCGAAATCTTAAGGTAACCGGCAAGAGGGCAGTTGGAAGGGACGGAGCCCATCTAAAGCTAACCGTGACCAATGGCCATGTTACATTTGATGCGATTGCCTTCCGCCAGGGCAGCTGGTTTAGTCACTTACCGGAGCGTGTGGATCTGCTGTATACTTTTGAGAAGAACGAGTACAACGGTTGGATAACCCTACAACTTAATGTGCGTGATATCAAACCGGCAGGAACCCCTGATTAAGTGGCTCGTGATTTGATGGCTGATACAGTTTACCGGTACAGGAAATATTTGAGCTGAAATATGCCATCCCTTTCTGATCGACTCAAATCGTTGGGGGTCCAGGTTGGTGCACAAGATCTACCCCCGGCGCGCCAGCCAAGGACGACCCGCATCGACCAAGTTGTGCCCGGCCGGTTGCACCAGACCAGCAACGGTGAGACCTACATCGTAGAAAAGATCTATCCGGCCGAGTATGAGTATGGCAGAACCGGGTTGCTGGCCAAAGGGGCGCTTGATCCGCTGCTGCAATGGGCCAACCCGACTACAATGCCTTCAGGTCAGGCCGGGTCTTTTGCTTATCTGGACATCGAGACAACCGGCTTGATGGGCGGCGCCGGCACGTACGCCTTCCTGGTTGGGGTGGGGCGCTTCGAAGCAGATGGGTTCCATTTAGCCCAATTCTTCATGCGCGATCCGGCAGAAGAGCCGGCGCACCTGCTGGCATTGGAGGAATTCCTGGCCCCCTGTCAAATGCTGGTGACCTATAATGGCAAGTCCTTTGACGCTCCCCTGCTGAATACCCGCTATTTGGCCCAGGGGTGGAAGTCTCCCCTTAAATCTCTCGACCACCTGGATTTACTGCACCTGGCGCGCAGGTTCTGGCGAGAGCGCCTGCCCAGCCGGACCCTGGGGAATATCGAAACCTTTATCCTGGGCGCTCGCCGCAGCCAGGAGGACGTGCCCGGCTGGATGATCCCGCAGTTATACTTTGATTACTTGCGCAGCGGCGATGCAGCTCCCCTACAAAGCGTCTTTTACCATAACGAAATGGATGTCCTGGCAATGGCCGCCTTGCTCAACCATCTCACCCAGATGCTGGAGAACCCTCCCATCAAAACCGAGCAGGCAGCCCAGGAATTGGCCGGCATGGGCCGGTTTTATGAGGACCTGGGAAACCTGGCGGAAGCCATCCACGCGTACCAGTCCTGCCTGGCTTGCGGCGTGATGGACAAGCTATATTGGGATTCGCTGCAGCGTCTTGCTTACATTTACAAGCGTCAAGGAGATTTTGGCGCCGCCCTGGCTCTCTGGGAACAGGCCGCTCAAAGCAACCATCTGTATGCTCATGTCGAGCTGGCGAAATATTACGAACATCGCTGGCGAGATTACGCGCGGGCCCTGACCTGGACAGACCGGGCGCTCAAAATCTTATCCAGGTCAGATATCCCCCGTTACTCGCAAGCCGAATGGCAAGCGGGCCTGGAACATCGCCAGGCCCGCCTGAAAAAGAAACTGGATGCGGGTAGCTGAAAACTTGGCGCCTGGATCAGGCAACTGCGAACAACCGGAAGCGCCCTTCTAGCTCAACTTCGTCCATCTTTTTCGTCACAAGCTCAGCCAGTTTTAAGATGCTATCTGTAACCGGCAAGCCACGTTTGTTCAAGATAAACGGGATACCCAGGTTGGCAGCCGGAATCAAGGTCTCCTCGTCGAATGGAATGGTCAGCGCGACCGGATGTTTTAAACTCTCGCTGAGCTTTTCCTTGCTAATCACGTCTTGCTTGCTGTAGCGATTTACCGCCGCCACAATGCGGTCCTTGTTCAATCCAAACCCATCCCACAGGTCCAGGAAGGCGCGGGTGCTCTTGATGCTGATGACCTCCTGATTGCAGACCAGGACCACCACATCCCCCGCATCCAGGGCAGCCAATACCGGATCGCTGATGAATGAACTGGTATTGATGACAATATAGTTGAACATTTCACGCATCATCTCAAGCACTTTGGTCAGATTATTGCCAGTGACCTGCTCTGCCAGCTCAGGGCGCACGGGGGCCTTCAAAACGCGCAGCCCAGATCCTTTATGCAACAGCATGACATCCTCGATAACCTTGGTGTCCAGCTCGTAGATGCGCGGCATCAAATCCAGCACAGAAAATTTCCCCATTTCATTTAAAAATGTCGCCACATCCCCAAATTGCATGCTCGAGTCAACGATTGCTACAGTATTGTCGTTTTCCTGCAGGGCAATAGCCAGGTTTACGGCGATGGTGGTGACACCGGTTCCGCCTTTGGGGCTGAAAACGGTGATGATCTTCCCGTTCTGAGGACCACTTCTCTCCAGGGGCGGTGTGGGACCTTCGAAATCTTTATATTCATAGGTATGGATCTTCATCTTGTCTTGATGGGCGATTTCGCCAGCCCGGTTGATCGCCAGGCTGAGCTCGTCCAGCGTGGCGTCGTGGGTGACAAAATCCGAAGCCCCGTTGCGCATGGCCCGTAGAACTGTATCGTAATATTTATCTTCAGAAACCACCACTACCTGGGTCATGGGCAAGTCCCTGCGGATCATTTCAGTTAGATTAAGCCCGTTCACATCAGCCAGGTTGATATCAACAATGGCAACTTCTGGCTTGCTCTCACGGATCTCATGAATAGCTTCCTGACCCGTGCGTACATCCTTCAATATCTCGACATTGTCCATTAAGTTCAGCAGCTTGCGCAGCTGCTTGGTGACTTGGGGAGTGCTTTCCACGATCAATACTCGGATTCGTTCTTGAG
>Ga0114946_10002166_pt1 | contig 13497 bp, 13 predicted proteins | sample WalLakDeSediment_FD_88676 | JGI IMG/M metagenome (GOLD analysis project Ga0114946, IMG submission 88676) | Lake sediment microbial communities from Walker lake, Nevada to study Microbial Dark Matter (Phase II) - Walker Lake 11/02/13 Deep Sediment | ecosystem: Environmental > Aquatic >...
ACCATGCCGTCCAGCGGCTGGCCGGGCTGCACGGCCTCGGGACCCTTCGGCGGGCGGGCGCAGGGCGGGATCGGACGCGGGAACGGCGCCTTGTGGCGGAAGCCGCCGGGACGGTCGATGGTCCCCAGCAGCGACATCAGGATGGCCAGTGCACGGATGGTGTGGAAGCCGTTGGAATGGGCCGCCAGGCCGCGCATGGCATGGAACGAGACCGGGTTGCCGGTCACGCTGTCGTGCTCCACGCCCCAGGAATCGGTCCAGGCGATCGGCAGCTCGATGCGCTGGTCGCGGGCGGTCACGCCCATCTCGTGCGCCAGGCGCCGGATCGTGTCCGCCGGGATGCCGGTAATGCGCGCTGCCCACTCGGGGGTGTATTCCTGCACCCGGTCCTGCAGCAGCTGGAAGGCCGGCTTGGCCGCTGTGCCGTCCTGTAGCCGGAATTCGCCGAGCAGGTAGGGGTCGGCGTCCGGGGTGTGGGTGACCACGGCGCGGTCCGATTTCCGGTCCCACCAGAGCTTGTCCTGCGGGTCGTAGCAGCCCTCCTCCTCGTCCCCGGCGACCTCGGAGCGCAGGAACATGCCGAACTCGTCGTTCGCTTCGTCCACGTTCACCAGCTGGCCGGCGTTGCTGTAACGCACCAGGAAGTCTCGGTCGTACAGGCCCTTGGCGATGATCTCGTGGATGATCGCCAGGAGCAGGGCGCCGTCGGTACCCGGGCGGATCGGCACCCACTCGTCGGCGATGGCCGAATAGCCGGTACGCACCGGGTTGACGGAGATGAAACGGCCGCCGTCGCGCTTGAACTTGGAGATCGCGATCTTCAGCGGGTTGGAATGGTGGTCCTCGGCAGTGCCGATCATCACGAACAGCTTCGAGCGCTCAAGGTCGGGGCCGCCGAACTCCCAGAATGATCCGCCGATGGTATAGATCATGCCAGCAGCCATGTTCACCGAGCAGAAGCCGCCGTGCGCCGCATAGTTCGGGGTGCCGTACTGCTTCGCGAACAGTCCGGTGAGGGCCTGCATCTGGTCGCGGCCGGTGAACAGCGCGAACTGTTTCGGGTCGGTTTCGCGGATCCTGCCCAGGCGCTCGGCGAGGGTGTCGAAGGCCTCGTCCCAGGAGATCGGCTCGAACTCGGCGGCGCCACGCTCGGCACCCTGCTTGCGTCGTAGCGGCTGGGTCAGCCGGGCCGGGGAGTACTGCTTCATGATTCCGGAGGAACCCTTCGCGCAGATGACCCCCTTGTTGATCGGGTGATCGGGATTGCCGTCGATGTAGCGCACCTCCCCGTCGCGCAAATGCACGCGGATGCCACAACGGCACGCGCACATGTAACAAGTGGTATTTTTGACTTCCTGCGAGGGGGTCTGTGCCATTATCAACAGCGCCTTGAATGATTAGTAAATTACGATATACTCCGGCCAGTATGCAGTCCCGGGGTGGACCCGACAAGGCAAATTTTTTTATCCATGCATAAACACCCAAGGAGCGTGGACATGGGCGAGCCGATCCCCGATTTCACCCAAGACGAGCGTCATTCCGTCACCCGGACCCTGCTGGAGCGCTGCATGCACTGGCATCCCACTCGAGAGCGGGCGTTCATGCGCCTGTCAGGCGGCCTTTGCGCGGTCGCGAACGGCGGCAAGCGGGGCAGCACATGAAGGTCTGCATCGTATCGGACAGTCACGACCGCGGCCCGATGCTGGCGCGGGCGATCGAGGCCGGCGCCGCCGAGGGCGCCGAGGCGGTGATCCACTGCGGCGATCTGATCGGCGGGAACACCCTGAAGGCCTCGCTGAAGCTGGGCCTGCCGATCCACGCGGTGCACGGCAACAACCTCGGTGATCCGGTCGCGATCTCGCGCATTGCTCACCAGTCCAACGGCCTGCTGACCTATTACGGGCACGATGGGATCATCACCCTTGGCGGCCGGCGCATCTTCGTGACCCACTACCCCCACTACGCCCACGCGATGGCCTGCACGGGCGACTACGACCTCGTCTGTTGCGGGCACAGCCACGAACCCGAGATACGGCAACAGCCCCACGTGCAGAACGGTTCGACCTGGGTCGTGAACCCCGGTACCGTCGCCGGTCTCGGTGCTCCCGAGGCCACCTGGGCCCTGGGCGACCTCGAGAGCATGACCTTCGAGATCCGTCTGACGCCGGAAGAGGTCACGGTCTAGGTCTCGGTCTGGGGTCGGGGCTGCGCCGGAGGCCGCGCAGCCGGGACGCCGTGGACACTTCCCTGTGGGCTTGAGCGCCGTTAGGTCGCCGAGAGGGCTCGCCTCCCACAAGGGACGGCCGAACACTGGGCCCCGGAGTCTGGGCAGTGCCACGCTCGGACCGGCCTTTTATCCACAATGGGAGGGCCGGCTTGTCAGCGTGCGTCCAGCAGGGCATCTTTGAAGGCATTCCCTGGATGGAGAGGACGCGATGACCGCAGAAAACCCGCACAAGCCCCTGCCTTCACGCAAGGCGGACCCCGGAACCGGCCTCCAGCAGGTGACCGAGGGCGCGCCCCAGGTGACGATGTCATCCTCGGCGCTGTGCGTGATGACCGACTTCCGAAAGGTTCGGGTGGCCACCATCGGTCCCGATGCCACACTGAGCCAGGCGACCGAGGAAATGATCGCCCGCGGCGTCCGTCTGCTGATCGTGGTCGAGGCGGAGCGCGTGCTCGGGCTGATCACCGCGCGCGACACCCAGGGGGAACGACCGATTCAGATCGTGCACGAACGGGGAGTGCGATACCCCGACCTCAGGGTGCGCGACCTGATGGCTCCGCTCGAGACCATGGATCTTCTGGATCTGGGCCGCGTGATGCATGCCGAGGTGGGAGACATCGTCGCGACGCTGAAAAACTGGGGGCGGCAGCACGCACTGGTTGGGGAAAGGGACCCGGGCACCGGTACGATGCACATCCGAGGGGTCTTTTCGGCCACCCAGATCGGCCGCCAGTTGGGCCTGCAGGTGCAGACCTTCGATGTCGCCCGGACCTTCGCGGAGATCCAGGCCGCCTTGTCGAAGGCCTATTGAACGGGGTCCCGGACGACTGCGGGCGGGGAGGCCCTGCCCGCAGTCACCGGAGGTTCCCTTATTTCTGATCGAGGCTCTGGTAGTAGTCCATCAGGATCTGGGCCACTTCTGGGCGGGAGAATTCGGGCGGCGGTGCCTCGCCACGGCCCAGCATCTCGCGCACCTTCGTGCCGGATAGAAGCACGAAATCCTCCTTGGTGTGATCGGGCACGTCGCGCATCATCACGACGCGGTTGAGCTTCTTGGAGTAGGCGGTGTGGTCGGCGCGGAAGATCTCGATCTCCAGGGCGTCGGGAGGTACGTCGGTGTCGAAGATGGTCTGGGCGTCGAAGGCCCCGTAGTAGTCACCGACCCCGGCGTGGTCGCGACCGATGATGAAGTGGGTCGCTCCCATGTTCTGGCGGAACAGCGCGTGCAGGACTGCCTCGCGGGGTCCTGCATAGAGCATGTCGAAGCCGTAGCCGGTGATCATCACCGTGTTGGGTGGGAAATAGAGTTCGGCCATCTTGCGAATGGCGGCGTCACGCACCGGGGCCGGGATGTCGCCTGCCTTCAGCTTGCCCAGCAGCATGTGGATCACCACGCCGTCGGTCCCCAGCTGATCCATCGCCATGCGGCACAGCTCCTCGTGGGCGCGATGCATCGGGTTGCGGGTCTGGAACGCCACCACCTTTTTCCAGCCCCGCTCGGTGATCTCGTTGCGGATCTCGACGGCAGTGCGGAAGGTGTCGGGGAAGTCGTCCTGGAAGTAGGAGAAGTGCAGCACCTGAATGGGGCCCGAGACGCAGATGCGACCGACAGTGTTGAAGGCCGCGACACCGGGGTGTTCGGGGTCGGTGGTGCCATAGACCTTCTGGGTCATGAACTCCATCTGTTCGGGGGTGAACTCCTCGATCGCCTCGACGTCCTGAATGGCGAGGACCGGGTTGCCCTCCATGTTGGGGTCACGCAGGGCGATCCGCTTGGCTCCCCTGATGGCGTCGGCATTCTCCAGCAGGTTGACGACCGGTACCGGGAAGAAGAGACCGACGGTGGTCCTCATGTTTTCGGCGCAGCCCATGGCGTCGCCGACATTCATAAAGCCGGTGAGCGGAGTGAAGTAGCCGCCCCCCATCATCACGGCGTTACCGGCGGCAGCAGAGCTGATCACCACGGAGGGGAGGGTTTCGGCCTCCTGCATGAGGGCATGGTGTTTTTCGGTATCGTAGATGAAGAGGGGTTTCAGGCTGTCCGCGCCGTGTGGTTTGATCATGGGGCTCTATCTCCTGCCAAATTTGGACGTTGAGGTTGGATGGTCAGCGGCCTCGCCGCATTGTGGGTTGTGGACCGGTCGCCTTCTGCCGCGCCGGTTTTCACGAGGACAAACGGCGTAAACGTAGCACAAGACGCGCCAAAACGGGCCCGGAATTTCAATTAGCCGCACTTAACGGGCGGCAGCCATTCCTGGCGCCATCGAGGTGTACCCGCGAGTACCTGGCGGGATGGCCCGTCGCAATCGCGGCGCTGACCCGAATCGGGCGGGACGGCTCCACCGCATGCGGTACCAGCCGGATTCAGGGCTGCCGGCCTCGGGTTCCGGCCGGTCTTTCCGCGGTTCCGACAGCCTTGACCGGCGGCGTCTCCGGGTCAATACGGCTCCCACGCATAAACCCAGCTTATGGGCCATCAAGAAACTTTGATTTGATTCAAAATTTGCCATACCCCAGACTCGCTGAGTCATTTATGAGACACCGAGGAGACCTCAGCCCGTGATCACTAGCAACCCCTTTGCCGAACTTGCCGCTGTCATTCCGCCGGCCGCAATGCAGACCTACGTCGTGCTGATGGTCCTCCTGGCCGCCGGCGGGACGATTCTCGACATCCTCCACAAGAAGAGCGCCAAGTACTTTTTTGAGAACGCCAAAAAAGCCCAACAGAACGCCACGCGCAGCGTCAGCGGCGGTGAAAAGGTCGGGATCGCGCTCAAGACCGTTGGAAAGGAGGTTCTGACCTCGGGCGAATTCGACAACCAGCAGCGTCGGATGTCCCACCTCCTGACGATGTATGGCTTCATCCTCCTGGTTGTCACGACCATGGTCCTGATCTTCGGCTACCCGGCTGGCCCGGCGCCCGCGATCATCCCTCTGCTCTGGCACCTGGGTGCACTGATGCTCGCCGGGGGCGGTTACTGGTTCTGGTTCGGCATCCGCGTCGACGTCTCCTCGGAGGGCCATCCCTGGTACCGCGTGGAGCGTGCCGACCTGTTCATTCTTTCGCTGCTCGCGACCGCGACCTTTGCCCTCTTGTGGTCGTTCACCCAGGGCGCCGGAGCCATCGGCTGGCTATTCTTTGTCCTCTTCGTCGCTGCCACCACCGCCCTGTTCGGCAGCGTCTACTGGTCCAAGTTCGCCCATATGTTCTTCAAGCCCGCCGCGGCTTTTCAGAAGCGCATCACCAAGGCTGACGGCTCGGCGGAGAATCTGCCCACCATTAGCCGCGCTGAGCCTGAACAGCAGCAGCGGCATTCGATGGAACTGCTGCGGGATGCGCCCATGGACATGGGCTTGGGCATCAAACGCGAAGCGCCCAACCACTACTAAGCCAGTCAACTGATCAACAGAATTGATCGAGGATTACCCATGCCAACTTTCGTATACATGACCCGTTGTGATGGCTGTGGATACTGCGTCGATATCTGCCCTTCAGATATCATGCATATCGACAAGACCTATCGTCGTGCCTACAACATTGAGCCCAACATGTGCTGGGAGTGCTTTTCCTGCGTGAAGGCCTGCCCGCACGACGCCATCGACGTGCGGGGCTATGCCGACTTCGCTCCGCTGGGAAGCAGCGTGCGCGTGAAGCGCGACGAGGAGAAGGGCACCATCGCATGGAGGGTCAAGTTCCGGGATGGTCGGGAGAAGAATTTCCTTTCCCCGATCACGACCAAGCCCTGGGGCAAGCACATTCCGAAACTTGCCGAGGTTCCTGCGCCGAGCAAGGAAATGCGGGACAGCGAACTGCTTTTCAACGAGCCCAAGTACATCCGCCTGGATGACGGTGATCTGTATTCGCTCAAGGATGCTGGTCTGAAGCTGAAAGAAGGGGTGTACTACTGATGGCATACGAGACGGTCGTTGAAGACAACATCGATATCCTGGTCTGCGGCGCAGGTCTGGGTGGCACGGGCGCAGCCTTTGAAGCGAGATATTGGGGGCAGGACAAGAAAATTGTCATTGCCGAAAAGGCCAATATCGACCGGTCTGGCGCTGTGGCCCAGGGTCTGTACGCAATCAACTGCTACATGGGCACCCGCTGGGGTGAGAACAACCCTGAAGACCACGTCCGCTACGCGCGGATCGACCTGATGGGCATGGTGCGCGAGGACCTGCTGTTCGACATGGCGCGTCACGTCGACTCCGCCGTGCACCAGTTCGAGGAGTGGGGTCTGCCGCTGATGCGCGATCCCAAGACCGGTGGCTATCAGCGCGAAGGCCGCTGGCAGATCATGATCCACGGCGAGTCCTACAAGCCGATCGTCGCCGAGGCCGCGAAGAAATCCGCAGACAAGGTTTTCAATCGCATCTGTGTGACGCACCTGCTGATGGACGAGTCCAAGGAGAACCGGGTTGCCGGTGCCGTGGGCTTCAACGTCCGGACCGGCAACTACCACGTCTTCAAGTCGAAGGCGGTCATCGTCGCTGCTGGCGGCGCGTCCATGATCTTCAAGCCGCGTTCCGTCGGCGAGGGTGCCGGCCGGGTCTGGTACGCACCGTGGTCTTCCGGCTCCGCCTACGGGCTCCTGATCGACGCGGGCGCCAAGATGACCCAGATGGAGAACCGCATCGTACTGGCCCGCTTCAAGGACGGCTATGGTCCGGTTGGTGCGTACTTCCTGCACCTCAAGACCCGTACGCAGAACTGCAATGGCGAAGAGTACGAGTCCAAGTGGTGGCCGCAGTTGCAGGAAATGGTCGGCAAGGAGTATCTGGATCCGGAGGTCTCTCACGCGACCCATCGGCCCATTCCGACCTGCCTGCGCAACCATGCGTTCATCAACGAGGTGAATGCGGGTCGTGGCCCGATCCACATGATCACCATGGAAGCATTCCAGGACCCGCATCTCGAAGAGGTGGGCTGGGAGAACTTCCTTGGCATGACCGTCGGTCAGGCCGTTCTCTGGGCCGCCACCGATGTCGACCCCAAGAACGAAAACCCTGAGTTGACCACGTCCGAGCCTTACGTGATGGGTTCGCATGCCACCGGCTGCGGCGCCTGGTGCTCCGGTCCGGAGGACATCTCGCCCCCCGAGTATTTCTGGGGCTACAACCGCATGACGAGCGTGGAAGGCCTCTTTGGCGCCGGCGATGCCGTTGGCGGGACGCCTCATGCTTTCTCGTCCGGGTCGTTCACCGAAGGTCGTTTGGCGGCAAAAGCGGCCTGCAAGTACATCGATGACGGCAAGGCCAAGGGTATTCGTGTTTCGGACAAGCAGATCGAGGACCTGAAGGCCAAGATCTACAAGCCGATGGAGCACTACAAGATCTACCGCAACGAAGTGGTTGCAGGTTCGGTCAACCCGAACTTCATCAACCCGCGGCAGGGTCTGGATCGCCTGCAGAAATTGATGGACGAGTACTGTGGCGGCGTGACCGTTAGCTACATGACCAACGAGAAGCTGCTCAACATCGGCCTCAAGAAGATGAAGGTTCTTGAAGAGGATCTGGAAAAGCTTGCAGCGGAGGATTTTCATGAGCTGCTGCGCGCCTGGGAACTCAGGCACCGCGTACTGACCTCGGAAAGTGTTTTTCAGCACACCCTCTTCCGCAAGGAAACCCGTTGGCCGGGTTATTACTACCGTGGCGATGTGATGAAACTCGACGACGAGAACTGGCACGTTCTCACCGTATCCCGTCGTGATCCGAAGACGGGCGAGTACACCATGGAGAAGGCGCCGTGCTATCACCTGGTCGGCACCGACGAGTGATCGCCACCTGCGGCGGGGACGCTGCATCCCCCGCCGCATCTTCAGGAATCAGGGAAGACCAACGCGCTCTTGCGTTGGTCTTCTTTTTCAGTCGCCACGTCCAGGACTTTCAACATGACTAGCGCAGATGACGCTTCGGCAACCCCGGGTTCGCCGATGAACATCATCGAGCACTCCGATGAGGAGATCACGGCATTCGCCCACCCCATGTGGAGCGACCTGATCAAGCATTCCAACGAGGGTGACTACGGCAAGTTCACCAGAAAATTCTCCTACAATCTGGTGTTTGGCCTCAATGAGGTCGAGGTCGGTAACCAGTTCGTCAAGAGCGAGCTGACCCGGAGCCTGAGCGACGATTGGGATTTTCTCGGCATCATTCGCCGGGGCGAACACGTCACGGTGCTGTACCGGGTCAGAAGTACCAAGAAGGCGGGCGAATGGCTCGGGCGCATGGTTCTCGGTTACGAGGAAGGGGAAGTGCGGATTTTCGGTGCCTCCATTTTCTGATGCTACGGACCCTGTGATGACAAAAGACGTTATCGAGAACAGCAAGTACGTTGAATTGACCTATGAGGTCATTGACAGAAAGTCACGCCAGATACTGACCGCAGTTGAGTTCCCGTTGGGTTACGTCCACGGCGTCAACGAAATATTGTCGCCCACGGTGATGGCTGAGTTGGAGGGTAGGTCGACGGGTGACGTCATCGAGGTGCGGATCGACTGCAACGCCATCTACGGTCCGCGGGATGAGTCCCTGGTGATTACCGATCACATCGAGAACGTTCCCGAAGAGTACCGCGAGGTTGGCACCTCCATCCTGATGGAGAACGACCAGGGGCAAACCAAGAGCTTTCTGGTAACCAGGGTCGATGACGCCAGCGTGACGATCGATGGCAATAACCCGCTGTGCGGTAGGGATGTGATTTTCAAGCTGGAAATCCGCCTGGTTCGCGATGCGACCGACGAGGAGATCCAGCACGGAGGCAAAATCGAGACGGGCCCTGACATCAGCAGCGGCCGCATGAAACCCATCTGAAGTGTGGGCGAACCATCCCTGCAGGGTGTGCCGGAGTCGTCCGGAAGGGTAACGCGGTGCCTTGCGGAGGCGGTGGAAATTTTGCCGGAGCTGCAGCGCATGGTCCCTCTGCTCGAGGGCCTTCGTACCGGCGGGGTTCGTGTGCAGCCCGGTTTGTCAGTGAGTTGGGGGGCTGACGTCGGCGTTTCCATACCCCCTTTTTCGATTGCAACGAGGTGAATCATGAGTGGACCAGCCGCAAAAAAACGCCCTGAAGTTCCGGATGGCAAGACCCGCTATCTGACGACCCGGCAGAAAGAGCCGACCGAAAAGGGCTACATCGGGTACGACACCATCTGGGAATCGTTCCAGAAAGAGGCCGAGTACCAGACGCCCAAACGGCCCTGAGCTCGGCGGCCGCGCGAGACCGGCGGGTCGCGCGGCCGGCTTTAACCCTCAAGGCGAGCGAGGGGCTGCCCCCGATCATGAAGGCCCCGGGGGCTTTGGCGGCTGGAGCGTAGGGCGGAACGCAGGACCTCCGGCACGGTCTTCCGGCCGTGCTGGGTTTGCTATCGACCGTGTGCGGACTTTCCGGAGACCGCTCCAGCGCGGAGACCAGCATCATGCACGAGTACAGCCCGCTCGACGATCTGGGTGGAACGCCCTCGCAAGGGTCCGGATCTTTCGTCCCGGAGGCGCTCGGAATCTGTCTTTGCTGGCGCAGTGGGGGCGTGGATCACCGCGACTGCCGGGTCGTGCCGCGACCGGAGCCGGCGAGACAGTCTCCCGGGCTGCGGCAGTTGTTTGGCAATGCGGCGAGCGGGGGCCCGTTGACGAAGGCCATTGGGCCCGGCGAATTGCTTCCCGATTGGAATGAAGACCTGCTCCGCAGTGTTCCGAAAGGGTTCTTCCGGCGTACCCGGGGCGGGGCCGCTGTTCAACCCAGGGCCGGGCGTTTTTATCCGGGGCATTTTCTTGCCGGGGCACCGGGGGTTCCGGAGGACTCTACCGCATTCCGGATCGCCGCGATCCGTCCGGACGGTGTGATGACCGTCGACTTCAATCACCCCTTGGCGGGGATCGACCTGGAGCTGGAATTCCGGGTGGTCAATAGCGACCCGCCGGGAAGTCCGCCGGGAGACCTGGGCAGGGCCGCCGTGATGAACGGGCCTGGCATGCAGGCGCGCTGGCGTGACCAGCCGACCGACTTCCTTGCCCACGAGGCCTTGGCGAGGGCCGATGACCGCCCGGATTCCGCCTTTTACGCGTTCCCCAGAATGGTGCAGCACCTGGACGATACTGCCCTGGAGCGAATTCGACACCTCTACCGCCGTTTGTTACCCGAGGGCGCATCGATCCTCGACCTGATGAGCAGTTGGACCTCCCACCTGGATCCGGAGCTTGCACCGCAGCGGGTTGCCGGTCTGGGCATGAACCCGGACGAGCTGGCGGCGAACCCTGTGCTGACCGAGCGGGTGGTGCACGATCTGAACACCGATCCCCGGCTGGCCTGGCCCGATGCGAGTTTCGACGCAGTGATCTGCACGGTATCGGTCGAGTATCTCACCAGCCCGGTCGAGGTCTTCCGCGAGATCCGTCGGGTGCTGCGCCCCGGTGGCCGTTTCGTGGCAACGTTCTCGAACCGGTGGTTCCCGCCGAAGGCGATCGCGGTGTGGGCGGAGCTGCACGAATTCGAGCGCATGGGTCTGGTGCTGGAGCTCTTCCTCCGGGCCGGTGGCTTCACTGGGCTCGGGACCTGCTCCCTGCGCGGGTTGCCGCGTCCGCCCGGTGACCAGTATGCCGACCGCCTGGCTACGTCCGACCCGGTGTACGCGGTGTGGGGTGGGGCCCGCTGACGAAATCGGGACTGGGGGTGCCGAGGCAGCCCCAGTGAACGGCTGCGTCAGGAGGAGGTGGGGGGTGACCTGCGCGGTGGGCCGCGGCGATTGCCCGGGCCGCCCGCACCCCGCCCGCGGCCCCCGCCACCGCGAGGGCCGCCACGACCGCGCTCTTCGGGCTTGCGCCGTGGCCGTGGCGCCGGGCGGTTGAGTTGCTGCGGCAGGTCCTCGGGGTACAGCATCTCGGTCGGAATCCGGCCGCCCAGGTAGGTCTCGATGTCCGGGAGATAGAACGCGGAGTCTTCGCAGCCGAAGCTGATTGCGTCTCCGGCGGCTCCGGCGCGGCCCGTGCGGCCGATCCGGTGCACGTAGTCCTCGCCCGATTGCGGCAGGTCGAAGTTGAAGATATGGGTCACGTCGGGGATGTGCAGGCCGCGAGCGGCCACGTCGGTGGCCACGAGGTAGGCGTACTGCCCCTCCGCGAACTGGGCCAGGAGACGCGTGCGCTTGGTCTGCGGCACGTCCCCCGAGAGCAGGGCGGCATGAAGATCGTTCGCGTTGAGCCAGTCGCAGACGCGCTCCGCCCAGTGCTTGGTGTTCACGAAGACGATGGCGCGCTCGGGCTTCAGCTTTCTTGCCAGACCGATCAGCAGCGGGATCTTCTGGTCGTTGGCGGGATAGTAGATCACCTGGTTGATGTTGTCGGCCGTGACCGTCTCGGCCTCGACCTGCACTTTCTCCGGGTTGTTCATGTGTTCGTACGCCAGTTCCATCACGCGCCACGAGAGCGTGGCCGAAAACAGCATCGACTGGCGTTCCGAGGGCGGGGCACAGCGGCGCAGCAGGTAGCGGATGTCCTTGATGAACCCGAGGTCGAACATGCGGTCAGCCTCGTCGAGGACCACCACCTCGACCCGCTTCAGGCCGAACACGTGCTGTTTGTGGTAGTCGATGATCCGGCCCGGCGTCCCGATCAGCACGTCGGCGCCGGCGCCGAGTTCCTCGCGCTGCTGTTCGTAGCCGGTGCCGCCGTAGGCGAGGGCGAACTTCAGCCCCGTGTGCCTGCCCAGCAGCAGGGCGTCCTTGTGGATCTGTATGGCCAGTTCGCGGGTGGGTGCGAGCACCATCATGCGCACGTCGTTGGCCCGCCGGTCTTCGGCCGGCGGACGGCGCAGCAGGCGGTTGAAGGCTGCGACCAGGAAGGCGGCGGTCTTGCCGGTGCCGGTCTGGGCCTGGCCGGCGACGTCGTGCCCGGCGAGCGCGATGGGAAGGGTTTCGGCCTGGATCGGCGTGCAGTACTCGAAACCCGCGTCCCGGACGCCCTGAAGTACGGGTTCAGGAAGGTCGAAGCCTTCGAAGCGGATGCTGGACTTGTCGGCCGCGGTCATGTGTCTCCCATGGGCAGGATACCCGGTAAACTTGAATTCACCCGTGAATCTGGCGGATAGTACGGGGTAACGGAGGGTGCGCATTCCGTGCCCCGCAGCCAATCGACGAGGATACGGAGTGAGCGAAAACATTCATCATATCTCGGATGCCAGTTTCGAGGACGAAGTCCTGAAATCGGACCGGCCAGTGCTCGTGGATTACTGGGCCGAGTGGTGCGGGCCCTGCAAGATGATCGCCCCGATTCTCAACGAGATTGCAGAAGAATACGACGGTAAACTAAGGGTTGCCAAACTCAACATAGACGAAAACCCCGCCACGCCCCCCAAATATGGAATCCGCGGTATCCCCACGCTGATGCTGTTCAAGGACGGTGACGTCGAGGCGACCAAGGTCGGTGCGCTGAGCAAATCCCAGCTGACCGCCTTTCTCGACCAGCACCTCTGAGGCCCGGTCCGGCCGCTTTTTCGCGGCCGGCGACCACACCCGCTTTACCTTCCATTGTAATAACGCTTGCCTGATCGCTCGGGCTCCCCTATATTCGGAGGGTGCGCCCCCTTGGCGGCGCGCCCCGCCCCCCTCAGAAGCCCACCGCAACCAAACCGGCTGCCGGGCTATCCCGCATCTACTCACGTCTGAACAGCACCCAATGAACCTCACCGAATTGAAGCAGAACACGGCTGCAGAGCTTGTGGCCATGGCCGAGACCCAGGGCATCGAGAACATGTCCCGCGCCCGCAAGCAGGACATCATCTTCGCCCTGCTGAAGGCCCACGCCAAGAACGGCGAGCCGATCTTCGGCGACGGGGTGCTCGAGATACTCTCCGACGGCTTCGGCTTCCTGCGCGGAGCGGACAGCTCCTACCTGGCGGGCCCGGACGACGTCTACGTCTCGCCCAGCCAGATCCGGCGCTTCGGCCTGCGCACCGGGGACACCATCTCCGGCAAGATCCGACCGCCCAAGGACAGCGAGCGCTACTTCGCGCTGCTGAAGGTCTCGGAGATCAACTTCGAGCCGCCCGAGGCGGCCCGGCACAAAGTGCTGTTCGAGAACCTGACTCCGCTGCACCCGAACCAGCGCATGCGCATGGAGCGCGGCAACGGCTCCACCGAGGACATCACCGCACGCGTGATCGACATGGTCGCCCCCTTCGGCAAGGGCCAGCGCGGCCTGATCGTCTCGCCGCCGAAGGCCGGCAAGACCCTGATGCTGCAGAACATCGCCCAGAGCATCGCCACCAATCACCCCGACAG
>Ga0114946_10002168_pt1 | contig 13492 bp, 9 predicted proteins | sample WalLakDeSediment_FD_88676 | JGI IMG/M metagenome (GOLD analysis project Ga0114946, IMG submission 88676) | Lake sediment microbial communities from Walker lake, Nevada to study Microbial Dark Matter (Phase II) - Walker Lake 11/02/13 Deep Sediment | ecosystem: Environmental > Aquatic > Freshwater...
CCTAGCTGCTCTGCTACTGGTTACCTTCTCAGCGGCGAGCGCTGGCGCCGATGGTCACTCGGTCGGAGGGCGCCACGGGAACCACCCGCCCAGCGCGGTGTCGGATGGGGAGCGGGTGACGGTGACGCTCGTCATCGTGGGGGGACAGGCGCAGGTGCAGCGGGCGACGCGGGGTGGCGCACCGGTGCGTGACGCGGCGTGCACGCTCCATGTGGTGCCGGTGCCGATCACGCCCGAGCTGCCGGCGCTCGGACTGCCGCCGCCCCCGTCGGACGACGCGTCGCCGTTCTGGCTGTTCTGCGGCGGGGCGCTCGTCGAGGGGTTCTGGGCCGCGCCGGGGGACGTGATCGACCTCGACGCCCTCGCCGCCGCCGAGGCCGCCCGGTACGTCGAGACCGTGCTCGGTCCGAGCCTCTCGGTGGCCGCCAACCCGCCGGCCTTCGCGCTCGTCGGCCTCCGCACCTGGCTGTGGGTCGACGGCTGGGATGGATCGACGATCAACGTCCCGGTGACCGCGCCCTGGGGCGCCTCCGTCACCGTCACCCTCGCCCTGGGACAGGTCGACTGGCAGTTCGGCGACGGCACGAGCCTGACCGCCGATCTGGGCCGTCCGTGGCCCGAGGAGTCGGCCACCACGCACGTCTACGAGCGCCTGCCCGAGGCCGGCGCGACGCCGGTCAGCGCCCGGGTGACCATCGCCGCGTCCTACTCCTACGCCGCGGTCGGCCCCATCGGGCTCGCCCCGCTGGTCACGACGGTCGAGCGCTCGCTCCCGCTCCGTGACGCCCAGGCGGTGGTCGGACGGGCCGGGAACACCTGAGGGCAGGCACCGGTTGACCCTCCCGACCCGAGGAGACGCCGTGCCCGATGTACCCGAGACCACCGTCGAGTTCTTCTGGCGCCCGGGGTGCGGGTTCTGCACGATGCTCGACCGTCGCCTCACCACCGCGGGCCTGCCCCTCGCCAAGCGGAACATCTGGGAGGACCCCGACGCCGCGGCGATCGTGCGCTCCGTGGCCCGCGGCAACGAGACCGTCCCCACCGTGCGCGTCGGCCCGGTGGCGATGGTGAACCCGAGCGCGCGGGCGGTCCTCGATGCGGTGGCAACCCACGCGCCGCACCTGCTCCCCGCCACGTGAGCGCGACCCCACCGGTCCACGTCGAGCCGGCCTCACCCGACACCCCCCGCTACACGCACGATCCCGCCCTGCGGCGCCGGTTCGAGGTCCACCTCGCCGCGTTCGACCGCCGACACCGCCCGCCGGCCGGGTCCGGACAGCTCCGACGCGCCGCCGTCGCGCTCACCATCGTCGACACCGGCGACGGAACCGCCGCCCTCGTGCTCACCCGCCGGGCGGCGACGCTCCGCGCCCACGCCGGCCAGTGGGCGCTGCCCGGCGGTCGGGTCGATGAGGGCGAGGACGCGGTCGGGGCCGCCCGGCGCGAGCTCGCCGAGGAGGTCGGGCTGCACATCGGCGCCGCCGACGTGCTCGGCCGCCTGGACCCCTACCCCACCCGGTCCGGCTACTCGATCGAACCGGTCGTGGTCTGGGGCGGACGGCCCGACGCGATCGCGCCGAGCCCCGACGAGGTGGCGTCGGTCCACCTCGTCCCGCTCGGCGAGCTCGACCATCCCGACGCCCCCCGGTACGTGACGATCGCCGAGAGCGACCGGCCCGTCGTGCAGATGCCGATCGCCGGCGACCTGATCCACGCGCCCACGGCAGCCGTCGTCCTCCAGCTCCGCGAGGTGGCGCTGCACGGGCGGGCCACGCGCGTCGACCACCTCGAACAGCCGGTCTGGGCCTGGCGGTAGCGCCTCGGCGGCCGACGCGCCTCAGCGGCGGGAGGGAGCCCCAGCGACCGCCGCGTCGATCGACTCGACGAGCACCTCGACCATGGTGTCGAGCTCCTCGTCGGTGACGGTGAAGGCGGGTCCGAACATCACCGCGTCCTGCACCACTTCGCCCGACCCGGCCGGGTAGATCCACACATCGCGGTGCAGGGCCTCGGTGACGACCCGGCGCCCGATCCCGGCCGCCGCCGGGAACCGCTCGCCGGAGGCGGCGTCGGCCACGAGCTCGACGCCCATCATCAGCCCGAGCCCCCGCACCTCCAGCACGTGGGGGTGGTCGGCCAGCGCGAACTCGAGTCGGCTCCTGAGCGCCGCGCCCTGGGTGGCGGCCCGCTCGACGAGGTGCTCCTCGTCGATGATCCGCAACACGGTGTCGGCCACCGCGCAGGCCATGTCCTGGGCCCCGTAGGTGAAGAACATGAGCGAGTCGCGGTTGGCGGCGATGGGGGCCATGACCTCGTCGGTCGCGTAGACGCCACCGATGGGGGCGTACCCGCCGGCGAGCCCCTTGCCCCCGACGACGATGTCCGGGTCGACGCCGAGGTGCTCGACGCCCATGCGCCGGCCCGTCCGACCGAAGCCGGTCATCACCTCGTCGGCGATGAACAGCACGCCGTGCTCCCGGCAGATCTCGCCCACCCGGCACCAGTAGGCCGCGTCGGCCACGAGCGCGGCGCCCGACGAGCCGACGACCGGTTCGGCGATGAACGCGGCCACGGTGTCGGCCCCGACCTCGCGGATCACCACGTCGAGCGCCTCGGCATCGTCCCAGGGGACGTGGGGCACGTCGAGCAACAGGGGCTCGAAGCCGGCCCGGCGGACGTCGTGGCCGCCGACGGCGAGCGTGGCGAGGGTGACGCCGTGGTACGAGGGCCGACGGCCGATCACCCGCCAGCGCGCGGTCCGCCCCGCGCTCAGGTGGTGCTGGCGGGCCAGACGGAGCGCGGTGTCGACCGACTCGGACCCGCCGCTCGTGAACCCGCCCCGGGTGATCGACGGCGGCATCCAGTCGTCGACCACCCGGTGCAGCAGGTCGACGCGGGCATCGGTGGGCCACGTCGGCACCACGTAGGTGATCTGCTCCATGGCCCGGGCCGCGACCTCGGCCACCTCTCGGCGGCCGTAGCCGATGTTGGCCACGACCGCGCCGCCGCCCGCATCGAGGATGCGCCGCCCGTCGTGGGTGAGGATGTGCCGGCCCTCGGTCGCGACCACGCGGAACGGCACCGGGCCGGGGACGAAGGGGTACCGCTCGGCGCGGGCCCGATCGGGCGCGATCACCGGGTGCCTCCTCCCCGGCGCGCCGCGCCCGGACCACCCGGGGCCGCGACGGAGCCGGCCACCGCGGGGATCACCGGCCCTCGCGGGGCGGGAAGGGCCACGAGGGCTTGGCGCGACGGGCCCAGCGCAGGGCCGGGTCGTCGTCGGTGTCGGGTTCGGGCTCGGCCGGCTCGTCGCCCGCGTCGTCGGTCGGCCAGGGGAGGTCGGCGAAGTAGGCGCCGCCGTCGGTGACGTCGGCCTCGTCGTCTCCCGCAGACACGGGGACAGCTTCCACGGCTCGCACCGCGCCGGGGGCCAGGTCGGCCGGGGAGTCGAACGACCGCCAGGCGACGCCTCCCTCCACCCGGAGCGCGGTGGGGTCGAACGGCGGCGGGGGGCCGTCGGACTCCTCCCCGTCGTGCTCGGTCTCGGCCGTGTCGTCGTCGGCGACACCGGCCTCGGTGACCAGGTCCGCGTCCGGCTCCTCGTCGTCAACCAGCTCGTCGCGACGGGCGTCGACCACCTCGTCCGGGTCGTCGACGAACAGGTCGGGGGCCACCTCGGGTTCGTCGGCCCCGGCCGCCGGCCCCCATCCCGCGGCAGCCTCCTCGTCGTCGTCGGCGGCGGCGGCCGCGACGGGCGCAGCCCCGGCATCGACGTCGACGTCGACGTACTTGGCGAACTCACCGAGGTCGGTGAAGTCGTAGAGCGACTCCGGGGTGGCCCCCACCGGCGCCGTCGCCGACGCGTCGGCGTCGAGATCGTGGCGCGCCAGCCGGGGCAGACCCCGCACGGTGGTGACGTTGGCGTCGATGAAGTCGAGCATCTCCTGACCGGTGGCCTCGTCCACCCGACGATCGGAGCGGACGACCTGGCCGAGGCCGAAGGCCCGACCCGGGAGCACGGCGCGCAGCTCGTCCTCGAGCTCGGCCAGCGGCACCGACGGGGACCGGAACACCACGAGGCGCCCGTACACGCCGAAGAAGTCGGCGGAGGTGGGATCGGCGGCCGCCCGCCGCGTGGCATCGGCGTCGACGACGAACACCCAGCCGGCGCCCAGCCGGAGCGGGAGCCCACCGATGAGGGTGCCGTCGTGCTCGATCACACCGTCGCTCGCGGCAGTGGGTGCGGGCCCGCTGACCAGGCCGGTGGGTCGGCTGAACGGGTTGACCACGCTGTGGACGCGCAACGTGAGGCCGCGCCACGTGGTCCCCCGCGTGCGATCGAGCTCGGCCGCGCTCCAGCTCTCGTCGGCCAGGGTCAGGGGACCGCCGAACGCCCCGGGCCGGAACACCCCGCCGTCGCGGCGGACGAAGACGGCGCGGTCGATGATCTCGAGGTCGGGCCGCGGTCGGAACCGGCCGAACACCACGTCGCCGAGCCACACGAGCACGGGGGCCACGGCGAAGCCGAGCAGGACCAGGGCGAACGTGACGAGGGCCCGGGGGACGGGGTCGACGGCGGCGACGAGCTCGACCACGACCGCGACGGTGACGAGCTGGACCTCGCCGTCGCTCGTGGCCTCGAGGGCGATCGTGATCTCCCCACGGTGCACGGCCGAGGCGGCGTCGGCGAAGGCCACGACCACGGGAACCTCGGCGCGGCTGCCGGCGGGCACGAGCTCGCAGGTGACGTCGGACTCGGCACCACCACCGAGCCGCACCGCGACCTCGCCGGAACCGCCGGGGATGTCGGCCGACTCGAGCCACACGCAGGCGTCGGCGTCGGGCGACGCGGAGACGGCCAGGACGCCGACGACCACGTCGGTGTCCTCGCCGCGCAGGCTGAGCTCGCGGGGCTCGAGCGACGATCCGGTCGCGGGCTCGGCGGACGCGGGTTCGCTCGCTGCCGGGGCGTCGTCGGCCGGTGCCGCGGCGGCGATCCCCGGCCCGGCCAGCCCGATCGTGGCGACGGCGACGAGCAGCGCGAGAGCCAGGGCGCGCCCGGCCCGCCGACGGTGGCGCCTCACCCGATGATCTCCGGGGCGAGAATCCACGCGTTCAGCACCGTGCCCACCACGGCCACGGCGAGGAGGACCCGGATCGCGACGCGGGCGGAGCGGGGCGGGTCGGCGTCGTGGGCCGGGACGGCGGCGACGTCGGCCCGACGGGAGGCGGTGAGCAGCACGACGGCCCCGATCGACGACACGAGGTAGCCGACGACGCTCGTGCCGACCGCTCCGGGCACGGCGAGGGCCACGCCGACCGCGCTGGCGAGGAGCGAGGCGAGGGCGAACTGCCGGCTCCGCTCGGGGAGGAACTCATCGAGCATCGACGGGGTCGGCCGCGTCGCAGTCCGGGCCGCGATGGATGCCTCGGGCTCGGTGGCCGACATGGAGGCGATCACCTCTCATGGTTGCGAAACGACGGACGGGCCGCAGTGCGACCAGCCCGTGAGGATACACCGGGTCCCCGTGGCCGCAGCCGGGCTCAGCCCGTCGGTTCCCCGGCACCGGTCCGGACGACGCCCGCCAGATGGCCGAGCAGCGCGGGGTTGCGGGGTCCGGCCCGCGACGCCAGGTCGACGGCCACGGGCAGGCGCTCGAGCCCGTCGGCACCGACCGGCCAGACGAGCAGCCGCCACCGCCGGGGGTGGTCGGCGTCGAGGACGATGGCCGTGGAGGAGTCGGCCGTCCAGGCCACACCGAGCGCCATCGAACCGACCGGCGCCCGGAACGCGCGCGTGCCGGCGCCGAGATCGACCACCACCAGCTCCCCGGCGTCGTCGAGCGCGCCCGACGCCACGAGGGCCAGGTGGCGGCCGTCGGGCGAGAACGCCGCAGCCGCCACCGACGCCCGCGGGCTCGAGCCGGCCGGCAACGGACGCACCGCCCCGGAGTCCACGTCCACCACGGCGAGCCCCGAAGGGCCGTCGGCGGGGGCCGGATCGGCCGCGGCGTCGAGCTCGACCAGGAGGTGACCAGGGCCGACGGCCAGCACGAGCACGTCGTCGGCGATCCGGCGGTGCGGCCCGCCGTCGGGGTCGAGGATCCACAGCCCGGCTCCGGCGGCGGTGCCGGGCCAGCGCACGAGCGGGCCCCGCCGGGTCGCCCCGAGCAGCGTCAGGCCCGCGGGCCGGGTCGACTCCCCGTCGGACACCACCACCCGACCCAGCGGGGCGAGCGTGGCCACGTCGAGGCGCCAGATCACGTCGGCGCCGGAGGGCGCGGTGCGGGCCCAGAGCGAGTGGCCGTCGGGATCGGGGACCACCTCGCGCACCGGCGCCCACTCGGCGCCGAGGGGCGCGGTGACGGCGACGCGACGGTCGACGTCGGCGTCGGCGTCGGTGGGGAGGAGCCGCAGCCCGATCCCGTCACCCCAGCCGATCGTCCGCCCGACGAGCGAGGCGCCCGCCGGGTTGTAGCCGGGCGCGTCGACCGCGGCCAGCTCGGGCGGACCCTCGATCCGCTGCACCGGTCCGCCGTCGAGGGGCACGAGCCACAGCGTGCGGGCGCCGGGGCCGACGAGCGCCACGGCGCCGGCGGGGAGACCGGGGGGCACGGGCCCCTCGATGCGGGCCACCAGGCCGTCGGCGCCGCGGTCGCCCGGCCCCGGCCCCGCCTCGGGTGGGGCCGGCGGTGGGTCCGGGGGTGGTGCGGCCCCGTCGTCGATCCCCCCGCCGGCGAGCCCGGCGAGGGCGAGGAGGCCGAGGGCACCGGCGAGGACGGCGGCCACCACCCACGGCAGCGCCCCGCCACCGGCGCGGACGACCGTGGTGGGCGGGCCACCGGGCCCGTCGGCCCCCGGTGGGGACCATGGCGTCGCGTCGGGATCGACCACCCCGAGCACGGTACCGGTGGGTCCGGTGAACGCCCTGATCGGGCCGCATCCACCGGCGCGGCCGGGGCCGGGACCATCCTGACGCGAGGACCGGGGCCCCACCGCCCCGCACGTCGAACACTCGTTCCCCCACTAGCATCGGTCCGTCCCCCATCATCCGCCTCCCGTCGGAGCCGTGCCGCATGACCCAGCAGGGAGAGCTCGAACTCCTCCCCTTCGCCCGCGAGGTGGTCGACGTGCCCGTCGCCGCCGAGATGAGCGAGTCGTTCCTCGCCTACTCCATGTCGGTGATCACGTCGCGGGCCATCCCCGACGTGCGCGACGGCCTCAAGCCGGTGCAGCGCCGGATCCTCCACGCCATGCACCAGATGGGCATCCGGCCCGACACGCCCACGCGCAAGTGCGCCCGGGTGGTCGGCGAGACCATGGGCAAGTACCACCCCCACGGCGACGCCGCCATCTACGAGGCGCTCGTGCGCCTGGGCCAGGACTTCACCCGCAACATCACCCTCGTCGAGCCCCAGGGCAACTTCGGCTCGCTCGACGACCCGCCTGCGGCCCAGCGCTACACCGAGTGCCGGCTCACCACCGCGGCGATGGACATGATCGGCGAGATCGCCGAGGACACGGTCGACTTCCGCCCCACCTACGACGGCGAGAGCAGCGAGCCGGTCGTGCTGCCCGGTCTGCTGCCCAACCTGCTCGTGAACGGCACGGCCGGCATCGCGGTGGGGATGGCCACGAACATGGCACCGCACAACCTCACCGAGGTGGCTGCGGCCATCGAGCTGGTGATGACCAGGCGCCGGCCCCGCCCCACGATCGACGAGCTGATGGCGGTCCTGCCCGCACCCGACTTCCCCTCGGGCGGCATCGTCATCGACGACGGGCTGCGCGAGGCCTACGAGACCGGTCGGGGCAGCGTGCGGATGCGGGCCACCGCCGAGGTCGTGCAGGTGTCGGCCCGCCGCCAGGGGATCGAGATCACCGAGCTGCCGTACCTGGTCGGGCCCGAGCGGGTGGTCGCCAAGATCAAGGAGCTGGTGATCGGCGGCCGCCTGCCGGGCGTCTCCGACGTGAAGAACCTCACCGACCGGGCCCACGGCCTGCGCATCCAGGTGGAGGTGAGGCCGGGCGTCAACCCCCGGGCGGTGCTCACCGAGCTGTACCGGCTCACCCCGCTGGAGGAGACCTTCGGCATCAACAACGTGGTGCTCGTCGGGGGTGTGCCCCGCACGCTCGGCATCTACGACCTGTGCCTGGCCTACGTGGAGCACCGCCTCGACGTGGTGGTGCGGCGCTCCCAGTTCCGCCTCGGCAAGGCCCGCGACCGGCTGCACATCGTCGAGGGCCTGCTGGTCGCGCTCGACGCCATCGACGAGGTCGTCCGCATCATCCGCGGCTCGCAGGACACCGCCGAGGCCCGGGCCACCCTCATGGAGCGGTTCTCGCTCTCGGAGATCCAGGCCACCCACATCCTCGACATGCCGCTGCGGCGCCTCACCGCGCTGGAGAAGCTGAAGCTCGTCGAGGAGCGCGACGAGCTCACCGCGCAGATCGCCGACCTCGCGGCGATCCTCGCCAGCGAGCCGCGACGCCGCACCCTGGTGCTGCGCGAGCTGCGCGACGTGGCCGATCGCCACGGGCGCCCCCGGCGCAGCCGGGTGATCCGGGCCGACCAGGTCGACGACGTGGCCCCCGCCGCCGCCGAACCGCTCGAGATCACCGACGACCCCTGCGCCGTCACCCTGTCCACCACCGGGCTCATCGGCCGGGAGCCGATCGACGGCGTGGCCAAGCCCACGCTCGGCCGCCACGACGTGCTCACGGCCCGGGTGGCGACGACCAACCACGCCACGGTGTTCGCCCTCACCGACACGGGCCGGGCCCTCGGGGTGCCGGCCATGGAGGTGCCCGAGGTCGCCGGGCGCAACCGTGGCGCGGCCGCCGCCGAGGTGGTCGGCCTGCTCCACGGCGAGTCGGTCGTGTCCGTCGTCGTCCCCGGTGAGCACCCGGTCGTGCTCGTCACCCGCGCCGGCGTGGCCAAGCGGATCAGCCCCGAGGAGCTGGCCGGCACCCGGTCGGGCGGCGGCGTCATCGGGCTGCGGGCCGACGATCGGCTCGTCGCCGCGTTCCCCGCTCCCGACGACGCCGAGCTGGTCGTCGTCGCCGACGACGCCCAGGTGCTGCGGACCGCGGTGAGCGGCGTCAGCGTGCAGGGGCGGGGGGCGGGCGGCGTCGCCGGGATGAAGCTCCGGCCCGGCACCGTGATCGTCGGCGCCGGTCTGGTCACCCCCGAGGCCGTCATCGCGTCGATCACCGACGCGGGCACGGCCAAGCTCACGCCCGTCGACGAGGTCCCGACCAAGGGCCGGGCCACCGGCGGCGTGCGCCTGACCCGGTTCAAGAACGAGCGGCGCCTGGTCGCCGCGGTCGTGGCGCCCCCGGACGCGCTCGTCGCCGTCGTCGGCCAGGCCGACGCGCCCACCCGCCCCGACCCCACCCCGATCGAGGTGCCCGTCCCCGTCACCCGCCGCGACGCCCCGTCCGGGGTCGCCGACGAGCGCGTGCTGGCCATCGGCACCCGGAGGTTCTGACGTGCCCCGCATCCGCCGCCCCGAGTCCGCCGGGTACGACGCCTCGCACATCCAGGTGCTCAAGGGGCTCGACGCGGTCCGCAAGCGGCCGGGCATGTACATCGGCGGCACCGGCTCCGACGGCCTCGCCCACCTGCTCTGGGAGCTCATCGACAACGCGGTCGACGAGGCCGCCGCCGGCCACGCCGGACGCATCGAGGTCACCTTCCACCGCGACCGGTCGATCGAGGTCACCGACGACGGTCGGGGCATCCCCATCGACATCAAGGACAAGGGCCGCACGGCGCTCGAGGTGGTGTTCACCGAGCTGCACGCCGGGGGCAAGTTCGGCTCGGGCGCCTACGCGGCCTCGGGTGGTCTCCACGGCGTGGGGGCCTCGGTGGTGAACGCGCTGTCCGACAAGCTCGTCGTGGAGGTCGACCGCGACGGCGCCACCTGGCGGCTCGGGTTCCTGGAGCGCAAGCCCGGCCGGTTCGAGGCCGACGGCTCGTTCACCCCCACGTCGACGCTCGAGAAGGTCAAGCGGACCGGCGCGGCCAAGACCGGTACGCGGGTGCGGTTCTGGCCCGACACCGAGATCTTCGACCCCGACGCCGCCATCGAGTACGCGTCGGTGCGCGAGCGCATCGCCCGGGTCTGCTTCCTCGTCCCCGGCCTGCGGATCCGCCTCGTCGACAAGCGCCCGGGCGGGGCGGCCGAGCCCGAGGAGTTCATCGCCAAGGGCGGTCTCGCCGACTTCGTCGACTACCTCTCGATCGGCGAGAACCTCACCGAGACGGTGCGGATCACCGGGTCGGGCACGTTCACCGAGAAGGTGGCCCACGGTGGATCGATGGCCGAGATCGAGCGCACGTGCACGGTCGACCTGGCCATGCGGTGGGTGAAGGGCTACGAGGCCACGGTGGTGTCGTTCGTGAACACCATCCCCACCCCCGAGGGCGGGACCCACGTGGCCGGCTTCGAGCGGGCCATGACCCGCGTCGTGAACGACGTGCTCCTCGCCGACCTGCGCAAGCTGGCCAAGCTGGCCAAGGAGGGCAAGGACAAGGCCACGAAGGACGACATCCAGGAGGGCCTCGTCGCCGCGCTCAAGGTGACGCTCCCCGAGCCCCAGTTCCGGGGCCAGACCAAGGAGGAGCTCGGCACCCCCCAGGTCCAGAACATCGTCTACGAGGCGGTGAAGGCCGGGTTCGCGGCGTGGATCGCCGGCGACGGCAGGAAGACCCACGTGGCCGCAGTGCGCGACAAGCTCGCCAACGCCGTCATCAACCGGGTCACGTCCAAGCAGGCCCTCGAGAACAAGCGCAAGGCGGCCAACCTCGGCAGCACCGGCATGCCCGACAAGCTCGCCGACTGCCGGACCCACGGACCCGACGCCGAGCTCGTCATCGTGGAGGGCGATTCGGCTGCCGGACCGGCCAAGCAGGGTCGTGACGCCGAGCGGGTGGCCGTCCTCCCCCTCCGGGGCAAGATCGTGAACGCGGGCAAGGCCACGCTCAAGCAGGTGCTCGACAACACCGAGGCCCAGGCCCTGATCACCGCGATCGGCGCGGGCTCGGGGAAGGACTTCGACCTCGACGCGGCCCGCTACGGGCGGGTGGTGATCCTGTGCGACGCCGACGTCGACGGCAGCCACATCCGCTGCCTGCTCCTCACGCTCTTCTACCACCACATGCGACCGCTGCTGGCGGCCGGCCGGGTGTTCGCCGCCCAGCCGCCGCTGTACACCACCAAGGTCGGCGGCACGCCGTACCGGGCCTGGTCCGATGCCGAGCGCGACCGCGTCACCGCCGAGCTGTGCCGCGGCACGAACCGCAAGCCCGAGAACATCGAGTGGATGCGCTTCAAGGGCCTCGGCGAGATGGGCGTCGACGAGCTGGCCGAGACCGCCCTCGACCCCGCCACCCGGATCCTCAAACGCATGTCGATGGCCGATGCGGCCGAGGCCGCCGGGGCCGCCGAGCTGTTCGAGACGCTCATGGGCCATGACGTGAACCGGCGCCGCGACTACCTCCTCGAGCACGGCGACCTCGTCGACACCGACGCCCTCGACATCTGAGCGCGCGGCGCGCACCCCGCGACGGCCCGCACCCAACCGGTTCTGGTGGCGGGATCGGGGCGCTGGGGGCCCGATCCCGCGACCGGTTCGGTCGGGAGCGGCGGCCGGGCTGCGGTCAGATGCGCTCGAGGGCGGCGCCGTCGAACAGCGGCGCGAGGCCGAGCCGGGCGACGTCGGCGGCCATCGCCGCGTCGGTGGGCGGCACCGCGCCCCGGCCCGCGTCCTCGGCCGCGTCGAGCACCGTCGGGAGCAGCCGGGCGTCGCTCGTCGTGTTGAGGAACACCTGCGGCTGGGTCAGCACCCAGCGCACGGCGCGGCCGACGGCGCCGTGGTCGGTGATCGGCTCGTACCAGCTGTAGCGGGGGCCGGTGTGCTCGGGCGACCACCGGCGCCGGGCCACCGACTTGATCGTCTGCACCGCGACGGCGCGAGCGGCGCACACCGCGAGCAGCTCCTCCACGTCGGCGCGGTACGCATCGTCGGTGAGCGCCACGTAGCTGTACGGGAGGAGCACCGAGTCGAACGCGAACCGCTCGAGGCTGCGCAGGTGGGCCCGGGCGATGCGGGTGCCGTGGCCGGTGACTCCGATGAAGCGGACGAGCCCCTCGTCGCGGGCCCGAGCCAGCGCCTCGACGGCCCCGCCCGGTGCGTGGGCGATCTCCCACTCGTCGGGCTCGACCAGGTTGTGGAGCTGGATGAGGTCGACGGCGTCGACACCGAGTCGGGTCAGGGACCGCTCGAGCTCGGCCCGGGCCCCGTCGCCGGTGCGCTCGCCCGTCTTGGTGGCGAGGAAGACGTGGTCGCGGTGCGCCGTCATCCAGGGGGCGATGCGCAACTCGGAGTCGCCGTATCCCGCGGCGGTGTCGATGTGGTTGACGCCGTGGGCGAGGAGCAGCTCCAGCAGCTCGTCGGCCCGCTCCTGGCGCATGGCCCCGAGGGCCGCGGCGCCGAAGATCACCCGGCTGCTCTCGTGCCCGGTCCGGCCGAAGGGAGCCCGTGCGATCATGCGGCCGACGGTACCCCCGCCGGGTGGGGCGCGCCCGGCGGGCCGTCAGCCGCCGCTGATCGACCAGTGCCAGGGCTCCGAGGGCAGGTTGTGGAACCCGAACCCCGGCGCGTTGGCGGCGAGCCAACGAAACGCCGGTGACGACCGGGAGGCGATCGTCTGGCCGTTCACGGTGAAGTCGACGGCCAGGCCGAGCTCGTGCATCGAGGTGCCCGGCCGCGCCGTGGGCGGCGAGCACTGGTCGGCCGGCATCTCGTAGATGGCGTAGTCGTCCTCGCCGCAGTGGGCCCGGCGCAGCGCGATCTGCCCCGGGTTGTCGCGGTAGCCGCCGCCTCCGAGGATGATGCCGTCGGCCGCCGCGGCGTCGAGCAGCTCGGCGAGCTGACCGGCGATGTCGGGGTGGACCATGATGCCCCGGACGTTCACGAGGGGGACGCCGCCACCGCGGTCGCGGCGTTGCGTGGTCGACCGGATGAGCCGCTCGGACGAGCGCTGGATCTCGACGGCGACGAGGAACGCCTCCACCTCAGCGGCATCGAGGTCGGCGGTGACCCGGGCGACGAGCGCCTCGCGCTCGGCCCGCGCCGCCTCGAGCTCGGCGAGGGCGGTCGCCGCCGCCTCGCTCTGCTCGGTCGCCTGCTCCTGGGTGGACCGCCGAGCCGCGACCTCCACCTCGAGACGCGCCCGGGTCCGCTCGAGCCGCTCGGCGACGGTGGTGTCGCGGTGCGCCTGGGCATCGAGGTACACGTTCATCCGCACCGCGTGCGTGGGCGACGAGGCATCGAGGAGGGTGGTGAACGCGTCGGACTGGGGTGGCCGGATGTAGGCGGCCACCGCCATCTCGGCCATGAGCCGCTCGAGCTCGGCCAGCTCGGCGCGCGTGGCCGCCTCGGCCGCGGCGGCCCGCTCGGCCGCGATGGTGGCCCGGGCCAACGC
>Ga0114946_10002170_pt1 | contig 13486 bp, 6 predicted proteins | sample WalLakDeSediment_FD_88676 | JGI IMG/M metagenome (GOLD analysis project Ga0114946, IMG submission 88676) | Lake sediment microbial communities from Walker lake, Nevada to study Microbial Dark Matter (Phase II) - Walker Lake 11/02/13 Deep Sediment | ecosystem: Environmental > Aquatic > Freshwater...
GAGGTACTTGCGTCGTTCGTCTACACTCATCTTCTCGTCGTTTGGCATTGTCCCCCTTAGTAACATTCTTAGTTGAGTGAACCATACCTCACTTAGTAACATTTTAGATGAGTGAATACGAAGTATTGCACTAGTATCTAAGATATGTTATGCTTCCTCTCGCTGGCCTTCTCAGGTCAGTGGAAGGGGTGATGTGGACTTCACATTATGGAAACTGAGTTATTGTCGGTAGATGATATAACCAGGATACTTAGAATCAGCAAAGTCACCGCGCAAAGGTGGTGCCGCGACCGAAGGCTTCCTGCGGCAAAGATTGGAAAATCGTACCGCATCAGGAAAGACGATCTGGATAGATGGTACGAGGGGAAACTTCTGGATCATACTACAGCTGAGCACTAGGTGCTGTAAGCCAGAAGTGGCCAAGTATATTTGACCACCACCCAAGCGGGGGGTGGTCTTTTTTGTGCCTCAACTACTGGAAGGGGGTGGGAACAATGCACCTGATCATCGATGGCTACAGTGGCAATGCCCAGAAAATGCAGGACGTAGACTTCATCTACCAACTCCTCGATGCTTATCCCTCGCAGATTGGGATGACAAAGATCTCTCCCCCGCAGGTTTCCAAATACACCGGCTCCAAACCCGAGGATTGGGGTGTTTCCGGTTTTGTCCTCATCGCGGAGAGCCATATCAGCATCCACACCTTCCCCGAGCGTTCCTACATCAATATCGATATCTTCTCCTGTAAAGAGTTTGACGCCGAGCAAACCATAAGAGACCTTCAGCAACAATTTGGTTTGGCCGAAATCAGGAGCTACATTCTCAGTCGGGGGCTGGAATACTACAACAATCAACAGCCGTCTTCGCTGTCAGACTCCGTGAGTAGAAAGTGAGTCGTCTCACTAGCCAGGATGGATGAAGTGAGCGATGAGTTTTTTCTCCCCCCAAGGTCTTTCGGTGGTATATCTCCTCTCACTACCACCTTCGATCAAGCAAAGGTGGCAGTTTTACCTGTACCCTACGACAGCACCACTGAGTACAAAAGCGGCACCAGGGAAGGCCCCCAAGCAATCATCGATGCCTCACGATTCTTAGAGCTTTATGACATTGAGCTAGGCCGAGAAATCAGCGAAGTAGGCATTTATACCCTCTCCGAAGTCCAGCCCCTGATGAGCGGGCCCGAGCCGATGATGGAACGGGTTTATCAAATAACGAGTGACTTGCTTGATAAAGGCAAACTCCTGGCGATGTTGGGCGGCGAGCATTCCCTTACTCTGGGCACAGTTAAAGCCCATCGGGAAAGGTACCCCGAACTCTCCGTGTTACACCTGGATGCTCACGCCGACCTGCGCGATCAATATCAGGGAACGAAATACAGCCACGCCTGCGTAATGCGCCGAGTTTGGGAGATTTGCCCCGTCGTCCACGTGGGCATTCGTAGCCTCAGTCGGGAGGAACACGAGTTTCTGAGTCAACGCAAAATCGAGCCCTTTTATGCTGAAGCCTCAACCGGTTCAGACTTTGTAGCCCGGGTTTCCTCCACCCTTTCACCTCAGGTGTATATCTCGATCGACCTGGATGTACTCGATCCCTCAATCATGTCAGCGGTGGGCACCCCTGAACCTGGGGGGTTAGGCTGGCAACAAGTGCTGGAGTTGCTGCGTGCGGTAGCCGATAGCAAACAAATCGTTGGCTTTGACATCATGGAACTCTGCCCTCATGAGGGACCGGACGCATGTGCCTTCCTCGCTGCCAAACTGGCCTACAAACTTGTGGGATATGCCACATCAACAAGATGAGCTATCCAAAGGCCCGCATAACGTGCTTCAGACTGCACATGATGGAGATCGCGCAATGTCCTGAATAGGTTCAGCTTTCCCAAGGCAGCTGTACTATTCCCCCTGACTCTCTATCGGACTATTTTCCTACTGCCAACTACCAGATAGAACTATTGTCCTCTACCCAGAATGTGCGCTAATGTTTATGTAGTATGCTGCAACAGACTATGCCCCCTACAGATGCAAAGGAAACAAGACATGGCGAAAAGAAATAAGCCGACGCGAGGTAAAACGCGCCCAAACACTGTTCAACCAGCAATAACGCTGCTGGACAGGTTGAGCGCTTTCGCGGACGCATCCGTGGACGCTTTCATCGTGATCGACGAGAACCTTAACTTTGTGAGTATAAACCCCGCCACGCAAAAGCTGTTCAACCTCTCGGAAGAAGATGTGGTTGGGAAGAATGTCCTGGATGTTGTGCCCGACATCAAAGAAACCGGAAGATACGACAGGTATCTGAATGTTATCAAATCCGGGGAGCCGTTCTCTGCTGATAATATCATCGTACACCCAAAGTTTGGAAACAGAACTTTAAACATCAAAGCATTCAAGGTGGGAAGCGGGCTGGGAATAATAGCCAGTGATATCACCGAACGCAAGCAGGCAGAAGAGGCATTTCGGGAAAACGAGGAACGCTTCCGCTCCCTATATTCCGCCATGAACGAAGGCGTTTGCCTTCATGAGATTATCTATGATGAATCAGGACAAGCAGCAGACTATAGAATCATAGACGTCAACCCAGCCTATGAGTCAATTCTCGGCTTAAGTAGAGAAAAGGCCATCGGAAGCAAAGCATCGGAACTCTATGGGACAGGCAAACCATCTTACTTGGAACTCTGTGCGAAGGTGGCGGATTCAGGAGAACCCCTCTCATTTGAAACCTATTTCCCGCAAATAGAAATGCACTTCCTCATCTCCGTTTTCTCCCCCCGCAAAGGGCAGTTCGCAACAGTATTCACCGATATCACCCAGCACAAGCGGGTGGTAGAGGCCTTACAAGAGAGCGGGGCACACTACCGCCTTCTCGCTGAGAACGTGACAGATGTCATATGGACCATGGATATGAGCTTGCGGTATACCTACGTCAGCCCCTCTGTCACGCGCTTGCGAGGCTACAGTGTTGAGGAAGCGATAGCACTGGGGGTGGAAGGTGCCTTGACTCCCGACTCCCTTGAGGTTGCCCTGCAAGCCTTTGCTGAAGAAATGGCCATAGAAAACATGGGGCAAAAGGATCTGTTCAGGTCACGGACGCTAGAACAAGAGCTATATTGCAAAGACGGCTCTACAATCTGGACCGAGATTAGAATGACCTTCCTGCGCGATCAAGATGGTCAGCCCGTTGGGATTCTGGGAGTAACTCGCGATATTACCGAACGCAAAAGGGTAGAGGAAGAGCTGCGCCAAAGCGAGCACAACTATAGAGTGTTATTCGAGAGCACAATTGACGGTATAGGCGTCATCGATGCCAAAACTATGAAATTCGTGCTCGCCAATGACAAAGCGGTGGTGATGTTCGAACTCGATTCCATAGAGGATGCGATCGGGATCAACCCTCTTGACTTCATCCATCCCGACGATAGAGATAGGGTCACCAGGATTATCATAGAAGATATGTTTGAAAAAGACCTGCGTGAGATTATCGAATTTCGGGCGTTCACCAAAGATGGCAGGGAAGTATGGATAAGCGCTGTAGGTACAAGAACCGAATACCAGGGTAGATTAGCAGGCCTCGTTTCAGTCAGAGATATCACCGAGCGCAAGAAGGCAGAAGAGGAGAAACAAAGGATGGAAGAGCAGCTTCAACTCGCCGGCCGTTTGGCTGCAGTTGGTCAACTGGCGGCAGGTGTTGCCCACGAGTTGAACAACCCCCTCAGCGCAGTTCAAGGGTTCGCCCAATTTCTGACCGAAAGGGACAACCTCGACGAAACCACAAAGAGCGGTGTGGAAACCATCTACAGAGAGGCTCAACGCGCTGCTAAAATCACCCGGAATCTCCTTTCCTTCAGCCGTACGTACGCTCCTGAAAAGAGCCTCATTTCGATAAACGAAGTCATTGAGAAAACTCTGGATCTCAACACCCACCGTCTACAGGTCAACAACATAGGGTTGTCTGTGAAACTAGAGCCTGGTCTTCTTAAAACCATGGCCGATCCAGACCAAATGCAGCAGGTCTTTGCGAACATTATCAACAATGCAGAGCAGGCTATGTTAGAGGGCCCGGATAGGGGAAAGCTTTATATCAAAACGCAAAAGGTGGGCGACAATATCAGAATAGCTTTTACTGACAACGGGCCAGGTATCTCGGAAGAGAACCTCAAGAAGATATTTGACCCGTTTTTCACGACCAAGGAGGTGGGGAAAGGCACTGGGCTAGGTCTGAGCATCTGCTATGGCCTCGTCGAGGGTCATGGTGGCCATATATATGCTTACAGCAAGCCTGGCAAGGGTGCAACCTTCACTATCGAGATACCCATCGTATCTGAAGAGCATCATGTTGCTGAGCAGCCTGACCTGGTCTACAACTAAAGGGGTGTAAGATGGAGAAATGCACAGGAACAATACTAATAGTCGATGACGAAGAGTCCATCAGGGATATCCTTTGCCGCAAGTTGCAGTCACAAGGCTATGACTGCGTAGCCGCAGTCAACGGCAAAGATGCGCTCTGGAAGGCATTCATGCAAGATTTTGACTTGGTTTTTATGGATATCAAGATGCCAGGGATGTCGGGAATGGAGGTGCTGCCCAAGATGATCACCGACCACCCCGATACCTGTGTAATCATGGTTACAGCCGTGTCCGACATACAAACGGCCGTGGAAGCCATGAAGCGGGGAGCATATGACTACCTGCCCAAACCTTTCAACCTGGATGACCTCATAATGAGGACAGAAAGGGCTCTGGAAAGAAGGAGATTGGTACTGGAGAACAAGCAATATCAACTTCGACTGGAGCAGAGGGTTAAACAGCAAGCAGGACAGATACAGCAGTACCATAGCGAGGCCGCTGAGGCGCTCAGCCGAGAGCAAGCAGCTCTAGCGGAGATGGAGGTTACTCGCCAGCCGCTGAGAGAAGAGTCAAAAATAGGGGCAAGAGCCGACGTAGAGACATCGAGGCCTGCCAAAGGATTCGCCAAAAAGCTGTCTCAGCTATTGGGCAGCAAAACGCCCGGTTCCGCAGACGGCAGAAGTGATACTGCACACACACAAACAGACGCGACAAGCGAAGAGACTCGGGAGGCACTCCCCCAGGGACAAGTGAAAGAAGCATGAAGAGAAGCCACACATCAGGTGAATCCGTCCTCTATCCAAGAAAGTTGTCCAGTAGGGAAAGCCTGAAACGCAGAGTACGCTTGCCTGCGCAACAGCTATAGGCCATTTGGCCAAATTAATAGAATTTGCTTGCCCTATCTATTGACAAATGCATCAAGCGATGTTAGCATTTGCGTTTGTGGGATGGAACCTTCTCTTATTCCCAACTTGTCTCCAACATCACTAACTCTAGGGCTAACTATATCTACATCACTCTCTTGTTCTAATCTCCCTTGCTGAGAGGTATTAAACTATGACTATGTCAATGTCCCGATATCCGGGGGTGAGGAAGTCCTATGCCAGAATACCCCCCCTCCTAGAAACACCCAACCTCATCCAGATTCAGCAGGAGTCCTATCGCTGGGCCTGCGATCCGTCCCTCGGCGGAGGGCTCAGGGAGTTGTTCGACGAGGTCTCGCCAATTAAGGACTTCACCGGCAAACGTTACGAGCTCCATTTCACAAGCTACGGGTTCGGTAGCAGCGCTGAGGTGCCGGAGTTTGAGGACGAGAAATCCTTCTGGGAATACATGTGGGCTGCCGCCAAGTACTCGCAGCAGGAGTGTTATGAACGCGATGTTACCTACGCTATGCCGCTAAAGGTAAGGGTACAGTTGGTTATCAAGGAGACGGGGGAGATCAAAGAGCAAGATATATTCATGGGAGATTTCCCCCTGATGACTCCTAAGGGCACCTTTATCGTCAACGGGGCCGAGCGAGTTGTGGTTAGCCAGTTGGTTCGTTCCCCGGGAGTTTACTTTACCATCAATGAGGACCCGGCTACCGGACGGAGGCTGTGTTCCGCCAAACTAATACCTAACCGTGGCGCATGGCTAGAGTTCGAGACCAGTAGCCACGACCTGATCACGGTGAAGGTTGACCGAAAACGAAAGATCCCGGCTACCACCCTGATCCGTGCTATCAGCGACTCGGAGCACAGCTATGGCACCGACGAGGAAGTGATGGCCCTCTTCGCTGATGTGGACACTAACCCTGACCACAGCTATATCCAGACCACCATCGAACGCGAGCCGGCAGTTACGAGCGAGGATGAGGCATTAATCGATCTATACAAGCGCCTGAGACCCGGAGATCCCCCTACGCTCGACAATGCCCGCGCGCTGGTAAACGCCCTTTTCTTCAACCCCCGGCGCTACGATCTGGGCAAGGTGGGTCGCTATAAGCTCAGCAAGCGGCTTGGCCTCGAGCAAACACCCGCCCAAAGGGTTCTGGCTAAAGAGGACATCGTGGCGATTTTCCGCCAAATAGTAAGGCTCAATAACGGAGAGGATGGCCCCGATGATATCGACCACCTTGGCAACCGCCGGGTGCGGGCGGTGGGGGAACTGCTGCAGAATCAGATCCGCGTTGGGCTACTCCGCATGGAGCGAGTGGTAAAGGAGCGCATGAGTCTGCTGCCACCGGACACGGCGACCCCTAGCACCTTGGTTAACAGTCGCCCCGTGGTAGCTGCTATTAGAGAGTTCTTCGGAAGTTCCCAGCTCTCTCAATTCATGGACCAGACCAACCCGCTAGCGGAACTAACGCACAAGCGTCGACTTTCAGCATTAGGCCCCGGAGGGCTATCACGCGATCGGGCTGGTTTCGATGTGCGCGACGTCCACTTCTCCCATTATGGCAGGATATGTCCCATTGAAACCCCTGAGGGCCCAAACATTGGGCTCATCGGCTCCCTAGCCACCTATGCCAGAGTCAACGAATACGGCTTCATCGAGACTCCTTACCGCAGAGTAGTAAGGGACCTTGGCAACGATCTCCCTGATCTCCGAGGCAAAACGCTTGCCCAGGATGTAACTAACTCTAGGGGCGCCGTCGTGGCAGAAGCGGGGTCTGTGATTACCGCTGAGATAGTCAACAAACTCTCAAGACTCTCTAAACAACGAATCAAGATCAAGCCTTTAGTCTCCCAAGAGATCATTTACCTCTCTGCGGATGAGGAGGATAACTACGTTATTGCTCAGGCCAATACTCTCCTCGATAAGAACAACGAGTTCATTGAAGGCAGGGTCGAGGTAAGGTATGGCGAGAAGTTTTTACTGGAGGCACCGGATAGGGTTGACTTCATGGACGTATCGCCGAGACAAATCGTCAGTGTAACCACCTCGCTGATACCGTTTCTGGAGCATGACGATGCGAACCGAGCCCTCATGGGGTCCAACATGCAACGCCAGGCAGTCCCCCTGATCCTTCCCCAGTCTCCACTGATCGCCACCGGCATGGAGAAAGAAGCGGCTCGTGACAGTGGCCAAGTGCTTTTCGCTGCCTACGACGGGGAGGTAACATCGGTCTCGTCCAATGAGATTGTGGTCAGGTACGACAAGGAAAAGGAGCAGGTTTTCCCCTTAACCAAATTTGCCCGCTCAAATCAAGGAACCTGCATTAACCAAAGGCCAGTGGTGAACAAAGGGGATCGGGTCAAGCAGGGTCAGGTTCTGGCAGACGGCTCGTCCACGGAAGGAGGCGAGCTCGCTCTGGGGCAAAACGTCCTTTGTGCCTTCCTGAGCTGGGAAGGCTATAACTACGAGGATGCTATAGTCATCTCGGAGAACATAGTCAAAGAGGACAGGTTTACATCGGTTCACATCGACAAACACGAGATTGAGGCCAGGGATACCAAATTGGGCCCCGAGGAGATAACGAGGGACATACCTAACATAGGGGAGGAAAGCCTGCGTCATCTCGATGAATTTGGCATTATCCGAGTAGGCGCCGAAGTCGGGTCTGGCGATATCCTGGTAGGAAAGATCACCCCCAAAGGCGAAAGAGGGCTCACTGCTGAAGAGAAGCTCCTGCGGGCCATCTTCGGCGAAAAGGCTCGTGAGGTTAAGGATACCTCACTCAGAGTGCCGCACGGTGAATATGGGAAGGTGATCGATGTCAGCGTTCTCACACGTGATGACGACCACGACCTTCCCCCAGGGGTCAACCAGATGGTACGGGTGTTTGTCGCTCAAATGCGAAAGATCTGCGAGGGGGACAAAATGGCTGGCCGTCACGGCAACAAAGGGGTGATTGCCCGAATTGTGCCGGCGGAGGATATGCCTTTCTTACCCGATGGGCGACCGGTTGATATTATGCTCAGCCCGCTGGGGGTCCCATCTCGAATGAATATCGGACAACTTCTGGAGACACATCTGGGCTGGGCAGCAAAAAGCCTCGGCTTCAAGGCAATATCCCCAGTCTTCGATGGCGCCGATGATTCCGACCTCGAAGATGCTCTGGCGAAAGCATGGATAGTGCGCAAGGCTGGAGCGATCGACTGGGGTCACAATGGTGAGAGTGCCGTCCACCTTGAGCAAGCCAAGTCCTGGCTCGCCGAGCGTGGCTACGATGCTGAAAAGGTATTTAGTGACGAGGTCACAGGCGAAGCAAGACAGGCCTGCCTCCGACTGTGGCTGGAGGAGGTGGGTGTAGACGCCTCTGCTCTGAGCGCCGAAGAGTTAGACAGGGCCGTAGAAAACATCAGTCACGAGAAAGGGCTGTCGCCCCCTACCTTTGGCAAGACATTGCTTTACGATGGACGCACTGGCGAACCCCTCGACCACCCAGTGACCGTGGGCTACATCTACGTGATGAAGCTAGTCCACTTAGTAGAGGATAAAGTCCACGCCCGCTCTACAGGTCCCTATTCATTGATAACACAGCAGCCACTGGGCGGCAAAGCCCAGTTCGGCGGCCAGCGTTTCGGTGAGATGGAGGTGTGGGCACTGGAAGCCTATGGCGCTGCCCACAACCTTCAGGAGATGCTCACTGTCAAATCCGATGATGTAGTGGGTAGAGTCAAAACCTACGAGTCCATAGTCAACGGCGAGGACATATTGGAAGCAGGGGTGCCAGAATCGTTCAAGGTGCTGGTCAAGGAGTTGCAAAGCCTCTGTTTGGCTACTGAGGTGCTCAATGAGGACGAGGAAAGGGTGACAAGCCTGATGGAAGCTGTAGCAGAAGCCCCGAGGCTGGGGATAAATCTGGCCGGATTTGAGGAGAGAGAGTAATGCTCGAAGTAAACGACTTTACTACCATTCGCATCTCATTAGCCTCACCAGAACAGATCAGGGGATGGTCCTATGGTGAGATTACCAAGCCTGAAACCCTCAACTATCGTACCCTAAAGCCGGAGAAGGACGGGCTCTTCTGCGAGAAAATCTTCGGCCCAACCAAAGATTTCGAGTGCTATTGCGGCAAGTACAAGAAAGTCCGCTACAAGGGTATCGTCTGCGATAAGTGCGGTGTCGAGGTGGCTCGCTCCAAGGTCAGGAGAGAGCGTATGGGCCACATCTCACTGGCATCTCCGGTCAGCCATATCTGGTTCGTAAAGGGTACGCCCAGCCGCATGGGGTTACTACTCGATATATCCCCCCGTAATCTGGAGCACGTGATCTACTTCGCCAAATTTATCATTACCCATGTCGATGAGGAGAAAAAGCAGCAGGCGGTAAGACAGTTCCGCGATGATGTCTCCCGAGAGATAGCGGAGTGGGAAAGGCTGCTGACCGAGAAGATCGAGGAGTTGAAGTCACAGGAGAATGCAGAGCAAGACAAGGAGAAAGTCTTGCAAGACATAAGCCATCTACAACAGCAGTTCGCGGACGGGAGAAGACAACTCGAGAACGAGCTCAAAACAAGGATCGGGGAGCTCGAGGACCTCGTGCCTCGAGGCCTGCTGAGCGCAGGCAACTATCGCGATCTAAAACAAAGATGGGAGAATGTCTTCAGCGCCGGTATGGGGGCGGAAGCCATGCTCGAAATCCTCGGCCAGCTCGATCTGGAGCAGATGCGCCAGGAGCTTTACCAAGAGGCTGCCTTGAGCTCAGGACAGCGACGCAAGAAGGCAATCAAAAGGCTAAGAGTTGTCGAGGGCTTCCGTAAAAGCGGGAACAAGCCGGAATGGATGATTCTTACCGTGCTCCCCGTTTTGCCCCCCGAGTTACGCCCCATGGTTCAGCTCGACGGCGGCAGGTTTGCTACCAGCGATCTGAACGACCTATACCGCAGAGTGATCAACCGCAATAACCGCCTGCGGCGGCTGCTGCAGATCGGTGCGCCGCAGATCATCATTCGCAACGAGAAACGAATGCTTCAGGAAGCAGTCGACTCCCTGATAGATAACGGGCGTCGGGGCAGGGCCGTGGTCACCGGAAATAACCATAAGCTGAAATCGCTTTCAGACATGCTGCGAGGCAAGCAGGGAAGGTTCAGGCAGAACCTCCTTGGCAAACGTGTGGACTACAGCGGGAGGTCGGTGATTATAGTCGGCCCTGAGTTGAAGCTCCACCAGTGCGGTCTGCCCAAGAGGATGGCCCTGGAGCTGTTCAAGCCCTTCATCATGCGGCGGTTGGTTGGCCGGGGGCTGGCCCTCAATATCAGAAGCGCCAAGCGGATCGTGGAGCGCGGCAAACCAGAGGTTTGGGATATCCTGGAGGAGGTAGTTAAGGATCGCCCCGTTTTACTCAATCGTGCGCCAACGCTACATAGATTGGGTATTCAGGCCTTCCAGCCAGTGCTCATCGACGGCAGCGCTATCCAAATCCACCCCCTGGTCTGTGTTGCCTTTAACGCTGACTTCGACGGCGACCAGATGGCGGTCCACGTGCCGCTATCGAGGGCTGCGATGGAAGAGGCAAATAAGGTAATGTTAAGTGTCTATAACATGATGCTGCCCAGTTCCGGTGAGCCTGTGGTGGCACCAACCCTGGACATTGTTCTGGGCTGCTACTACATGACCATGATAAGGGCCGGAATGAAGGGCGAGGGAATGGTCTTCAGCAACTTCGATGAGGCTAAGCTTGCCCATGAGCTGGATATCGTCGACCTCAGGGCCGAGATCGAGGCCAGAGAGCAAGTTAACGGGGCAAAGCGACTGAAGACCAGTGTTGGTCGTATCATTTTCAACGAGATTCTGCCCAAGGAACTCGGCTTTCGTAACCAGATCATGGATAAGAAGGCGTTGAAGGATATTGTTGCTGAATGCTATAGGCTCGTTGGTAACTGGGGCACCGCCACCATGGTGGACAACATCAAGCGGCTTGGTTTTCAATACGTCACCAAGTCAGGTATCACCATCGCTGTTAACGATATTGAGGTGCCCAAGGAAAAGGCGAGTATTATAGAGGGAGCGGAAGGAAAAATCGCCGACATCGAGAAGCAGTTCCAGCGAGGATTGATCACTGAAGATGAGCGCTACACTAGCGCGGTAAGGGTATGGACACAGGCAACTGATGATCTTCAGGCTGCGCTGGAACGGTCTATGGATAAGTACAGCCCGATATACCTGATGGCATCATCCGGAGCCAAGGGAAATATCTCCCAGATTAGGCAGATGGCTGGGATGAGAGGCTTGATGACCGATCCCTCAGGCAGAATCATCGACCTGCCCATCAAGGCCAGTTTCCGAGAGGGCCTCGCGGTACTGGAGTACTTCATCTCTACCCATGGTGCTCGCAAAGGTCTGGCTGACACAGCGCTGAGGACATCCGATAGCGGCTATCTCACCAGAAGGCTCATCGACGTGTCCCAGGAGGTGATTGTCAACGAGGAGGATTGCGGAACGCTATCAGGCATATGGCTCTCTGCGTCACCGGAGAAAATCATGTTGGCGTCCCTTACCGAGCGCATCGTGGGCCGCATCACTTCCAGCCCAATTGCCCACCCTGAAAGTGGCGAGATCATCGTAGACCGAAATGAGATGATTGACGAGGAGGATGGGGATGAGATCGCCAGGGCCGGGATCACCAGAGTTCAAGTCAGGTCTCCCCTCACTTGTCAGTCGCGTCGTGGCATCTGCCAGTTCTGCTACGGAAGAAGCCTCGCTGAGGGTAAGTTGGTGTCTACGGGGCAGGCAGTGGGGATTATCGCTGCCCAGAGTATAGGCGAGCCGGGAACCCAGCTTACCATGCGTACCTTCCACACAGGTGGCGTTGCCGGACTGGACATCACCAGCGGCCTGCCCCGCGTAGAGGAGCTCTTCGAGGCGAGAGCGCCCAAAGGCCAGGCGGTTATCTCGGAGATCGAGGGTGTAGTTGAGATAAGCCGAACCGAAGAGGGGCGTAAGGTCAAGGTTGTCAGTTCCGAGATCTACCGTGACGAGTACTCTATTCCCACGGGCTACGAGGTGCTGGTGGGAAAAGGTCAGCAGGTAGAAGCTGCAACTGTGCTGGCGCGGCCAAAAGCTGCAAAGGACGAAACGGCGACCAAGGTAACGCCTCCGCTTATTGCCCCGGTAGGAGGCAAGGTGGAGATTCGTGGTAAGAAACTATCGATACTGTACGAGGAAAGGGAAGAACGCGAATACATGGTATCCCCAATGACCCCAATTCTGGTGGAGAACGGTGCCAGGGTTGAGTCGGGGCAGCAACTCACAGACGGCCTGGTCCATCCTCAGGATACCCTTCGCATAATGGGCCGCGAAGCGGTGCAGCGATACCTGGTGGATGAAGTGCAGAAGGTCTACCGTGCTCAAGGCGTGAATATCAACGACAAGCACATCGAGATCATAGTTCGCCAGATGCTACGCAAGGTTAAGGTCGATTCCCCTGGAGACAGCGGCCTCCTGCCAGGAGAGCTGGTAGACAGCCTAGCGTACGAGGATATCAATGCCAAGGTGCTCGCTGAAGGCGGGGAGCCAGCGACAGCACAGCCCGTATTACTGGGAATCACGAGGGCGTCGCTGAGCACTGACAGCTTCTTGGCTAAGGCATCATTCCAAGAGACGACCAGAGTGCTCACCGAGGCTGCGCTCATGGGAAGTACCGATAGGCTAACAGGGCTGAAAGAGAACGTTATCATCGGCAAGCTCATCCCGGCCCGGAGCGAAGTTTCTAAGGCCGCCGATAGAAGAATGGCGTTGCCGCTGCTGAAAGGAGAATTGGAGGAGGCAGCGCAGGACGACCAGGAAACTGACCCGGAAGATAAGTTGGAGGATGTGGTACAGGATGTAGATGTAGTGCAGGGCGACCAGGAAACAGACGAGAGAGATGAGTCGGAAGCTACGTCAGAGGAAACCGGGGCGGTAGAAGAAGATGCGGGGTCGGTTGACTTAGATACCGATTCGAAATCGGATACTCCAATCTAGCGAGCATAGAGTCCAGTTTGATCAAGCCAATAAAGACCTGCCCGAGAAGTGGCTAAGGGGATTTGAGGGCCATGAACGCTGTTCGTGGCCCTTTATCACATAGCGCACAAACGAGGTCTTTGAACGAAGTCGCCCCTTTGACGCAGTAGCCAGGGCACTGTAAAATGTAGGGCGATATTTGGAATGCGAGGCAACCTCACTCATGACAGAGCAAGCACGAAGCGATATCCCCAGCAGCTACGACCCCAAGCA
>Ga0114946_10002171_pt1 | contig 13486 bp, 7 predicted proteins | sample WalLakDeSediment_FD_88676 | JGI IMG/M metagenome (GOLD analysis project Ga0114946, IMG submission 88676) | Lake sediment microbial communities from Walker lake, Nevada to study Microbial Dark Matter (Phase II) - Walker Lake 11/02/13 Deep Sediment | ecosystem: Environmental > Aquatic > Freshwater...
CGATTCCTGTTTTTTCGAATGAACATGATCGAATAGTAAGCGTGCAGCACCCGAAACGCAATCCGGAATTACACTAACTCGTTGAAAACAAACACCCTGGCACATAGGGTCAGATACGAGCGACGAAGTCAAGAAGAGGAGCGTACATCCGACGACGATGGCTCTACCTGATTCGCCGATTCTATCCGTCCGAATAGCTGAGCAGGAAATTCGACCTCAAGTTCAACGTGGGAATAAGCGTTCGTGTAGTGTTGCGTTACCGACTTGAAGCACGTTATTCAGAGTCCCGTACAGCTTCGTACGCAAGTACCGCGACGATGCAGGGGTGATCTACTGCGGGGCGATAGCATGTACAACAATCATGACCACGTTTGCGTAGGCAACGATATGTTCCTATTTCGAGTACAGGAACGACATTCTACGCGAGCGATGGTTTCATGCGGTCACTCGGAACTTCAGCATGCTTTTTCAGCGAGTCTCCCGAATCCGCTGTAGATCCATTTCTATGCCCCTTCGTTGCTCGGGATTTCTCTCCAGTTCCAGGAATCTTTCGAAGTGTTTCTCAGCTTCGGCATACCTTTCCGCATGCATCAGCAGAATGCCCAAATTACGATGCGCGGGAGCGAAATCGGGATTGTATTCTATAGCACGCGTCCAGCATGCATGCGCTCTCGGAGCGTTGTTCACCTGCATCCATAGATTCCCGAAGTTGAACCAGGTCAAGGCCGAGGTCGAATCCAAAGCCAATGCAGCTCTGTATTCCACAACAGCTTCGTGCATGTTCTCCTGGGCTGCCAAAGCGTTGGCGAGATTCATTCTACCATCTACTGTTTCGCGTTCATCGACGGATCGCTCGAACCATAGTCCGGCTTCGGCATAGTCACCAGCGTCGAAGTGTATCTGCCCGAGCTTGAGATACTCCAACTCGTAGCGAATATCCAACGGAGCCTGGAGCAGAAAAACAGGAAGGGCCAACGCGGCTGCCGCAATCGCCGGCCGTACGAGTGTGCGTACCTTGCCGCTGCGAACTACCTGCAACATTGTCGAAACCGCATAGGCGGCGTACAGAAACAGCAACGGCGTGACGGGAAGCCTAAGTCTGCCATTGACGAAAAACAACGCAGTGACGGCGATATAGGCCACGAGAAACAACAATAGTGGCCAATGTACTTTTACATCTTTCAACGCCATGAACATGCCTGCGAAGCTCAGTATGAATATCAGAGGTGTCGCCACCTTCGGCAAGCCTACAGGCCCAGCGTAATGTTCGGAGAAGAAGTCCATGCTCAATCCAAGTTGATCGATTTCTCCCGGATGAAAGAAGAGAATGAGCTTCTTGACATACAGCAGTAGAAATTCCCCCGGATTGTCCATAATCCACGTCACGGCTCTGTTTCTCCACCAGGACGATACTTCCGCAGCGTTCATCGCAGTGCCGGTCATCCGTTCGACAAAGGCGTGGCCATTCGGGTCGCTGTAGAGATCCACTGCTTCCGGCATGCTGTAGAGACCAATAGCCTGCTCGTTATTTCCAGCATAGAGGTTGTATCCGAAGGACGATGTGATAGGAAGAAACACTGCTTCGGCGGTGTAATTATGAACAGTTGTGGGAATCAGCGTGATTCCGATAACGGCCAACCAGATCAGAGGATTTCGCAATGCATCAAGCCGACTCGGCAAACGGAACATCACCACGATCATGAACAACGGTACGAACAGAATAATACTCGATCTGCTGACAATTGCCAGACCAAGTGTGACGGCGGAGAGCAGCCAATCCCGAAGCCTGTCTTCCCGCATTGCTCTTTGGAGAAAATACAATGCAGCAACGATGAGGAAGGTGTGTATGGATTCGACCAGGAAAAAACTGTCATAATACACGCTGGGCGCATGCAATGCCAGCAACGCGGCGGCGATGTAGCCTGCTGTTCTTCCGAATGTATCCCTCCCGATATAAAACAGCAGGAGTGCGGTGCAGCACCCCAACAGAATCTGTATTGCACGCACCCAGAACAATGGATCGCCTGTGATGCTCCAAACCGTCGCGATGAAATACGGATACAATGGGGACATGAAAAACGCAGATCCGATACCCTGGCCATCGACGATGCGCTCCGCCAGTTCGAAGTATATTCGCGAATCGGAATAATGCGACGAGTAAAAAGGCGTATCGCGCAGATCGAGCAGGAACAGCATTCGCACGAGCAGCGCAATAGCCAGGATAGCGACCAGAACGTACTCGCTACGAACGGTCCTTGCTTTCGCTTCCCCACTTGCTCGCCGTTTCCTGCCGGACGACACCATTCGGGAATTCCCCCGCTCAGTCGTGAACGATCAACCTGCGGTGCAATGTGCCAGTCGCAGAACTCAAACGGTAGTGATACGATCCGGGACGAAGCGTTGAAACCGGAATGGTGATGGCATGCATACCGGCACTGTACACACCGTCCACAGAGGTAAGCAGCAAGCGTCCAAGCGCGTCAAACAACTCGATCCGTACGTGTTGCTCCGTGGGGATAGAAAATCGCAACGTCGTAGCTGCATCACGCGTACTAACAGGATTCGGAAAGTTCTGCTCGAGATGGAAAGCGGACAGCGAACGAGGGATATGCACTTCCACAGTATGCGATAACGCACTTGTTCCATCGAAATCCAGTTGTCGGAGACGATAGCGCACAACCCCCTCGTTGTCGACGGCGTCAGCATAGAAATCATCGACGAAGCTGTATCGATGCTCGGCTTTGCTCGTTCCATGCCCTTGAACAAAACCGATGCTTTCCCAGAGCTTCATTTGCCCGGCTTGCGTGCTCGTCGCGAGCCGATGAATTTCGAAACCGTGATTGTTTTCCTCCGTCGCTGTGATCCAGTCGAGTTGCACACGCCCGCCGTAGTAGTTTCCGCTGAATGAGACAAGTTCCACCGGGATACCATACGGATAAAAGACGCGTGCTTCCGCCCAGAGATCTATGGAATCCGTCGCGCCCAGGCCAAGCTGCTGCCGCATGAAATCCGTTGCGAGCACGGTAGTGCCATTGGTATTCAGAATAACGGAACGTGTAGGATTGGCTGCCGGTTGCTTCACCCGTATGCGTGCCTGATCGGTTGAGAGACCTTTCAAGCGCCATGTCAACCAGAAGTCATCCTCGGGATCGATTCGAGCAACTGGCGAGCCATAAATGAATTCAGCAATGTAGTATGCGTCGGGGAATTGGCCCTGGAAATTCGGTGCGATCTCGAAGGATATTTGATGGAGAATCTGAATCGACGGGAGTGAATTACGCAACACACGTATTTCCAGCGTGTCACGCTTCGTGCTCGGAACATTCCTCGTAATACCGAGAGAGAAATAGGCTGAATCCACGTCTGCGATGGCTTCCGGCGTCATGCGAATTCCGAACCACGGTGTCGGCATGGAATGCGTGAAAACTTTTATCTGTCCCCCCTCGTTGAAGTAGCGCAATGGTTCGGATAATGGAGGCGTTTGTTGCGCAAATACGGTGGAAGTTCCGAGCAACGGTAAAGCAAACATAAGTGAGATCAATAGTCCGGGGCGCATCACAGTATCCAGAATAGAACCTACATAATGGAAAAGTACACAGCTTTGATCATTTTTCCGAGTGCAAAAACACTGCATTCAGGAAGAATGTCCGTTTCCGTACATGCGTATCGTTACAGCAATCTTCCCAAACACAGTCACACCGAATATAAAACACGGGCGCCCCTAAATCGGGGCGCCCGGATTTTCTTCCTTTCAGTGCGGAAACCGCTGCTTACTTGGAGAGCATCATCTTCTTCGTACTCGTGAATGTCGTACCACCGTTGACCGGCGTCGCGTCGAGACGATAGAAGTATGTACCTGACGTCAGTTTCTTGCCGCTGAAGTCTAAACTCTTGAAGCTGACGATATACGAGCCAGCATCCTGATTCGAGTTGACAAGCGTTGCGATCTCGCGACCGAGTACGTCAAGCACGCGCAGTGACACAATGCTTGCTTCGGGCAGCGAGTAGGAAATTGCAGTCGTCGGGTTGAACGGGTTCGGATAGTTCTGTTCAAGAACAAAGGCACCCGGTAGAGGTTGCTCGACAGAAATGCCTTGCGGCCTGCGATTGGACGGATGCGTGTAGACAATGTTGAGATTGGCTGTCGCTTCACCCAGGAAGGTGATGTCGCCATACTTCGAGCCAGTGGCAATAGGCAGTACGCTTGTGAAGGGATTGTTCTCTTCGTTGACTTTGCGCATGCTTTCGGGCGACTCGATGACATCGAATTGATGCGAAGCGATGTACTTGAACAGGTCTTCCTTGGAGGTGAATTCCGGGAGATCGATAGTTGCGACCTCCGGAGTTTGGACAGTGGGATCCAATACGAATTCAGCACCGAGCTTCACCGTGGAATAATCCACTTCGTGGGCGCGTTCGATGCCGAAGAAGCGGTCCATTTTCTCGATAGCCGATCCGTGATGATCGTTGCGATCGAAAACGAACGCAACATTGCTGCCCGATGCGATTGCCGAAGCAAGTTGTCTACTGACAGTCTCGTCAATCGAACCCATCACGAAGATGCTGCTGTTGCTGAAATTCGAAAGATCGGTCGAGCCCATTCTGACGAGTGTCGGACTAGCACCGCGATCACGAAGCATATCGGTCAATTCGTTCAGCATACCACGGTCAGTGTAATCGTCGTATGCCACTATCGGCGACTGCAACACCTCGAGGATGTACTCGAGCTTGTCGTTCACCGGGTTCTGGTCGTCGGGATTACGAGTGAAGAACACCTTGATCGTGTATAAACCACCGGTTTGCGGCGTCCACGAATCCATATTGATGTTGATGGTCTGATACCCTTCGATACCGTTGAATGGTGCATTGGCAACATTCACCATGTCGCTGTACAACAGATTGTCGCCAGCGTCGTAAATACCGATGTACACGGTGAAATCCTTCCTGTTGCCGCCCTGCTTGGAATACGCGGTGATGTTGATAATCGGCGTAGTGGGCTGTCCCACTGCCAGCGCCTCATTCGGCGTGGATTGGCTGGAGAAGCGCACGTAGTTGATGCCGAAGTCATTCTTTTCCACCATGTTCAGACGAATCGCGAAGGTGTGATTCGAATATCCTCGTGCGGCGAAATTCTCCCATCCGTTGGTGGGTGGACTTGCAACATTGCTCGAGAGATACGACAAACGCGTGCCGAGCAGGGAGAAGGTGTTGAGTGGACCGAATCTGTCGCTGAACAAAAAGCTCCAATGGCGATCCTTCAAGGCTGGAATCACCTTGTACGTGTACGGGAACACCGGCAGCAAACCGCCTGCCAAGTCTACGTTGTCCAAGGTAACCACATAGCTGCCCGGTGGCAGATCCACCGAACCGCCGGCATTGAGATCGGGATTGCCCTGCGCGTCGACAGGATATACGGCATAGGTCCGCCAGTTACCTCTGACGTACTCGTTCTGGTTGACCGCAGTCGAGCGGGCGACGAGTGTACTTGGCGTACCTGCATACCCCTGGCTTGTATTCCAGATGGAAATACGCGATCTGGCGAGCAGATTTCCGACGGTGGCATTCGGAAGCAAGCCGATATCGTGTTTGAAATCAATGCTGGTCACATTGGTCGATGGAAACTGGAACAGTGTGAATGTGACCCCCATACCGGAACCCGAGCCGAACAACCCGTGTGTTGGATAGAGATTGCTCTGAGGATCAATGAAGGGAGACCAGTAATTTAGCCTTTCGCCATGATACGACAGCGAGGCGGGATTAACGTTGATCTTTGTGGACTGCATCTCGTTGTCAGTCAGATCGTCGTCATAGCGCGGCTGAGTGATATTGACGCGAAGATTGTAATCGCCTTCAGGAACTATCAGTGCGTCGACGTTGACAAGCGCGCCTGCAACGGCTGGGTCTGCATCGAGCGAACCGGGATACCAGTACGGACCATGGTAATGCGTCGCCGAAGGCGGAATGTAGTTGTTCTGATCCACGGCCATGATGCGCTCGTAACCGCTCGCTGTACGCGGATATGCCTTCTGCGTTGCCCAGAACACCAAAAGAGGATCCTGAAGCTTCGCGTTCTCGCCGTACGGCGGGATCACACCGACAATGTCGGATAGGTAGCCAACAGGCGTTCCCGTGATAGCTCCGGGAACGGGAATGCCGGCAAACGGACCGACGAAGCCCTGATGGCGATCGGGATCCGAAATTTCGCCGCCACCCACGATGTATTGGACTTGAAGATAGGTGACGCGAATATGACCGTACATGGGACGGTTGTCGCCGAAGGCATCGTAGACTGTGACCCAGTACAAGCCATCAACAGGATGACCATTCAGAGAACTAAGAGGCTCTTGCGGCCTGAACGTACCTTCGAAACCGCCTGCGGGTCCTAATCCGATATCGTCGGCGATCTGGTCGAAAGCAAGATCGTCGAAAGTCACATCATTATAACCACCTTCATCCCCGAATTGGGGAGTAATACATGCGCCAAGTCGTACGCCGCCGTAACTCCCAAAGTTTCCACCCTGCAACGAACTAGTCGTACCAGCTCCTGTCGGCCATCCGGCACGCACGTTTTTCTGCATGTAATCACCATCCAATGGGCCTGGAGGAGGTGGCAAGGGCGGTGTGAAGGACGGAGATCTGCCAAAGTAAATCCCAATGTCCGATGTCCAAGCATTGTCGAATCCACTCATAGGGTAGTTGCCTTCAACCCTGATGGTTATGATGAAGCGTCCAGAGGGATAACCGTTCGCTGCTGTTCCGATGACGGCACCCGGGTGACCGCTGATGATGATCGGGAAGGAGTCGCCATTGACACCGAGAACCACACTCGGTGGATTTGTGGGGCCCATGCACATATCTCCGTCACCCTGGTTGTTCGGAATCTGTGCACGCTCCGGGTCATTCAGTGTTGCGGCAGCACCATTGAACTGTCCTCTCAAATTCGCGCCGCCGGGCCATAGGAAATTGATAGGTGGCGTGAATGGCTGAACCTGCTCGATGATCTGCTTGTTGAACATCAACACCCAGTGTGCCAGAAAACCTTGCTGGGGAGCACCTGGAGTAAAGGAACCCTGATCCTGAATGCGTATTTGCCAATACCCCTGAGACATTTCACCATTCATGTTCGCGAGCGGCTGGAAGGGATTGATGGGCCTGTCGTTGGGGACCATACCGTAAGGATTGCCGCCCTGCTGAAATACAAGGAGTGATCGTTCGGATCCGAGTGAACCGTAGATCGGTGCAGTCGTTGGGTTGCCGCTCTCAGCTTTCAAAATCACCTGCTTGCCGTGCGGCGAAACAAGCGTGACGCGGAGAGAGGAGTACATGACGGTTTTTGCGTATAAAGCGACACGCACATCCGACACGGGAACATTGACGGGAACGTAGATTCCGTCAATCGTGGTCGTCTGCGCATGGATTGCAAGATGGGGTTTGCTCGTGTACTTGTAAGTACCGTTTGCGTACCCCATCTGCGAAAGCAGTATTCCCAGTACGAATACCGCAGAAAGAAGAGTCAACTTCCTCATGAAAGACCTCCTGGCAGTTGGGGGATTAAGATGAGATGATATGGTCATTCTATATCGTGAATTCGTTGCGGAAATGTTTTTGCGTATGACGTATGTTGTTATCGATCATGTCGGTGTACCGGTCGATCAATTCATTACGTGCATTTATGTTCGTCTCCGTCAATACAATCAACATCTTAAAAAAGATAAGAACAATCTAACCAAGGTATCACCGAATGTCAAGAGAACAATTTTTCACGTGAATTTCGCCGGGCAAGCACACGACGCACATTTCACGCAATATGCATTACCGAGCAAGATACATCTTTTTTGTTTGAGAACCAGCACTTGTGCGCATTTTGTAAAAATACATTCCACCGGCAAACTCGGAAGCACGGAAGGTTGCCGCATAGGAACCCGGCTCCTGACGCTCCGAAACAAGCACCGCAACCTCTCGTCCCATGATATCGAAGACAACCAGATCCACACGTGTCCTCTTACTCAAACTGTATCTGATCACAGTGCTGTCCGTGAATGGATTCGGCGCGTTGTCCTCCAGCGAGAAGTTGAGTATCGACTCCAACCCTATTGGTATCTCCGCCGAAAACACGATGCTTCCATCCGTATTCACCTTGCGCAAGCGGTAGTAATGTATCGCTCTGCCACTCCACACATCGCTGAGCGCATACTGCTGATGTCTCTCGGGAAGACGTTGTGGTTCGACGCTTTCGTACACCATGTAGCGGCCGGATTCCGTTCTTTTCTCAACCTCGTAGCGGAGCACTTTCGATTCGTCGAATGTCTCCCACGTCATGAGCACACTCCCGCCATCCAGAACCGCACTGAACGCGAGCAACTCGATGCGGAGCGGCGTCGTCGACACCACCAGTCGGGGTCGGTTGTACGCGAGAGCGACGACGCTGTCGAGCTGCGAGGTCTGTCCGGGAATTATGCCATCCCTGCCGCCATCGAAGGAAAACAACACGGAGAGTTGCGATTCGAAACCGCTTAACGCGAGATCCTTGTAGTACTCGATCTCTTGTTCGTTCCGGCAATTTTCCCAGAATCGCAACTCCTCGAATTCGGCGGCGGCGAACACGGCACGCGCACGCGTCGTTCCCAACAGCAATTCGTCGGCATCCACCCTCCGCATGTGTTGCGGAACGTGGACACTTCCCGCAGGCGACCCATCCACGAAAAGTGAGAAACGCATGCTGTCCGAACAGTAACTCGCAGCGAGATGATGCCAGCGACCATCGGCGATGAACTGCCCGCGACCGATACCGTATGTTCGTCGACCATCGGCACATCGCAAGGCGGCCTCGCCCCACGCGTTCACGAACAACTCGAACGGATACTCGCTGTGATAATCGTCACGGCGCGAACTGAGCAACGGCACGGAAATCGAAGTGGTCTTGCACCACATCTCGACGGAATAATCACGCATGAGCGGTAGACGAAACACGCCACTGTCAGGGAACAACAGATAGTCACGCTTGCCGGCAAGTTGCAAGGCCGCCGTGCCATTGCGCTCCGCTACTATCACCCGTACAGTGCGAACGTAGCGCTCATCCACGATATCCGCGAAATCAGTAACATCGGCAGGATCGCAAACCCGCCACCCGACGCGCGCGCCGGTACCGCCGAACGTACCGGTGGCGAATTTAAGAGTGAATAATCCTGTTTCTTTCGGTTTAAAGCGAAGTAGTACGCGCGGCGACAACTCGGTTTCACGACTCTGCGGTATGGAATCGGCAAGCGCTACCACGCGATGGCCACCCTCGGCTTTGTAATGGCGCACGATAGATGCGTTACGCCGCAACTGCCTGCCGATGTGCTCGCTGATGTACCGTGCACCGACAAGTTCGAACTCTTCCGGATATTGCACGATGACCGCCGCCATGCCTCCGCCGTGACCGACGATCGCACCGTCGATGGCTACACCGAATTCGGCGTCCACATACACTTCGGAGGGGACGTGTATACCGGTAAATAGCGTCAGACATCCGGTACACAGAAGTACCGCGAGCAGAGACGACGCAATCGTCAAGCGCGAAACAATCATGTATGCATGTTATCGTGGAAAAATCATCGATGCGCACGCAGATATTCTAGCCTGGGACGCAATTCGTTGACCGGTGTCAGAAGCTTCTCCTTGCCGAATATGGCGTCTTCATATTTCGTGAACGCCATTTCGTACACCGGACTCATGACAATTGCCTCTTCCGGACAGACCTCTTCGCAAAAACCGCAAAAAATACAGCGAAGCATGTTGATTTCGAACAACTCCGGATAGCGTTCCTTTTCATGTTCCGTTTCGGATGCATGTACCTCGATGGCGAGAGCAGGACATACGCGGGAGCATAATCCACAGGCCACGCAGCGCTCGACACCGTTCTCTTCCAGCACCAGGACGGGTGCGCCACGATACGACGGTGGAGGAACCCATTTTTCCTCGGGGTATTCGCGTGTCTCCTTTTTCTTCAGCATCTGTTCGAGCGTCAGTTTCATTCCCTTCAGTATCTCGGGAATGTATATTTTTTCCCAGAAATTCAGCTCGTATTTCGTGTCTGTCTGCGTCGACATGTCTGGCCCTTTCTAATCGGTTCACGTTACAATAAAAGGAGTACGATACCGGTAACGACGACATTGGCGAGTGCGATCGGCAACATGACCTTCCATCCGAGATTCATGAGTTGGTCATAGCGGAAGCGCGGCACCGTCCAACGTACCCACTGAAATACGAAAAGCAGGAACGCCACCTTCACGGCGAATGCGAGTATTTGCAAAAGCACGTTCGCATACACCGGGAGTTCCAACAATTCAAGATACGGTATCTGCCATCCTCCGAGATACAGCGTCACGACCACTGCACTGGCTGTTATCATGTTCGCATACTCCGCGAGAAAAAACAGCGCGAACTTGAAACTGCTGTATTCCGTGTGATACCCGCCGACCAACTCAGGCTCGGCTTCGGGAAGATCGAACGGCGTTCGGTTGGTTTCGGCGAAGGCAGCGACGAGAAACACGATGAAGCCAACCGGTTGCAGTACAATGTTCCACTGCCAACCGGACTGCAACGCTACTATGTCGGTAAGGCGCAAAGAACCGGCAATCATGATAACACCGATGACGCTGAGGCCCATAGACAATTCGTAACTGATCATCTGTGCCGCGGAGCGAAGACCGCCGAGCAATGAGTATTTGTTGTTCGACGACCAGCCGCTCAGCGTCAACCCGTACACTCCCATGGATGTCAGCGCGAGCACGTACAGAATCCCGACATTCACATCGGCGACGAGGAGCGAAATTTCCCGTCCGAACAATGTGAACGTCTGTCCTGCGAGTGGCACGACTGCGAGCGTACTCATGGCGACCGTAATGGAGATGATAGGCGCCAATGTGTGTATGAAGCGGTGAGCCGCAGCGGGCACGATGTCCTCTTTGACGAGAAGTTTGATCACATCGGCGTACGGCTGCAGAAGTCCACGCCACCCAACGCGGTTCGGACCGATACGATTTTGTACCCAAGCGCTGATTTTGCGCTCGGTGTACACCAATTCGGCGACAGTGATTAACACTACTCCGAAGAGGAGCACGATTTTTGTCATCGTAATGAGAATGTCGATCATATCCATACTATTCCGCTCTGCTTATGGACGGACGTCAGTGTATACGTACGGGAGAAGATGACTGGGTGATTGCCCCTGAATGCGACGACCCCAGTGACCGAGTGCTGCATGCGACAGGCCGTTGAATGCTTCGATTGTACTGGCCATTTCCTTGAATACTTCCTCGGGATGAGCGACGCTCCACTTCAAGCCCATCAATGCGGCGAGATTGGCGACAATGTGCGCCGTGCTGCGGGCATTGTACCGCTTGCTGCGGCCCCAGCGGTCGAATTCGCTTCCGAACTTGTCCAGCCTGCTCATCGCAACCCCGGCCATCCAACGCTCCGTTTCGCTGCTGATAATTGCGGGCCGAATCAACTGCAGTTGGCCGTCGCAATTCACCCATGTTCCAAGTTTTTCAGCGAAGGTCGCAGCCGACAACACAACGTCAGCACGTTCCGTCAGGGCGGACGTGTTGCTTGCAATCACGGCCACGTATTGCACTTTTTCCAGAGCATCGAGCAAACCCGCATACTCGCCGGCTCGGTCATCCGCGATGAGTACGGCTTTGATACTCCCTGTCCGGAACGCTTCAAGCATTGCGTGCAGGGAATGCTCGGCATCCTTCGGATGTGCGCCGGCCAATCTGGCACCTACAGTGTTGGGAGTTTTATCCTCGCGTAGCAGCATGTCGTCTTGATCACCGGCCTCGATGTGCGGAACAATGTCCACGAACTCGGTGCGTAGTGCCTCCCGCGCGAAACGCGCAAGAAGGAAATTGTCCTCGCAGGTATCGAAGGCGGACGCGATAACTGCGACATGTTCTCCATTGAAGCGTTTGAGTTCCGATGCTGCGGATGCCAGGGCTTCATCCCAATCCGCCGCTGTATGCGAACCGTCTTTTCGTATCAATGGTTGTGCTACCCGCGTGTCCGCGTTGACATGACGCCAACTTTCCAGTCGGCCGCGGTCGCACATCCAGAAATTGTTGACTTCCTGGTTCTCGCGTGGTGTCAACCGGAAAATGGTGTTCTGACGAACCCACATGTTCACGTTACATCCTTTGGCGCAACCGGAACAGATCGTGGGGCTTTCGGACATGTCCCAGACGCGCGACTTGAAGCGAAAATCCTTGCTGGTCAATGCTCCGACCGGACAAATGTCGATAACATTCATCGAATAAGGATTGTCCAGCGTTTTACCAGGAAAGGTTTCAATCGTCACATGATCACCGCGTTCAACGAATGTCAGTTGAGGATATCCCACGATGTCTTCGCAGAAGCGGATGCAGCGCGAACAGGAAATGCAACGTTCGGCGTCGAACATGACATGCGGACCCAGCTCGACGCGTTTCCGCTTGCCTACTTTTTCTTCGTCGAAGCGGCTCTCGCCTACCGAATAGCGGTACGCATAATCCTGCAGCTTGCATTCACCCGCCTCGTCGCAGATCGGGCAATCCAGCGGATGATTGATGAGAATGAATTCCATCACCGCTTCGCGGGCTTGTATTGCTTTTTCCGAATCCACGTGTACGACCATGCCCTCCATGCATCTGGTAGAGCAGGCTATCACCTGTTTCGGCATGTTCTCGACTTCCACGAGGCACATGCGGCAATTACCGGAAATCGATAATGCCGGGTGCCAGCAGAAATGAGGGATGTAGATTCCGTTCTCGAAGGCGGCTTCGATAAGCGTCTTCGATGCGTCAGTCTGAATAACTTTGCCGTCGATAGTGATGGTAATCATGAGTGATACTCAGCTTTTTCTGTTCGCGCTGTTGTATTCCGTGATGCCTAGTGCCAGCAATTCCACTGCTCTCCGACATTCGGGTGCGTTCAGCACATAGGCCAAACGGGCTTCATTGAGGCCACGGCCTTCGGTAGCGTAAAATCCCGGTCCCGGGGCGATCATTGTTGTTTCATTCTCATGTTGAAAATCCGAGAGCATCCACGCCGCGAACGCCTCGATATCATCCACGGGCAACTGAGCCATGAGGTAAAACGCCCCGTTCGGCTTCAGACACAGCGCTCCCGGAATGTCGAGTATTTCAGCGAATGCGACGTCGCGACGATGGCGATACTCACGAATCATCGGTTCGAAGTATTTCGCTCCTGCTGCAACGAGCGCAGCGGAACCCACCTGCTCCAGCGTGGCCGCACACAATCGGGCTTGCCCAAAACGCAACATAACGTCCATGAATCTGCGGTTGCGACTGATGACGCAACCCATGCGACCGCCGCAAAGACTGTAGCGCTTCGAGAGGCTGTCCAATACGACGGCATGATTTTCGAGTCCCTCGAGTTCCAACACGCTGCTGGTACGCCCTTCGTACACGAACTCACGATAGACTTCATCGGAAAGAACATACAG